>Ga0181535_10008099_pt1 | contig 10415 bp, 9 predicted proteins | sample PEATcosm2014_Bin_44_FD_119774 | JGI IMG/M metagenome (GOLD analysis project Ga0181535, IMG submission 119774) | Peatland microbial communities from MTU Mesocosm Facility, Houghton, MI, USA - PEATcosm2014_Bin17_30_metaG | ecosystem: Environmental > Terrestrial > Soil > Wetlands > Peat | place...
ACTCAGAATCCACGAGCAATAGCCGATGCCCAGATAAGCCAGGATCAGCAGTATGGGCAAATCAAATGCCTTGGGCCCCATCAGGCCGGTAAAGTAGTAGTGCCCGAATGGGAAGCCGGTGCGCAGGCTGAGGCTCTCACAGATTGTTGCCACTGCAAAGCAGCAAACGGTGAACACAATCATGCCCCTGAGGCGATAAAAGATGCTCCCGTGGACGAGTGCAAAGACGGCTGGAGACACGACCTGAAGCAAGACGATGAGAAGGACCGGAAATCTCTCAGGGTAAGGCTGGAGAAGGCGGCCGAGCGCATAAAGCAAAAGAGCGGCCCACAGTACGGCTGTCTGCCACTTGGCAATACCGGCGCGTTCAGCCATCCATACTCCCTGTAACGATGAGTCTAACGCGTCCCGAGGTCAAAACGGCTTTTTGGTTTGATTCCGAACTCCGGTTGGTTCTTCGGCAGGATTCGCCCTGATCTTGAGCGATCACGTTTGATTTTTAATGATGGCGATGCGGCTGGCGAATGCGTTGCAATGCGGTTTACCGAGTTGAGCCGGGTGGTGCTGCGAGTATACCCAACCGGAAGCTGCGGATTTGCTGGAAATGAGCGTGCGTGCCCTCAGCTACAAGCTGCCCCAGGCAGTTGACCGGGTAACGGAAATGCTTCCGGAGGCAGGCTCGTCGGTCATTCCGCACTGATATTCAAAAGAGAAACGGGGAAGTAAATGAAGGGGAGCGAGCAGTCTGCGCTCCCATTCGCCATCTGCTATTGTGGACGGGATCGGTGGTTCGCTGCCGGAGCGCGCGCCAACGAATCATAATCAAAGCGAGGAGCGAATCGATGCATGCATTGTCTCGTTACACTCCATTTCTTCTTGTATTTGCATCAGTCGCACTTGTCGCGCAACAGGGTACACCCGCGCCCCAGCCGACGACTGCGTCGGACGCTCCCACTCGCGACACCAGCTACATTGATGAGCAGGGCACAGCGCATGTGACGCGCGTGGTCCCGGTGCCTGCAACGATCAGTACCCAGGCGCAGCTGGTTCTGGGCCGCGCGGTTCCCGATCAGGCTCCGCCGCAATCGCTGGAGGAGCGCCGCAAGCTTACGGATGAATACACCGCCCAGGTTCGCAAGGCCTGGGACAGGCTGTGCCCCAACCAGCTTGTTGAAGACAAGATTGCAGGAGTGCCGGTGCGCATTGTCACGCCTGCTGGGGAGCCCGAGGTCAATCGCAATAAGGTGCTGCTCAACCTCCACGGCGGCGGGTTCAACTCGGACTCGGGATCGTATACCGAATCGATTCCAATTGCCGGCTTTACAAAGATGAAGGTGGTTGCCGTTCTCTACAGGCTGGCGCCTGAACATCCCTTTCCCGCGGCCGTAGACGATTCGATCGCTGTCTATAAGGAGTTGCTGAAGACCTACAAGCCGGAGCACATCATCATCTACGGGACTTCGGCAGGTGCGATCCTGACCGCCGAAGTGGCTGCGAAGATCAAGCAGCTTTCCCTGCCCATGCCCGCCGCGCTGGGAATCTTCAGCGGGATGGGCGATTTTGCCCGCAACGGGGACTCGATGGCACTGTATGCGCTGCGCGGTCTCTCCGGCCACCTCGATCCGCCGACAGCGCAGCCTCACGACGGCTACTACTTGGGTGGAACCGATGCCAAAGATCCGATCCTCTCGCCCATTTACGGCGACCTCCATGGGCTTCCGCCCACGCTGTTTGTCACTAGCACCCGTGACATGCTGCTCAGCGGCACCGTGAATCTGCACCGCGCCTATGTGAATGCGGGGGTCGATGCCCGGCTGGTGGTATTCGATGCGCTGACACACGCCTTCTGGTACGACCCTCTGCTCCCTGAAGCGCAAGAGGCGAACCACATGATGGCGGACTTTTTTGTGAAGCATCTAGCCAACTAAACAGCATGCGGAAGGGGCGATTCATGAAGCATCTCAGGTTTTTGCTCGGTTCTGTTCTGGCAATGGTTTGTGCCAGTTTCCAGACGCAAGCGTGGCCTCAGCAGCCGGGCCAGCCGGACCTGAGGATTGCGCCGTACAAGCAGGCCGATCTGCCCATCGAAGATCGAATTCGTGATCTGTTGGGCCGCATGACTGTTGCAGAAAAGGCCCGTCAGCTCGATATGTACCGCGGCGTTTCTCCGTCAATTGGAGACGATGCGCAGAAGGCTGCGGATGAGATCAAGGCGCACGGTTTTAGACCTGAAGAGGCGGAGAAAGTGTGGGGGACCATGGGGGCGGGCAGCATTCACGACCTCTACGGTGACTCCTCGCTCAACAATGCCATCCAGAAATGGGTCATGAAGAATACGCGTCTTGGGATTCCGATTCTGTTCGCTGAGGAGGGCCTGCACGGCTTCTCGACCGGAACCATCTTCCCGGCTCAGATCAATCTGGCAGCCACCTGGAATCGGGAGTTGGCGCAGCAGACCGGCGCCGCCATCGCCGCGGAGGCGCGCGCAACAGGGGTAGACATGCTGTTTGCACCGGTCCTCGATCTTGCGCGGGAACCGCGTTGGGGACGGGTCGAAGAAGACTTTGGCGAGGATCCTTACTTGACTGGCCAGATGGGGTTGGCATACGTCAAGGGATTCCAGGGCGAATCACTGGCAAGCGACCATACGGTTTTGGCCGAGCCAAAGCACTTTGCCGGACATGGGTCTCCCGAGTCGGGAACGAATACATCTCCTGTGCACATAGGCGAGCGGGAGCTTCGCTCGGTGATGTTGAAAGGGTTTGAGCCGTCGTTCATTGCGGGTCACGCAATGGGAACCATGGCTGCTTATCACGAGATCGACGGGATACCGGTTACGGCCGATCCTTTTCTCCTGAACACTATTCTTCGCCATGAGTGGGGCTTCAAGGGGTTTGTGCTCTCAGACCTGGGGGCCATCCGCCGATTGTACGACACGCATCGAGTCGCGGCCAGTCCGGCGGCCGCGGTGGTGATGGCGATTAACTCAGGAGTCGATATGCAGTTTTACGACTTCGATCATGAGACGTTCCAGCACGCGATCATCGATGGTATCCGGAGCGGGGCCCTTTCCCACGAAGCATTGGATCGCGCCGTCTCGGGTGTCCTGCGAGTCAAATTTGAGCTGGGGCTTTTTGACAAACCATTTGTCGATCCAAACCTGAATGAAAAAGTACATCGCTCAGCGGACCATTTGCAGGTGTCTCTCGAATCGGCCCTGGAATCGATGACACTACTGAAAAATGAGAATCACCTGCTGCCGCTTTCAAAGGGGCTGAAAGAGATCGCGATCATCGGACCCAATGCAAAGGTTGCACGGTATGGGGACTATGCACCGGAGCCGGATGCGTCGGCCCACAACGACTTGTTCGACGGAATTCAGCAACTGCTTCCGAATGCACGCCTGAACTTTGCGGATGGAAAGGATATCGCGGATGCAGTGGCACAGGCCAGGGGCGCGGAGGTTGTGATTCTCGCCCTGGGGGAACGACCCGGCATATCCGGAGAAGGTCATGATCGTTCGAGCCTCGATCTGCCTGACAACCAGGAGGCCTTGATGGAGGCTGTTGTCGGGACAGGCAAGCCAACGGTGCTTGTTCTGCAGAATGGCCGTCCATTGACGATTGGGTGGGCCAAGGATCACGTTGGTGCGATCCTGGAGGCCTGGTATCCGGGAGAGTTTGGCGGCAAAGCGATGGCTGCGACGCTCTTTGGCGACAGCAATCCATCGGGGCGCCTGACGATTACCTTTCCGCGCAGTGCCGGCATGCTTCCGGACTACTATAACCACGATCCCTCGAAGAATCACGCGTATGTCGACGGAGACGACCGCCCGGTTTTTCCATTTGGATTTGGCCTGAGCTACACGACGTTCGAATTTGACGGCCCGCAAATCCAGGCGTCTGCCGCTGAAGATCACGTCGAGATCAGCGTCGACGTGAAAAACAGCGGCAACACGGCTGGAGACGAAGTGGCGCAACTTTACGTGCGCCAGGATGTGAGCAGCGTGGAGACGCCGGACCGCGCTCTGAAAGGCTTCTCTCGCGTTCACCTGGGACCTGGCGAACAGAAGACTGTGACATTTGATCTGCCGCTGAGTGAACTCGCAATCTGGAATGCCGAACACAAGTGGGTCGTCGAGCCCGGGACCTTCACGGTTTCGGTGGGAGACTCGTCCGACGCAACACTGTCGGCCGAGTTTCATCTCGGGTCTGCGCAGCAGTTCCTTCCAGTTCCGAAATAGGACCGGCAAATTAGCTAAGAGTGATTGGGAAAAGACTTGACTTCTCATACTCTATAAACTAGAGTACTCTGTATTCGTGGTTCAGAAATCAGATTGGCTATGAAAGGTGTCGGAAGAATGAACTTCCCATCTGCACTTAGGGAGAAAGGTCGGGGAGAGGGAATGAACGCGAGTCTCACTTCAGATCGTCTTGCTGCAGCAGGGGTTTTGCCGCTCAAGGTTGATTCACTGGTCAAGCGCTTTGGGCAGGTTTTGGGCGTCGATGGCATCTCTCTAAAGTTGCGCAGCGGAGAATGCTTTGGGCTTCTGGGACCAAACGGCGCTGGCAAGAGCACCTTGATTCGCGCGATTGCGGGGCGCGTGATTCCAGACGCCGGACGGATTGAGGTGTTTGGCGCCGCGGCAGGGTCGGCAACGGCGCGGGCGGCACTGGGATGGGTGCCGCAAGACTTGGCCCTCTATCCTCGTTTGACGGCCACTGAGAATTTGCGAGCGTTTGGAAGCTATTACGGTCTTTCCGGCAAGAATCTCGATGATGCAGTTGCATGGAGCCTGGACTGGGCCGCTCTTCAGGACCGGGCAGGCGCGCTGACGCGCAATCTTTCCGGCGGGATGAAACGGCGGCTCAACATGGCGGCCGGGCTTATTCATCAGCCCCGCCTGGTGCTGATGGATGAGCCGACGGTGGGTGTCGATCCTCAATCGCGCAACCGAATCTTCGAAATGATTGAGGCCCTGCGCGCCAAGGGCATGACGATCATCTACACCACGCACTATATGGAAGAAGCGGAGCGGCTGTGCGATCGGATTGCAATTGTCGATCACGGGCGGATTATCGCGCTCGATACCAAGGATGCTCTTGTGCATGCCGCGTTTGCTTCGCGCAGCCAAGTGCTGGCGCGACTGGAAGGCCCAGAGGCCCAGGTCAACGCGTGGGTCACCGAACATGGCGGACGCCTTGTCGAAGGAACGGCTCAATTCACCATCGAGCATCCGAATGAAATCGCAGGATTGCTGGATGGCGCGACTGCAGCCGGGCTTGAACTGGTTGACCTGTCGCTGCGCCGTCCAAACCTTGAGTCAGTGTTTCTGCAGCTTACCGGAAGGGAGTTACGAGATTGATTTTCCCTATCGTACGAACCGCCGTGGTTGCTCTGCGCCGCGATCGTGTTTCGCTGGTGCTTAGCTTTGTTGTTCCGATTGCCTTTTTCTCGATCTTTGCCGTCATCTTTGGCGGACAACATGACTCGGTATCGAAGATCAAGGTGATCGTCGTCGACCAGGACCAGAGCCGCGCATCGCAGAAACTTGTCCAGGGCCTTGTGAGCGACGGATCCTTGATTGTGAGTACGAAGCCTGCGCCGACAAAGGATCAACCCGCGCCCACTAACTACACGGCGGTGTCTGCTGAAACTGCGGTCAAAGCCGGCGACGTCTCGGTCGCCCTCATTGTCCCCCATGGATTCGGTGACCATCCTTTCTCGTTCGGCGGCAAATCGACCACCGAGACAGGGCCGAGCATAGAACTCCTGAACGATGCCAGCGACATGATTGCGCCGCAGATGGTCGGTGGCCTGTTGCAGAAAGCAGCGATGACCGCCATGCCCGAGGCGATGGCCGAGCAGGGAATGAAATATACCGACCAATACATCGGCGGATTTACGGCCGAACAGCGCAAGCTGATGCAAGCCAACCTTGATCGATTGCGGGAGATTGAGAGCAAGCAAGGCAAAGGAGCAAACCCCGCATCTTCGGCATTGGGCGGCGGGCTTATCGCCGTTCATAATCGTTCGGTCGTTGGCGAGAACAAGAAGAATCCCATGGTGTCTTTTTATGCCGCCGCCATAGGGGTCATGTTTTTGCTTTTCACGGCGAGCGGCTCTGCCGGCGCATTGCTGGATGAAGCAGAGAGCGGCGCTCTGGACCGCGTGCTCAGTTCGCGGATCAGTATGACCGGGCTTCTGGCGGGCAAGCTGGTGTTCAACATTCTGCTCGCCTTCACGCAGTTGACGGTGATGTTTCTCTGGGCATGGTCAATTTTCAAGCTGGATTTTTTCAGCCACATACCCGGCTTCATCGTGATGGGTCTGTGCACAGCGTTTGCGGTTGCCGCCTTTGGCATGTTGCTGGCCAGCATCTGCCATACACGCGCGCAACTGGGCGCTCTTTCGACGCTGGCGATTCTTGTGATGTCCGCGATCGGAGGCAGCATGTTTCCCCGCTTCCTGATGCCGGAAGCCATGCAGAAGGCTGGATTGTGGACGATCAACGCGTGGGCCATCGATGGTTTCACCAAAGTGTTCTGGCGCGACTTGCCGGTGAGCGCACTTTGGCCGCAAGTCGCGGTGCTGCTGGCCATCGGTATCGTGCTTTTCCTGATCGCGCGCCGAATTGCACGCCGCTGGGAATACGCATAAACATGACTTCCACGTGTTACGAGGAGAATCATCTTGACTGGAGAAACCGAAGACCTGGAACTGAAAGACAGGCTGAGCCTGATTGAAAGCATGATCGCGGAAGGCCGCCGCACAACGGAAAGCCGGGGATGGATCTTTGTCTTGTGGGGCGTTGCCTACTACATCGCCATTGCCTGGTCTTCAATGAGCTTCGCTGGACCCATTGCGGCCGCTCAATACCTGGCATGGCCGGTCACCATGATCGCCGCGTCAGCGCTGACGGTTGTCCTGTTAGTTCGCAAGCACAGCAAACATCCGCCGACCACCGTCGGCCGCGCTATGGGCGCGATCTGGATTTCGATGGGGATCTCGATGTTCATCCTCTGCTTTTCTCTGGGAATGAGCGGCAAGGCCGAGCAGCAGGTAATTATCGCGGTCATCGCCGCCATGATTGGCACAACCAACGCGGCTTCCAGCATGATTCTCAGGTGGAAGGCGCAATTCGCGTGCGCGATCGTCTGGTGGGCCGCGGTGGTGGCATCGCTGTTTGGCACCGTTCTTCAGAGCGAGATTGCATTCCTCGTTGCCATCTTCTTCTGCCAGATCGTCTTCGGCGCGTATGGAATGATTTGCGAGGCGCGTGAACGCAAGCGGGAAGCTTCCCATGCCTGAGCTACCGGAACTCAATCCCGTGATTCACGGGAAACTGCGCCTGGCCTTGCTGTCACTGCTTTCAGGCGTGGAGGAAGCGGAGTTTACCTGGCTTCGCTCCAAGACTGGATCGACAGACGGCAACCTGGGAGCGCAACTGCTGAAGCTGGAAGAGGCAGGTTATATCGCCGTCGAAAAGAAGTTTGTCCAGCGCAAGCCTCAGACACTGTATCGCATGACGGAAGCTGGCCGTGAGGCGTTGACCGAATACATCCAGGCGTTGAGGCGGCTCCTGGGTGGCGCAATCAATGCATAGCTACAAGATGGAGAAACAGGATGAAAAACTTCCCTACTGCAAATCAACTCAGCGGCCGGGCGATCGGATCCATGTTCTTTGCGTGCTTCGGAACGGGCTGGCTATTTCTTGCCCTCGCGGCAAAGCAGAGGATCAATGGCCCAACAGCTTCAGGCACGGTGCTGGGCATGAGCGCGATGCTGGTCGCGGCGTTTTACCTGATGCGCCTGGCAAAGCGCTGGCCGCGCGTGGCTCAAGATCCGGCCCTGAGGCGCGGTTTCGCATGGGTGAACGCGATCCAGTGGACCGCGATTGCGGCTGTGGTATTTTCATTCAGCAAGCTGCACCTCGACGCGTATGCAACGCCGGCCATCGCGGCCATTGCCGGGCTGCATTTGTTTCCTCTGGCGCGGCTGTTTCATTACCCGCTTCACTATCTGACGGGGACGCTGTTGGTGGCCTGGGCTGTGGCGAGCGCGGTGCTTGTGCCGCTGAGCGAGATGCAAGGCACCGCGGCCTTGGGAACCGGAATCATCCTATGGGCGAGCGCCGTGGTTACGTTGGCTACCGGGCTGAAGGCGGCTAACGAACCCGCAGCGCCGCTGCCTTGCTAACTCCGCTGTCACCGCAAATTGTCTAAAAGAAATTACGATCCGAATGCGACGCAAGGTGTCGATGTTGATAGGAGGGGCTCGCGGGAGGACTTCGTTCCGGCCCTCTGGGACAGAAAGACTCCTGTGCAACTGTGGGATTGAGCCATTTTAGGGCCAGGATTCGTTCGAGGTGAATTGCAATGCAGAAGGAATTGACAGCAAACCGGCTGCGCAGCATGGCAACAGGGATCATGTTCGCAACGGCGTTTGGGTCAGGATGGCTTTTTTGGTCACTGATTGTATGGCAGAGGATCGGGCCGAGCACGGCGACATGTATCTGGATGGGCACTTTGGCTTTGCTGGCAGGGGCCGCGTATGTAATGAAGCGTGCGAGACGCCGGCCGCTCGTGGCGGATGATCCAGGCAAAGGGCGGGCGTTTGCCTGGATCACCGCGATCGAGTGGATCGCGATGGCGGCGGTGGCGTTTGGATGTAAATGGATGCGATGGGAGTTGTACTTGCCTTCGGCGGTTACCATGATCGTGGGCCTGCACTACTATCCGCTGGCGCGACTCTTCCGCAACCCAATACACTATGCGACCGGGACGTCGCTGGTGGCATGGGCGGCGGCCAGCGCGGTGACTGTGCCCGCGGATCACCGGCAGGGAGTTAGCACTTTGGGAACGGGAGCTATTCTATGGGCGTCGGCCGCGGTAACGCTGGGGCGTGCAATGCGTGCAATGCGGGTGGGAGAAGTCGTGGCTCGCACGTCGCTGCCTGCGGATCGCGGTCAGACGGCCGGAGCGGAGGGATATTCGAGTAACGCGCGGACGCGGGACATGATGCCTAGGTAGTATGCGAGGTTGTGGATCGAGTTGAGCGTGCCTGAAAGCGCCTCGCCGGCCTGCATCAGGTGGCGCAAATAAGCGCGCGAGTAGCGACGACAGACCATGCACTCGCATTCAGGATCGGGCGGCCCTTGATCCTCTGCATATTTCTTGCCCTTGATGTTGAGGCGGCCTTCACTGGTGAAGAGCAGACCGTGCCGCGCGGCTCTTGTGGGCAACACGCAATCCATCATGTCCACGCCCATGCTGGCATACTGCTCAATCTCGTCGGGGTAGCCGACGCCCATCACATAGCGTGGCTTGTCGGCGGGCAGCAGCGGCAGCACTTCGGAAATCATCTCCATGGTCAAGTCACGGGGCTCGCCCACGCTGAGGCCGCCGATGGCATAGCCGTCAAAGTCCATCTCGATCAGGCGCTCCGCACTTTCACGACGCAGATCTTTGCACATGCCTCCCTGCACGATTCCAAACACGCTCTGTTTGCGGCCTGGGAATTCATCGCGCCATGGAACTTCGTCGTGATGAGCGCGGTGGTGATCGAGCGATCGGCGCGCCCAGGCCATGGTCAGCCGCAGGCTCTCTTCAGCGCGGCTGCGGTCAGCGGGGTATTCCGTACACTCGTCGAAGGCCATGGCAATGTCGGCGCCGAGAGCGATCTGCACCTCCATGGAGTGCTCGGGAGTGAAGAAGTGGCTGCTGCCGTCGAGATGCGAGCGAAATCGAACACCTTCATCGTTGACCTTGCGCAGTGCGCTCAAGCTGAAGACCTGGAAGCCACCGGAGTCAGTGAGCATGGCCCGCGGCCAACCGATGAACTTGTGCAGTCCGCCCATGCGGCGGATCGGCTCATGACCAGGCCGCAAGTAGAGGTGGTAGGTGTTGCCGAGAATGATCTGCGCGCCAAGCGTCTCAAGTACGTCCTGGGGGACGGCTTTCACGGTGCCTGCGGTGCCTACCGGCATGAAGACCGGCGTTTCGACGACCTGATGAGGTAAAAAGAGCTGACCGCGACGACCGCCGGCTGCAGTGCTCGCAATGATTTTGAAAGCGGAGGTCACTCTGTGATTCTAGCGGGCCGGCCTTGAACTATTTCAGATCGCGACCAAAGCGAAGGAGTATACCGGCGCGCGCAACTCGCGGGGTGGCCAACGTGGTGGTGGGCGTTTTGGCGACTTCGATCTGGCGGTTGAGCATGTCTTCTGCGGCGGCGAAAATCTGAAAACGCGCGCCAAAGTCATGCGAGGCGTAGGCGTCAAGCCGGAAGTAGCCGTGCAGTTCATAGACGTTTGCGTCATCGTCATATTGCCGTCCACTGAGGCGACCCTGCAGGTTCAACGTGCCCACAGCCGGATGAGATGCCCGGACGTTCATGGTGGCGAGATTGCGTGC
>Ga0181535_10008104_pt1 | contig 10411 bp, 10 predicted proteins | sample PEATcosm2014_Bin_44_FD_119774 | JGI IMG/M metagenome (GOLD analysis project Ga0181535, IMG submission 119774) | Peatland microbial communities from MTU Mesocosm Facility, Houghton, MI, USA - PEATcosm2014_Bin17_30_metaG | ecosystem: Environmental > Terrestrial > Soil > Wetlands > Peat | place...
CTCGTCAGAAGATCTTGTAGCTGACGCCGGCGCTGGCGCCGTAGGGCGAGAGTGTGGAATTTCCCCAGGCGGGCCAGTATTGGTACTCGGCGTCGAAGGCGCGGATGCTGATCCGCTTCGTCAACCTCACATCCATGCCGCCGCCAAAGGCCATGGCCGTGAAGCTGCCGTGTTCGCCGCCGCCCAGGTCCATCTTTGAAAGGCCCGCGAGCGCCTTGGCGTAGACGGTAGCTTTCCAGAAGTGATAGACCGGGACTCTGGGACCGACGAGATAGTTGTCTTCATGAGTGTCCTGATCCAAATAAACTTGAGTGTTGGTATAAACGGCTCGATCGAAGACGCCCTGAGGTCTATTGAAGCGCAGCCAGCGCGCCTCACCCTCAATCTGAACCCAACGATTGAATCTCAGATCAACAAATGCGCCTGGACCGATGAGCGGTTGGCTGGCGGCTCCTGCGAAGGGGTACCAGAGGGTGTTCGGCGCTTCGGCATACCCACCCGCATAATCGGGTTGGAAGACGGAGGCCAGACCGCCTGCGGTGATCGAGAACTGGCGGGCGGTGGCTGAAGGAACGGCTTGCGCTCGTGCGGTAACGGCCGCCGCGGCAAGCAGGATGCATGAGAAAACAACTGCAGATCGCTTCATAAGCACAATGTCGTCCAATCCGGGTGAATCTTCACTGCCGACAAGACTCAAAACCAACTGGGTTTGGAATCCCTTCGCCGGAGACGCCGGGCGGCGGATATGGGCCGGGATTCTCGGTGCATGCCTACTGTTGCGGCGGGTTCGAAGGGTTCGCTGCAGGCTGGGACGCGTCGCCGCCGGCGGCTGGTGGTGCAGTCCCAGAGGGTGCGGCAGTCTGCGGTGCCGGTTCAGCCGCCGGAGGAGTTGCCGGCGGAGCAGAACCGGGTGCAGTTGCCGGCGGGGCGGAGGGATCGGACGCCTGCGGGGGCGCTGCCGCGGGCGCCGTAACGGCAGGTGGGACCGGGGGCGCCAGATGTGCCGCATCGTAGCGTTGCAACTTGTAGAAGACCGGTGTCAGTTCCAGCGGCATCTTGTCGCGAGGATTCATGTAAGCGTAGATTTTGGCGTTGAGCTGGTGCACCTTGTCGTCCCAAGGATCGGTTTTAAGCCAACTGCCGAGAGGCAAAGCGGGCCGCTGGGTAAGATCGTCCCAATTCAACGCGGGCGCCATCTTCATCAGATCGGCCATCCACGGTGTGCCGGTGCCATCGACCCTGTCGAGCAGCGAGTCACCAAGCTTGGGAGTGTTTAAAGCCTTCAACTCCTTTGCCCGCTTGGCCAATTGCGCATAATAGAGACCGGCCGTCGGCAGTCTGTCTTTGTACATGGAGTTCTGCATGTACTCCATGGCCTTTTTGGCAGCCTCCGCGTTGTCGTGGTCGGAGTGGTACATGTCGATGCGCTTGAAGGTTGCCTCGTCGGGAAAGAGCAGACGATCGTTGAAGGCATAGCGGGTGTCGATGTGGTGGCCCATTACGATGTGGGCCAGTTCCATGGCCACAACCGAGGCGATCGATTCCTCATTGGGCAGGCTGTCGATGAGCCCCTTGCTGATGAGGATGGTGTTGCCGACGGTCGTCGTTTCGACGGTGGTCGAGAGCAGGATGCGGGTATGCACCTGGTCGGTAAAGGCCAGGTTGTTCGGCACCTGGAGATTGATCACGATCTGGTCGAGGACTGTATTTTCATAGCCGCCTGGAGTGAGCGGCGCCACGAGACCAGCTTCCACCAGCCTGTCGATCACGTTGTTCTCAGCCTGTGTGACCCAGGCGCGCGTGGCCTGCAGCGGCCCCACATCCTGCGAGTCGTCGCTCTTGTCGACTGCATCGTCCACCTTGACGCTTACGTTCTCGCTCTCGCGCGAGGGCAGCTTGAGCGAGTAACCCCAGAAGTGCGTCTGGGCCTTCAGCCCTTCACCCTTCTGGTCGTCGCCGCGGTGCGTCTCCTCGACGTAAACGGCCACCGGCAGCCAGATTCCCGGCTGCACGTTCATCCGCCAACTATCGAAGTGGAAGTAGTAGCGCGAGTCGTCCTCGGATCTGGGCCCGGTGTAAGTTCCGTTGAAGCGAACGATGTTACCGTCCTGATCCTCGATCCAGATGCGCCCAAAGAACCGGCCCATGCCGGCAACCTTGGGATGCACGTCGTAGACCCAGGTGCGCACCGAGCCCAAAAACTCCCGCCGCACATAGCTGAAGACATAGTGCTGCGTGTCGAAACTCTTGGGGTCCATGAACATCATCTCGGTGAACCCCAATGGATTGTAGGTAAAGTGCGTGTCCAGCTTGAGCGCCCTGCTCAGATCGGTGATGGCCGAAAGCGACCCCTTGAAGAAGCCGTGCTTGGCGGACTCTCTGGGCTCGAAGGTCTTGTCGAAGAAGCCCTTGCCGAAATCGATGCGGCTGAGCATGTACTCGTCCGAGACAGGCACCTGATAGAGCTTCACATCCGGCTTGGTGTTTTGAATGTAGGTCTCGACCAGCGGAGTGCGCAGTTGGATATTCTTGATCAGCACCTTTTCGCGGCCAATGGCTCTCTCAACCAGCGCAGCCTGATCCGGTGTAAGCTGGTGAGCCTGGGCGTAGCTGGGTTCCTTCTTTTTCGCGTGCGCGCAAGCCACACTGAGGATCATAAACAGGAAGGCGAGGGAGATCTTCCGAAACGTCATGTCAGGCTCCTAAGCTGAGTTCTTTCAAGTCTTTTCTCGCCGCTTGCACCGTTCCGGCGTCCCGCGACCGAGCGCAGCCATTGTACTTGCGTGCTAGTTCGATGTTACGCCAATTGGAAGGAGATGGTAATGTTGGTTGTCATGTCCACGGCCTGGCCATTGCGCGTCGCGGGACGGAAACGAATCTGCTGCGCCACTCGCCGCGCCTCTTCATCCAGACCATGGCCAAGGCCATGCACGACCCCTTGGACAACCACCTGACCGCTGGCAGTGAACGTAACGCGCAGGATCACGTCGCCCTGCACCCTGAGTTGCTTGGCTTCGCTGGTGTACTCGGGCTGGGGCTTGGAGAGGACCTCGAGGTTGGTGGCAGCCGGTCCGGTGACAGGCCTTGGAGCCGCCAGCACGGCGGTAGGCGCAGCCGGAATGCCGGTCGAAGCCACCTTGCCGATGCCAGACGGGCCTTTTGCTACGGTGGCGACTGGAACAGCGACCGAGGCTACCCTGCCGCCCGGCCTGCCCCCATTGTTGCCAAATTTGATTCCATCGCCGATTCCGGTCGAGCCGACCACTCCATGGGGAGCAATTGCCGGGCCCTTCATATTCCCGTATTCGTTGCCGATGGCGGCCACCGTCGCCGGCCCTTTGGCGTTTGGATTGGGAACAACACCGAAGGTCTGGCCGAGATGAACTGGAGCGGTGGATGGTTTGACTTTGTTGTCTTGCGCGGGCATGGCCGCCGGCCTTAGCGCTGATTTGGGCTGTGGCGCTTCGATCACATTCGGTTTGTCCGTCTTGAAGATCGGCGCGGGCAGCTTGACCTCGGCCACAATCGGCTTCAAATCCGGCTTGGGCTCCGGTCTGGGCATGTGGATCCTAGGCGCTTCAAACTTCACCTCCACAGGCTTGGGCGGCTCGACCTTGGGTGGAGGGGGCATCTTTTGCTTCGGCGGTGGCGGCGGCTGTTTGGCAGGGAGGATCAGGAGCGTCTCTTCGTACCTGTGCTGATCGATCACCTGCTTGGCCGTCGCTCCGATGTAGAGCATGATGGCTAGAATGACCCCGTTGATCACGGTACTGGTAAAAAATGAACCAAGGCTCCGCTCGGGCTCGGGAAGCAAACCGAGAGTGGCCCCTCCTGAATATGAATTCACCGCCATAGTTTCAGTCCTTGTTCGCGGCCATTGTGGCAACGCACTCTCGTACATTTGATGCTCGGATTTGCTAAAACAGAGAATCGAAACGCATCCCGACTAAAAGAACTCCGAGCTCCCGCGAAGCCCTTGCTCAACTGTACGAGCAATATATCGGCGAGAGACCGAGAACCTGCAACTGCCGCGCACCACTGCCGAACGGCTGCGATTCGTAGCTCAGTTCGCTGTTGTCGAGGGGATTCCGGGAGGCAGGAGACAGCCGCACCGCGTTTTGGTACGAAACTGGAATCAAAATGCCCATAGGCATTCCCGATTCGGGAAAGAGAAGCTTCTCCGTGCCTTAGGCTCGATGGCGGTGCGGCAACGCCAGTGCAACTGCAATCGGAGCGAAGCTCCCTGCTGCTTGAATCGCCGGTCACATGGACCTCGGACATTCGAACACCCCAATTCAGGTCCAAGGCGTTGAATAAATCTTCAATCCCTCACCTTTCAGAGGGATACCAACTTCCCGGCCTGCGCAAGATCAACCTTGCAAGACCATGCTCTGCGCTGCCCAGGCAGCACAGAAACCGATTACGGCTTGCCGTCTTTCTGACGGTCTGAGGGAGCGGCACAAGGCCAACTCCACATGCCCTCTGTATTAGACTCTAGGGTACACCAAAGTGCTCAGGAGGCATAGGGGTCTGTGAAGATACTAGTTACCGGAGGTGCGGGGTATATCGGTGGGACGGTCTCAGGATTGCTTGCCGAAACGGGCCATCAGGCGGTTGTCTATGACAATCTGAGCCACGGTCGCCAGGATCTCCTGCCCAAAGGCGTGGAATTCGTCGAGGGGGAGCTCGAAGACCGGCGCCGCCTGGAGCAGATCTTCATCGCGGCCAAAGGCCAGGGAGAGCCCTTCGATGGCGTCTTGCATTTCGCCGCACTGATCGAGGCCGGCGAGTCCATGATCCGGCCTGAGATCTACTTTCGCAACAACACAGCTTCGGCACTCGCGCTCCTTGAAGCGATACTGGCTCACGGCCCTCGGCGGCTGGTCTTCTCGTCGACGGCAGCAGTCTATGGAGAGCCGGAATCGATTCCAATCAAAGAGGATGCATGCCTTCATCCGACAAATGCTTATGGCGAGTCCAAGCTGATGGTGGAGCGGATGCTGGGCTGGTTCCATCGCATCCACGGGCTGCGTTCGGCCACGCTGCGCTACTTCAATGTGGCAGGAGCGTCGGAGGGGTCCGAGGGGGTGACGCGCGGCGAGGCGCACGAGCCAGAGTCGCACCTGATTCCCCTGGTTCTGGATGTGGCGCTAGGACGCCGCCAATCGATCAAGATCTTTGGCGACGACTATCCGACGCCGGACGGCACATGCATTCGCGACTACATCCATGTCTCCGACTTGAACGATGCGCACATGCTGGCTCTTGAAGCGCTGGAGGGGGACGCCGCGCGCAAAGCCCGGCTGATCTTCAACCTGGGGAACGGAAAAGGCTTCAGCGTACGCGAGGTGATCGAGTCGGCTCGGCGCGTGACCGGCCATCCGATTCCGGCAGAGGTTCAACCGCGTCGGCCCGGAGACCCTGCCGTGCTGGTGGCGAGCTCGGAGAAGGCCATACGCGAACTGGGCTGGAAGCCGAGATATTCGCAGCTTGACGAGATCGTGCGGACGGCATGGGTTTGGCATCAGAAGCGGTACCGAGGTTGACCCACCAGTAAAAACCCAATTAAATTCAGCTGACTTTGACGGATGCTCTTGACATTCGACCTACGGACCCGTCAACGTAAGTTGTTGAAAGCTATCTTCCCGAGCCATCGCGGCCTGCTTCCCCAATGCAGAACGACGCGCGGCTACACAGTGAGGTCATCGGTCCTATGGCATCCAGCCTGTCTTCACGCAAGGGCGTGGAGGGCGTTACCAGTTTGCCCCGCGTCATTCTTGGTTCCTCGCTTGGAACCATGATCGAGTGGTACGACTTTTATATCTTCGGCTCGCTGACCACCGTGCTGGCGCTCAAGTTCTACCCGCCGGGCAACGATACATTTGCCCTGATCGCCTACCTGGCGACCTTTGCCGTGGGCTTTCTGGTGCGTCCCTTCGGGGCCTTGTTTTTTGGCCGGTTGGGCGACATGGTGGGGCGCAGAATCGCCTTTATTCTGACGCTGTCGATTATGGGCGCCGCAACTGCTTCGATCGGGCTGCTGCCGACTTACCACACGGCCGGCTGGTTCTCGCCCGTGATGTTGATTCTGATCCGCGTACTGCAAGGGTTGGCGCTGGGGGGCGAGTACGGCGGGGCAGCCGTATTTGTGGCCGAGCATGTGCCCGACAACCGGCGCGGCTTCTATACCAGCTTCATTCAGATCACGGCCACGCTGGGACTGTTCATCTCGCTGACGGTGATTGTTGTGACCCAGCAGAGCATGACTCCGGCTACGTTCCAGGCATGGGGCTGGCGGCTGCCTTTCCTGCTCTCGATTGTGCTGGTCACGATCTCGCTCTATATCCGGCTCAAGATGAAAGAGTCGCCAATCTTCGCTCAGATCAAGGGCGCGGGGATGAGCTCCGCCAAGCCGCTGACAGAGGCTTTTACGCAATGGCCCAACCTGAAACGGGTGCTGATCTCGCTGCTGGGCGCGACGATGGGACAGGGCGTGGTTTGGTACACGGGGCAGTTTTACGCGCTGTTCTATTTGCAGACGGTACTGAAAGTGAATCCCAAGATGGCCAACATCATAGTGGCTGCCGCCCTGCTGCTTTCGATGCCTTTCTTTACCGCCTTTGGCGCGCTTAGCGACAAAATTGGCCGAAAGAAGCTGATGATGACGTCGCTGCTGCTCGCGGTGGTCTTTTACATCCCCATCTACCACGGAATGCAGAAGGCGGCGGGCAACAACGTGATTCGGGTCAGTTCGGTGAAGGACAAGGTAACGGGAGCAATCAAGCTGACGCCGCTGACCATTGACGCTTCTGGCAAGGAGGTTCCCGCCAAGGAGGCTGCCAACGCCAACCAACCGCTGTTGGTGTTGCTGATCTGGATCCAGGTGATCTTCGTGTGCATGATCTATGGGCCGATCGCGGCTTATCTCGTGGAGGCCTTCCCGGCCAAGGTGCGCTACACCTCGGTCTCGCTGCCCTACCATATCGGCAACGGCGTCTTTGGAGGCCTCTTGCCGCTGATTGGGCTGGGGCTTTGCGCATCGACGGGGAACATCTACGCCGGGCTCTACTATCCGATTGGGGTGGCCGCGGTCTGCTTTGTTCTCGGAATGTTGCTGCTCAAGGAAACGCATGGGACGCTGATCTGGGACGAGGTGGGGACGAAGGCCTAGGGAATTTGGCGGGCAGAACCGGGATAGAGGCATAACTCATTTGTAACTGCGGAGCTTTCGGGCTATGCTTTCGGCATGAGATTTCGAAGGAGTTTTGGGTTGCTTGGCTGGCTGTGGGCGTTTTTTGCGTGTGACGGGGTCTATTCTTGGTTGGCTGGGGGCCACCCGAGACCCTTGTCGATCATTAACGTCATCTGCCCCATTCTACTGGTCGCATACCAGGCATTCGGTCGCTACTTCATTTATTGGGATCTTGACTCCAACGGAATTCACGAATGGTGGTTTGGCCACAAGAAGGAACTCTTGACCGCATGGGACAAGACCCTCGTTGTCCGCAACTTTCTACCGGGCGTGCGTTGGGACGGCACCGTTTCGATCTATCTCGATGATCCCGGTACAAAGTTGGGATTTAGCTACTTCGTGACCACCCCTCAACGTCGCAAGGAGTTCATTGCGGCAATAAGGCAATATGCACCTCAGGCAAAGTTTCGGGTTTAAGACCGTCCAATCCCGAGAGCGGACGCGAATCGGCTTGCCGGCTGTGTGCTTGTCTCGGTAGAGTTTTTCCACGTGGCTCCCTGCGTAGCCAAACTTTGCAAGGGGCCTTAAGCCGTATCGATTCTTCATTCCCTAAAGGACGTACGCATGTCTTCCCTGCCAGAATCCGTTGTTGCCGGCCTTGTTGCTATTGCCAATCAAGACATCGACTCGACACTGCGCGAGCACCGCGTCTTCCCCCCGCCGGAGGAATTCGCCGCCAAGGCGCATATCAAAAGCCTCGCCGAATACGAGACTCTCTACAAGCAATCGATCGATAACCCAGAGGCCTTTTGGTCCGGCGTTGCCCAGGAACTGCATTGGTTCAAACCATGGGACAAGGTGCTGGAGTGGAATCTTCCATCGGCTCAATGGTTTGTGGGTGGAAAAATCAATCTCTGCTACAACTGCGTGGATCGCCATGCGCTGGGCGCCCGGCGGGACAAGACTGCGCTGATCTGGGAGGGTGAGCCGGGTGAGATTCGCCGGTTGACCTATGCCGAGCTTCATATCGAGGTGCAGAAGTTCGCGAATGCTCTGAAGGCGCTCGGCATCAAAAAGGGCGACCGTGTGGCCGTGTACATGGGCATGACCCCCGAGTTGGCGATTGCTCTGCTGGCCTGCGCGCGGATCGGAGCGATTCACTCGGTGATCTTTGGCGGGTTTGCCGCCAACGCCATCGCCGATCGGGTAAACGACTCGTCTTGCGTGGCGATTCTCACCCAGGATTCGAGCTACCGTCGCGGCAACGAGATTCAGCTCAAACGCACCGTCGACGAGGCCATGAACGCGTGCCACACCGTCAAGCACGTCGTTGTCTTCCGCCGCACCGGTACGCCGGTCAAGATGGTCGAGGGGCGCGATCACTGGTGGCACGAGCTGATGGCCGCCGCGGCGCCTGTGTGCCCGGCCGAGGAGTTGGACTCGGAAGACCCGCTGTACATTCTGTATACCTCCGGGACAACGGGAAAGCCGAAGGGGCTGGTCCACACGACAGGCGGCTACTCGGTGCAAACCTACATTACGACCAAGTACATCTTCGACATCCGCGACGAGGACGTCTACTGGTGCACGGCTGATATTGGCTGGGTCACTGGGCACTCCTATGTGGTCTACGGTCCTTTGCAGAACGGCGCCACTGTGCTGATGTACGAGGGTGCGCCGAACTGGCCGGATTTTTCACGATTCTGGAAGATCGTCGACGACCACAAGGTCACGGTCTTCTATACCGCGCCGACGGCCATCCGTGCCTTCATGAAGTGGGGCGATCAGCATGTTGAGAAGCACGATCTGAGTTCACTTCGACTCCTCGGCACGGTTGGCGAGCCCATCAATCCCGAGGCCTGGATGTGGTACCGGGAGAAGATCGGCCATAACCGCTGCCCAATCGTCGATACCTGGTGGCAGACCGAGACAGGAGCGATCATGATTGCGCCGATTCCTGGGGCAGTGGCGGCAAAGCCCGGTTCGGCGACGCGGCCGTTTTTTGGCATTCTGCCCGAGGTGGTCAACAAGCAGGGCGAGCCGGTGCCTGCGGGGAGCGGCGGGCTGCTGGTGATTCGCAAGCCGTGGCCTTCGATGGCGCGTACGGTCTATGGCGATCCGGAGCGATACAAGAAGACCTACTGGAGCGATGTGGAGGGTTGCTACTTTACCGGAGACGGCGCGCGGCAAGATGCCGACGGCTACTTCTGGCTGATGGGACGGGTGGACGACGTAATCAACGTCAGCGGACACAGGCTGGGAACGATGGAGGTCGAGTCGGCACTGGTGGCGCATCCCAAGGTAGCCGAGGCGGCTGTGGTGGGCCGCCCCGATGAGCTGAAGGGGCAGGCGATCTCTGCTTTCGTCTCGCTTGAGAGCGGGAATGAACCCAGTGAGGCGCTCAAAGACGAGCTGCGCAAATGGGTCTCGAAGGAGATCGGTTCGCTTGCCCGTCCCGACGATATTCGCTTTACCGAAGCTCTTCCGAAAACGCGCTCGGGCAAGATCATGCGGCGGCTGTTGCGCGAACTGGCCACACATGGCGAGATCAAAGGCGATACCACGACGCTCGAAGACTTCACCGTGATCGCCAAGCTGCGCGAGGCCGAAGAGGGGTGAGCGGCAGCGTTCTCAATCTGGGTTGACTGCAATCCAGAATGCTTCTAATCTCAAAACATGGAAGTGCAACTCAGCGTCGAGCAAGCAACCCAACTCTCCCGAATTGCCGACCAGACCGGCAGGAGCGCGGATGAGTTGGCACGTGAAGCCGTGGAACGCTTTCTGGCAGAAGAGGTCCGCTTTCATGCCGGCGTTCAAGCTGGACTGGATGCCGCGGCACGGGGCGATTTCGTCCCCATATCTGAGGTCTGGGCAAAAGTGGAACGTGTGTTGAAAACCTGAGCCCGTCCGAGACGAAAAGCAAATGCAAGTGCGATGGACGAGCCCCGCCGCTCAGGATCTTGAAGAGATAACCCGCTACATCCAGAGAGACAGTGAGTCCGCTGCGCGGGCCGTCGCCAAGACCCTTTTCGACGACGCCAATTCCCTTGACCTGATGCCCTCCAGAGGCCGAGTGGGAAGAAGCCCAGGCACGCAGGAGCTTGTAATTCCAGGATTGCCTTACATCATCGTTTATCAAGTGAAGTCAACTGTGATTCAGATCCTCCATATCTATCACGGTGCCCGTGACTGGCAAGGAGAAAAGTAATCCTCGTAATC
>Ga0181535_10008105_pt1 | contig 10411 bp, 7 predicted proteins | sample PEATcosm2014_Bin_44_FD_119774 | JGI IMG/M metagenome (GOLD analysis project Ga0181535, IMG submission 119774) | Peatland microbial communities from MTU Mesocosm Facility, Houghton, MI, USA - PEATcosm2014_Bin17_30_metaG | ecosystem: Environmental > Terrestrial > Soil > Wetlands > Peat | place...
ATGGGCATCGTGCAATCGACAAAGACTGCCGGGAGCATCACGGTCGAGGCAACGTGCCTCGGCCTCGCGCCGGCCAGCATTACGATTGTGGCGAAAGGGGCGACGCTCCGGCCACAAGTGGCGGTTTGGGAACGCGAGGCGCCCGTGGGCCCAGGCATTACGGGCCTGTGGAGACCGATCCCGAATACGAGAGGCGCCACCGGCCTGCTCGCGATGCTCATCGGCGGCGGCACCACGTTGTTCTCCCTGCGGCAGGAGGGGAACACTCTGACGGGCACCGTGGAGGGCACGGGCGGCGGCTTCTTTGGCGGCGCCGATACGCCCACCCCAATCACCGAAGGCAAAGTCGACGGCGATAGCGTTTATTTCAAGGCCGGAAATAGCACCTACTCAGGAAGCTTGAAAGAGGGCCAGATGGAGCTTCAGCGGACGTTCGATTTCGGCTTCCCTATGCCGCGCACACAAGAGGCCCCCGCAGGTTCACGGCCCGCCATTGGGCCTCCACCCGACGGATCAGATCCCTCGAAAGGAGCCGGCTTTGGGCGACCCTTGCTCCTCGTGGTCCTGCGCCGGGTCGATCGCTAGCCCCAGGGCCGCGCTGCCGATCGTGAGAGAGAGATAATTCCAAGGTAATACAAAAGGAGAAAGATGTTGACAAGCAACGGCCATAGTGAGAGGCTTATTAAGTTGAGGGGCAACTGGGCACGAACTCCAGTGCTGTGAATGAATAGCGGCCCCTGCGACTACTTCACTAGGGCAAGACCGCCCCTCTTTCGCACGATAGACCACCGTCTTGGCTCGGGCGTGATTGGCTTCGACTGGACGAACGTTGTATGGAACATCGTGTGCTACTCGTCGAGAATGACCCCGCTATTCTTACAGTGGTCCAGGATGAGCTTGCGCGCACATGCGATGGCTCGTTCACTATCGTATGGGTTCGGCAATTGTCCGAGGCGGCGGAACGCCTGAAGAAGGAAGCAATATCGGCGGTCTTACTCGATCTGTTCCTTCCCGATAGCCAAGGCGTTCACTCTTTCTTCAAGGTATCCTCGGCCGCGCCCCATGTTCCGATTTTGGTCTTGGCTGGCTCAGGCGACGAAGATACCGCTAAAGAGGCCGTGGACCGCGGCGCCCACGATTATCTGCTGAAAGACGGCCTCGACAGCCACTCCTTGACGCGGGCGCTGCGCAGCATGATCGCGCGGAAAGCGGCGGACGACGCGTCACTGCGAGAAAAGGAGAGGGCGGAAATAACCCTCGATTCCATTGGCGACGCCGTCATCAGCACCGATATTTCCGGCAACATCACCTATCTCAATGAAGTGGCGGAAATGATGACGGGGTGGTCCGGAAAAGCAGCAGTGGGCCGGCCGTTTGCCGAAGTCTTACGGATCGTCGACGGCGAGACGCGTGAAACCGTTCGCAATCCGATGCAGCTAGCAATTAAGCAAGGCCAAACGGTGCGTCTAACCTCTCACTGTGTCCTGGTCCGGCGCGATGGGGTTGAATCGGCGATCGAAGACTCCTCTGCCCCCATCCGCTCGCGGAAGGGACAAGTTGTGGGCGCGGTGATGGTTTTCCACGATGTGAGCGAGACGCGGGCGACCGCGCTCAAGATGACCCACTTGGCGCATCACGACCATCTGACCGACCTCCCGAACCGCATGCTGCTCACCGACCGGATTAACCAGGCGATTTCTTTCTCCCGCCGGCAGAGGAAGCGTTTGGCCGTGCTGTTTTTGGACTTGAATGGCTTCAAGCAGATCAACGATACCCTGGGACATGCCATTGGCGACAAATTACTGCAATTAGTTGCCCAACGCGCGGTCACTTGCGTGCGAAGCTCGGACACCGTAAGCCGCCATGGGGGAGATGAATTCGTCGTGTTGCTTCCGGAAATCGAGGACGCGACAGATGCGGGATCTACCGCGGAAAAAATACTGACCACGATTGCCAAACCCTACGCCATCGGCGGGCGCGATCTCCATCTCAGCGGATGCATTGGCATCAGCATCTACCCCGAAGACGGCCACGATGCGCAAGCCCTGATTAAGAACGCGGACGCCGCAATGTACATGGCAAAGGGAGAGGCGGCTGACAGCTACCGGTTCTTCCAGCGGAAAGCGAACGACCGGAACCTGGAGCGGCAATTGCTCGCACGTACCCTGGGGCGCGCTCTGGAAAGGCACGAATTCTTGTTGCACTACCAGCCGAAAGTCGATGTCGAAAGGGGAACCATTACCGGGGTCGAGGCGCTCATCCGCTGGATGGACCCGGATCGAGGGCTCATCCCTCCGGCGCAGTTTGTGCCGATTGCCGAGGATTGTGGCCTTATTGAACCGATTGGCCAGTGGGTCATGCGCGAAGCCTGCAAACAGGCCCGCGACTGGATGGACGCGGGTCTGCGACCGATCCCGGTGGCGGTCAATGTCTCCGCGGTGGAACTCCGGGCCAAGAACTTTCTCGAAGGCGTTTCCGGCATCCTGAAGGATACGGGCCTGGAACCACAGTATCTCGAACTCGAGCTGACCGAACGCGTTCTGATGCGAGATGAAGAATCCACCATGTCCGCGCTCCTGGCACTGAAAGCCCTGGGGGTCCACCTCGCGGTTGATGGCTTCGGCACCGGGAATTCCAGCTTGGGCTATCTACGGCGCTTGCCGATTGACACCGTGAAGATCAATCAATCGTTTACGGTCGAAATCAGCACCAATGCGGAAGCGGCCGCCTTTCTCGGCGCCCTGATCAGTATGGGCAGAACGCTTAAAAAGCGAGTCGTTGCAGAGGGCATCGAAAAACGCGAGCAGCTTGCGGTCCTTGCATCCGAGCGCTGCAACGAGGGGCAAGGGTACTATTTCAGCCCGCCCGTGGCGGCTGAGCAATTCGCCCAGCTCCCTTATATGCAGCAAGCGTGACGGTGAAACGCGGCAACGGTTGTCCATGAGGACTCGGCTCCGCGACTGCTTGCCGCATTCTAGTGATTAAGATGGGAATTCAGCACAAGGCTCGTTGCTTATCCTTCGTCCTCTAGGTATTCTGATACCATGGCTGATCAAACACGATTAATTACTCGTCCGGCGGAGCGCAAGCGGGTGCAAATGGCCGTGACTCTTTTGGTAGAGAGTGATGAGGTTCGATATCCCGCGACCACGGTGGACTTCTCCCCCTATGGCTTGCGCCTTGAATCCAACGCTACGCTTGCCCCGGGCCAGCCCGTGAGCCTCCTTCTTGCGACTGAACCCGCACGCCTGATTAAAGCGCGGGTAGCATGGGTCGGAAAGGCCGGCTCGCCCCAAGCTGGCCAGACAGGATTCCAGTTCTTGAACCCCCACATGGCGCCCCTGATCGGACCGGTCTGCTGAAGGTCGAATCGGCCTCGCTGCGGTCTCGAAGCTGCTCGTGACGAGAGCCCTCACGTTCTTGGGTTGGGGGCTTCGAATTCCCGCCAGATGAGGTGAGTACCTGTCATCAAGCGGGTACGTCAGTTTTCAGGGCGTTTAGAAACTCCAGCCCGGCGAGAGTCCACTCGCTCGACTCATATTCCTGCACCCAGACAACTCGACTGGGGATAGCATGCGGGAATTCCTCCTTGGGAACGAGCCCCACCCATTCGCCTGGGGAGAGCGCGAGCTTGGTCCGAACCCTCGCTCCACGCAGCGAAATGTCGACCGTGGTGGCTGAATCGTCCGTTTTGAATCGATCTGCCTTCAAGACCAGGCTGACGGGAATCGTCGCCGACCGGCGCTCCCACCGCCGGAGAGTAGGGGTGGTATTCTCTTGCATCAGCAGCTCCTGTTTCTTTGGTCAGACCCGTGGGGTAGGCCGCCAAACAAAATCAAGATTTTCCAGTTCGGTACCGTTCGATCAGGCACAGAGGTAGCCTGACGCAACCGCTGAGGATATGCAAATAGGAATATGTTGAGTAAAGATAATATTTCATCATAGAGCCCAATAGCTTGGGCACACCTTCGAAGCTACCCCACAGGTTGGATGGGACCGATTTCGACAGGCAGCGGGCGGGTCAAGATAGAGGACGGTCGTTGCGGACCGAACAAGAGCAGCGTTACCGCGAGCGGGACTCCTTCCACTTCAATGGCGGCAGATCTGAATTTACGGCAAGCTTCAGGTACGCTCTGGCGTATGCGGCGGCTTTTTCCTTGCCCTGTTCGATATCTTCAACGGGTTCCGAGGGGGCAATCCAACTCTTCGTCGTGACGTTGTACACTGACGCCTGCACGCCCTGGGCGTTGTGCTCTGAAAAGAGCCGCAGGTGTTCCTTGCCGACTTGGACTTCGGCCCACACGCCGCCGCTTAACATTGTAGGTCTCCCAGCATGGTAGCTAGTTTACACCAAGAGTGCGTTTAGCCAGCGCTCGGCTTCGCGATCGCCGTAGCGGAGCGCAGGACCGAGCGGTGAGCCAAGGAAGACCAGTTTCCCCCTCCCGAAACTTTGGCGCGCGGCCATGGGTCGGCCCTGGGCCCAGCCGATGGGCTCGCCATTCAGCGCCGCCCACACCACATTGCACAGTGGCACGATGCGGCTGAAGTCGCGCACCTTTGCCGCGATCGGCCAGTTGTAGTCAACGTAGGGAACGTGGGAACGCCCAGCCTCGGCTCGGCGTCCTTCAGCGTGTCTAGCGAGGGCGGACTCCTCCCCGCGGCCATCGGACCAAAGGTCCACGGGCGCCTCGAGCTTGAGCCCGAAGTGCAGATCCAGCGCCACGCGGTGCGCTTCGAACTCCGGCAGTTCGGCGTAGGCCGCACCGGACTCCACCAGCACCAACGCTCCGGCTTCGGCCGACGACCGAAATATCTCCGCGACGTCCGGGGCGAGCCCGGCGCAGCCCGGAACGATGACCACGGGCGCCGGCGGCATCTGGCGGGGCACGGCGCGAAGGAAACGGCAATGCGTGCGCGAGAGCGCCGCTTCGTAGCCGGCCAGCGACTCTCGAAGTCTGCAGCCATCCGCGAGGTCCACGAGCACGCAATCCAGATGACCCTGCGGCAACACGGCAGGCGAACGGCTTGCGATGCCGAAGCATCGACCGCGGGCCACCGAAGCCAGGCCCGCGCCCGCTCCCACAGCGGTTGAGAGGAAGTGTCGCCGAGAAACACGTATTCGCATCATAACTTCCCCGAAATCAGGCGGTCCATCGCCGCTGCCGTATCATAGAACTGCTGGTCGAGGGCGTAGCGATAACGCAGCTCCATTTCCGCCACCAGCCAGCCGTTGTATCCCACCTTGTCCAGCGCCGCACGAATCGCCGGCCAGTTGTTGTCGCCCAGAAACAAATTCGTGTAAACGCTTTGGTCGCCGCATCGCCCCCGCTGCTTGTTGACATCCTTCACGTGGATGCGCGTGATGCGCGGGCCATGAATCTCAATCCACTGCTCAGCAAATCCCGTATCGTGGATGTTGCCGACGTCCAAGTGCAGGCCCACGTGAGGGCTGTTGACGTCGTTCAGGAAGGTCCAGAATTCTCGCGGGCTCAACAGAAAGCGCTGCTCGGAGTTGCAGTTCTCGCAGCCGATCTTGACTCCGGCGTTGCCGGCCGTCGGACCGAGCTTCTGCATGGCCTCGACGCTGCGCTGGTAGACCTCGTTGTAGGGTACCTCTGCGGTGACCAGGCCCACGACCACCAGAATTGCATCCGTACCCAGAATCTGCGCAGCTTCGATTTGCCGCTCAACGATGCCGATCGCCCGGTCGCGCACCTTAGGGTCACGCGACGAGACCGGCGTTTCCCAGTGCAAGCCGGTCGAAACGTTCGAGACGACCAATCCCGCCCTCTCCACCTTGCGGCGTAATTCCCGGATTTCGGAGTCCGTCGTCGACATCTGGAACCATGGGACGTCGCCCAGCCACAACTCGATGCCGTCATAGCCGGCCTTCTTGACCAGCTCGAGTCCCTGCTCAAAGCTCCAGCCCTTGGGAATCATGTTATCGCCGATGGATTTTTTCATGCGCACCTCGATTTGAGAAAAGCGGCTGCGTCGCTGCTTCGCCTCGCGGGACCCCGCCAGTCACCTGCTGCAAATTATTCACGGCCCCTGCAGCCTGCTTGGGCAGACCTGTAATGGGATCGCTACCCGGCCAAAACCGACGCGTCTTCGGGTCACGATATGCTGAGTCCCATCCTGTTCCTTGGTTGATCCACCCTTCAGCATCGGCAGGGGCGGTGGGAAAATCAAGATATCGCCTTCGATAGCTGCACCGACGGATTCCGACGTTCCCCTAACTGCAAACCTGACTGAGGACATTTTGCAGCATTTCTGAGACCGGCTGCAACGTCAATCGAGTGCCCCGGAGGGCAGAAGCTGAGGCGGGTGGCTCAGAAGCATCTCGGAAACGGCATTGACAGCCTTCCGCGCCTTGCCTACAGTGGGAACTTCAACAGGGTTTTCACTAAGGCAATCTTCCCGCCAAATATAGCGAAGATCAGAACGGATGGTGGCAAAATCCCAGTTCGTTGCGCAGTTAGCTGAGGAGGCTGAGATTCAGAAGACGACCGTCACGCTACTCGAAAAACTCGTCAGTCTGGCCGCAAAGCGCTTCTAACACTTTGTACGACGGTGGCCATTCACCTCTGGTTTGATCGCTTGGGGCGGCATTTTTCCTGGCGGCAGTAGGGCGGGCGCAGTCCTCAGCCGGTACCGGCGAAATTACCCATGAATATATCCGAGCCATTTATCCACCGGCCGATTGCCACGACGCTTCTGGTCATCGCTGTGTTCCTGGCCGGCGCGGTGGCCTTTTTCCTGCTTCCGGTGTCGCCGCTGCCCCAGGTGGATTTCCCCACCGTATCGGTGAACGCGAGTCTGCCGGGGGCCAGCCCTGAGATCATGGCCTCCTCGGTTGCAACCCCCTTAGAGCGCCAGTTCGGACGCATTGCCGCCGTCACGGAGATGACCTCGTCGAGCAGCCTTGGTAGCGCCAGTGTCACCCTGCAGTTTGATTTGAACCGGAACATCGATGCGGCGGCGCGCGATGTGCAAGCCTCCATCAACGCGGCCCGCGGTTATCTGCCCACCAATTTGCCCAGCAACCCCGACTACTGGAAAGTAAACCCCGCCGACTTTCCCATCATGCTGCTCGTCCTCACCTCGGATGTGATGCCAAAGGGAAAGGTTTACGATTATGCCTCCTCGATCCTGGCGCAGAAACTGGCGCAGATCAGCGGTGTGGGCCAGGCGAGCGTAAGTGGGGGCGCCCTACCGGGGGTTCGGATCGAATTGAATCCGACCGTGCTTAACAAATATGGTATCGGAATTGAAGATGTTCGGGGTGTTTTGAGTAATGCCAATGCCAACGTACCGAAGGGGCACTTTGCCGACGGTCTCCGCATGTGGGAAGTGGACGCCAACGACCAACTGTTCCACGCGAGTGATTACGCCCCTTTGATCGTCGCTTATAGGCAAGGTTCCCCCATACGACTCTCCAATGTCGCCCGAGTGGTTGACGCCCCGGAATCACTCCGTTCGTCGGGCTACGCCAACGGAAAGCCATCGGTGCTGGTCATGCTCTTCCGCCAGCCCGGCGCCAATATCATCGACACCGTGGACCGCATCCGGGCCATGCTGCCCCAACTCAGAGCGGACATGCCTCCTACCATCGATATGCGCATAGCCATGGACCCTACCCTGACCATCCGCGCCTCCGTTCACGACACGGAGCGCACCCTCATCCTTTCCGTTTTATTGGTGATCCTGGTCGTGTTCGTTTTTCTGCGCAACGCGCGCACCACGTTCATCCCCAGCGTGGCGGTACCCGTGTCACTGGTGGGCACCTTCGGAGTCATGTACCTTTTGGGCTACACGCTCGACAACCTTTCCTTGATGGCGCTTTGCATCTCCACCGGCTTTGTGGTTGACGACGCGATCGTGGTCATCGAGAACATCTCCCGCTATCTGGAAAAGGGCCTCGGCCCGTTCCAAGCGGCGCTCCGGGGAGCGAAAGAAATTGGCTTCACGGTGGTGACCATTAGTGTTTCGCTGGTGGCAGTTTTCATTCCCCTCCTGCTCATGGGAGGGATTGTGGGGCGGCTGTTTCGCGAGTTCGCCGTGACGCTGTCGGTGGCTATCGCCGTGTCGATGGTGGTCTCGCTCACCGTGACCCCTTCCATGTGCGCCCACCTGCTGCGGCACGGCGCATCCCATGGCTGGATGTATCAAACCTCCGAGCGCGCCTTCAACGGGGTAGTGAAGTTCTATGGCAGGACCTTGGCCGCCGTGCTGCGCTTTCCGGCAATTACCCTGGCGGTTTTACTGGCGACTATCGCGCTAAACGTATACCTTTACGTCCGCGTTCCCAAGGGTTTCTTTCCGCAGCAGGACAACGGCCGCATCGCGGGCACAATTCAGGCTGATCAGGACACCTCGTTCCAAGCCATGGACGGCATTTTGCGGCAAATGCTCGATATTGTGAAAGTCGATCCGGCGGTTGATACCGTGAACGGCTATACCGGTGGCGGTGGCTGGCACAGCGCCGCCTTGAACACCGCCACCATGTACATCTCGCTCAAGCCGCCTGCGGAGAGAAACATCAGCGCTGACCTGCTCATCGCACGGCTACGGACCAAGCTTGCCGTGGTACCGGGAGCCACGCTCTATTTGCAGGCCTCGCAAGACGTGCGCGTCGGTGGACGATCCAGCGCCGCACAGTATCAATTCACCATGCGAGGTGACAGTCTGAAAGATCTGCAGACGTTCGGCCCCCGCATGTTGTCGGAGCTGAGGACCATACCCCTGATCGCGGACGTGAACACAGATCAGCAAAATGACGGCCTTCAAGCCTTCGTAAGCTATGACCGGGCGACCGCATCGCGATTCGGCATCTCGTCGCAACTGATTGACAGCACTCTTTACGATGCCTTCGGCGAACGTCAGGTCTCCACGATCTATACGCCGCTGAATCAGTACCACGTGGTCATGGAGGTGGCGCCTGAATTCTGGCAGAATCCGTTATTCCTGCGCCAGCTCTATGTGAAAGCTCCGAATGGACAGGAAGTTCCGTTAAGTGCATTCTCGCAAACTGCCCCGACTACCGCGCCGCTCTCGGTCAACCACCAAAGCCTCTCGCCCTCCGTGACCATCTCCTTCAACCTCATACCGGGCGTGGCGCTGGGAGATGCCGCGGATGCCATCGTCGCACGGGCCGCCAAGATTGGTTTGCCCCTGACCATTCGTACGGGGTTTGCCGGTACCGCGCAAGCCTACCAGGATTCGATGGGTAGCGAACCCTTGCTGATTGCCGCCGCGCTCATTTCGGTTTACCTGGTGCTCGGCATCCTTTATGAAAGTTACGTTCATCCCGTTACGATTCTTTCAACGTTGCCCTCGGCGGGTGTCGGCGCGTTGCTGGCGCTTATGGTCACGCACACTGACCTCACGGTGATCGCGATCATCGGAATCATCCTGCTGATCGGAATTGTGAAAAAGAACGCTATTCTGATGATTGATTTTGCGCTGGCTGCCGAGCGCAATGAAGGCAAGCGCTCGCGGGATTCCATTTACGAAGCTTGCTTGTTGCGTTTCCGCCCCATCCTGATGACGACCATGGCGGCCATGCTCGGCGCCGTTCCCCTCGCCCTGGGCACCGGCACCGGCTCGGAGTTTCGCCGTCCTCTGGGAATCGCGATTATCGGCGGCCTGGCCGTCAGCCAGTTGTTGACGTTGTACACCACTCCCGTGGTGTACCTGTATTTTGACCGGTTGCAAAACTGGCGGTCTCGGATTGGGAAAACAGCGCCCGCGAAGAACATGCCTCTAGACCCCGACGTGTGAAAGCGAGGAACCCAGGGACACCTCCCCAGACGAATTTGTCGGCGAAGTGGTGGAGACGATGCGGCTGTCGGGGAGAAGGTGGCCCGCGACAGGCGTACTCTTCAGCCGTCGCGGGCCGGACGAGGGGTTACTTCAAGGCGCTCGATGACCAGTCGCCTGAGGAGCAAAACCGCGGGTTGGCCGTTTATCCGCGACTGGAGTTCGGAGGTTTCTACGTTCCGTGATGCGCCGAAAACGTATACCCACTCTGGTTTGGACTCTAGCCGAACACTCATGAACACAAAGCCATCGGTTTTGTCCAAAAGCTCCTGAATGGCTAAGTTAAATGCCCGCCCCAATTAAGCGCGTTCTCGCAACCGCAGATCGGCAAGTTCGGGCGAAGGTCAATGTTCTCGGCCTTGAGCCCACGACCGGTGGCCGCGGCCACGCTCCGCCACTCGAAAACCAGTGTAACGAGGTGCCTGGAGTGAACCCCGTGGCTGAGACACGGTAATTGGGGACAGTTTGGAGTGAACCCCAAAATTGAGACACGGAAACTAGGGACACTTTTGGTTAAATGGAAAGGGGTCGCCAATGGTGGAACCGCGTGTTTTCAGTTGGGAGTTCAAGGAGAAGGCAGCACGGCGCA
>Ga0181535_10008106_pt1 | contig 10409 bp, 10 predicted proteins | sample PEATcosm2014_Bin_44_FD_119774 | JGI IMG/M metagenome (GOLD analysis project Ga0181535, IMG submission 119774) | Peatland microbial communities from MTU Mesocosm Facility, Houghton, MI, USA - PEATcosm2014_Bin17_30_metaG | ecosystem: Environmental > Terrestrial > Soil > Wetlands > Peat | place...
AGGACGCGCAACTCCGGCGAGGGAAGAACCAGCGGCTTGGGAGGCAAGGCCGCAGGGGGAAAGTCACGAGCTGATGACAAGGCGGCAAGTAACAGAACTGCAAGGCAGAGGGTAGAAGAGACCAAGCCTCTCAAGGTGAAGGCGAAGACCGAGAACAGTTCAAACGGCAAATGGCAAAGGTCAAATGGCAAAGGGTTTGCGATTTGACAATTCCCAAATTGCAAACCATTTGAATTTTGCCATTTGACCTTTGCCATTTGAATTCGCCCTTTTCTCGGGGAACGAATAGGCGGAGAAACCCCTCACCCGTTCATTCAGCTCCTGCCCCACTCCGTCGCCCGCCGCCTTCCGCGTTCTTCGGATACACTTCCACGAGCGTCATATTCTCCGGCACAAAATACTTCTGGGCCACACGCTGAATATCCGCCGGCGTCACCGCCAGGAACCGGGCCAGCTCCGTGTTGACCAGGTTTGCATCCTTCAGAACCACCGCCGCGTAGCCCAATTCCTCGCCCCGCGTTTGCACCGTCTGTCGGCTCAGAATGAAATCGCGCAGGGTTTCGTTTTTGGCTTTCTCCAGCTCGGCGTCAGCGACCAACTGGCTCTTCAGCCGCGCCAACTCCGCCTCGACCTCAGCTTCACCCTCAGCCGGCGCGTGGCCCTGGTTCAAGACGGCAAAAACAAAAAAGAGATTGGGATCTTCGGTAAAGTTGCCGGTGCTCTCCGCCTCCAGGGCAATCTGCTTGTCATAGACCAGATGCCGGTAGATCCGCGAACTCTCGCCCTCCGAGAGGATGTTGGACGCCAGCCGCAAGGGATAGGCATCCGGGGTTCCGTCCGCCGGCATATGGTAACCCTCGATAAAGGCGGGAAGCGCCACGTTCAAATCGAGTTTCACCACTCGCTTGGCGGTTTGAGGCGGTTCCTGCGGGATGTGATTTGCAGGCAGGCGCGCTCCCCGCGCGAGGGGGCTGAAATACTTCTGGATCATAGATTCCGCCTCGTCCGGATCCAAATCGCCGACGATCACCAGCGTGGCGTTGTTAGGCACGTAGTACGTGTCGTAGAAATCTTTGATATCCTCGATCCGTGCATTGTCCAGGTCGTGCATGCTACCTATCGTCATGTGCTGGTAGGGATGCACGCTGTAGGCGTGCTGATAGAGGGTCTCCACGACCGTGCCGTACGGCGGGTTATCGAACTTCAGGCGTCTCTCTTCTTCGACCACTTCCCTTTCGTTGTTGAAAACCGATTGCGTGATGTCCAGGTTGCGCATCCGGTCAGCCTCCAGCCACAGAACCACAGGGAGCTGCGAGCTTGGAGTTGTTTCCCAGAAAACGGTGGTGTCCTCGGTCGTGTAGGCGTTGTCGATGCCCCCGGAGCGAATGATGTAGTCCGAGAAATCCTCCGCACCGATGTTTGTCGTCCCGTCAAACATCAGGTGCTCGAACAAGTGAGCAAAACCCGTCCTCCCCGGGACCTCATTCTTCGAGCCCACGTGGTACCAGACTTGCACATCCACCACCGGCGATTGGTGGTCTTCAACAAGACAAGCGTTCAGGCCGTTCGGAAGGGTCAGTTGGCGGACCGTGGTATGCGGCAGAGTGACCGCGTCTTTCGCCTGCCAACAAATCCCCGTGAGAAGGATGAGCGCGGTCGCAACGATGACCGGGCGCGTTGTCTGGGCTTTGTGGAAGATTCTGGACAACCTGCTCCTGACCTCGGGGGCTTTCCCCCCTAACACCTCGATTTTATCATCGAGCAGAATGAACAAGCCAACAAATCCGATTGACGTTAATATCCTGATCTGCCTTGTAGCACTGGCCCTTAGGCAACAACTTGCCGACCCTTCGCTCAGGGCAGGTTCTAAGATTTCGCGGCACCTTCGAACTAGGACACTGCGAGAGTGGCGCGATGTGCAGGCCATGGACTCCGTCAACTTCGAATAGCGAACGTGCGACGCGCCAGGTACGGCTAACCGGCCACGCGATGGCTAAACGCAGCAGGCTATTCCCCTGCAACTCCTCCCGGATTTCCTTTTCGCGTACGATTACTACGACGGTATTACTTGATAATGTCCATGTCCTTTCTTATTAATAATTCCGCATGGTAGGTCAAAATCGACGCTTTTTGTTGCCGCGCCGAGCAGCTCCGGGCTATACTGACTTATACGCGCTCTTAACGGAGATTTGGGAATGCAGCAGGAGAAGTCCGCGCCCTCACTCGAGGACGACAGGTTGACGGCGCTCGTGAAGCGAGCCATCCTCGAGGTGTTTCACGAGCGTAAGGACGTGTTGCGCGAACTCCTCGAAGAGACGATGGAGGACATCGTCGTGGCCCGTGCCGTCGATGCTCGCAAGGGTGCGCACGAAGCGAACCGCATTCGACTGTTTGTCCCAGACGAGGCTGGCAAGTGAGCCTCCGAATCACAACCGCCCGCTCTGGCGGTTAAACGATCCAAAACCTAAAGACTCGCAACTTTATCGGCGGAAAGAAGTGTCACCTCAAAACCCGTGCGTAGTCCCAGCCGAGCGCGCATGGGCAGCGGACCTGAAAAGCAAGCCCGCGCTACTCCGTGTATTTCTGCGCGATGGGATATCGCCGCCCCATGCCGAAGGCCTTGGCGGTGACTTTGATCGTGGGAGGGGCCTGCTGGCGCTTGTATTCTGCTCCGGCAATCATCCGTACGGTATTCTTCACTAAGTTGAGATCGAAATGGTGCTTCTCGGCAATCTCCTGCGCGGAGAGCGCCTCCTCGATGTAATCCTTAAGGATGGCGTCCAAAATCTCATACGGGGGAAGGCTGTCCTGGTCGGTCTGATTGGGACGTAATTCGGCCGAGGGCGGCTTTTCAAGGCAAGCCTGCGGGATGCGTTCGCCGGCGCGATTCGCGTAGCGCGCCAGTTCGTAAACCATCATCTTGGGCACGTCGGCGATCACGGCGAGACCACCAGCCATGTCGCCGTAAAGGGTGCAGTAACCGGCGCCCAACTCCGATTTGTTGCCGGTGCTGAGGAGCAGGGAGCCAAATTTATTGGACAAGGCCATCAGAATATTGCCGCGCACACGGGCTTGAATATTCTCTTCCGCCACGTCGCGAGGTTTGCCTGCGAAGACGGGTTCGAGCGCTTGAAGATAGGCCTCATAGATGGGCGTGATGGGAATTATCTGGAAGTTGATGTGCAAATTGCGAGCCAGCGCTTCCGCGTCGCCTACGCTTCCGGGCGATGAATAAGGGCCCGGCATGCCCACTCCGGTGACGTTCTCAGGGCCCAGCGCGTCGGCCGCGAGCGTGGCCACCAGTGACGAGTCGATTCCCCCGCTCAGGCCCACGATCACTTTCCGGAACCCGCACTTCATCACGTAGTCGTGCACACCCAGTTTGAGCGCCTGATAGACGCCTTCGGTTTCGGAATCAGGCGCCGGGTGGAGATCACGGTGCCCGCCGGAGGTATCGAAAATCACCAGGTCTTCCTCGAACGACCGGGCGCGCGCGCAGATCTCGCCGTGAGCGTTGAACGCCATGCTGCCGCCATCGAAGATCAGTTGATCGTTTCCGCCCACCTGGTTCACATAGACTACCGGAATACGCCGTGTTTCCGCGATGGACTTGAGCATGTCGTGGCGCAGTTGAACTTTCTCTCTACTGTAGGGTGAAGAGGCGATATTGAGCAGCAGGTTGGCTCCGGCGCGGACACACTCCTCAACGGGATTTCGTTCGTAGCGCTGCTGCCTCCAGAAGTGCTTGTCGTTCCAAATGTCCTCGCAAACGGTGATTCCCAGCTTGAAGCCGTTGAACTCCTGGACTTCGATCATCTTGCCGGGCTCGAAGTAACGCGATTCGTCGAATACGTCGTAGAAAGGGAGCAGGATTTTCGTATAATCCGCCACGACCCTGCCATCCTTAATCAGCGCTGCCGCGTCCGCCACGGCTTTGCCTGGCGCCGCGTGGGAACGCCGCACGTAGCCCACCAGCGTCGGGATGGGCGGAAGCAGCTCAACCAGCCGCGCGAGTTCAGACTCCGACTTGAGGATGAAACCCGGCCTCTCCACCAGATCGCGTGGCGGATATCCGCAAATCGCCAGCTCCGGAAACACCACCAGGTCTGCACCCCGTTCCCGCGCGCATTGCGCATACTTCAGGATGCGGTCGATATTGCCGGAAAAATCCCCCACCGTCGTATTGATTTGGGCGAGGGCGATCTTCATGGCATTTGTGATTTGTAGTTGGTGATTTGCGATTGCTGTCCGCGGTCTACGGATTCCCACCTGGGTCGGAATCCCGCCACGATCGCGGAATGTGCGCCGAACCTCGGAGAGGCATCAGCTTCAAAACAGCTTCCCCAAGCCTCGATTTTCGAATTTCGATTTTCGAGTTTCGGCCTTCGCAGCTAGGCGCTGAAAGAACTTCCACAGCCGCAGGTACTCTTTACATTCGGGTTCTCGAACTTAAATCCCGCGCCTTCCAGGGTTTCGACGTAGTCGATCTTGGTGCCGGTGATGTACATCAGGGAGGCTTGGTCAATAAACACCCTCAGGCCGTCGAATTCGTACACTTTGTCCACCCCGTTGGTCTGGTTCTCAAAGTTCATCTGATAGGAGAATCCAGAACATCCGCCGCCCACTACGGCGACGCGCAAACCCGCAGGGGCAGGGTTCTGTTGGGACATGATTTCCTTCACCTTGGAAACGGCCTTGGGGGTAAGCTCAATTTTCATCGAATACTCCTTTGTGAATTACCTCTCACCTGTAACATCTGATGACCCAAGATACCAGAGAGATACAAGGAAATCAACCCCCCCTAGAGCCCTTATCCGTCGATGACAAGCTGGTAAGCTGCGGGGGCATTAGGGCGAGGCGGCGCCTCGCCCTTGCAGCCAGCGCCCTCCTCGTGGAAGTGGAAGCCGTGAGCGGCGAGAGGCCCCGCGCTGCCATTTAGTCCCACCCCGCGTTTGCGCGGCATCAATTCTCCTTTGTTTGTACTTTTCGCCGCATTTTTCGCTTGACAAATTCAGAGACATGTGATAGCCTATAATTGTTGTCTCGTTGGAGACATTATGTCGCAGACGAAGCCCGGCACGAGTTTGCAAGTATGGCGGCTCAACCAACCGGTGATCCCCGTCCCTCGCCTGCCCCGGGGAGTGGAAAGCCGGGTGACGCAAATAATAAAAAATAGTGGGAACGAACTCAATAAGTGCTTTAGAATAAATGAGATCACTTTTTTGAGTGGTGCACAATTCGCGCTTTCTGCGTGCCAATCAACACGAATTAAGGCCTTCAAGGAACAAAAACGCCACATTTTGCGCAAACGAACTGAAACCTGCAAGTTTCCAGGAGAGGCCGGGACAGTGGCGGCCACTCGGCTACACAGGAGCGTCATCGCCCCTCGAGACGGCCTCTTGCCGGGAGGTAACGTCCGGTGAAAAAGTACATGCTGGCAATGGCGTTGGTAGCCGCCGCAGGCTTTCTTCTGGCGAGTGGCTGTAGCGGTCCGGGTGGCCACGGAACCCCGACACAAGTCGTCACTACACCGGGGACTTTGGCGATTATTGGTGGCGACACTCCCTTTTGTGGCGTGCTTTCTTTCGCAGTCGCGATCAGCGGTCTGACGTTGACGCCGCAATCAGGTTCGACCCCGGTGTCGGTCCTTTCCGGTGGCTCGGCGGTGACGGTGGATTTTGCCTCCCTGATGGACTTCGCCACCATGTTTAGCCTCTCAAGCATACCTCCGGGAACTTACAACGCCTTGGGAATGACCCTCTCCAACCCGCAACTGACGTACGTGGATACTTCCACCAGCCCGCCCTCGATCAAGACTGTCGTCCCGGCCATGACAACCCTGGTAGTCAGTCTGCCATTCAACCCGGCAATTACCGTTGCCAGCGCCGGCAGCCTTGCCTTGCAACTCGACTTTAACCTCCTTAATTCGGTTACCGCCGGCAGCGGAGGTTTGTTCACGGCGACCCCGACTTTCAGCGCTACGGCAGTCTCGGCATCGGGAAGCGCGGGTTATGCCCAGTTTGACGACTTAAGCGGGGTAGTTCAGAATGTCAGCACAAGTTCAACCAATCCTTCCTTCAGCGGAAGCTTCACGATTTCCAGCCCAAACGCTCCAACCTTCACGGTCAATGTCAACAGTTCCACGAGCTTCGCAGGCGTTTCCGGACTCGGTGGGCTGACTCCCGGGACCTTTGTGGAAATGAGCGCCGTCCTCGACACCAATGCGAACATTGTTGCGAACGCCGTTGTCACCGAGGCTCAAGAGGACGCGGCAAGCGGACAAGCGGCTTTTGCCGGCCTAATCACCGCCGTGACGCCGCCGACGGGCAACGCAACGCAATTCACTATGCTGGTGCAACAGGAGAATCCCGACGTGAGCAGCCGCGTGCCGGTCTTCTCCCTGTTAACGGTTAATGTCTCTTCTGCATCGACGACTTACGGAATCAGCGCGCCCGGAGCGGATTTTGCCAGCTTTTCGTATGGCCCCAACAGTCTCGCGGTAGGCCAGCGCGTGGTCGTCCATGGCACGCTCCCCGGCGGTTCGGCCACGGTCTCGAGTGCCACGGCGCGCGCGGTGTTTCTGGGCCTGCAGTCCGTTCTGGGAAACCTCTCCACGAACCCGAGCGCGCCTGTCACCATCGCCAGCGACGGCGTAGACGGAGGCTTCACCCTGGTTCCGTGCTCACCTCTGATTCAGGGCGCGCCGATTACGGCCCTCGTTAACCAGCAAACGGTTTATTCCGGCCTTGCGAATCTGTCCAGCCTCAGTAACCCGGGCGCCCATTTCCTCTTGGTCAAGGGGTTGCTTTTCTATGAGCAGAGCGATACGACTTACGGCGTGGAGAGTTGGACCGTGCCGGCCGAAGTTCAGGCGGCCACGGAGGTCCACCTATTGCCTTAAAAACGCGCCGAAAGGTGTCATCGTGTAGGGGTAGGGCTTGCCCTACCCGGTCCAAGAGGGGACGGCAAGCCGTCCCCCTACAAGCGTTTTTCTGCATCCTATAAGGGAGTACGAGGGAGCACGTAGAACTCAGACCATGTCGCATCGTGACCACGCCAAGTCGACGCTGGCGCGCGCCGTGTGGGCCGCCCGCATAATTCTTGCCTGTTCCCTGCCTCTAGGCGCCCAGGAAGCCGCGCGTACGGGGTTGGCCTATTTTCCCGCTGACACGCAGCAGATTGCCTACTCGAACTTCGCACAGCTGCGTGCTTCGGCGGATTATCCGCAGATCCGCCGGCATGTTCTTTATCAACAGTTGCACGGATTTCAGGAGTTCCTCCACTCGCTAGGCATCAACCCCGAAAAGGACGTTGATGAGGTGATGCTGGGCTGGCGCGGCGACTCCCCCAGCGGGCCGGGGAGTTTCGGCGTAGCGGCAGGACGTTTCGAACCCGATAAAGTGAGCGAGTATTTCGCCAAGACCCAGTTGCCGGTCCGGTCTTACGACGGCTGCGACCTCTACGCTTTCGGTTCGGGCGCCGACCAGGACGATACCTTTTTTACGTTTCTCGATTCCACCCTGGCCGCTTTCGGCCGCTTGCACGACCTGAAAGCCCTCCTGGACGTGCGCGAAGGTTACGCGCCGCCCCTGGGAGCAAACCAAGTCCTCGCAGCCTACGAAGCCGAACTCGACGGAACGTCTCCTCAATGGGGAATCCTGACCGGGAGGGCTGCGGCCAATGTGGCCACGCCCTGGCTGGCCGGAGGCAAGAAGACTAGCGTAGATTTGACGGCCTTTATGCAGCCGATCCTGGCAGTCCTGTATCGCATCGATTGGGACGGCGGCTTCGCGGCCCATATCAGCGTCGTCTGCAAGTCGCCCGAAACCGCCGCAGGGCTGTTTCAGCTCTTGAATCTGCTCAAGTCGGCGCCGGTGTTTGCGGGTGCGGCGGGTGCTTCCGCACCGAGCCCGATCGTCCAGAACCTTGACGCTCGCCAGGAAGGAGCACGCCTGGAGTTGAGCGCCTCAGGGCCTGCGGAGGCGCTGGACCAATTGATCCATTGAGTCATTGGGTGACTGAGTCATTGTGCCATTGAGTCATTGGGCCATTGAACTGATGCCTTCCCGCCGACACAGGATGGGTTTTCAATGGCGCAATGACCCGATGGCTCAATGACTCAATTCGGCGTGAAGGGCTTCAGTTCCTGCTCGAAATCCGCCTTGCTAATTGCCTCGCCATCGTTCAGGCGGCTGAGCAGTTTGGCAATGACCTCTTTAGCCTGGTCCTTGCGGTAGGCGCGGATGAAGCCGTCCAGGAAATGCTCTCCCGCCATGGCGCGGTTGATCTCCGCTTCCTTGTTGTGGTCCTGCAACTCCGTGAAATAGACCACGCGGTATTTCCCGGAGTAGGTGGACTCTTTATAAACCTCAAACATGATCTTGTCTAAATCGAATGGCATGGAATACCTCGGGACAGGGGCTAGGGCCCAGCTAAAATCACTCAGCCGCTGATTTGTTCCCTAATGCCCTCTATCTTTGATAGCAGAGATATGAGAATCGGTCAATGTTGGGCCGCGCCTCGTAGGGCCGAACGGCGTTCGGCCCCTGGGGCGAGCGCCGCTCGCCCCTACAAGGTGAGCAAAAACCCTTCGCGCCGAGACACATGGAAACCCTCTGGAGCCGCTACCGCCCACGGATCACAAAGTGTCTGCAGGATGCCTGGCAAGGAGTATGATTACCACAGAGGAGAAGTGACTATGGGCAAATCCGAGAGGCTAATGGCACCCGCCCAACCGGGAGAGATCCTGCGAGAGGATTTCATGAAGCCAATCGGCCTTTCGATCAACAAACTGGCGCTCGACCTCCACGTGCCCGCGACCCGCGTCCATGAAATTGTCCACGAGCGCCGCCGCATCACCGCCGATTCCGCCCTGCGCTTAGCGCGTTATTCCAATACTAATCCCGAGTTCAGCCTCAACCTGCAGAATTTCTTCGACCTCGAAGTCGAAAGACGCTCTGGGGCGGAAGTTGCAATTGAGCGTCAAGTGCATCCTGAATCTAGAATCCAAAATCGAAAATAACGCCCAGCGCCTAGTCCTCGCGCCGAATCGCATTCATCCCCACCGGTGTCTCAACTTCGTACGGTTCGGGTGGCGGCCCTACGACGGGCATGCCATCGAGTTGGGCGCGCAGTTGCGCTTCGAACTCTTTCAGCTTGGCATCGATTTCAGACTGCTTCATTTTGTGGCGGAGGATATCTTCGCGGTAGCGCTTCAGGAAGTAGCTGATGGTCTCGACGCGAATCTTGATCGAGCCGGTCGGCTTGTTTTCGTCGATATCCTTGAAGGAGAAGTAAGGCGTGCCTGACTTGGTTACGGTTTCTTCGACGGCGGTATAGATGGGGGCGTCGTGGCCGCACTTGAAGCTCGATAGTTCAAGGGCTACGAGGTTGGGATGCCGTGCCGTGTACTTGGCGGCCCACATCTTTTGCGAGGTGTTTTCGCTGTAGCTGTTCTTCCAGGCATCGCTGATGTCCATGGGATGCTTGATGACCCCTGCCTTGACGTCTGCCTCAAAGAGCGGGTTGATGATGTCCTCGTCGATGGGCAGCGATTGCAAGGTCAGAACGGGGTAGCCGATCTTTTGGAACTCCTCAAGGATTTCGTGGTTGACGCCCGGATCGTTGTGGTAGGGGCGGCCCAGAAGCACGATGCCGATGCGGTCCTCGGCCTCCAGCCGTTTCAGGATATCCCTGCCCTGGGCGCGCAGGACCTTGTTCATGAATTCGTTCTGCGCCTTCAGCCCGGCCTCAACCGCGCGGTAATTCTCTTCCCACGACAGGCCGAGGATATCGACGAACTCATCATAGAGCTGCTTGGCCAGTAGCGCCGGCTTGCCCGGATTCACAAACGTGTCCAGGAAGCGGATTTTGTTCTCCTTGAAAATATCGCCTTCCTTGATGAACGCCGCTTTAATGGACTCCGGCGTGGTAGCCACGGTGGGGCAGGAGCGGTGCGCCTGCGCGTACGGGAGGTCGCTCGGAAGGTCATCAATCATGGGGCAGAAGATGATGTCGAGCGGCTTCTTTTTGTGGACCACATAGAGCAGATTATGGACGTGCGGGATGCCGACCTTCGAGGGGAAGCACGGGTCGATGGCGCCGCGCTTGGCTCCCTCTTTATAGAGACTTTCGTTCGTGAAATCGGAATAGACGATGTTTTCGGCGGGAATCCCCAACGCCTCGAAGTAGGCGCTGAAGATGGGGTTTACGGAGTACATGTTTAGGATACGCGGAATGCCGATGCGCAGGTCCTTGCGTTTTTTCATCAACTCGATGCGCTTCTTCTGCTTCCCGGTAAACGCGAACTTCGGCAAGGGGTCAACAACCGGCGCGGGCGCGTAGGACTTGAAGGGAGCTTTGGCGCTGACTTCCGCCATATTGGGATTGTCCTTCTTGGCGGCGTCCAG
>Ga0181535_10008107_pt1 | contig 10409 bp, 13 predicted proteins | sample PEATcosm2014_Bin_44_FD_119774 | JGI IMG/M metagenome (GOLD analysis project Ga0181535, IMG submission 119774) | Peatland microbial communities from MTU Mesocosm Facility, Houghton, MI, USA - PEATcosm2014_Bin17_30_metaG | ecosystem: Environmental > Terrestrial > Soil > Wetlands > Peat | place...
CGATCCGGCCCAAGGTCAGCTTTCCGCCGAAATCAATCCCGCGCGCAGTGCAAACCGCACCAGGCCCGGAACATCATGAATGTTCAAGTAGTCCATAATCTTCATGCGGTGGTATTCGACCGTCTTTGGGCTGATCTTCAGGATCGCGGCGATTTGCTTCGTGTTTTGACCCTGGGCGATGAGTTGGAGAATCTCGCGCTGCCGGTTCGTCAATTGTCCGAGCGGGCTTTTCTGGTCGGCAACCGTTTTCAATGGGAGTCTCTTGAGGAGTCCCGGGGAGGTTCCTTGGGGAAGGTTGATTTCGTTGCGAACCACGCGTTGCAAGATCGTCACGGCTTGTTCGGCTCGGGTTTCGGCCTGCTCCGTCCGGGTTTTAGCCCGCTCAATCCGCGTTTCTTTTCCAGCCACATCCTCATGTTGATGTTTTTTATTCATTTCAGCGGCCCAGTTGGATCTGGGCGGGATGGCTTCAAACCTGCCAGCGCTCCTAAAATGGTTTTTTGCACCGCCGGATTAAAAAGATTTCCCAAATGGCCGCCCTGCTGGAAAACCGTGAAATTTTCCGCTTTTGTTGTGGCGCGGAGCCAGGCCACGTCCTCGTCCTCCAGAAGAAAATCATTTTGATTGATAATGACGCGGGTATTGGGGTTGGCGCGCAGACCGGCGTCGTAGGTCCGCAAATCACCGGCTTTTTCCAAAACTTCCACCGGCGATGTCATGCCGCGGGCCTGATAATACGGAATCACAAACTTCGTAAAATAATCCTGGAAGGAATATTGCAGGATTTCCCGATATACTGGCTCCCGCCTGTAATCCAATATCGGGCGATGCAGCACTCCCATATTATGTCGCCGCTGACTGGTGTAAATAATGTCCCGCAGGGCGAATCGAAAAGTCAGTCCGATGAGAAATTTGGACTCAATGGCGTTAAAGGGAAGCGAGGTTTGCGGCGTGAGTTTGTTCTTGCTCAGGGCGGCCATCTTCAAAAAGGTGTTTTCGATATTATCGGTTTGCTCCGCGGACGGCCAGGCCAATGGAGCCTGGTAAAATTCGTCCAACTTGGAAACCCCATGGAGCAATCGGACCGGAGTGTTGACGGCAACGTAGCGGTCAAATTTAATCAACGGCGACGGGTTTGTCGGTTCGGTGGAGGCAATGTACAAAGATTCGAATGCGCCCATGGAATAACCCATCAATGCTATGTCACCCAACCGGCCTGGATACAGCACATTCAAATGATGATCGATGTCGGTGAGCGCGACGTGCAGGTCGTGACCATCCACAGGCAGATAAGCCGGCATGGCCGCGGTCGAAGCCTGTTCCATGAACTCGGAATTGAAGGGGCTGCTGACGCATACGGCGGAGAAGCCATTTTTGTAAACCAACTCGGCCAGTGCCAGGGAGGTTTCGGCCAGCCGATGCGAACCCAAGCCCGGCACGATATAAACCACGGGCGCCCTTCCGGGCTGCAACCAATAGGTGAATTTCAATCTCCGGCCCGTGGCCGGAATCAGAACCGACCGGGTCCGGCCATGGTTGGGGAATTCAGGATCTTTGTAGGTGAAGAAAACGGATTCGAGGGTTTCGAGCGAGGCTTCGTCCTGTTTTCCCTTTATTTGGAAATCCGCCACACGGTTCTTTCTCATGAACGTCCAGGCATATTGAATCTCGGAGTACGGGTCCATTTCGGCCTGGCTAAAGCGCACACTTTCGTCCACGGTGTCGGAAAAATCATTATACATGACTGCGTTGGTGAAATAAGTATAGGGGCCGAGATAGGTCAGCGGATTGTTCGCGTCGAATTTGTATGGGGAGATATAGAGCAGGGGATTGGCCGCCGTGTCGGCTGCCCAGCCGAGGGTGTCCCGTTCATTGCTTGGCCCAAGGATCGGCAGCATTAGGAAACAATCCGGCTTCCAGCCCCACTTGCCAAATGTCTGCCCAAAATCCGCGTCCGATTTCTGAATCTTCCACTTGACCGCCACGTCCCAGAACCCGGCCACCCCGACTGTGGAATTGCAAAAAAAACGGTAGGATTCATCGCGCGCTCCGCTCCACTTTCTCTGGAGCAGATTGTTGATTAACCGTCCCGGATAAGTGAGATTCCTGCCAAAGTTACCTATTCCGGTCCGGACCGGTTTTACGACGACAAAACGATAAACCCTGCCGGTCGGCTTAATGACATCGGTCATAAGCCCCTTGTTGAAGGCCCACATCGCCCGATTTACTGGTTCGATGGGGTCGGGAACGGATTTGGGGAGAACAACGGTCTGCGCCGGCGGCGGTCTTGTGGAGCCGGTGGCCGGTTGCTGCCCGTGAACGAAAGGCGAAAGACACAACGATAGGATCATCAGCGCCACGCCTCCAATTCTGGGGGCCAATTGGCTTCTCAAGCCGCCTTCCCTTCGCGGCCTTGGGGCGGAAACACTGTGGGTTACGGCAATCAACGCAATGGGCACGATCGCCCCGGTCTGGCAATGCCGGATAATAATGGCTTTGACGACCGATTCACTCCAACGGATCGGAATTCCAGTCCGGCTTGGGCTTGGCGGTGGCGATTTCAATGAATCACGATGCTTTGTTGACCACGAAACTCAATCAGATGCGTTTTGATGGCGATCTGAATCATTCCTTTGGCCCTGCGTTTGCCCCAGGCGCGATAACCATCTGCCACGAAATCACCGAAGGTCAACGGCTCTTTCCCGGGATGTGTTTTCGTGGTGAGAGATGAGGAGGATGCGTGTGTTGTGTTCATAACTTTGGTGACCGTCCTTGCGGGCTGGTCTTTTCGGTGATCGTCTGGAGTTCGTCCTGTTGGATGAGATCTTTAACCCATGAGCCGGCCGACACGGAAAACATTTTGCCGTCTTTCCTGACGAATTGCCGCCCTGCAGCAATGAAGGTGACGCCATTTTCGTAACATGCGCATTTACCTTGGGGCGAAAGGGTCACCGCATTGGGCTGGCCGGGGTCGTTCTGGGCGTTGCCGGCCGTGGGCAGACATAATTGCAAAATTACCAGGGAGAGGGTTATCCCCAGGACGCCTTTCGCCATTCCCCGAAACTCCATGTGACGGGAACGGCTCGTATGGCGGATTTCGCGATCTTTCATGCCGCAATAATAGGCCGGGCAACCTTGCTGCCGCCATGGGGTGTAATCCCCATGGCTGCCGGACTGAATCCATCCCGGATATTTCCGGTCAATCTGCGGTTCGCTTGGAGAACCAAAGTCTCTTTTTTCTGGATTCAGGGGGAGGGTTTTTGGAATTCTCCTTGACTGCGGCCATCATCTCTTCCATCCCTTCCTTGATCTCGTTGACCTGGGGATGCACTTCCTTGATGAGATCATGTTCCATCCTTGATAATTTTTCGATTCGTTTGCCTTGCTCGCGGATCTGGTCCAAAAGGAAATTCTGTTTGACTGAAAGCCGGCGCATCCACCAAAAACAAACACCCCAGCAAACGGTTCCGGCCACGGTCATCCAAAAGTCGAGGCTGACTCTATTCATTGTCAATCATTCCGTTTATCGGGAAAATGGGATGGTGGAAAACAAAAAAGGGTTTAAGGGTCAGACGATGGTCAACTGGACGCTGCTTTCGATAATGCCTGCCTCGATGGCATAGCGCGTAAGCCCGGCGGTATCGTGGATGTCGAGTTTCTCCATCAGATGCTCGCGATGCTTCTCGACGGTCTTGATACCGATGCCCAGTTCCACCGCGGTTTCCTTGTTGGCCTTGCCCTCGGCGATCAGTTGCAGCACTTCTGTTTCGCGCGAAGTCAATTGGGCGGCCTTTTTTTTAGGCGATTTCGCGCGGCCGGACGACGGCGTATTTAGACGATCAAGACGCTTGGAAATCGACTCGCTGAAAAATGTCTTTCCTTTCTGGACTTCCCGAATTGCCCGGCACACGTCGTGGGCGGAGGTTTGTTTGAGCAGAAATCCCATCGCGCCTGACTCGGTTGCGCTTTTGACATACGCATCATCGCTGTGCGCGGAAAGGATCAGCACTTTTGTGTTCGGGACGGTTTTGAGTATCTGCCGGGTGGCTTCCAAACCGTTGAGCAGGGGCATGGCAATGTCCATCAAAACGATGGCAGGATGAAGTTTTGTGGTAAAGGCGATGGCTTGGCGGCCGTTTTGCGCTTCGCCGACCACTTCGATGTCGTCTTCGAACTCAAGCATCTTGCGAAACCCTTCGCGCACAATCGTATGGTCTTCGGCCAGAAGGACGGTGATTTTTTTCATAGGCGTGCGGCGGCAGTCACGGGAAGTGACGGCAGTTTAGGTTGATATTTCATGATTTTTGTTTTCAAAAGCGCGCCGGAATCCAAGTTGTCGCGATTGACCTTGTGATTGCCAGGCAAAATTTGTGCGGTGATGGTAGTGCCTTTGCCTGGAGCGGAATCGACATGAAAATGGCCGCCAACCATCTCCAATCGTTCTCTCATGCCGAGCAGTCCAAGCCGTTTGCCTCCTCTTAGCATCACGCGTTCCACCTGAAACGACTTGCCATTGTCTTTTATGGTCATGCCAATGCCGTCCGGCAGTTTTTGGATGAGCACTTCCACCCGGCTGGCTTTTGCGTGCCTGGCCACATTGGTCAGCGCTTCCTGGACGACGCGGAATAGCACCGTGCGCCGGGCCGTGTCTAATTGTTCCACCCCCGCAAAGGCAGTCAATTGTGCGCGGACACCAGTTCGCGCCGTAAAACTTCTCATGAAAGAATGAAGGGCGGGAATCAATCCGAGGTCATCCAGCACCGCCGGGCGCAATTCGCGGGCGAACTGATGCACAATATCCACCGATTTTTCCACCAAACGCTGCGTGCGGGCGATGTTGCGGTCAAGACCCTTGGTGTTGAGCGCGGCCTCCTTTTTCAAGGTGGCCAGCCGGAGGTTGATCCCGGTCAGGGTCTGGGCGATGACGTCGTGCAGTTCGCGACTGATCTCTTTGCGCTCCTCCTCCTGCGCCGACAGAATCTGGCGGGATAATTGCCGTAATTGTTCCTGCAAACGATCCGATTTTTCCAGCAAGAGCGAGTAATGGCGCTCGCTTTTTTTGAGCGCCTCCTCCTCCGCCTTGCGCTGGATGATCTCCAGGTTCAATTCCAGATTCGAGGCGGCCAGTTCCACCGTGCGCCGGCTCAGCGTCTCGACAAATTGTTGCAGGCGGGCAGTCGCTTCCCGCGCGCTGCGCTGTGTGTTTTCAATCGGGGTGATGGCAATGGCGAAGAAAATTCCGGCCTGCTTGATGAGCGCGTCGCGTCGACCGGGCGGGCAGCCTGGCAACAGTTCGGTGACCAGGGTTTGCTCGTGGAGTTTGGCCAGATCCAGCGTTTGCAACCCGGCTGCCATGGCCTTGCTTCCCAGTCCTCGTGCTGACTCGGGGCTTGTTCGCCGCCCTGATTTTAAATGCGTTCGCAACGCATTCTGATAGCGCCGGGACAAGGTGAAGAGCTTGCGTTTCATGCGTTCTTGAATTGACGGGCGACCCGCCGCACGGATTGGGCTGACTTTACCACCAGCCGCTGCGTGCTGACAATTTCATTCTTCAGCCCCTTGGTATTGTTTCGGGCTTCCTGTTTCAAGGAAAACAGCCGGACATTGATTCCCAATAGAGTCTGGGCGATTTCATCCTGAAGTTCACAGCTAATTTTCTTGCGCTCATTCTCCTGCGACGTCAGAACATGGTGGGTCAGTTGTCTCAGATCTTCTTGCAGGCGCAGGGACTCCTTGAGGAGCCTGGCATAGTGCATCCCACTTTTCTTGAGAGCTGCTTCCACGCTTTTGCGCCGGATGATGCCCCGTTGCAACTGACGGTTGGTGGCGGCCAGTTTCCCCGTGCGCAGGTTCAGTGTCACGTTCAACCGGTTCAGGTCAATTTTACTCTGCCGCGCAGCGCGATGCGTTTCCACAATCGGCGTGATGACCTCGGTAAAAAAAATCTCCGCCCGCCTGAGGAACCCGTTTTTCTCGCTGGATAATTCCAGTGCGGCGACTGCTTGCTCGTGAATCCGGGCCAGTTCCAGTGTTTCGAGGCCAAGGACAACCGCCCGCCGCCCCAGTCCCAACGCCGGCGCCAAGCTCGCGCGCGGCCCCTCTCTCAGGTGATTCCGCAACGCTGTCACATACTGCTGTGTCAACCTGATTAATTTTTTTTTCATGCTGTCGTGCCAAACTTGGCGCGGCTACCCGGGAGCCGGGGTCTCTCACCGGCGCGCCGCCAATCCACAGTGAACATCGGGCTATTGTTTCAGTTTGTATATGGGGTAATCACCCCATGGCGTTTCTTCGTCAGGGTTGTAGCCTTTGGGGTTGAGGCGGCTGAAAACAGTCTTCACACAGAACCACTTAGTATAACACCCCATGGCGCGCACGCCGTTGCACAGCCTATTCTTTCTGCATGAAACACAACAACTGCCCCCGACCTCCCAACCAAAGGACGGATGTTGAATCACAGCCAGCCGCAGTCGCGGACTTTGACCAACGCGGACCTGCCTCCGCGCCGTCGTCGGACGAAGCAGCCCCGGGACAGGCTGGCGCCACTGTGCCAGTGCCGCATGAGACCCGAGACCAGCGTTACGATGTTTACGCCCATTGGGGATTAAACGAGTGAAAGAGGCCCCGGAAAATGGAACCATATCGCACGCGATGAAGAAGATTTTCGCCATGCCTGTCGCGCCGGAAGCGCCCCCGGCCGTCAACTGCCCCGCCTTTGAGAACCCCGCCGCAGCCCTCAGCACAATACTACCGCCACCTTACCCGCAGCTTGAGCCGGTGACGACGGACGCAATCATCAAGCGCTTCGAGCCGCTCTTGATACATTGCCCAAAGAACGTAAAAATCCTCCAAACACTGGCAGAAGCCTATGCGTTGAAGGGGATGTTCGACCGGTCCCTGTCTTTTTACGGGCACGCCTTGGAAATAGAAGGTGGCAAAAACGCCGTCATCGAAGAGGCGATTAATAAGATAACTCTGCAGAAATTCGATTTGGAATTAAGCGAGCTTGACCCCAAGGCGCCCGATCACGCCGCCGAGTGCGAACGGCTCCAAAACCTGCGGCTGGTATACCTGTGGCACGCCATGGAAGAACCCCGTTGACGGGTAGGGTTACACCCCATGGCGAAGCATGGGCGCACTGCTTATTGTTGCTCAGAGTCAAGACAGACTTAGCAATAAATAAAAATAATAATAAAATGAAAATGAACACCTTGCTCTCGCTCTTTGCAGCCATGAGCGCCATATTGGTCACAAGCTCGACACTGCGCGCATCCAGCATGGACAGCCGCATTGAGTCATCTGCCAAAAAGTCCTACGTATTTAAAACATACCTCAAGGACGATTCGATCAAGACTTCTTCCGCAGACGGAGTTGTCACCTTGACCGGCACGGTCTCCGAAGAGTCGCACAAAGCCCTGGCCGAGAATACGGTGGAAAGTCTGCCTGGCGTCAAAAGCGTGGACAATCAACTGACAATCACCGGCGAACAGCCGGCTGAACATTCGGACGCATGGATCAGCATGAAGGTGAAGACCGCGCTCCTATTCCACCGCCACGTCAGCGGCTTCGGAACGACGGTGTATGTGAAAGACGGCGTTGTCACCTTGCAAGGTGAAACGGGCAGCATGGCGCAAAAGGAACTCACTACCGAATACGCCAAAGACATTGACAACGTCAAAGAGGTCAAGAATGAAATGACAATTGCCGAGACTCCGGCGGCGCCGGATTCCACCACCGCCGAAAAAATTGATGACGCCTCCATCACGGCTCAAGTCAAGTCGGCATTGATCTCGCACCATTCGACCAGCGCCTTGCACACCAAGGTTACAACGTCGGACGGCGTCGTCACCCTGAGCGGCATTGCCAAGAACGATGCTGAAAAGGTCCTCGTAACCAAGCTTGTTACCGACATTAACGGCGTGAACAGCGTGGTCAACAACATGACCATCGCCGTGCCTGCGGTTGTTAATTAAACCTGATAGTTTTGTCGTTTGGCGCGCGCAAAAGCGCGCCAGCCAGCAAAACGCAAAAAAGGTGGTCGTATGTTATATACAATTGCGATAGTGCTCATCATTCTGTGGCTGCTCGGGTTCGTCACTGGCACGATGGGTGGCTTGATTCATATTTTGCTCGTCCTCGCTGTCATTGCAATTTTGCTCAGAGTCATTTCCGGCCGAAACGCAGTGTGACGGAGGCGGGGGAATCTGCCAGCGGCATTTGCACAATGCCGCCATACCAAAACACACACGCTGACATGCCTGAAGAAATGGAGTTGAGGGCGGTTTAGTCGTTATGACCCGGCGGAGTTTTGCGATTTACCGCCTTGACCTCAGATCGAAGCAAATCCAGAAACCGGTGCAATACCGGATTGCTGTCGCGTCGCCGCCACACTGCACCCACAGTCCATAACGCAGCCCGCTCTTGCAGTGCGTGGATTCTCAATCCGCCAAACCGGCGGCTCCACGATGATTCCGGGATAATAGACAACCCCATCCCGGAGCCGACGAGGGCCAGCGCCGTTGTTATTTCCGAAACTTCTTGGACGATATGCGGGTGAAAGCCGTGCCTCGCGCATAGTTTCAGGATGCGATCGTAGAGGCCCGGCGACCGCTCCTTCGACAGGAGGACGAACGGCATGTCGTGACAGTCCGCGAGGTCCGTAATCGCCCGCTGAGTTTCATCCAGAGGCGTCACAAGCGCCAGTTGTCCTGAAAGCACCGTCCGCGTTTCGAGCGCCGGCGTCGAGGGCGGCAAGGGCAGTCTCGCAAAACCAACATCAAGCTGCCCGTTCTGCAGATTGGTGATTTGCTCGGCGGTTGACATGTCGCGCAGCGAGATTTCGATATCCGGCTCAAGCGTGCGCAGCTTGACGATCAATTGCGGAACCAGTTCGTAAGTATAATAGCCAAAGCCGACATTGAGCCGGCCGCCCCGGCCCTGGGCTTCTTTTTGCGCGTTTGCCAATATGCGTTCGAATGACGCCACCAACTCCCTGGCCTGAGGAACAAAACGCGCGCCCAAGGTTGTCAGAGTCGTGCCATGCTTGCCCCGTTCGAAAAGTTTGCCGCCCAGCGATTCCTCCAGCCGGTGCATTTGCTTCGTCAGAGCGGGCTGGCTGACATGTATTGCCTCGGCTGCGCGTCCGAAATGAAGGTGTGCGGCCAAAACCGTGAACGAGCGGAGTTCTTCAATGCTCATGCCTTAAAGTTATCACCACCATGAAATAATACCATTAGAAATGGCAGCCGGGGACCGCTATCGTTCAGCATGGTTCGATCAAGAACGTTGCAAAGATTTAAAATGGCGGCCATGGACTTGGACGGCACGCTCCTCGGCCCTGATGGTCAAATCAGTTCTGAGAATATGGATGCGGTTCAGCGACTGCAGAATGCCGGTTTGCATGTCGTGCTTGCCTCGGGACGCCACTATAAAAACATGCGCCGATTCGCAGACGAGTTGCCGGGCGTGCAGTGGCTTATTTCCTGCCAAGGAGGGGAGTTATGTGATGTCAATCGGACCACGATTTTGACTGCCAAGTTTCTGCCGGCCGCAAGGGGCAGGGAGAATTTGGATCTGGGCGCGTCGCTCGGTTTCTCGACGATCGCGTATGCGGTTGATGGGGTCTTTACCGATTCAGATTGGAATCCGGATTTGGAGATCTACGCCGGACTTTCCGGCAGCCGTCCGCTCCGTTGTCATGCCCGGGAACTTTTTAACCGGCAGATATTCAAACTGATTTGGATGGGCAGTTCCAGCGATATAGAGCGAACGTTGCAACAGGGCCTGTTCAATACGGCGGTTGTTCAAGCGATGCGCACCCATACGCGATTCCTGGAATTTATGCCTGTGGGCGTGTCAAAGGCGTCGGCTCTGGAAATTATCGCCAGGCGTCTTGGCGTGAATCCGTCGGAATCAATCGCTTTCGGCGATGGCGACAACGACGTGCCGATGTTTGGTTGGGCCGGTGTTTCGGTGGCAATGGCGCACGGTTGGCCTGCAGCCCTTCGCAAAGCGACTTATACGACGTCCGATGGGCCGGCTGAGACGGCCTTGGCGCGCGCCATTGATTTGCTGTTCGACAACAATCTTGTCATGGCAGCCGGGGAGTCGCCGGAGTGTGTGGCCGCACCGCATGCGGCATAGAGATTTTCGAAAACCCGGCGGTCACCCGACTTCGTTTATGCATCGCAGTGCATTGAGCGCCCGGGGATAACCCACATACGGCAATAATTGTGTGACAACACACAACAATACCTCTTTGTCATTTCCAATATTTATATTGCCTTGGTCTGGCTATCCTATTGACGCAACCTGACTCAATGGGTAGTGCTTGGTGAGCGATTTCCTCCGACAATGAGCTTGTAGGGAACCGGCGGCACTTGCGTGGCTTGCTGAAGCAGGCGATAAAA
>Ga0181535_10008113_pt1 | contig 10404 bp, 7 predicted proteins | sample PEATcosm2014_Bin_44_FD_119774 | JGI IMG/M metagenome (GOLD analysis project Ga0181535, IMG submission 119774) | Peatland microbial communities from MTU Mesocosm Facility, Houghton, MI, USA - PEATcosm2014_Bin17_30_metaG | ecosystem: Environmental > Terrestrial > Soil > Wetlands > Peat | place...
TCCCGATGCGGAGCAGAAGCGCAGTATGCCCCTGGAGGGAATTTTTCCCGGCGCCGTTTCCCCTGTGGAAGACAAGAAGTAGCGTCTCTCCCAGCTTCTCGACGGCACGCTTCCCGTGATGGCTCTTATGCTCTGGCGAATGCAAGCCCCGTCGAGAATTGGCTCAAGCAGCGACTCGCCTAGAGCCCTCCCTTGTTTCTGCTAAACTTATACGAGCGTATCAACGGGACTCAGAGACGAAAGCACCAGGCAGCGCCCGAAGATTCGCATCCGCACAGCATGTCGGGGAGTGGCTCAGCCTGGTAGAGCACCTGGTTCGGGACCAGGGGGTCGGAGGTTCAAATCCTCTCTCCCCGACCATCGAGCAAAATCAGTGGTTTACACGAGTCTGACTCGTTGGCCAAATGCTTAGCGGGTGAGCCTTTTTTCGGAAGCAGGCGGTCAGTGGTGTTGCGTTCGAGCCTGACCGCAATCACGTCTGCCGGGTTCAGGAAGCCTGCGGATTGAGCAAGGGTGGCGCTCGCGTGTGCGATCGGCGAATCTCAACTCTTCAGAGATGTGCTACCGGAGTGCTTCTCTTCTTCGCGGCCCTTTATGGCAGTTTCCTCATCGGCTGCGCATACATCACGGCCAGCCCGGGCATCTATCTCGCAGTGCCATTCGACTACCGGTCCGGCCATGGGAATGAGTGTTCCCTCGACATGTCATTCGATGGGCGAGTCTGGAGCAATGTACGTACGCCGCTTTACACTGCGCCGAGCCCAGCGCTCTGCCGAAACGCATCTCTGTTCAAGCTCGGCAGCACCTACATGATGACCTATTCGTCGTTTCTACCTTCCGGCACAATCACCGGACAGTCGACGTCCTTCGGACTTGCCAGCGGCAGCGATCCTTTACATCTGACTCATTTGACCGAGGTCAGCCTCGCGTCCTGCTGCATGGGCGTTGAAACGGCTTCGCCGATCGTGGACGAAGCTGGCGAGCTGCACGTGATTGTGAACGCGTGGACGGGACAGGAATCCGGAGACCTCAAGCTATGGGAGGTGCATAACGACAGCTGCACTTTCGCGGATCAGTCGGGATGCGGGTCAGGTTGGTCAGACCCCGTGGCGTTGCAATGCGCGACACAGTCGGGCTGCGGAAATCCCGATGGCAGCATTCGCGCACTTGATCCTTCGATGGTCAGCATGGGCGGGGAGTACTACCTGATCGCTGGTGGCGGAGCGATCGTTCAGTTTACGCCGTCGTCATCGATCACTGGACCATTTGGACCTTTCTCGACGGTGGTACCAGCGAACGCCGAGGCCAGCAGCGCGGTTCAAATTGGACCAAATACTTGGCGCAATGTCTACATCAATACCGCCGACTACCAGCCTAGCTACGTTGAGACAAACAACCTGGCGTCCGGTGTGTGGGGCAGTCCAGTCCCTCTCGCTGTTCCGCCTGCACACAGCGATTCATGGGGAACCACCCGTTTCTCCGATCTGGGCACGATGCGCTACGTGCTTGGAGACGATTACCATCCTTGAATCGTCTCCATGGATTTCGCGGGAAAGTTGCGGAAAGGAAGCCCGTCAGTGTGACCACTTCAGCTCGGTGTACGCCGGTTTTGTCTTCCATTTATCCCCACACTAGCCCGCCATTCGTCCACGGGCATCCTAGCGCGAAGGCGGAACACACTTGGACGAAACGAACCGAGGAGTAGGCTTGGGGTGGATGTCTCTCGGAGTGCGATCTTGTCACAATCATCGCGGGCCAAAGCGCGAAAGCGCAGGGAAGAAGAGCAAAAGAAGAGAACGCATTTCGCAATACATCCTCTCGCCGGATTCATTACACTCATCGGGCTTGCTGCCTCTGTGGCCACATTTTGGCCCCACCCCAAAGCAACGGTAGCTCCCCCTGTTGATCCAAACGACCCCTTTTCTTCCTCGGTTACTGTTGAAAACGCGGGATTGCTGCCACTGCTCAGTGTCCGGTTTGTACTGGCGTTGCGGAGCGGAGATTTTGCGTCCGGCCTGAGCATGGCTGGACCTCCGAACTATAGCTCCTCGTTGTGCCTTCTCGGGTCTGTTTTGCAAGACCTAACCATGGACGAGAGATTCGAGTTCCCATTAAACAAGATGCTTGACGCCGAGAAGCAAGACCTTAAGGGTGCCGATCTGGGTGTAATCGTGATTTACCAGCTTCCGATTATTGGGACCGAAATGCAGAAGCTCTTCCCGTTCGCCGCTGCCCGTCAGAGCGACGGGAACTTCTATTGGTATGCACACTCCGCTCCGCCGCCCCCAAAGTTCGAACACTGCTACGGCATCGCCAAGGCTTTGCAGTTTTACAGAAACCCGAGCACCGGGAAGATGGACCTATGTTAGAGGCCGAGCGAGGTCTCTCATTGAAAGCCCCTTCCTGAAAAGGCCGCTAGGGGTGATGCTCCCCACGCAACCACGTCGAACTGCTGTCGACACTCTGGTTCGCACAGCGCGCTTCGAAAGACGGAGGAGTGTCGGCAGCTCTCGGCGATCGATCCCCGCCGGATCGGCACGCAGCAGGTTTGCCCACAGGTCTAATGACAGAACAGGGAGGGGCCAGCACCTTGTTCGGCGAGTTCGGATTCTCGACTTTTCGTTGGTCGTGATCACGATCAAAAATTGAACGTCATCTGCAAATCGATGCTCCGGTTCGAAGCTGGTGAGGAGAAGAACCCTCCAGCCAGCGCGTTGGACTTGTCGAAGAGCGGCGACTCGAGCACGCCGACCGGCTGTGCAAGGTTGACATTGTTAAAGACGTTCCGCGTCATGGCGGCAAAGGTGAGCGAATAGCGGCGTGCCACGGGCTGGTCAAACCTGGGCGGACCACCGCTGCGGCTCAGGCCGCTCGGACCAAGGCCACCTCCCGGAGGGCCGCCTCCCCCGGGGCCTACGCCTGGGCCGCCGAATCCACCGCTCGGGGCTGCGCCTTCCACCTTGGGACCGATGCCGAAGGACTTGCTCACCCGCATGTTCATGCTGAACTGGCCTGGGCCGGTGCCGTAATTGTAGGGAACGCGGGCTTCATTCGCGGACGGGTCGAGATCAAACGTTCCATAGCTGGTCTTAACAATGTCAGTGCTTGCGGATGTTGCGACGGCTGGCCGATCGTTGAATTGGTTGTCGCCGTTCACATCCTGCCCGATCGTGATATTGAAGGGTGTTCCCGAGTTCGTGACGAGCATGGGACTGAACGAGACGCCGTACGGACCCTGCAGGTTCCCGCCGAGCAGGAAGCGGCTGCGTATATCGAAATTCGCTCGGCCATAGTCGGCTCCGGGATCAAATTGATTCGATGGAAAGTAGGTGGCGCCGGACGTATCGGCCTTGGCAAAGTTCAGCATGTAGAAGCCGAACAACGAAACGCGCTTCGCCTTCACGTTGTAGTTCACCATCAGCTGGTTCTGGTTGTACACGCTACCCGATTGAAACTGATAAAGATTCTCGTTGATGCCGTTCGGACGAGTGCCGGTTCCAGTGGTGGCATCGTATGTCCCAGGCAGGTACGCATTCACGTTGTCGCTCAGATACTGGTGCACACCGCGCGAGCTGACATACGTGACAGACGTAGTAGCGATTTTGCCAAACTGGTGCTCAATGCCCACGGCCGCCTGCATGTTCAGAGAAGCCTTCATGCGGGGCGAGACCTCGTAGATGGTCGGAGCAACCGAACTGAGCGAGGAAAGCTCGCTAGCCGATGGCGCATTCTCGAAGAAAGACGGATACTTCACGACGAACTGCTGCTGGTTGATTCCATTTTGCCGGATGGCATCCAGTACATACGTGGAATTGAAGCGATCGTAGAACCATCCGTAGCCTGCGCGAATCACGGTCTTCGCCGGTGTACCGTGGCCACCCCCAGGGGCCCAGGCGAGCGAGATGCGGGGCGCCCAATCGTCGTGATCGCCGATCCGGTTCTGCGCTTCGTAGCGCAAGCCATAGCTAAGCGTGAGATTGGGACGAACCTTGAAATCGTCCTGGTAGAACACTCCGGCATCGAAGAGCGCGACACTCGAACTGGCCTTACCGGCTGTCACGTCGTATTCCGACGGTGTGTTGGCCGCGTAAGCCGAGAGGGACGAGTAGATGTAATTGCCATTGAATCCCGAGGTGGAGAAGTTAGCGTCGCGAGTCAGGCGAAAACGCGCGCCGAACTCGATCGCGTGGGCGCCTCTTGCTTCGGTTGTGTCGTTTTCGAATTCGAACCGATCCTGGTTGTCGCGCACCACACCGGCGTTGCTTCCCCCGGCTGTGAAGGCTCCTTGCACGGTGACGGTGGGGTCCAGATTCTGTGCAATCTGACTGTCGTGCGCGCGGATATATTGGAACCGTGTCTCATTCACGGCATTCGCGCTCAGCACCTGCATATCGCTGAGTTGCACGCTGTTCTCGTAATTCGACACATTGTAGGCCTGGCTTTGAAGTGCGAACTGAGACACGCCGCTGTTGGTTTGTATTTGGCGATCGAGCATGTATCGCACCGTCAGGGTGTTTTTTTCACCAAGCTGGAAATCGAACCGGGGGCTGATATCGAGGCGGGATTGAGGATTGGCGACGGCAACAGAGTAGTTGTAGACATTGGAATTCGCGTCGAGAAGATCTGCGTTAATGATGGAATTCGATGCATTATCTCGGCGGAATACGCTTGCGAACCAAGACGTCTTCTTGCCCAGAGAACCGCCGATGCTGCCATTCGCGAAAGTGGTGGAGTAGGAAGGCTCGGAGCTTACAAACGGATTCAACGAATTGAAGGCCGAATCGTTGCCCATCACCATCATGTTGCCATGCACTTTATCGGTTCCCGGCTTGGTGAGGATTTCAATACGGCCGTATCCCAGCTTGTCATAGTGCGCAGAAAAGGGATTCTGGTTAATTCGGATCTCGCGGATCGACGACTTGGGGGGGAGTTGGCCACCCGTGAAACCGTCAATGAAGATCTGCGCTCCGTTTGGACCAGCAGCCGGACCTGCCAGTGCCGTAAGTTCGCTCTGCAATTCATCGGGATCGTCGGAAAGCGCATCGAGGTCCTTGCCCTTGATGACGATCGCGCTCGAGTTGCTGTCGGCGCTGGTACTCACGCCGAGAGCACCCTCGGTCACCTCGACCTGCTGCTGCTCCACGGGCAATTGCAGGGTGGCATTCTGTTGCGAGATCTTTCCGGGCAGTACTTCAAGCTCGTCCGGCGTCGCGGACGCGAATCCGTTGGCTGAAATTGTCAACGAGTACTTTCCAGGTTGAACGCGGTTGAACTGGAAACTGCCATCGCGTGCGCTCGTGGTCGCCGCAGACTTGCCGTTTTCGCCGCTCAGCACCACCTTGGCGGCAGCAATCACGGCGCCTGTGGGATCTGTCACGGTGCCACGGATCTCGCCGGTTGCGGTCTGCGCCATTGCCGATGTCTGGGCGGCAAATCCGAATAGAAACACGACAGCATTCACCAGAGCCCAGGCAGCACGCTTGACCATTAGAAATCTCCCCCAAATGACTGATCTAAGGAGAACGCAGTGCGAACTTGCGTGCTGTCACGATGAGTAAAGGAACGTAACGATTTGTAACGGCTCTGTGACCATTTGTTACATTTCTCGTGTGTTTTCGATCCATGCAGGGCGTAGCCTGTTCTTATTCGGAGAGTTGCGTGGAAGATGTTCTTCTGATCGACGATGACGTTGAATTATGTTCCATGCTCACGGAGTATCTGGGCAAACATGGATTTCGGGTCAAAACGGCACACCGAGGGGACACCGGTTTACTCGCAGCCTTGCAGCGGCCCTGGGCCCTGATTCTTCTTGACGTAATGTTGCCTGGCATGGACGGATTCGAGGTTCTGAAGCGAGTGCGCTCCGAGTCGAATGTGAGTGTTTTACTCCTCACGGCGCGTGGAGAAGATGTCGATCGGATCGTAGGGTTGGAGATCGGGGCAGACGACTATCTGCCCAAGCCCTTCAATCCGCGCGAGCTGTTGGCTCGGATGCGCGCAGTTCTTCGCAGGCAGGATCGCACTTCCCCTCCGCATGCAGCGCAACTGCGCGTTCAGGATCTCGAGTTGGACGTGGCCGCGCGTAAAGCCTCGAAAGCTGGAAAGAAGCTTGACCTTACCGACGTCGAATTCGGATTGCTGGAAGCCTTGATGCGGGTTCCCGGCACTGTGCTCAGTCGCGACGAACTATCGCAGGCGGTCCTTGGCCGCGCGTTCGATCCATTCGATCGCAGCCTTGACATGCATGTCAGCCGGCTTCGGCGAAAACTGGGCCAGGACGGAGAAGACGAAGATCGAGTCAAGACGGTTCGCGGTGTGGGCTACCAGCTCGTTCTCGATCGCGACTTCGGCGAACAGGAGGGCTGAACCAAAGTGCGTGGCCTTTTCTTCAAAATCTTCATTATTTTCTGGATTGCGCAGAGCCTCATCTTTGTCATCTCCACCGGCTTCATCCTCGCGCACCGTTTTCCTCGACCCAATTTCCTGCTCGATCCGGCATTCAACAACCTGAGTGCAAATGCTGTCGAGGGTGCGAACAGATTCGAATCCGGTGGCTGCGCAGAGTTCAACGCATACGCGCAGCAGCGCCATGAGGATCTGGCGCTTGCAGAGACAAATGGAGCGCTCGTGTGCGGTGAGATACCGGCAGGAATCACCCTGCCGGCGGTTTCAGGCGGCATGGTTCAGGCCCGCCAAGCCGGCAACGTCACCGTGTGGAGCGCGCCAGCTGGCTCGGCCAGCGGGAAGAAGTATCTCTTCATCGCCGTCGTTCCCATCCATCGAGAACAGCACACCTGGTTTGAGGACCTGTATCATTTTGCTTCTCCGCAATTGCCCGTAGCCATTGCAGTCGGCGGACTCACAACCTTTGTTCTGGTGCTCATTTTCACTCGCCCGGTGGTTCGCCTGCGTAAGGCCGCCCTGCAACTCGCACAGGGCAATCTGAGCACCCGCGTCCCCGAAGCCGCGCCGCGAAGCCGATTCTTCAAGGGCGATGAGTTCGACGCTCTCGTGCACAGTTTCAACCACATGGCGGAGCGGCTCGAGTCGCTCGTCAATGCGCAGAAACTCCTGCTTCGCGACGTCTCCCATGAGCTTCGCTCTCCATTGGCGAGGCTGAGCGTGGCGCTCGAGCTCTCCCGCGAAGATGCCGATCCTACCATGAGCACACATCTCGATCGGATCGAACGCGAGGCCGAGCGTCTCAATCAACTGATCGGTCAGCTCCTGGGCCTCTCTTCGATGGAAGCCGCAGAGAGCCTGGGACAATTCGAACGTGTGTCGCTGAAACAACTGCTCGAGGAGATTACTCCAGATGCCACCTACGAAGCACAACAGAGAGGCGCATCGGTCGTCCTCCAGGCAGAATGCGACTGTGTTATCGATGGAAAACGTGAGTTACTCTACCGCGCCACTGAGAATGTACTCCGTAACGCAGTCCGCTACACCGCAACGGGAACGGCCGTTGAACTTCGACTGTGCAAAGATGATGAGCAACAAATGGCGGTGATCGAGGTGAGTGATCGAGGCCCGGGTATTCCGGAGTCGGAACTGGAGTCAGTCTTTCGCCCTTTCTACCGGATAGACATGGCCCGTAGCGCGCAGACCGGCGGGTTTGGCGTTGGCCTCGCGATCGCCGAAAGGGCAGTAAAACTCCACAACGGCAAGATCAGAGCATCAAATCGCGCAGGTGGAGGAACGTCCATCCAGATTTGCCTGCCTATTGCTCAGTGATCCCGGGTTTCCGATGTTCGGCAACTCCTGGTGTAGCCTCGGGTACGACTCATGTCATTCATGTGGATCGATCCCTGAAATGCACCACCGAGAAGTCTGTTGCGGTTTGCCTCCCAACCTTGTGCGTGATAAATGACGTGGGTGTTGGAAAAGCGACATCCACCTCAGTATGTGACTCGACCACAGTGGCTTCCGAAGTCCGACTAATAACGAGGGGCTGGCCGGGAGAGATCCCCTCGACATCCCCCCGTGCCATTTCAACTGGTTCTGGCAACCCAGCCGCCACCCTTTGGTTGGGTATTTTAAGACTTTCAATCGCCTCAGGGCTGGAGAGAGAAGTTCTAAAATCGTCCAGTAACCCCGACCATTTATTTCAATTACTTAGTTGGTGTATCCATGCCGGGCGAGACGCCGCCGGTAATGCCCTCGAGTCCCGGCAAATCCGGTCCTCTTGCCTCAAACAAGCCTCTCAACTTATTGGTGACTACTCTTTGCCGCGGCTACGGGGCCGTCGTCTGTCCCTGTCTGATCTTCGCCAGTTGGCGATACGCGAAGAACCCACAAACGACCCCGATGGCCACCCACCCCCAGCAACCCTGCTCGCCCGACGACTCCCGCAGATGCCACGCCTGGTAGGGCCCGGTCAGCATATCCATTTCCAGCAGCTTCTGGTTGTACGCAACGTAGCGAACCCGCGCCCGCTCCCCCTGTACAAGCCCCGGCCCGGTGTACCTGCACCGGATAGGAACGGCGTGGCCGGTGGCGTCCGTAATCATAAACCGGGTCGAGTGTTCTCTGCTGCTAAACAGTTCCCGGATGTCCCATAAATTCCCCTCGACCACTGGCCGTGGCGAGTTGTGGATGAGTTGAAAGTTCACCAACCCAAACGCAAGGAAGGCGTCACTGATCAGACTCAGTCCCCGCCCCGCCAAAGCGCGCGCTGCCTCGGGGTGAGGGTGGTCCTGGACCCCGAGATCGCCACCACGATCGCAGGGAACAACAGTCCGAAAAAGCTGACGCCGACTATATCTTCCGCTCGCACGGATCACCTCTTCATACGACTTTCACTGGTCTCGCCGACAGCTTGTCATCCTGGATTAAAGTTCGTCAAACAAAACGCATCCTGAATTGCTTGCGGCACTCGGCAGCGTATTGTTGAGTACAAGCCTATTGCGAATAGCATAGCTTCGATAATCGACCTCCCGTGTTTGGCGGGGAGCGAGGCAACAATGTCTGAAAGTTTCGGTGCCACACCGCAGTTGGGTCCGCAAAAGGGTCAGAGGATATCGCTGGGTGTCGATGCTCTAGCTCAGTCGTTTCTGGATAACCTGTTTTTCGTGCAGGGCAGATCGGTCGAACGCGCAACAGTAAACGATCTTTATATGGCGCTCGCACACACCGTACGCGACCGAATCGTCGAGCGCTGGATGTCAACTCTCAAAAACTACCAGGCACAGGATGTGCGCGTCGTCTGTTATTTGTCGGCGGAATTTCTGACCGGCCCTCATCTCGCCAACAACCTCATCAATCTGGGAATCTACGACCAGACCGAACAGGCGATGCGTCAGCTCGGCATCGACCTGAACGTTCTGATCGAACAGGAGGAAGAACCTGGGTTAGGCAATGGAGGGCTAGGCCGCCTTGCCGCCTGCTTCATGGATTCTCTGGCCACGCTCGATATTCCCGCCATCGGCTACGGAATTCGTTACGAATATGGAATCTTCGATCAGCAGATTCGCGACGGATGGCAGGTGGAATCCACCGACCACTGGTTGCGGCTCGGCAATCCCTGGGCATTGGAGCGGCCCGAAGATGGATTTGAAGTAAAACTTGGCGGGCGCACCGAGACCCACACGGACCTCAACGGCCGGCTGTCGGTGAAGTGGATTCCGAGAAAGGTTGTGCGCGGAGTTCCGCACGATACGCCGATTCTGGGCTACCGGACAAACACGGTGAACACCATGCGCCTTTGGGCTGCGCAGGCCGTCGAGAGCTTTGACTTCGAGACCTTCAATCACGGCGATTTCGTCGGAGCGGTCGCTGAAAAGGTGTCGTCCGAGAACATCTCAAAGATCCTTTATCCAAATGACGAAGACGTGCAGGGCAAAGAGCTGCGTCTGGCACAGCAGTTTTTCTTTGTCTCGTGTAGCCTGCAGCACATCCTCCGAATTCAGACCTCGCAAAACAGGCCATTGGCCGAGCTGCATCGCAACTTTACAATTCAAATGAACGACACTCACCCAGCCATCGCCGTGGCTGAGTTGATGCGTCTGCTGGTGGACGAGCACCTAATGGAGTGGGACGCTGCATGGCATGTGACCCAACATACTTTGTCGTATACCAACCACACCCTTCTGCCCGAAGCGCTGGAGCAGTGGTCGCGCAGCTTGTTTGGCTCGCTGCTTCCACGCCCTCTCGAGATTATTGAGGAGATCAATCGCCGGCATCTGATCGATGTGCGACAGAGATTTCCTAATGACGAGGGGCGGGTACAGCGGCTCTCGCTGATCAACGAGAACAGCGGCCACGGCGAGAAATACGTGCGCATGGCGCATTTGGCCGCACTCGGCAGTCACGCGATCAATGGAGTGGCGGCGCTGCACACTGAACTGCTAAAGACAAACGTACTCAATGATTTTTATGTGCTCACCCCCGAGAAATTCTCGAACA
>Ga0181535_10008114_pt1 | contig 10403 bp, 9 predicted proteins | sample PEATcosm2014_Bin_44_FD_119774 | JGI IMG/M metagenome (GOLD analysis project Ga0181535, IMG submission 119774) | Peatland microbial communities from MTU Mesocosm Facility, Houghton, MI, USA - PEATcosm2014_Bin17_30_metaG | ecosystem: Environmental > Terrestrial > Soil > Wetlands > Peat | place...
CTGGGCATGCTGCCCTGGGTGCCGGGGCGGGCGCAACACAGCGCGGCGGCGGCGTTGGCGCGGCGCAGGGCCTGCTCGAAGCCCGCGCCACCGTCGAGCGCGGCGGCCAGCACACCGGTGAAACAATCGCCGGCGCCGGTGGTGTCCACCACTTTCGTCGCCTGGGCGTCGAGGCGGAAATGACCGGCCCGCGCGTCGGCCTCCAGGCCGGCCCCACCGAGGGTCACCACCACATCCACCCCGAGCGCCGCATGCAGGGCCGCGGCGTCGCCGCCGATGCCCAGCCGGGTGGCGAGCCAGGCCGCCTCATCCTCGTTCACCACCAACACATCGACCGCGCGCAACGCGACCTGGGGCAGCGGACCGGCGGGGGCGAGGTTCAGCACGATCCGTGAGCCCGCCGCCCGGGCACGGAGGATCAGGGCTGCTTCCTGCGCCGCGGCGCATTCGTTCTGGAGCAGCACCGTCGTCCCGCGGCCGAGCAGCGCGGGCTCGATGGCCTCCTGGCTGGCGGCAAGGTTGGCGCCGGCGGCCACCGCGATGAGATTGTGCCCCTCGGGATCGACGCAGATGGAGGCGCAGCCGGTGGCGCCGTCGCAGGACTGCACGCGGGTCAGGTCGATGCCGCTGGTGCGCAGCAAGGCGAGCGCCCCCTCGGCCAGCGCGTCGCGGCCGACCGCGCCGGCGAACACCACCTGTGCCCCGTCACGCGCGGCGGCGACGGCCTGGTTGGCGCCCTTGCCGCCGGGCTCGATGTGCAGGGCCGGACCGGCAACGGTCTGGCCGGCCACCGGCAGATACGGCAGGGAGAAGATCAGGTCGAGGTTGATGGAACCGAAACAGACGATCACGGCACACACCCTGACGGTTGGGCAACGGAGTGTGCGGCAGGACGTGGCGGAAGGCTAGGCCGGGCGCGCGCCCGCCAGCCGCAGCGCCGTATTGATCAGCGCGATATGGCTGAATGCCTGCGGGAAATTGCCGACCTGGCGGCCGGCTTGCGGGTCGTATTCCTCGGCCAGCAGGCCAACGTCGTTGCGCAGCGCCAGCAGGCGGTCGAACAGCGCCCGCGCCTCGTCCAGCCGGCCCTGCAGGACATAATTGTCGGCCAGCCAGAAGCTGCACGCGAGGAAGGCACCTTCGCCCGGCGCCAGCCCGTCGCTGCCGTCGGCGGTGTCGTAGCGGCGCACGAAGCCGTCCACCAGCAGGTCGCGCTCGATGGCGGCCAGCGTGCCGCGAACCCGCGCATCCTCCGGCGGCAGGAACCCGACCAGCGGGATCAGCAGCAGCGCGGCATCCAGCGCGCGCGAGCCGTAGCTTTGCGTGAAGCTGTTGCGGCCGCGGTCGAAGCCGCGGTCGCAGATGCTGGCGTGCATGGCGGCCCGCAGCGCCCGCCAGCGGTCGAGCGGGCCGTCGAGGCCGAACCGTTCGGCGCTGCGCACGGCGCGGTCGATGGCGACCCAGGCCATCACCTTGGAATGGGTGAAGTGACGGCGGCCGCCGCGGGTCTCCCAGATGCCCTCGTCGGGCTGGTCCCAGATGTCGGCGAGATGGCCGGTGAGCTTGCGCTGCAACTGCCAACTCTCGGCGGCGGTGGCCAGCCCGCCCGCGCGGGCCTGGTACAGCGCGTCGGCGACCTCGCCATAGACGTCGAGCTGAAGCTGGTCGTGCGCGGCATTGCCGATGCGCACGGGCCGGGCGGCCTGGTAACCGGGCAGCCAGGGAACCTCCCACTCGACCAGGTGGCGCTCGCCGGCCAGGCCGTACATGATCTGGATCTGGTCGGGCGTGCCGGCGATGCTGCGGTGCAGCCAGTCGCGCCAGGCCTGCGCCTCCTCGAAATAGCCGCCGCCCATCAGGGCTTGCAGCGTGAGGGAGGCGTCGCGCAGCCAGCAGTACCGGTAGTCCCAGTTGCGCCCACCGCCGAGCGCCTCGGGCAGCGAGGTGGTGGGGGCGGCGACGATGCCGCCGGTGGGGACGTAGGTGAGCGCCTTCAGCGTGATCAGGGAGCGCTGCACCGCCGCGCGGTCGGCGCCGCGATAGCTGCCGCGGGCGCTCCAGTCCCGCCAGAATTTTTCCGTTCGTGGCAGGGTGGCCAGGGCGTCGATGCCGGGCGGCGGGGCCAGGTGGCTCGCGCCGTGGGTCAGCACGAAGGGCACGGTCTCGCCGGCGGCAACCGCGAAGGCGGCCACCGTGGTCAGGCCCTCGCCGCGCAGCGCCACCGGCGTGCGCAGCACCGCCATGTCGGGGCCGGCAACCGCGACGATGCCGGGCGCGCCGGCCAGCGCGGTGACCCAGGGCACGGCGGCGCCGTAGTCGAAGCGCAGCGCCAGGTGCATGGCCATGTCGACGCGGCCGGCGCGGCCCTGCACCAGGCGGACGAGGTGCGATCCGCCCTCCCCCACCGGCATGAAATCGATCAGCGCGACTTCACCCTCCGGGGTGGCGAACACCGTCTCCAACACCGCGGTGCCGTCGCGATAGCTGCGGTGGACGCGCGGGCGCGGGTGGACGGGGGCGATGCGCCAACTGCCGTGCTCCGGCGTGCCGAGCAGGGCGGCGAAGCAGGCCGCGCTGTCGAAGCGGGGCCAGCACAGCCAGTCCACCGCGCCGGCGCGCGACACCAGGGCGGCGGTCGTGCAGTCGCCGATCAGGGCGTAGTCCTCGATCGGCGCCGGACCCAGGGGCAGGGCCGGCAAGGCCATGGTCAGCGGGCCCGGCCCCAGACGCGGCCGCCATTGGCGGCGCAGGAACAGGAATCGCCGCTGGCGGTGGCACGGTCCAGCGAACAGACCCATGGACCCGCATAGCAGGCCTGGGCCGGCGCCGGCGGGCCGCTGCTGGTGTCGGGCGGCGCGGCGTAGGCCGACGGGGGCGCCCCGTACGCCGGCGGCGGGGGATAGTAGTAGGCCGGCGGGGGATAGTAGTAGGCCGGCGGCGGCGCCACGTAGATCGGCGGGAAGGCGAAGAACACCCCGCCGCGCCAGTAGGCCTGGGCGGCGGCGGGCAGCAGCATCGCGGCGGCGACAGCCAGCAGGACGAGGCGGATTCGGGCAGACCGGGTTGGGGTCATGAGGACACTCCTCAGACGAGTCTTCGCCATCAGTATCACATCAGAGGGCATCATCGAGCCATGCCCTCAGCAATTCGTTTACGGCCTGCGGCGTTTCCAGGGGCGGCAGGTGGCCGGCGTCGGGAATCACGCGCAGCACCGCGCCGGGAATGCGCTCCGCCATCTCCTCGGCCAGTTCCGGCGGGGTCAGGGCGTCGCCGCTGCCGACGGCGACCAGGGTGGGCACACCGATGTTTTCCAGGTCGGGGCGGCTGTCCGGCCGGTTCAGGATGGCGCGCTGCTGACGCAGGAAGGCGGCCCGGCCCACCCGGTCGGCCATGGCGATGATCTCGGCACCGAGCGCCGCGTCGGCGAGCCGGTCGGGATGCAGCAACTGCGGCAGCAGGCGGGGCGTGACGCCGCGGAAGCGGCTGCGCGCGGCGAGAGCCATCAGGCCGCGGCGCCGGCGCGCCTGCTGCGGCGTGTCGGGACGGGCGGACGTGTCCATCAGGCACAGCCGGGTGACCCGGCGCGGCGCCAGCCGCATGACCGCCAGCGCCGCGTAGCCGCCCATGGACAGGCCGCACAGGGCGAACCGGCCCGGAGCGGCATCGAGCGCGCGGCGCGCCATGGCGTCGAGGTCGTCGTCGCTGGCGAGGTCGGCAACCCGGGGCTGCACGCGGCCGGCGAGCGCCGCGATCTGGTCGCGCCACAGGCGTCCGTCGCAAAGCAGTCCGGGCATCAGCAGCAGCGTCTCGTCCATGGAGCGGTTGTACGCGCGCGAAAAAGACCGGCCAACTTCGGTTTTTTCTGGCCAAACTTGACTTTCGCGCGGGGTTTCCTGATATGCGGGCGCTACGCGCACCAACGGTGCGTGTACTGCCGCGCGCCGATATTGGCGCCGCCCTGAAGGCACATACCAGTTTGACCGACACTGTTTCGCTTCCCGAGACCACGCCCGCCGCGGCGGAAACGCCCACACAGGCCGCGCCGTCCGATCCCGCTCCGATGCCGGTGCCCGAGGCCGTCGTGCCCGCGGCAGCCGAGCCGGAGGCGGAGGCGGAAGGCAGCTTCGCCGATCTCGGCCTGTCCGCGGAGATCCTGCGCGCCATCGAGGAGATGGGCTATCGCACGCCGACGCCAATCCAGCGCCAGGCCATCCCCTGGGTGCTGATGGGCCGCGACCTGCTGGGCTGCGCGCAGACCGGCACCGGCAAGACGGCGGGGTTCACGCTGCCCATGCTGGACATCCTCTCCGGCAGCCGGGCGCGCGCGCGCATGCCGCGCAGCCTGATCCTGGAGCCGACGCGGGAACTGGCGTTGCAGGTGGCCGAGAACTTCGTCCAGTACGGCAAGTACCTGAAGCTCACCCACGCGCTGATCATCGGCGGCGAGAGCATGTCCGACCAGAAGGACCTGCTGATGCGCGGCGTGGACGTGCTGATCGCCACGCCCGGCCGCCTGATCGACATGTTCGAGCGCGGCGGGCTGCTGCTGACCGACACCCACCTGCTGGTGATCGATGAGGCCGACCGGATGCTCGACATGGGGTTCATCCCCGACGTCGAGCGCATCGTCGCGATGCTGCCGAAGACCCGCCAGACCCTGTTCTTCTGCGCCACCATGGCGCCCGAAATCCGCCGGCTGTCCGACGCCTTCCTGGACAACCCGAAGACGATCACGGTGTCCAAGCCGGCATCGGTGGCGGCCGGCATCAGCGAGACGATGGTGATCGTGGCCGAGCACGACAAGCGCGAGGCGCTGCGCCGGCTGATCCGCAGCGAGGACGTGCAGAACGCGCTGATCTTCTGCAACCGCAAGAAAGACGTCGACATCCTGTACAAGTCGCTGGCGCGGCACAAATTCTCGGTCGGCGCGATGCACGGCGACATGGCCCAGTCCGTGCGCTTCTCGACCATGGAAACGTTCAAGTCGGGCGGCGTCAGGCTGCTCTGCTGTAGCGACGTGGCGGCGCGCGGCATCGACATCGGTGGTCTGTCGCACGTGTTCAACTTCGACGTGCCGATCCACGCCGAGGACTACGTGCACCGCATCGGGCGCACCGGCCGGGCCGGTCTCGAGGGACGCGCCTTCACGCTGGCGACTCCCGACGACCAGTTTGCCGTCGAGGCGATCGAGAAACTGACCGGACACGCCATCCCGCGCGTCGATATCGAGGGGCTGGACACGGTGGAGTGGTCCGGCACCGACGGCCGCAAGCGGCGTGGCCGCGGCGGACGGGTCGCCGCCCCCAGACGCAGCGCGGCGCCGGCGGACGAGGAGAAGCGCAAACCCGTGCGCCGGCGCGCCCCGGCCAAGGCCGAGGCCCCGGTGGCGGCCGAAGCGCCGGCGATCCGCACCGAAGCGCCGCCGAAGCCGGCCCGCGCGCCAACAGCCGCGAAACCACGCACGCCAGCCCAGGCAAAGCCGGCGCGGGCGCCAGCGCCGGAGCGCGCGGCGCGGTTGGAGCCGGTGCGGCCGGACGTCGCCCCGTCGCCCCGACCCGAGCGCGAATACCGGCCGGATCGCGACGCCCGCCGCGGGCGCGACGACGACCACGGCCCCTCGGTGCTCGGCTTCGGGGCGGACACGCCCGCCTTCATGCTGATCACCACGCGGTCGCGGCGCCTCGCGGAAGCGGCGGCCGAGGACACCGAAGCCTGACATGAACGATGTTTCAGCGCACAAGGGAAAACTCGGCCCCTTCGCCTGGGACGACCCGCTGCTGCTGGACGGCCTGCTGAGCGAGGACGAGCGCGCCATCCGCGACTCCGCTCACGACTACTGCCAGGACAAGCTGTTCCCGCGCGTGCTGATGGCCAACCGGCACGAGCATTTCGATCGCGAGATCATGAACGAGTTCGGCGCCATGGGCTTCCTCGGCGCCACGCTGGACACGCACGGCTGCGCCGGGGCCTCCTACGTCGCCTACGGGCTGATCGCGCGCGAGGTGGAGCGGGTCGATTCCAGCTATCGCAGCGCGTTGTCGGTGCAATCCTCGCTGGTGATGCATCCGATCCATGCCTTCGGCTCCGAGACGCAGCAGGACCGCTATCTGCCGAAGCTGCGGACCGGCGAGTGGGTCGGCTGTTTCGGTTTGACCGAGCCGGACGGCGGCTCCGATCCGGGCAGCATGCGCACGCGGGCACGCACGGTGGACGGCGGCTTTCTGCTGAACGGGTCGAAGACGTGGATTTCCAACTCCCCGATCGCCGATCTTTTTCTGGTCTGGGCCAAGGATGATGCCGGCGACATCCGCGGATTCCTGATCGAGAAGGGAACCAAGGGGCTGAGCGCGCCGAAGATCGAGGGCAAATTCAGCCTGCGCGCCTCGGTGACCGGCATGATCATGCTGCAGGACGTGCTGGTGCCCACCGCGGCGATGCTGCCGAAGGTCAAGGGGCTGCGGGGGCCGTTCTCGTGCCTGAACAATGCCCGCTACGGCATCGCCTGGGGCGCGCTGGGCGCAGCCGAGTTCTGCTGGCACGCGGCGCGCAGCTACACGCTCGAGCGGAAACTGTTCGGCCGTCCGCTGGCGGCGACCCAGCTGGTGCAGAAGAAGCTGGCCGACATGCAGACCGAGATCACGCTCGGGCTGCACGCCACGCTGCGGGTGGGGCGGCTGCTCGACGAGGGCCGCGCGGCGCCCGAAATGATCAGCCTGGTGAAGCGCAACTCCTGCGGCAAGGCGCTCGACATCGCCCGCGCCGCCCGCGACATGCACGGCGGCAACGGCATCGTCGACGAATACCACGTCATCCGCCACGTCATGAATCTGGAGACGGTGAACACCTACGAGGGCACGCACGACGTGCATGCGCTGATCCTCGGGCGGGCGCAGACCGGCATTTCCGCGTTCGGCGGGTGAGCGGCGCGGCAACGGAGGTCCGCATCGCGCGGATCGGCGCCGACGGCGACGGCATTGGCACCTTGCCCGACGGCACATCGGTTTATCTGGCCGGCACGCTGCCCGGCGAGACCGTGCTGGCCCAGCCCGGCGGCAAACGCGGCGAGGGGCGGGCGGCGACGGTCGCGGCGACGATCGCGGCGAGCCCCGAGCGGGTCGCCCCGGCCTGCCCGCATTTCGGCTCATGCGGCGGCTGCACGCTGCAACACTGGGCGGACGCGCCGTATCGCGCCTGGAAGGCGGGGTTGCTGGAGACGGCGCTGCGGCGGGCGGGATTTTCCCCCGCCATCGCGCCGCTGGTGGCCACCCCGCCCGGCGCGCGCCGGCGCCTGGATATGGCCATGCGCCGACAAGGGACTTCGGTGATCGTCGGCCTGCATGCGGGGCGCGCGGCGGAGGTGGTGGACCTCACCGCGTGCCCCGTGCTGCACCCCGCCCTGTTCGCCCTGGTGGCGCCGCTGCGCGCGGCGCTGCGCGGGCTGAAGCTGCTGAAGCGCGAGGGGTCGGTGGTGGCGAACCTGCTGGGGAACGGCACCGACCTGTTGCTGCGCAGCGATGCCGAGCCGAACACGGCCGATCGCACGCGGCTGACGGCGTTCGCCGGGGCGCACGGGATTTGCCGGATCAGTTGGGCGCGCGGCGAGGGACCGGCGGAGACGCTGTGCCTGCTGCGCCCGCCGGTGGCGAGCCTGTCCGGCGTGGCGGTGCGCCCGCCCCCCGGCGCCTTCCTGCAGGCCAGTGCTACGGGCGAGGCGGCGATCGTGGCGGCGGTGCTGGCGGGACTGCCCGAGAAGCTGCCGGCACGGGCGCGGGTGGTCGAACTCTTTTCCGGTTGCGGCACACTGAGCTTTGCCCTGGCGTCGCGCGTGCGCGTCGCGGCATTCGAGGGTGACGCCGATCTGGTGACCGCGTTGCGGGCCGCCGCCAACGCGCAGGGCCTCGCCGGACGGATTACCGTCGAGCAGCGCGACCTGGCGCGGCGGCCGGTGATGGCGGTGGAATTATCGACCGCCGCGGCGGTGGTGCTAGACCCGCCGTACGGCGGCGCGGCGGGACAGATCGCCCAGGTCGCGGCGGCGCGGCCGCAGCGGGTGATCTACGTGAGTTGCAACCCGGCGGCCCTGACACGCGACGCCGCCGTGCTGCACAACGCGGGATACACGGTGGCGACGGCGGTGCCGATCGACCAGTTCCTGTGGTCGGCACGACTGGAAAGCGTGGTGGTGTTCGCGGTGGGCTAGCCGGGTCAGACGTGGAAACTCTCGCCGCAGCCGCAACGGCCCTTCTCGTTCGGATTGGTGAAGGAAAAACCCGCCGTGAGCGGCTTCACCTCATAGTCCATGACCGTACCGATCAGGAAGAGACTGGCCTTGCGGTCGATCACCACGCTGACGCCCTTGTCCGTCACCACTTCGTCGCCGGGACCGGCCGCGGGCACGAAGTCCATGACGTAGGACATACCGGAACAACCCTTGGTGGAAACTGAAACGCGCAGCAACATGCCCTCGCGACCCCCCGCGTAAAGGGCGCGCAGGCGGTCGGCGGCCGCATCGGTGACCGATAGCAACGGCGGCAGGGGACGGCGCACGGCGGTGTTTGCAGACATCCTGTTCATCCAGCCCCAATCTAGAACATGTTCAACGCGAGGCGGGCATCGTCGGTCATGCGGCTGGGGTCCCAGGGCGGACTCCAGACCACATCGACATCGCACTCGGTGACGCCGTCGACCGCCATGATCGCTTCGCGGATCTGCATCGGCAGTTCCTGCGCGCTCGGGCAACCTGGCGCGGTGAGCGTCATCTCCACCTTCACCAGTCCCGCGTCGTCGATCTCGATCGCGTAGATCAGGCCGAGTTCGTAGATGTTCACGGGGATCTCGGGATCGTACACGGTCTGACAGGCGGCGATCACCGCGTCCTCGGTCAGCTTGGGCGGCGTCTCGCCGCCCGGCGTCCAGGTTCCCACCGTCGCGGAAACCGGCGCGTTGGCGTCGGTGTCATTCACTGGTTGCCAGCCCTCCTCCATCGAGCGCCGCCATCAGCGCGTGCCAGGGCAAAGTCGCGCACTTCACGCGGCTCGGATATTCGTGCACGCCGGCCAGCGGCCGCAGCAATTCCATCGTCGCGTCGCCATCGGGGCACGCGCCGGTGCGCGCCATGTCCTCGAAGCGGGAAAACACCGCGCGTGCCGCCTCGGGCGCCAGCCCGGCCACCGCCTCCGCCATCAGGTCGGCCGAGGCGATGCTGATGGCGCAGCCCCGCGCAGCGAAGCGCGGATCGACGATCCGGCCATCCGCGCCGTAGGACAGAAAAACCTCGATGCGATCGCCGCACATCGGGTTGTCGCCGCGCGCGGTCGCATCGTAGCGCGGTGGCTTCCCGGCATGGCTGGGTTGGCGGCCGTGCCGGAGAATGACCTCCTGGTAGAGATCGCGCGGGTCGGAAGCACTCATGCGAAAAACTCCCGCACCCGCACCAGCGCATCGGCCAGGAAGTCGATTTCCGCCAGCGTCGTGTAGATCGCGAAACTGGCGCGGGCCGTGCTCTCGATGCCGAAGCGGTGCATCAGCGGCTCGGCGCAATGGTGGCCGGCGCGCACGGCGATGCCGCTGCGGTCGAGCAGGGTGGCGACATCGTGGGCGTGCGCGCGGTCGAGGATGAAGCTCACCACGCCGCCGCGGTCCTGCGCGCGGCCCAGGATGGTGAGCCCGTCGATGGCGGAAAGCCGAAGAATCGCGTGTTCGGTGAGTGCCCGTTCGTGCGCCGCGATGGCGTCGTAGCCGATCGCCTCGACGTAGCGGATGGCGGCGCCCAGCCCGATGCCTTCCAGGATCGCCGGCGTGCCCGCCTCGAACTTGTGCGGCACCGCCGCCCAGGTGGTGTGCTCGTAGCTGACCGAGGAGATCATGTCGCCGCCGCCCATGAACGGCGGCATCGCCTCGAGCAGCTCGCGGCGCGCCCACAGCACACCGATGCCGGTGGGGCCGTACAGCTTGTGGCCGGTGAAAGCATAAAAATCGCAGCCCAGGGCTTGCACGTCCACGCGCCGGTGGACGATGGCCTGGCTGCCGTCGAGCAGCACTTTCGCCCCATGCGCGTGCGCGACCTGCACGATGCGTTCGGCCGGCGTGTAGGTGCCGAGCACGTTGGACATGTGGGTGATCGCCACCAGCCCGACTTTGCCATCCGCCAGCAGCCGCTCGAACGCGGCCATGTCGAGCTCGCCCGCATCGGAGATCTGGGCCACGCGCAATTCGATGCCGCGGTCCTCGCGCAGCAACTGCCAGGGCACGATGTTGGAGTGGTGCTCCATGGCGGAGATCAGCACGGCCTGGCCGGGCTTCAGCACGCCGCGCCCGTAGCTGTAGGCCACCAGGTTGATCGCTTCGGTGCTGTTGCGCACGAACACGATTTCCGCGCGGTCGGCGGCGTTCAGCAGGCGGGC
>Ga0181535_10008120_pt1 | contig 10401 bp, 10 predicted proteins | sample PEATcosm2014_Bin_44_FD_119774 | JGI IMG/M metagenome (GOLD analysis project Ga0181535, IMG submission 119774) | Peatland microbial communities from MTU Mesocosm Facility, Houghton, MI, USA - PEATcosm2014_Bin17_30_metaG | ecosystem: Environmental > Terrestrial > Soil > Wetlands > Peat | place...
AGCCAGCGGAGTATTGAATGCGGCTGCGATGGCTGCCGCCGCGCCGACAGGAATCAGGTTCTTCACCTGCTCGGGGCCGAGGCCCAGCGCACGTCCCAGCACGGAACCGATGCCCGCACCCACCTGTACCGAGGGGCCTTCGCGGCCCAGCGGGATTCCGCTGGCCAGCGTCGCCGAGGTGCAGAAGAACTTGCCCAGCACGGTGCGCAGGGTGATGCGGCCATTGCGGGCGAAGAGCGCGGCCTTGGTCTGGGGAACGCCGCTGCCGCGCGCATTGGGGAAGAAGCGATAGAGCAGATACCCGATGCCGAGCGAACCCGCGACCGGGAACAAGAGCCGCCGCCAGGGCGCGCCCTGCACCGGGTACAGCCGCATCCCGAGCCGCTCCGTCAGCACGATAAAGGCGACCACGGCGAGACCTGTCAGTACGCCGATGACCATCGACAGAGCCATGAAAACGTGGCTCTCGCTATGCCGCAACGGGGCCATGCGCTCCACGAGCGGAACCTGCCACCAACTCCGGCGCGCCGTCTGGGTGGGTTCCATCATTGCGCGGAAAGTCTCACTCCTCCAGAATATCCCAGCGGAATTGTGCCGTATTCTAGCGTTAGACAGACCATGGGCCGCAATCTGACCATTCTCGCCGCGTCGCTGGCGCTGTTTGCGCTGATCTCCTGCGGCGTTGCGTACAGCAACATCGCGCAGCAGCCGGGATCGCCGGGGGACGCATCGTTGTGGCGGACGATGGGGCTGGCGCTGTTTGTGCTGGCGCTGCTGGCCGCGCTGGGCGGAGTGATGGCGTCGCTCTTCGAACAGGCCAGGCGGCGCAGCGAAGAGATGCGGCGGCGTGGGCGATCCTGAATCCGACGCGATGATGCTGAACCCGGCGCGGGCGGTCCCGGTCCGCGCGCAGACGATACAATCGATAGAGAGGAGGGAGCCAAGCCGATGTTCGAAGTCACCGTGGAAGCCGGCTTCTCCTCCGGCCACTACCTGCGCAACTACAAGGGCAAGTGCGAGAACCCGCACGGGCACAACTACCGCGTGCTGGTGACGCTGGCGGGCGCGGAGCTGGACGAGGCCGGGCTGCTGCTGGACTTCAAGCTGCTCAAACACCTGCTGCGGCCGGTGGTGGAGCGGCTGGACCACCGGATGATCAACGACATTGAGCCGTTCACCGAGCTGAACCCATCGGCCGAGAACATGGCGCGCTACTTCTATCAGCAGACCGCGCGGCAGCTTCAGGAGCTGACCGGCGGGCGGGTGCGGGTGAAAGACTGCACGCTGTTTGAGACGGACACCAGCTTCGCGCGGTACTACGAGTAGCGCATTACGACCACTCCCGAGACGTTTTGATATACAGTGGGGCCATGTTAAAGCCCAGAGAATTGCGTCAACCCGCAAACCGGTGGGAGAAGCTGAACGCTTTGGCATCAGCAGTGACGGCTGTCTCTACTTTTCTCCTCTTTGCCGCTGGTGCTGGGGCGCTTATTTATGCACACCGACAAATTCAAGAGTCGCGCGAAGAAGCCAAGATTCAGCATCTGGTTGAGGTGGTACAACAATTCGATCAGCCTCCCATGGTTGATTTCAGAAAATCACTGGCCGACAAACGCCTCGATGCAAAACACGAAAATCTGTTGCCTCTCGATCCAGGTAACGCGCCAGATGAAATGTCGGATGTCCTTGATTTCTTTGAACATGTGAGTTTGCTGGAGAAACGGGGCTATCTCGATAAGAACGATGTTTGGGAGGAATTTAGCGATTTCATATTTCCCCTATATGCCGATGCGCGCCCATACATTGACAGTGAGCAGAAGAAAGACAGGGCGGTGTACGCCAACTTTACGCACTTGATGACAGAGATGGTTCAGATTGAGTCTGTGAAAGAGGGTGGAACTGCCAAGCCTCTGAGCCAAGATGATATTCGCGACTTCTATATTGGTGAGGCCGAAGATCAACCCGGTGCACTCCCGACTCATTCACGGAAATAACAAGCCAGATCCGGTCTGAAACTGTTTCCCTATTCAAACCGTTATGTCTGCTCCATGCGCGCGGGGAGAGTCTTGCGGTAGAGCAGGGCGTGCAGGTCGGGTGCGTAGAAGTCCTTGGCTTCGCCGACACGCGCGTATCCGATGGATTCGTAGAAGCGGATGGCCCCCTCGTTGCCGGTGAAGACATGCAGCTCCATCTGCACGGCGCCGGCGGAGTGGAGCCGGGACTCGACCTCGGCCATCAGGCACCGCGCCAGGCCGCGGCGGCGAGATGCGGGGGCAACATCCAGCGTCACGATATAGCCGGTGTGATCTTCCAACTGGGCGACGCAGAAGCCTGCCAGCTCACCCTGCGCTTCGGCAAGCACCGTGACCGCACCGGGGGCTTCGGCGAAGGCGCGCATGGCCCCGCGACTGAAGCGGAAGACCGGCTCGAAGCAGACGAGGTCGAGCGCGTGCATCGGTTGCCAGTCGCCCAGCCGGTAACTCCTCAGCGTCGCGTGGTCCATGCAATCCCCGGAGTGTTTCTGGGACTGGGCTAGAGCCACCGGCGCACCAGCCTGCGCACCAGCTCGGTGGTGACGCCGTAGACCACATACGAGGCGGTCTCGCGGGTGCGCCCGTTGGCGGTCTGGGGCTGGGGCTCGACATCGGATTGGGCGGGCTGGACAGGAATGGCGAGTTGGGATGCGCGGCCAAACACAGGTGAGGCTTCTTGGTCCAGCGACTCCAGCGCCAGACCGAAGCCGGCGCCCAGCCTGACTGTGGCCTCGGGATAGAACTCAGCGATCGCTCCATAGGCCGCTCCGGTTACTGCGCCGAGGCCCCAGCGGAAGGCATCGCTCTGTGTCGCCTTGGCGAGCTCAGTTGGAGCGTTTGCGGCCTCGCGAGCGGAGGCCAGCTCCTGCGGCGCGGGCTTGGGCTGCGGTACGAAGATGCGCTCGGCAAAGGTTTTGGCGGCTGTTCCTGCCACTCCTCCAATGAACCCGGCGATCAGTCCCCTGACCAGCGAGCCGTGCTCTTTCTCCGCCGCAACTTTTGTCTCGCTCATGACTGTTACCTCGGACTCTTGTTGCTCAGCGCAGGCCGGCTTCGGGCCACTCATAGACCACCACGCCCATGTCGCCGAGGGTCTTGATGGCGGCCTCGACGTTGCGGCGGACGGCGGGACGGGCCGAGACTGGTGTGTCGTGCGCCTCTTCGATGGCAACCACGCGGCCATAGGGCCAGGAGTCCTGCGGCACGGCGTCCAGCGCGGCGGGCAGGTCGCTGACGCGCACGGTGAGGTCCTGGCGGCGCGCGGCGACCGGGCGCAGCACTCCGCCCGCGCCGAGTTGGCTGGGGTTGGCGTCGGCCTGGGTGACATGCAGGGTGGCCATGTTCTGCTGCACGGTGAGGTAGGGGTTCTCCCACTCGGAGAGGCTGGGGATGGCCAGGTAGCGGCTCTTGGAGGGCGGCGGGATCAGGTCCAACTGCTGGCGCGCGGCGTCGACCGCCTGCGGGCTGGCAGTGGGGATCGCGGTGTCAGCCGACACATGCTTGCAGCCAGTAAGCAGCATGGGAACCGCAGCCAGGCAGAAGACCGCAGCCAGCGCCAGAGGCAGCCTTGCTCGGGAAGAAGAAGACCGGGTGGAGAGGATGCAGCCGGAGGACGAAGGAGGAAAGGCAGTCATACGCACGCCTTTAAGCATACCAAGGGGTTGGATGCGGTTTCCAGGGGAGGGGCTACGGTGGCGACGAACAACCAGCAACGGGCAAGCGCGCAGACGATACAATCGAAGCATGATTAAGGGGATCACGTTGGTGACGCAGGTGGCTTCGGCGGCTGCGCAGGAGAGACTTGCCAGCCTGTTGGGCGCGCTGGGCTTCGAAGCGGGCAAGGGCTGGGAGGATGGAAGCGGGCGGGGCGCGGCATTCCTGGCGCCGCTGGGCAACCTGGAGCTGGTGGCGGGGCGCGCGCCGGCGGTGCCTCCGATCCTGATTGAAGTGACGCAGCTGGACCAGGTGCGCGATGTCGTGGCGCAGTGGATGCAGGCCAACTGCAAGGCGGAGGAGATTGGCGAACGGCTCTCCGAGGTTGCGCCGACGCACTGGAACTCGCGGCTGTTTACCGTCGCGCTCGAGCCAGCGCTAACTCTGGGCTTCTGGGAGTCGGAAAATGCGCTGCACGGCAGGCCCATTGCCGTTGAGGGCGACCTATCGGCGGCGGGGATGAAGTTTGCGATTGTGGTTGCGCGCTGGAATGCGGTGATCACCGAGCGGCTGCTGCAGGGCGCGCTGGACGGGCTGCTGCGCTCGGGCGCGGCCAAGTCCGACGTGCAGATTGTGCGCGTACCGGGTGCGTGGGAGATTCCATCGGCGGCGCGCACGCTGGCCGAATCGAAATCGGTCGACGCGATCATTACGCTGGGCTGCCTGCTGCGCGGCGAGACGGCGCACTACGAGGCCATCTACACGGAGGTGGCGCGCGGCATCGGGCAGTCGCAACAGGAGACGGGCGTGCCGCACAGCTTCGGCGTGCTGACCTGCGAGACGCTGGAACAGGCGCTGGACCGCGCCGGTGTGAAGGCGGGGAACAAGGGGTTCGAGGCAGCGACGGCGGCGATTGAGATGGTCAGCGTACAAAGGAAACTGGCGGGGAAGAAGTAGGTGGGCACGCGCCGCAAGTCCCGCGAGCTGGCCATGCAGATGCTGTTCCAGGGCGACCTGGGCAAGCAGACGCCGGAGGAGGTGCGCGCGCTGTTCTGGCCCTCGCGCGACGATGTGGACGCGGAGACGCGCGGCTTTGCCGAGGACCTGTACCGCGTGGCTATTGCGCGGGGGGCGGAGATCGATGCGCTGATCGAGACTCATGCGCAGAACTGGCGGCTGGAACGGATGGCGGTGGTGGACCGCAACCTGTTGCGCGCCGCTGTTGCGGAGCTGCTGGGCTACCCCAACACGCCGGCGGCCATCGTCATCAACGAGTCGCTGGAGATCGCCCGCCGCTATGGCGCGCCGGAGTCGGTGCAGTTCCTGAACGGAGTGCTGGACGCGATTGCGCGCAGCGTGCTGGAGCAGCGCCTGGGATAAGGCGCGTGGCCAGCGCAAGACCCACAAAAAAGTTCCGGCTTCCCACGCGGGGAAGCCAGAGGTATGCGCCGGAGGGATGCCAGGCGATTACAAGATGGAGATGGCCTGTGCTTTTGATGCGTCCGGTTCATTGAATTTAACTCTCGGACGGACCGAGTTGCGGCCACTCTCCTTGGCTTCATACATGGCAGCGTCGGCGCGCCGCATCATGCCTTCCCAGCCGCCTTGGGCGGGGTCAAGCTGGGCCACGCCCGCGCTGATGGTAAACCGGATGGGCTCGTCCTCGAAGGGAACTTCGAGCGATTCCACAGTCTGGCGTACCCGCTCCGCGGCCATGATGCCGGCCGAGGCGGTGGTATTGGGCAGCAGAATGGTGAACTCTTCGCCCCCGGTGCGGGCCAGCACATCGTTGACGCGCATCATGGGTTTGATCTGGTTCACCAGGGCCTGCAGCGCGGCGTCACCGGCGGCGTGTCCGCGCGTGTCGTTGAGGTGCTTGAAGTGGTCGATATCGAGCACGATCATGCATGGCAGGTGGCCATAGCGGATGCTTCGCGTGGTCTCGCGCAGGGCCGCCTCCTCCATGGCGCGGCGGTTCAGGGCCCCGGTCAGCGGATCGGTGCGCGCCTGCTCGGCCAGTTCCTTGCTGAGCTCCGTCACCAGGAACCACAGAACGCACATCACCGTGCAGGTGGCAAGGAAGGCCATGCCCGCCAGCGAATACAGCCATCGCGGGTCGGACTGGGCATTTACTGTCTCCCACGGCCGAATATATAGCATGTCTGTCAGCGCAGCACGGTAGAACATCACGACCGCATCCCCGCACATAATCACGGCCAATACGCGCGCCACTGCGGCAAACGGCCCGCTCCCGTATTTGAACAGGAGCCAGGCGGCGGTGCAGCACACAATAATGTTGGGAATGTTGATGGCATTGCTGGAGTATCGGACATTGCCGAGAAACATGATGGTGTAGGCCACCAGGGCAAACCCGATTGCAACGAAGGGCCACCAGTGCCGAATCGGCTTGCGTATCACAAACCAACGCAGGCCCAGCAACTGCATCACGAAGGAGACCAGGTAAAGTTCTTGGGCCACCATGTCGCTGAAGATGGGGTGGATTTGTTTTTCCAGACCTTGCAGAACCAGTTTGCCCAGCCCGACGAGCATCCCGCCGGCGAACCACTTCATCCCGGTCACTTTGCGGTTGTTCCAGGCGAGCAGGCAGATGCTCACCGTGAACACAGTCACCGAGACGATGTTGGTGAAGAAAAAGGTTTCGTAATTCAGATTCATATCGTCGAGGAACTTGCTTCTCGCAAGACATCATAGACGCTTTGCGATGGCTGTACACTGTTGAAAAAAAATAATGTCGTTCCGAACCAAGAAGAGTTCCGTGCTCCTAAAATCTGTCGCCACTGAAAGTCTGAATGAACAACACCGCACAACACATCCCCGCACTTCAAAACTGAAGCCTTGCACTTGGGGCCTTACGCATCAGCGAAGCAAGGAGCAACACCATTGTAGGTTTACTGCAAGCGACTGTCATACAACTTTTGTGTGGTTGATGATACGCCTAACATCCGTCCTCCCGAGCCGGGACCGGCGCTACGTCGTCTTGCGCGGCTTTTGCACCAGCAGGTTGACCGGCACAACGGTCCCAACCGGAACACTCTGGTTGGGCGCAGCGAGCAGGTTCGGCGCCAGCGTCGATGTGTCTGTCAGCGTGGATCGGGTGATGAGGTGGACCAGATTGTCACCCGAAGTTGCCGCGTAGATGGTTGCGTTGTCCGCGCTGATCACGCCCGCGATGGGCGCCGTTGCCGTACCGGAGAGCTTGATGTATGTGGTCTGCCCCAATCCGCTTGCGGCTGGAGCATAGGCCGGCAGAACGCCGCCCGAGCCGGTGTAGGTGATAAAGGCGACGGTCGAGTCCGAAGTCGGCAAGACGCCGGTGATGGCAGTGGCTGTCAACGTTCCAGTTGGCGGATTCAGAGAAACGCTGGGTGTCAAGAGTGTGCTCGGGAAGCTTAGTCCGCCGGTAGCCGGGCACGCGCCAATCGGGACCGTCACCAACAGGTCGTTCAACTTCGCTGGCGAAGCAGTTGCGCCCAGGATATGTTTTCCATCATTTGTCGCTGCGATACGATCCGTGGCCACCGTCTGCGTGTTGAGCGCAGACTGCGTGCTGACGTCCAGCGGATAGAAGACGTTGGTCTCGGTGGTGACGCCGTTTACAGTTGTGGGTGTGCTGATGGGGCAGTAGCCCCGCGCCGTGGTCGTCGGGCCAGCGAAGTACGCTCCGACGCTGGGCACTGTGATTGCCACGTCGCTTACTGGCGTGCCTACAGTGATGTTGGTCCACCCGGTATAGGCCGAGTACACCAGCAACTGATCGCCGGCGGCGATATACACGGTCTGGCTGTCCGGGGAAAATTCGGCGTGCGTTGCCACGCCGCCATAGGAGGAGATGACGCTCCCCGACGAGCTTTCGATCGAGATGACCTGGTGCACCGGGTCGCTGATGACGAGGGTGTTTCCGTTGGGCGACAGGGCGAGCACGGTGCCCGGCGACGAAGTGTCCGCGCGCGAGAGGCTCAGCGTGTTCACCGCATTCAGCACCATCAGTGCGGTCGAGCTGCCCATGTAGATGGTGGACCCGTCGGTGCTGATGAGCATGGAGTTGGGCACAAACGGCAACTGGTACGGCTGCCCCAGCACGGACGTCGTATAGTCGATCTGCACCACATCCAGCGACTGCGTGCTGGCCATATAGAGGACGGTGCTGTTGGTGCCGGGAGCAGTGATATTGACCGAATTGGATGTGACTGGCAGGCCGTTGCCGAAGAGACCGATCTGGTTGTACGACGCAGAATTGCAGTTCGGCGGCTGGCATACCGCGGTGATAGAGGCCGCGCCCGCCAAGGGCGGCGTCACTGTCGAACCTGCGGGAATCGTGCTCGGCGCGGTCGATACATACTCCAGCGGCAGCCCGGTCAGAGGTGCGCCCTTGGTGTCGAGGACGGTGGCCAGCAGCGGCTGCGGATTGTTCTGGTTCACCACTACGGGATTGCCGGTGACTCCAGCGGGGGAGAGCGTGATCGAGGCCGGCGGACAGGTGGAGAACAAGCCCGCCGAGCTGGCTGCGTCCGCCAGATTGGCCGAGATCAATACCGATCCCGGCTGGTTCGCCGTGGCCACGCCGTTCTGGTCGATGCTGACGACCGGCGAGACGGCGACGGAGGAGGATGCGCCCTGCACGGTGTATTGCAGATGCCCCGCCAGGCAACTGATGTTGGTCTGGTTGGAGCCCGTCCCGGCAAAGACCCGCGAGACAAGCTGGGCGGTCGATCCCTGCGAGATGCATGAGTTGGCCTGATACGCCGGAGCCGTGACCGGGTTGACGCCGAGCGGGCAGCAGTCGGTCGACGGGTTAGTCGAGCAGCCAGGGCCCAAGGCAAGCCCCGTCTCAGTCGCTGAGCCATTGGGCTGCGTAAATCCGGGAATAGTGACGGAGAACTGGCTTGAGTTTGCGGCCAGCACCTGAGCGTCTGTGATCCCATCGAAGAAAGTACTGTTGGGGAAATTGCTGAGAGCGAGCAACTGTCCCGCGGAGTACGAATTCTGCGCCGTGAAGGTGACAACATTGCTGTTGTTGACTACGGCGAGCCCGGTCTCGGTCGCGGACCCGTTCGCATGGGTGAATCCGGGAATAACCACAGTAAACTGAGTCGAGGACAAGCCACCGGCCTGTACCACGGCATTGGTGATGCCGTTGAAGAAGGTACTGATGGGGAAATGGCTGAGGGACACCGTCTGGTTCGCGGAAAAAGAATTCTGCGCCGTGAAGGTAACAGTGTTATTGACGATGGACCATGCGGAAACCGTGGCTGTGTCATTGACGATGGACCAGGCGGTGATGGAGGCGGCGCCGGCGATGGATGGGCTGCCGAGCACAATGCTGGTGATCACTGGATGAATGAAGACGGGAATCGGATTGCTGGTCACACCGTCCGCGCTGGCTGTCAAATACGCGGTGCCCGACTTATTGGTCGGAATGCAGTAGGTGTAATCGGGAATTCCCCCGCCCGAATTGCGGTTCCAGGTGCCCCCGCACAACCTCCCCGAGGTCGGCTGTACGTCCGCAATGGTCATGTCCGTGGTGGCGTAGGTATAGGCCAACACCGAGACGTACGAGCCCTTGCAGTCTGTCGTCGAAGGTGTCTGTAGCTGTCCTATCTCCGCGTAGTTCAGAGAGATACCATAGACGAGCGGCTGCATTGTGATGGTCGCGGCCTGGGTTGTCGTTGGGCCCGAGTCTCCGCCATTGCAGAATGTGGGCGCGAGATTATGCGCGCAGCCCGAGACCGAGACACCGAATGGGACCGAAGACAGAAGCAGAACCAACAACGTGACAAACCGACGCATTAAACCTCCCCGTCCAACTGGAAGCCGAGCTGAACGGTCACACCGCAGATGCTAGTTACACACATGCTCAGTGTAGAGGCTGTGCACTCGGGACGCAAATATCCGACGCGATTTTCGACACGACGAGGAGGCGAAGGAAAGCGGTTCCAACCGCGGCAGCGCGGGCAGCTAATGAGCGGGGAGGACAAGCTGACGGGTGTGGAGGCTGGACTGGGTCTCTGGGACGCTGCCGTCGTTGACCTCGACCTCGGCGGGCGTGCCGGAGAAGACGATGCGGGTGGAGGCGGAGGAGCGGCCGGGAATGCGCAGGCGCTGGGTTTCGGATGCGGCGCTGGAGCGGACGGTGATGGGAACCTCGGCTGCGGCGTAGCCATCGTTGCGGACCTCGACGGCGACCAGCCATCCGGCGGGCAGGCCAGCGCGCGAGGTGAGCTGGCTGGGGGTGACGCTAACGATGGAGAGATCAGGGAGGCCGCGGTCGCGGTAGACCCAGTCGTTGAAGAACCAGTTGAGGTCCTTGTGGGAGACTTTTTCCAGCGTGCGCCGTAGACCGGCGGGATCGCGGTCGAGGCTGGGGTCGAGGCGGTAGGCCTGGAGCGTCTGCTTGAGGGCGTCGTCGCCCACGATGGAGCGCAGCATCCACCAGACGGCGGCGGCCTTGGTGCGGTAGAAGATGTCTCCGGTGGCGGCGGCGAGGCTAGCGCCGGCTGGGCTTCCGGTGGCAGATGCGGAGTCAGGGTCTTCCGGCTCGGCGAGGGCGAGCGGGCGGGCTGCGTCCTGGAGTTCGGCGAGCGCGGCGGCGCGGCCTGAGGTGCGCTCGGTCCAGAGGACCGTGAGGAACTGGGCGAGCCCCTCGTCGATCCAGGGGTGGGAGGAGTGGATCCAGAGGTGGGTGAGCGAGTGGGCG
>Ga0181535_10008121_pt1 | contig 10400 bp, 8 predicted proteins | sample PEATcosm2014_Bin_44_FD_119774 | JGI IMG/M metagenome (GOLD analysis project Ga0181535, IMG submission 119774) | Peatland microbial communities from MTU Mesocosm Facility, Houghton, MI, USA - PEATcosm2014_Bin17_30_metaG | ecosystem: Environmental > Terrestrial > Soil > Wetlands > Peat | place...
GACCGGCGCGGCCACCTGCGCGCTGCTGATGACGAGCGTGTCGCCGTCTATCTTCGCGTCGGCGGCGACGAATTTTTTGTCGCCACCGGCAATTTGGAATCCTTTCAGCGTGTCGCCCTTCGCTTTGAGTCCGCCGCCGAGGTGCGTGAAGCTGACGCGAATCGCGCCGCCCTCGACTTTCATGGAATCATACATCGGGCCGTAATACTCGATCTTGCGGCCATAAACATTTGCCAGCGCGATGCGCGTGAGGCGGTCGCCGAGCGGCTCCTTGTTTTTCGGATGGACGTTGTGCGCCTCGCCGGTGTCAATCGTCACGGCCATCGCGGTGTTCGGCAGCACGAGCACGCTGGCCTGCTCCTCGCGGATGCGCGGGTTGTTGCTGATGTTCTGCTGGCCGGGAAGCTGCACGAGGTAAAACGGAAAATCGCCCTCGCCCCAGCGCGAGCGCCAGTCCTTGATCAAAGCGCGCTGCACCGCGCCGTAAAGATTGAGGCCGGGCGTGCCCCAGGCGATGGACTCGCCCTGATACCAGAGCGCGCCGCGAATCGCATACGGGATGACGGGATTGATCATGCCGTTGAACAGCACGGTCGCGAAATGCTGGTCGCGCGCCGGGTCGCCGCCGCCGCCGCCCCTGCCGCCGGCGGCGCGGGGTTTGTTGATCGGCGTCGGGTGAAGCGGCGCGACGGCCGGACGATCCGCCGGCGCGGCGCGGAAATATTTTTCGTTCTCATCGAGCGAATCGAGCATGAATTTCAGTTGCGGATCGGCGGCAAGCGCCTCGCGCGAAATCCACGCCTCCGCGCAGCTTGCGCCCGACGCCTCGGTGATGATGCCGACGGGGACGTTGAGTTCCTTCTGAAGATTGCGCGCGAAAAGATAACCGACGGCGGAAAATCCCCCCACGGTGTTCGTGCTGCACACGAGCCAGCCGCCATTGGCGACGGTGGCCTGCGGTTCATAAATCTTGGTGTCGCGTCCCGTGAACATGCGGACGAGCGGATAATTGCCGGCGGCGACTTCCTGATCCTCGTTGAGCAGGCCGTAGGGGCCGCCCTTTCCCGCGACGGGAAACACCATGTTCGACTGGCCGGAGGCGAGCCACACTTCGCCGACCAGCACGTCGTCGAGCGCGATGGGCTGCGCGGTTTTCGAGCCGGTGACGGTGAACGTCCGGCTCTCCGCCGACGCGTCCATCGGCTTGAGGTCCACGCGCCATTTGCCGTCCGCGCCGGCGGTCGCGGACACTTTTTGGCCGGCGAATTCCACGGTCACGGCCTCGCCGCTTTCCGCCGTGCCCCAGACCGGCACTTTCATTTCACGTTGCAAAACCATGTGGCTGGTGAACGGGCTGGCAAGCTTCACCTCGGCCAGCAACGGGCCGGCGGACAGCAGCAGCGCGAACAAACTGGTTGTAATAATTTTTTTCATAGATGTGGGTTTGAGTTGATGCCGGCAGTTTAATCCAAATTCATGTTCTAATGCACGGCCAAAAATCGTTCGCAGAACGGATACGGCACGGAGACGGGCTGGCCGGTTTGCGTCAGCTTGCCGGTGTTTTCGTCCACGCGGAAAACCAATGCGTTGTTGCTGTCGTGGTTGGAGCAAATTATCCACTTGCCCGTCGGATCGAAGGCAAAATTGCGCGGCGTCTTGCCGCCGCTGGGAACGTGCTCAATTGGCGCGAGCTTGCCGGTTGTCTGATCAATTGCAAACACGGCGAGACTGTCGTCGCCGCGATTGGAGGCGTAGAGAAATTTTCCATTCGGATGCACCATGATTTCCGCGCAGGTGTTTGTGCCCTTGAAATCGTCCGGCAATGCGGAAATGGTTTGAAACTCGGTGAGCGCGCCCTTGGCGGAATCCCAATTGAACGCGGTGACGGTGCTGGCGATTTCGCTGATGAGATAAACCCAGCGTCCGTTCGGATGAAATTTCACGTGGCGCGCGCCGGAACCGGGCTTGATGTTGACGAAGGGCGGATCGTTCGTTTGCAGCGAACCGTCCTTTTCATTGAAGCGATAGACAAAAACCTTGTCCACGCCGAGATCGGCCACGAGCGCGAAACGGTTGGACGGGTCAACGATGATGGAATGCGCGTAGGCGTGCGTCTGGCGCTGCGGATTTACGCCGCTGCCGGTGTGCTGCACAAACGCCGTGCGGTCGCCGAGGCTGCCGTCGGGCTTGATGGCGAAGACGGCGATGTTGCCGCCGGCATAATTCGCCGCCAGCAGATAACGCCCGGTCTGGTCGAGGCTGACGTAGCTCGTGTCCGCGCCGCCGGCGGGAAGACGGTTGAGGAATTTGAGCGCGCCGGTGTGCGGTTCGATTTCGTAGGCGGAAACTTCGCCGGGGCTGCCGGAATTGCAGGTGTAAAGGTGCAACCCATCGGGGTGAATCACGAAATAGGCGGGCGCGGGGGATTGCATCAGAAACTCCGGCTTCGTCAGCGCGCCGGTGTCGGTGTCAAAATGCGCGAGTGAAAAGCCGATGTTCGTCCCGGCCCGGTGCGTGCCGAAATAAACGAACATGTCCGCCGCGTGAACCGGCGGCAGCCCGGAAATGATTCCCGCGGCCAGCCATTGCAAAAGAAACGTCGGTTTCATGTTTTTTTGGTTGATCCAATTCTCCAGTCAATCATTACCGGCCATCCGTTCACGGCACCGGCCTGGTATATTTGTCAAAGACGGAAATGACCGGCAGAGAGTTTCCATTTTCGTCAAAAAAACCGCGCGAACCAAGCCCGCCGCGATTGCCCACCGCCGGTTCCCACCAGAAAATGCCCTTGCAACGGTCGTTTGGCGTTTCCATCACGACGCGCGTCAATTCGTCAAGATATTCGCGCTGGCCTTCGGGCGTTTCGGGAAACGGGCCGGCGCGGTCGGCGGATTCGCGCGCCGGACGCCAGTTGTAGGCCGTCTCCACGACGATGATGTCCTTGCCGTAGGTGTTCGCCGTGAACGCCAGATTCTCGCGCAAATCCATCAGCGTGCCGTGCCACCACGGATAATAGGAAAAGCCGATCACGTCGTAAGGAATTTTGTAACTGTTCAATTTGTCGAAAAAGTATTTCGTCGTGGCGATGCTGCCGCCCTGGTCAATATGGATCATGATTTTCGGCGGCGGATTTGTGCCGCGTCCGGCGTCAACGCCCTTGATGCCCGCGCGGAGATAATCGGCAAAATTATTCCAGTTGTCCGGCAGCTTGCCATCCGGCCACAACATCCCGTGCGTGACCTCGTTGCCGACCTGCACCATGTCCGGCAAAACCCCGGCGTCCCGGAACGCGGCGATGGTGTCGCGCGTGTATTCAAAAACTTTCTGCGTGCGCGCCTTGTGCGTCAGATTTGTCCACGCGGCGGGCGTTGGCTGCTGGCCGGGATCGGCCCACGAATTCGCGTAATGAAAATCGAGCAGGAATTTGTAGCCGAGCTTCTTCGCGGCCCCGGCCTCGGCGAGCGTGTAGGCCAGGTTGTTCGGCAGATTCCCGCCGACCGGCTCGACAAAAATGCGGAGGCGAATCCAGTTGTAGCCGTGATTCTTGAAAATCTGCAAACCGGGCGTCGCGTTCGTGCCGTCCTTGAAAACGGTTCCGCGATCCTCCGCCTGCTTCAAATACGACAGGTCCGCGCCGAAGGCGAATTCCGCCGCGCGCGAAATCCCACTTGTGGCGCAGAACGGCAAAATCGCCGCGAGCATCATGCCTGAACATTTCATTTCACAGAATAATTGTTTCAAAACCAGTTTGTGGAAAAGCTAAACGAAACCGGTCCGGTGCGCGAGCGTGTTTGTGAATGCAAATCCCGCGCCCGCGGAAAAAATTAACGCAAAGACGCAAAGATGCCAGGGCGCAAAGAACAGACAGTGTTTGCCTTGCGATCTTAGCGGCTTTGCGCCTTTGCGTTAAATCCGGCCAGCTTGGGCGCGAATCAAATTGGGACGCATTTCCGTCATCGCCAAGCTTCGTGCGGCTTACTGGCGCGACAAGTTGCCCCCGCGGAATTCGGAATCCCGAAAATTTTTTTACGAGGCCGACGGTTTGGTCGGAGTGGCCGGTTGCGCCGCCGGGCCATTGTCGCCGCGCAGTTGGATTGGGTCGCCGGTCACGCCGTCAATTTTCAGTCCCGACGTGTCAACGTTGCGCGTGTGTTCCAACGTGAGTCCGCGCGGCGCGGTGATGTGGCAGCCGGTGAAGGTCACGCCGGTGATGGGATCGTTCGCGGTGCCATGGAACATGCCGACGGAATTCGCGGTGCCGGTGATGTTGATGAGTTTCACGTTGCGAACTTCCGTGGGAACTTTCGCGGGCGGCTGGACGTTGACCATGCGCCATTCCATGTTGAACTCGAACGCCTCGCGCGTGCCGTGAAGCTGGCAGTCGCGGTAGGTGATGTCGTCAATCAGGCCGCCCCGGCTCGGCTGCGATTTGAACCGGATCGGCGCCCAGTTGCCGTCCTCGAAAACGCAGTCGCGCACCTCGACGTGATGAATGCCGCCGGTCACTTCGCTGCCCATCGCCACGCCGCCCTGCCCGTAGCCGAAGCGCGTCTTCTCGATCAAAATGTTTTCGCTCGGACGGTTGACGCGCCGGCCGTCGTCGTCCTTGCCGCATTTGATCGAGATGCAGTCGTCGTTGCAATCAATGTCGCAGCCGGTGACGTGAACATGGTTGCAGGAATCAAAATCCATGCCGTCCGAACTCGGAATGGTGTGCGCGGCGCGGATGACCAGATTTTCGGCGACGCAGTTTGTGCAATAGACCATGAAGAGGCACCACGACGCCTCGTCCTTGAAATGCAAACCCGAAACGCGAACGTCTTTGCAATTTTGAAATGCGATCAGCCGAGGTCGCCCGCCGCCGCCGCCGGGAGCGCCGGCGCCGCGCGCGGCGTTGTTGGTTTGAGGAGAAGTTGCCACGGCCGGCGCGTTGGTGGACGGCGGACGGCGCGGCGGGCCGCCGCGCGAAAATTCCGTGCCGGAACCGTCAATCATTCCTTCGCCGGACAATGTGACGCCGGTCATGTTGAAAAAGTTGACGAACGCCGAAGTCCACACGCGTTCGGTGCCTTCCCAGCGCGTTGGCACCTGCGGATAATCGTCCGGATTGGTGCTGCCCTTGAGGACGCCGTCTTTTTCAATGAGCAGATTGACATGCGGCTTGAAAAAAATCGCGCCGCTGATGAAAACGCCCTTCGGCACGACGACCACGCCGCCGCCGCTGGCCGCGCATTGGTCAATGGTGCCCTGAATGGCCTTCGTGTTGAGCGTCGCGCCGTCGGCGACCGCGCCGTGGTCGGTGATGACCCAGCGGGTGGTCGGGGCGGACGACACGCTGCCGGTGCGGCAGGAAGACGTGGCGAAGACGATCAGCGTGAGCAGGGAAAGCAAACGGGGAAGTTTCAAGGTGCGGACGGTTTGGTTGTTCATTTGAGTTGGCGTCGCCGGTTCGGAATGATTTGCGCGGAACCCGGACGACATTGCGACGGGTTGGTGTTGGTATTTCATAGGGACAGGGGATTGTATGAATTTGGCGATTGCGATACAAATTATTTTCCGCCGGTCGGCGGCGGTGTGTTGGTTGCCGGTGACGGAGCCACCGCCGGCGGTGCGCTGTCCGCATCCGGTTTGGGCGGCGGCGCGGTGGCTGGCGGCGGGGCTTTGAGATCAAGGGACAAATTGTCCATGCACAGATTGGCGTCGAAAGCGATTTGGTGCTGCGCCTCGTCGAAAACTTCCAGCGCCGTGGCGAAGCCCTCGTCCGGCAGCCGCTTCACATAGGCCGCCGTAATCTTGACTGCCCCGGCGGGCGGACGCGGATAAATGATTGTGAAATCCACCGCATCGCCCTCCGAGCTTAACCGCAAGTCCACCGAGCTTGCCGCGAGCACCGTGCCGCCCGCCGTGATTTCAAACATTTTTTCGCCCGCCCGCTTCAGCATGGGCACAAAGTCGTTGAAATTGTCCTCGTCCAAAACCGGCAGCGCATTGGTCGGGTGCGGGTTGTCGAGCAGCAGCGCCGTGAAGGACGCGAGACTGCACTTCAACTCCATCCGGTCGGGATGCAACCACACGTCCGTGTTGCTCAAGAAAGCGTCGTGCGCCCGCGCCGCCGCGCCGAGCAGGCAGAAAATCAAAAGCCACCGCCATGTTGATTTGGTTTGCATCATTTCATTTGAGACCGTGCAACACCCAGCCCGTCCACAGCAACCCGCTTGCGCCGATCCAGCTTCCGGCCACGCGCACGACGATCCGCGCCCACATCGGCTTCGCCGTCACGGCCAGCGCCGACGCCAGCGCCGCCAGCACGAACAGCGTGACCGCGACACCGATCAGTTGCAGCACGCCGGTGCCGGTGCCGGCCTCGTGCATTCCAACGCCGTTGAAAAAACCGTGCGCCCCGCCGATCAGCGCCGCCAGAATTGCCACCACCACCGCCGGCAGCGCAATGTCCGTCGCGATAAAAATGCCCAGCAGCAGCAACGAAAGCGCTCCGACAATTTCCTCCGGCGGCGATGTCCAGCCCGTCGTCGTCAATCCGGCCAATCCGCCCGCGAACCACGCCAACGGCAAAATGAACAACGCCCGCCGTCCCGCCGCCGTCCCGCGCAATCCGGCCAGCAGCGCCAGCGCCAGCGCCGCCAGCGCGTCGCCCGGCGACAGGAAAAAATGTCCGATGCCGTCATACACCGGCCCCAATCCCGTCGTCACCAGATGCGCGTCCGCCCGCGCCGGGAAAAATAAAACCGCCAGGCACGCCGTCAGAATTGTCCGCTTGAAAGCGCGTTCAAACATTTTGCCAGAAATTTGCCGGTTCCACCGCCGAGGCTTTTGCTTTTTCCGGCGCGGTTTCCTTTGTTTCCGGCTGCAACGCCGCCCACAAAAAATAAACGCCGCAAGCCAAAATAGCTCCGCCCGCGAGGCGGATCGTCAGCTTGCCCGCCGACCAGCGATGCAGCAGCCCGATGGTGATGCCGCACAAGTGCAATGTTCCCGTCGCGATCACGAAGCCGATGCTGTAAAGCAGCCCGCTCTGGCCCGGCGGCAATTCCACCCCGTGCGCGTGTCCGTGATAAAATCCGAACGCGCCCACGAGTATTGCCGGCCAGATCAGATGCTTCGGCCTCACCTCCGCGCACACCATTGTGCCCAGCAGCAGCGCCGAAAGCGCGATGCCAATTTCCTGGCCCGGCAGCGGCAGGCCGATTAGCCCGAAAAATCCGCCGACCGACATCACCATTGGAAATACCACCGGCAGCAGCCACATCGCCCGCCCGCCAAGCTGCGCGCCCCACAATCCGACCGCCACCATCGCGCAGATATGATCCAATCCCGACCACGGGTGATGAAAGCCGCTTTTGAAACCGCCGGCCTCGCCGTGCAAAATATGTGCCTGCGCCTGCGGCACCAGCGCCAGCAAAATTAGCACGACCGAAAGCCAAGCAAACCGTCGCGAACTTTGAAACGAATTTTTTTTCATATTTGTCTCCTTGTTAGTTTATCATCATTGTAATCCGGCAAGTAAAATCATCGTCCGCTGAATTGTCCAATACGCGCCCAATCCGCCGACTGTGTAAGCCGGCAACGCCTGCGCCCAGCGCGCCCAGCGGATTTCCAGCGTGCGAAACGAAAGCGCGAGCAGCAAAATCAGCGCGACAAAAAACAACTGCCCGATTTCCACGCCGCAATTGAAAAACAGCAGCGCCAGCGGAATTTCCGCGCGCGGCAATCCCAGCGCCGTCAGCCCGCTCGCAAATCCGAACCCGTGCAGCAATCCGAACGCGCCGGCCACCAGCCACGGATTTCGGATGGTCAGGCTGGTTTCACCGCGCCGCACGCGCACAATTTCCGGGCCGAGAAACAAAATCGAAAGCGCGATGGCCGCGTTCAGCGGCAGCATGGGCGCGCTCGCCCAGCCCATTGTGGCGACGCCGAGCGTGATGCTGTGCGCCACCGTGAACGCCGTGATCGTCTTCAACAGCATCCAGCGGTCATGCACAATCAGCAGCAGGCCCAGCACGAACAGCAGATGATCCACGCCCATCAAAATATGTCCGACGCCCATGTTGAGATAAGTCTTCACCTCCTGCCAGCGTCCCGGCGCCGGCTCGATGACGTGCGACCGCTGGTCGGGCGTCAGCCGGAAAACCTGCGACGCGCCGTTCAAATGCTCCACGCGCACCAGCACGTCGGCGATGGCCGCCGCCGCGCCGTCCACCGCGACTTCCTTTCCGTCCAATCCGCCCGCGCAGACCATCGTGAACTGCTCCGTCGCCGCATCGCCGACTTTCATCCGCACCGGCTCCGACGTGACGCGCGCCTCCTTCGGCAGACGCGGAATCATGCCGCTTTGCAAATCCGCCCGCGCGGGAGTTTTCCAAAGCACCTGCCATTCGTCCGCGCCCGTCTGTCGCAATTCGAGAAACGCCGGCTGCATTTCGTGCGCCGCCAGCCGCGCCGTGGTGAACAGCGCCAGCAAAAAAAAGATTTTCCGCCAGCGGTTCATTTTTTTGGCGTCTCCGTTTGATCCTGCCGCACCACCGTGTAGTGCGCCCGCAATTTTTCATACGCCGCGTCCGCCGCCGCCTGCCGCTGCGCGTCGAGCCACGCGCGCTGCACGGCGTCCTTGACCGAGGCAAACTCCGGCATGGAGCCGTCCGCCTGCTTGAACTGCGCGGGATTTTTCTGGAAAAACGCGCGCAATTCCTCGTCCGACGGCGTGCGTCCCTCCACGTCGGCGGTGGCGATGAAGTCCATCCGCTGCGCGAGCCGCCGCCGCACGATGCTGTCGTCGCGGTCGAAACCGAGCGCGCGCGCCTCGCGGTTGAGCACCTCCTCGCGCACATAGGCTTCGACAGCCTGATCCAGTTCCTTCGCGCTGGGCGCGTGGCCGCTCGACCGCTCGAAGCTGGTCCGAAAATTGTCAATCAGCCCCGGCGTGATGACGATCTGGTCCGTCCGCGCGACCGGCGCAACCGCCGCTCCGCGCCACGCGAAAAGGCCGAACAGCGCCGCCCCCATCAGGAGAAAATGCGCCAGCGGTTCACGGAGAAATTTCATGGTCGGAGATGTTGGCCGGTTTGGGCAAATCGGTGTTTTTGCATGAATGAGTTTTATCCTGTTAATTAAACGGATTTGGCCAAAGGCGCAATCCCAGAAAAGACGGATTTCTGCGGGCGCAGGTTTCACCAAACCATCTGGCGCGGCGCGATTTGGCGGCCTCTGGCAAACGCGCCGAACAACAAAAAACGCCCGCGATTTTTCACGGGGCGTTTTTTCTGTCCGGCAAAATAAATCTCGAACTAATTGGCTGTAGCCAACCCGCCGTTGATTTCCACCGGCTGCGATTCAATTTTTACCGTCGCCGGCGTGAGTCCGTCGCGCGTAGCCGTCAGCGTGATGGTGCCGGGCGTGAGCGTGGAGCGGATGGCGACGCGATTGATGCCGCATTCGGTGTCGAGGAATTTGTTGTTGGTCGTGTCCAGTTTGTCGCTGCAAAAGCCGCCGCGCCAGTTGGCCGGGCCGGTCACCTGGAAATCCACGCGCGCCTCGTCGGTCGGGCAGCGGTTGCCCTGCGCGTCCACGACTTCAAAGTCCACCAAAACCACGTCGGAGCCGTCCGCCTGCAAACCCTTCGGGCCGGTGCGGACGGTCAGCTTGATGGCCTTGGGTTCGCCCGCCGTCTTGAGTTCCTCCTGCGCGACGGTCTGGCCGCCCCTGGTCGCCACGGCCTTGAGCGTGCCGGGCGCGAAGGCGATGTTCGGGAACGCGTAAATGAAGCCGGTGCTGCCCATGTTTCGGTTCCCGCCGTTGAATGTGTCCACAAAATCGCACGGCTGTTTCGCCACGCCGAGGGATTTTCCGTCGAGGAACAATTCAACCTGGTCGCAATGGCTCGCGGCGACATAGACGGTCTTCACCGTGTTCGTCGGATAAGTCCAGTGGCCGATGATGTGGACGTCCGGCGTTTCGCCCTGCATCACGCGCGAGACGAAATACAATTCCTTGGGCAGGCGCACACCGTCCATTTTGCCGCTCACGCGCAGCACTTCGCTGCCGTCCTGGCGTCCGTCGGCGTCGGAGTCCGTGAAGTAAATGGAGGCGTAGGCGGACCATTTCGAGCGCGCGGAATCGGAATTGTCAACGCGACTTTGCACAAAGTTGAAATAGCGCGGCGCGGCGGCAAGGCAGAATGTCTCGGAGTTCCAATGGTAAGTGTCCTGGCCCGCCACCGGGTCGCGCTGCACGGGTCCGCCCTTGGGCTTGAAGCCGAAGTGCGGCGGCGAAAAATCATCCCAGATGCCGCGCGCGGCCTCGTCGCGGAAATCCTCGGTCTCGATGAGCGGAGCCTGGTCGCGGTTCTGAACGCTGTATGGCCCGCCAAGCATGGTGCCGAACCA
>Ga0181535_10008123_pt1 | contig 10399 bp, 15 predicted proteins | sample PEATcosm2014_Bin_44_FD_119774 | JGI IMG/M metagenome (GOLD analysis project Ga0181535, IMG submission 119774) | Peatland microbial communities from MTU Mesocosm Facility, Houghton, MI, USA - PEATcosm2014_Bin17_30_metaG | ecosystem: Environmental > Terrestrial > Soil > Wetlands > Peat | place...
CCTATCGAAGACGACGACGCGGTACGCCGGCGCGAATCAGGTCATGCATTGCTCCCTCGACGAGGGCGATGGTGTCGGCCCTCATTTCCGGCGTCAGCGGACGGTCGCAGGGCGGCGCAATCCGAAGCAGCTCGTCCACGTAGGTCGCAGCGTGCTGTCGCAACGACTTGGCTGGCTTCTTCGCATCTTCCATGTTGAGTCCAGCCATGGGTCCTCCTTCCCACCGTTGAAGGGCGCACAGCACCCCGATACCTCGGCACCGATGTGCGCAGGGCAAACGCACGAGGACTTTGAATTGATCCCTAGCCCCAGTTGGCTTGTGCAGTGCGGATGGCTTCAATCCAGGCGTCGTCAACGGCTACAACTGGGATGACGGTCGATTCCTCGAAGAACGGTGCATACGTGGACGAAGCCACAATGTCGGGGGTCTCGCTCTCGACGATGTTGACGAACGTTTTCCCGTCCGCCCCCGCCCACACCGATTCGGTTCCGGCTGGCAGCCCAGCCTTCAAGAACACCTCGAATGCCTTGCGTGCGCTGTCGACTCCAGGTGCCAGCCGACTAATCACGACGTACTTCATTACGAGCCACCTCCCTCGTCTTGCAGGCGGCCCAAGGGATCGTAGAGGTCGCCACACTCAAGTTGCGCCCTCTGAGTTCAGGTGTCAACGACTCGGTGCTGAGCAGCTCCTGACTGGGAAGGTTCGGCCGAGCCCAGGGCCTGCGAGGTGGCGGCCCAGCGGGGCGAACGGAGGCGCCCGGCGTGGCCGGTGTCTGGTCCGAAGCTCGTGGGTTCGACAATGGCAGGATGAGCGCATGGCTGACAATGGCGCATACGACAAGGCACTCCTCCGACTCCAAGAGGAGCTGGTGAAGATGCAACAGTGGGTCCGCGACGAGGGTCAACGGGTCGTCATCGTGATCGAGGGTCGCGATGCCGCTGGCAAAGGTGGCGTTATCAAGCGCATTACCGAGTATCTCAATCCCCGATGGTGCAGGATTGCTGCCCTTCCGGCCCCGAGCGACCGTGAAGAGGGCCAGTGGTACTTTCAGCGCTATATCGCCCATCTTCCCGCCGGAGGGGAGATCGTCCTGTTCGACCGCAGCTGGTACAACCGGGCCGGGGTAGAGCGTGTGATGGGTTTCTGCACTGATGAGGAGTACCACCGCTTCCTCCGGCAGTGTCCAGCCTTCGAGCGCATGCTGATCGACGACGGCATTCTTCTGCTCAAGTACTGGTTTTCCGTGAGCGACGAGGAACAGGAGCGGAGATTCAAAGAGCGGGTCAATGCGCCACTGAAGCGCTGGAAGCTCAGCGACATGGACCTCGAGGGCCGCAACCGCTGGGTCGCGTATTCCAGGGCCAAGGACGAGATGTTCGCTCACTGCGACCTACCGGACTCCCCTTGGTACGAGGTCGAGGCCGACGACAAGAAGGGGGCCCGGCTTAACTGCATCGCTCACCTCCTATCGGTCGTGCCGTACGACACCCGCAAGCCTCCGAAGGTCAAGCTTCCTCCCCGCCCGCCCGTCGGGGATTATCAGCGACCACCCCGCGACCGGTACCACTACGTCCCCGACTACTCAGCGACGATTACATAAGAACCCGCGCTCATAGGGGTTTAGAAGAGACCATCCACCAGTCGCCGTGCTGGCCCAACTGGGATGTCGGGTGCGTTCCCAACCGACGACCCAGTGGAGGTCCCATCATCATGCGCGCGCTCGAGCCCGAAGTGTTCGATGCTGTCTTTCCGCCGTCGAGCCCCTGCTCCCCGAACCGATCACGACCCACCCGCTCGGGTGTCATCGGCCTCGGGTGTCCGATCGGATCTGCCTGTGGGCCATGCTGGTCCGCCTGGTCACCCGGTGCAGCTGGGTCGATGCCGAGCGCCTGGTGGGCGGGGTCTCCGACACCACCTTGCGTATTCGGCGCGACGAGTGGAGCACGGCGGGGGTCTTCGAGCGCCTGGCCGAGATGATGCTGGGCACCTACAACGAGGCAATCGGGTTGCACTGCGCCGAGCTCAGCCGGCGGACTGGGCTACCTAGGCCGACCCCCGGTGGATTGGTTTACACAGAGCTAGACCATGGCCGGATGACCGTCGTTACGGCTATCGGAGCGGGCCATACTTGGAGTAAGACCCGCTCCCTCGATTCCATCTAGCCGCCCGGCGCTGTGATACCCCGGACACCCATGACCAATAGGACAATCATCCCAACGAGGATGATTGCGCCAACGATGAGCCAGATTCGGTCCTGGCGCTTAGGCCCGACGGGTCCAAGCCACGTGGTGTGCCGCCACCACCAGCTTGTCGGCGCGTCCTCCGGTTCGGAGCGCTGAGTATGTTTCGGCGCCGTCACCCTCTCGCAACTCCCGCTCCGTCACCTTCGCCCTCTTCTCGACTCGGCACCATCGACCAACAGGCTACGCCTATGCCCATCCGCGCACGACGCATCTCGGCCCCGCTTCGGCGGGGTGTCGGGTCCCCGAGCCGGCAATAACGGGGGCAGTCCATCGCCGTGAACGTCTGCCACACTGAACACATGGCGGAGGGACAGACGCGCCACCCGTGGGAGGACTGGGTCTGGGACGAGACCGTGTTCGAGGGCACCGCCGCCTACTACCGACAGGGCCGCAAACCATACGCCCCGGCCCTGGCCGATGCACTCGCCGAGCACCTCCATCTCGATGGTCGTGGGCGCCTCCTCGACGTCGGTTGCGGGCCCGGCACTGTCGCTCTGTTCTTCGCCCACCTCTTCGAAGGCGTCATTGGAGTCGACCCAGATCCCGGGATGCTGGCCGAGGCCCAACGCGCTGGGACAGCCGCCGCCGCTGTGTCGCCATAGAGTTCGGACGTGAGCCGGACTGATGTCAGGCCGATTGGGATTGCACAATTCGCTCCCGACTTGGAGGCAGCCGAGAATGGCGATCTGGATTGTGTTGGGATATCCGGGTACTGGGCCGACGAAGAGCAGCATCTTCTAGAGAACTTGAACCGGCCTGGGTTTCCCGGAGGCCAGACCTTAGAAACGTTGGAGTCATGGAGAAGCGGGTGTCGTCAGAGTGCGCCCGAAGGAACCCCGCAACTGCATCGGCACAGGTTCGCTGTAGACGGTCCTTTAAGCCGGGATCGTCCACTTCGCAATGCTATTACTGCTTGTGATGCTGGCCGTCGTACCGACGAACTCGACATAAGTGGGTGTCACCCCTTGGGGCATATCAAAGATGATCCACCCACGCTGGCACTGTCCAGCAGACAGACTGGAAGTGGACGATCCCAACTGAGACTCTGAAGCAATGGGCGGAATCGTCATATTCCCGACAACCGTGTCTGACTGTGCCGTAGAGCCATTCGACAGAAGAACTGAAAAGTCACTGGGATCGACGCCATTCCTTGCGCCACTGGGACCTGCACACTCACCAGCATCAACAGCACCATAGGTGTCACCCGACGGCGGTTTGTCTACGTTGGGGTGATCGGTTGTGACGTTCGGATAAAACCCGTAGGTGGCCGCCTTGTTGATGCCGTTAACGTTGATGGGGACTGACACAACGGTACCCATGGAATAGACCCCATTCGGAGTTGCGGTCGTTGTCGGTGCCGTGGTCGTTGTGGTGGTGGCGTAGTATCTCGCCACCTTCGCCTTGTAGGTGGGGCAGAGGACGGTCGCCGCTTCCACCAAGATCGCCTTCTCTGTACCCGAAAGGACCCTAGCCAGCCTCTTGACGCTGGTGCCCGACCTCAAGTCGGTGCATACCTCGTCACCTTGCTTGACTATCTGTTTATTTGAGGCGGTGGCCGCGGCCAGGTCCAGATCGCGGACATCCTTGACGAACTTGGTCTGGGCCGTGGTTGCGCCCGCGGGAACCGCTGCTAAGCCACCGGCAAAGCCGAGTACAAGTACGGCAATGATACCGATGCACAGAGCCGGAAACCCGAACTCAACGACGCGTTTTTGCCCTAGCTGAGGCGCCGGGTGAGGAGCAGCGAAGGGCTCCGTGGACGGTGCGCTTGGATAGGCCATTGTGAACCCCCTGCCTAGTGCTCAAAAGGACCTGTAAGAGGTATCGGCGGGTAACGGGGAAGCTTGAACACAGGCGGAAATGCCTGTGACCTCAACCGGTCGTTGGCAGCTAGCGCCGCCACGCCGTCCGGAAGTGCCAAAGTGTCCCACCATCCCAGCGTTCGGGTGCACCCACGGTGGAGGCATTGGCAGAGCAGACCTGAACAGTCAGACTTCCGGTGATGGAACCCTTCGATGCCGCGGCCGTACGCGCCGCCTATGACACCGTCGCCGAGGACTACGCAGAAGCATTCGCCGGTGATCTTCTCCAGCTTCCATTAGATCGCCAAGTCCTTGATACCTTCATCGAGCGCATTGCTGCCGGAGAGTCCGTTCTCGACCTCGGTTGTGGTCCTGGCCAAGTTGGTCAGCACCTTTCCGAACACGGACTTCTCGTGGTTGGGATGGATCTGGCGCAACAGATGCTCCTTGTGGCGAGACGTCGCACTGGCAATGGCCGCATCGTTTGTGGCGATATTCGCTCGATTCCCTTCTATTCGGGGTCCTTCTCGGGCGTCGTCGCGTTTTACTCCGTCCACAACCTTCCACGAGCGGCGCTTCAAACTGCGTTGACCGAGATCCACCGAATCCTCAAGGCATCGGGCACTTTCGTCGTCGCTACTCACTTGGGAGAAGCAGAGGTGTACAGCCACGAGTTTTTGGGTCACGACATTGAGACTGTGGGAGGCACTCTCTACCGTGACGATGAGCTACTCGCCGCGCTGGACAGCCACTCGTTCGTAGTTGAAGAAGTCCACTATCGCGACCCGCTGCCTCACGAGCACGATACCAAAAGGATCTACTTGACCTGCCGACGAGCAGACAGATGATTCTCGGCTCGATGCTCGTGCGCCTGTCTCACACCCGGCGGTCGGGGACACCCGCTTCAGACCTTCCCGGACGCGACATGTAGGGATGAAGGCGTACACTCGTAACCAGAGGTGCCGAACCGGAAGAAGGTTCCGTGAAAAGACTGGCGAAGTTGTCGTGGCGAGCTCGGGGTCGGGCTGGTGGTACTTGCATCGCCGAAGTTGACCACCCGATTGGCGGCTATTGAATGGACCCGAAGTACCGGTCCAATCTTCTCGCGCTATCCGGACCCGAGGGATTACCCCCTACGGTGTCATGGATCTCCTTCGACGGGGACGCTTATTGGGTCCGGCTCTCAGCTGCTCAGGGCTGGCCGCGTTCGATTCGGGTGACCCAAAGCGATGTGGACGGCGCGAGGAATTAGAAACTCGGTCTGATCACATCGGTCATCTCCACCCAAAGTCAGAACAGCAGCATCGCTGACAGGTCTCACTGAACCGGGTGTACGGGGGCACTCGGAGGGCGACTACGCAAAGTAGATTGCCTCCGCAACAGCCAGAGCCAGTCAGGAGGCCCATGACATTCCGGGCGTCATGGATGCGAATCGGCTTAGTGCCGATCCTTGGGGCTCTTCTCACCTGCCTCTCACTGCTGTTGATCAATGCGGCGTCCGGTGCCTCGTCTAGTCGTGATTCCTCGACGACCATTCCTCTGCTCTACGCCCCGAACGAGCCGACTCCAACGTCATCGACGACCCTTCCCACCGGTCCCGGCATCTCGTACTACCTATCGCTTGGCGACTCGGTCGGAATGTGGAACGGCACTCGATCGTTTCCGTACTTGCTGGCCAACCGATACTCACACTCCTCAGTCTCTGGTCTTCGTCTCATAGATATGTCCTGTTCTGGGGAAACGACCGAAACAATGGTCAAGGGCTCGACGTGCGCCCCTGGAGGCTCCCAGTACGAAAACGCCATCTCGTTTGTGGACGCACATCGGAGTCATATCGCTCTCATCACGATCAGCATTGGCGGAAACGACGTCGTACCTTGCATAAGCCGACCCGATGCTGCAACGTGCTTCGTCAATGGCTTGTCGAAGATGAAGGCGAACATTTCGACGATTGTGGCTGGGCTGCGGAGTGCCACCGGTCCTCACGTACCAATTGTCGGCATGAACGTCTATGACCCAATACTCGGCGATTGGTTGGCGAACGGCAGTGGTCGATCATTAGCTGTTGCCGCCGTTGCCGGGGTTGGCTTACTAGACAAGACAATGGTTCAGGCGTATCGGGCCGAGGCCAGTCCCATAGCGGATGTCCAGGGGGCTTATCACTCTGCGGATCTCAGACACTTCGTAGCTTCGCGTTGGGGTCGCGTGCCCGTCGCGGTAGCAAATGCCTGTACCTTGCTCGACATTGTGTGTCATCAAGGTTCGGTCATCGGGTACGGGGATGACCCGAACGATGCTGGAGCGGTGGTCATCGCTCATGCATTCGAGACGGCGATTGGTCGGCTGGCTCCGCCCAAGTCCGACGGGTAGCAAACCGGGGGGTGAGTTTCCAAAGTTGCGCCCCCGGCAATGCATGGGGACGCTTTCGGCGACCGCAAGACCCATCAGTGGCAGTGATCCGGAGGAAGCGCTGCACCTGAGTCCGCCGCTCCCAGATCGTCCGAGTACCCGGCTTCGAGCCGTGGCCATTGCGAGGTGGGACGACCGCCTGGCCACTCCCGCAGGGGCGGCCACTCGGGAGCTCCGCCCAGGGTCCGGGTCGCGTGCCCGCGTCGCGGCCAGCCCACAGGCGAGTCCTCCCAGTCCTCCTGCCTGCCGAACACGGTGAGGTCCATGAGTGCGTAGCTGTAGTCCAGCACCTCGGCACCACGGCGCTTGGTCCAGTAAGTCTCGAAGACCTGGTTGCCATCGCGCAGGTAGCACACCAGGTGGAACAGACCGTGCTCGCGGTCGACGAGGAGCGTGTCAAGGGAAGGCTGGGCCGAGTACCACGGCATGTCCCAGCCCATGAAGGTGCGGTAGCGGAGGCTCTCGTCGTATGACGTCTGCGCATCGCCAGGACCGTAGGCAGTGTTCCGCCCCTGGCAGAACACTGCGAAGGTGATGTCGCGAGAGTACAGGTACGCAAGCTCGCCCACATGACTCATCACCCACGTACAGCCTTCGCACTGCTCGGCCGCAGCTCGGCCCGGCCACCACATGAAGTAGTAGGCAATGAGCTGACGCCGGCCTTCGAACGCTTCGAGCAACGTCACTGGGCCGTGCGGCCCGAGCAACGGGCTGTCTGCGGCGACCTCGACCATCGGCAGCCGACGGCGAGAAGCGGCGATCGCGTCCCCTTCACGAGTGTGTGCCTTCTCCCTCGCCCGCAGCACCTCTAGTTGCTCGTGGAACGTCGAACGGTCGACCACCGTTGGTAGAGGTCTGTTCTCATCCTGGGACATTGGCACCTCGCCTGATCGCCTCCTCGCGGCTATGGGCTGGTTCCCGCCACGGTAGCGACGATCTGCGGTGTCGCATGAGCAGAGTCTCGCCGATCCTGACCACAATCCCCGATGTGCCTACATGGTGCCACTCCGCCCCGGCGGCAATGTACTGGGGCATTTAGCCCTCGGGAGAGCCGAAATAGAGTGTGGAAAGAACCCTTCTCCAGTAGCCTTCGAAGGGTGAGTGGACGGGCGCGGTATGCGAATCAGGCCCACAAGGTTGCGCAAACGCCCAAACCGGATTGGACTCTTGTTCCTCAAAGCGTTGGGTTTCCGGGGTCAGGTCAGCCCGCCGGCAGAGAGGCCATGTCGGACCGTCCCACGAGCATCCCGGGCACCATGAGCACTCAACCCCTGACAAGTAGCTGTGCCGGTCGACTGCAGTGAGCGACCGGCAAGCGCACCTCGTTCATAAGCGCCGCCAAGCCGGCTGACTGGGTGAGTCCGGAAGTTCCAGACGTCACAACCATCCCCACTGGGATCAGTCCGGATGGCGGTGCTCAGCCATGGGACGGACGGGAGGTCGAAATGGGCTTCGAAGTTGTGATCGGCATCAACGCTTCCGAAGACCGAGTGTGGGCCGCACTGACCGACGTGGTGCACTGGCCCGACTGGACGTCCTCGATGACGTCAGTCACTCGGATCGGCAGCGGCGCTCTTGACGTTGGTAGTCAGGCACGTATCAAGCAACCCAAGCTCGGCACGATGACCTGGACCGTTACCGAACTCACGCCCGGTCGCTCATTCGTCTGGGAGGCGAAGCGGCCCGGTCTGACGCTCGTTGCTGGCCACGAGCTGAGCTCGGAGAGCGGCGGTACGGTCAATCTGAGGCTCACGGTGGAGCAGAAGGGTCTAGTTGGTCGCCTGTTTGAATCACTTACGGAGAAGTCGGCCAAGAAATACGTCCAACTCGAAGCTGAGGGACACAAACGTCGGGCGGAGACACCGGACTGAGACCCCATCGAGTACAGCTGCCTCCGAAGTGCCCGGTGGCACCCCGTCCCGGCGGCGTCCGGGGGCATTTCCCGGCTGCTGACAGGGGACGCCCTCCCGGGGCCAGGCGAATGTCGTTCCGGGGCAATGGTTCAGTTCAAATCCGACGTCTTCGATTGACGCTCAAGCGTGATCGTCAGGCACTCCAACTTCCCGCACCCGCTGCACACGTAGTCAGTGGTACGAGGTTCAGTTGTGACTGGCACGTACACCAGGCCCTCAAACACGACTGGAGTGGCGACCCCACAGTCGTTACACGTCAAAGTGACTATCACAGCATCCCCGGCCAGTTCCATACTGAGAGGCTATCGGCGGACCTAGGAGAGGGCTAGTGCGTCCAATCGGAGGTCTGCGGTCTTGCGCAGTGAACCAGCCGAAGCGGGGCCGCAAGGTCTCATTGACCCGGGCGACGAACTGGGACAGGGAATCGTCGGCGCGATCCTTCGACCTGGCGATCGAGTAGCGGCTCCACCGGCTTCGGCGTTTGCGCCAGCCAACTAGCGACGGCCGACCCCGGTTGAGTGCTCGGGCTCTGCATCCTTCCATGCCGTGCCACTAACCGGCGATTGGAGACGCTCGCCGTCTTGGCTGAACTCATGCGACCTCGATAATCGTCGGACGCATTGAGGGGACTTCGCTGGGCGAAGACGCGACCCACTCCCGGCGTATGGGGCACTCTTTGCCGCGCTCGTATCCTGGAGTCAATGACCCGTTCTGAAGGCGGTCGGCCCACTCCTCCTCGCCTTCCCCCTGACCTTTCCTCAGAACCCGATCTGCGCCTTACCGCTGGGTGTGAGGTCGATCACACAACCATCCAGGGGGACTTCTCAGATGGCGACCTCGAGGGATTGCAAGTAGAGGACTCACGCATCGCTGGTTCGTCATTCACAGCCGCTGATCTCAGCGGTCTCCGCCTCATAGATGTCGTGGTGGAAGGGAGTGACTTTTCAGGCGCAGACATGCAAGAGGCCTCCTTCACCCGCGTTACTTTTGCCGATTGTCGTATGTCAGGCGCACTCTTTCCTCGGGCCCAGATGCAAGATGTCACCTTCTCCGAGGTAAGGCTTGACCAAGTGAACTTCCGAATGATCGAGGGCGAACGAGTCGTCTTCGATCACGTAAATCTCGAGTGCAGTGAGTTCTATTCTGCACACTTGAAGGCTGCGTGCTTTTTCGACTGCAACCTGAGCGGAGCAGATCTGTCTCAGGTGAAGCTACCGGGGGCCCGCTTTCACGGCTCTGTACTCTTTGAAATTAAGGGCAGCGAGTATCTTCGGGACGTCGTCATCGAAAGCGCGCAAGTAATCCCGCTGGCTACGGGAGTGTTTGCCGGTCTGAACATCCGGGTCGAGGATGACCGTGAGGGTGATGTTGGACCTGTGGAAAGCAATGAGTCGTCCAAACCGAGAAAGCGTCCCACCTAGCCGAGCATTGTCACTGTTCGGGGGCAGGTTGATGTCACAATGTCCTAGTGATCGGAACCCTTCTGCTTGGTGCGCCCGCGACTACTGGCACCACCGGCAGTGTGGCCGGAGTTCTGATCGTGGTAGCGGTCGTGTTGATCGTCCTTGTGGGCTTCGTGCTTCTCAGACGCCGAAAGTGACGCGGCTGAGCTAGCGGCCGATCCGGCGGAATGGGGCACCACACCTGCCACCTGTCAATCGTCAGGTGAACCCGACAGACCAGCCTCCGCCAAGGCGAGGACTGCCCTATGGACCGTGCGCACGTCCTCCGCTGAGCCCTCACACCACTGGAGCACGTCAGGCTCAGATCCGCCCACATTTCACCCACGCCCCCCAAAAGCCCCGCCCCCTCCGCTCCCGTGCGCCCCCTCCGCCCCGTTTCTCGGGTGGGGTGTGTCCCCCGGCGTCGCTGCCGGCCCCGCCGGCGTGCGTCCCGGCCGGTCGCCGGGGCGCAGCGATTTGGCCCGCCGTGCGGTCGGGACTCCTCTCCCGCGGCCTACATTCCTGGTTGGTGGAGGTGGCGGGATTCGAACCCGCGTCCTCCGGAGCCGCAGTAGGCCTTCTCCGAGC
>Ga0181535_10008125_pt1 | contig 10394 bp, 9 predicted proteins | sample PEATcosm2014_Bin_44_FD_119774 | JGI IMG/M metagenome (GOLD analysis project Ga0181535, IMG submission 119774) | Peatland microbial communities from MTU Mesocosm Facility, Houghton, MI, USA - PEATcosm2014_Bin17_30_metaG | ecosystem: Environmental > Terrestrial > Soil > Wetlands > Peat | place...
GTTGCGCTTTTTTGAGGAGTTGGAGGAGAGTTACTGGGCGAAGAGCGAGGAAGTGCTGCGCGGAACCGGGTTGCGCGTGCCGATTACGGGAACCAACTGGCAGGCGCCCGGATTTGCGACGCGGCTGCACCTGGATGGGCAAAGAAAGCTCGACTATGAGGACCGGCATGGATATTGGGACCATCCGCAGGGCGAGGGGAATTTGAAATGGCAGATCAAGACAGAGACCTTTCATAACCTGCCCATGATCAAAGCCGTGGATGCAAAGCAGGACAAGCTGGTCTATCTGGGTATTGAAAATCTGGTGACGGAAAAGGCATGGGAGCGGGTTTTTGGAATGCCGATGACGATCAGCGAATGGAACACCTGCCTGCCGAACGAGTATTCGCTGGAGGGAACCGGGCTGATGGCCGCCTACGGATTGCTGCAAGGCTGGCGCGGCGAGATGCAGTTCGGCTACTTCAGCGCGGACTTCGTCGACCACGTGGGAACGGGCTCCTTTGATCTGTTTGGAAATCCGCCGCAGATTTTGCAGTTCCCTGCGGTGGCGACGATGTGGCACCGGCAGGATGTGAAGGAAGCCGATGTGGTGGCCGAGTCGCTGTATGACCGCAAGACTCTTGGCGAGTGGAGCGAAGACCAAAAACCGGTTCCGCTGTGGGGCGCGCTGGTCGGGAAGGTCGGCTACCGCTTCGTGGATGAGGCGAGAAAGCTAGTAGTTGGCGACTTGGGGAGTTACTGGGACGCGGCTACAATGACGGCGCGCTCGGCGACGGGCGAATTGGCCTGGAATGCGTCGGCGGGGGTGGTGCATATCGACACGCCGCGGACGCAGGCGGTGATTGGATTCCTCAATCATTCTCCCCATACGCTGAAGACCGTGGAGATGAATCTTGCGAACCGGTTTGGGGCGGTCTACGTGACGGCGATGGATGGGATGGCGCCAATTGACGAGGCGCGCAGGATTCTGATTACCGCGGTGGGGCCGGCGCGCAATACCGGGATGGAATACGAAAAAACCGGCGGGAAATCGCGCATGGAAACGCCGATGTGGCGGCTGAAAGAGGCAGGCGCAGGGCCGGCGATGCTCGAGGCGATCACCGGAGAGTTGCGGATTCGATTGAAAAACCCGCGCCGATTCAAATGCTGGACGCTGGACGCGACCGGAAAGCGGCGGGAACAGCTCCCCCTCCAGGTGCAGAAGGGCCAGATCGTGCTGGAGATGAAAGCCAGCCAAGAGACGGTCTATTACGAACTTGCGGAGCGGTAGTGCGAGCTCATCGCATGAGAGTTTTGCGGCGAAACGGGAGAGCCTAAAACATCTCCGGGATGGTGTGAAAGGCGATACGCGTGGGCGCTGCCTTGAAGGCGGCGAGCATGGTGGCAGGGGCCAGTGTGCTGAGGCCGTACTTCGAATTGAGCGCGTCCACGGCCGCTTGCAGGCGCTTGCGGTTCTCCGCGCCTTCAGAACTGTCAAAGAGGTTGAGTGTGTGCAGATGGCCGGGAACTAGGCCATTCAGATGGACGCCGACAAAATAGGGCCGGTCGAAGTCCTGGCCGGACGGGCGGGATTCCCATAGACGACGCAGCGCCGCGATCAGTGTCAGATCATCCTGGCACTCGCTCAGCCGCAGTTCGCTCTTCCATCCTCGCGTGGGCACGCCGTAGCTGCGTGTCGGGGTCCCCAGCGACAGGTCTTCGTCGCTGGGGTGACTCACAGGCGGCTTTTTTTCGCCGCGTGGCGTGGAAAAGCCGATGGCGAGGCCGATGCTGCCAGCCCACAAATCGCCCGCGCGCAGCCGCATCGCAGCCTTGTGCAGCAGCTTGTGCGCCACCGCCCAGGCCTTCTCCTGCGTACGCATCTCGGGGCCAAGCACGTGCTGATGGCTGAGCGACTTCAGGTGCGCTGGTTCGTCCATCTCGAAGTCCTCGCCGTGGAGCCAGTGCCAAAGCCGCTCGCCCCACACCGAATCCCACAGAGCGCCTGCCTGCTCGCAGTTGAGTGCCATCAGCTCGTCCATGGTGCGGATGCCCTTGGCGTTGAGCCGCTTCTCCATGCGCGCGCCGACGCCGGGCAGATCGCGCAGCGTAAGCTGGCACAGCGCCTCGGGCAGAATGTCGAGGGGCAGCGCCACCAGGCCGTCGGGCTTCTCCATGTCGCTGGCGATCTTGGCCAAATAGCGATTGGTAGCCAGCCCGACGGAGCTGCGAATCATGGGGCCAACCTTCTCACGGATGCGCTCCTTCACCTGGCGGCCCAGCGCCAGGGCCGCCAGCAGCGGACGCTCGCGGCCCAGCAGGCGGCAGGCCATCTCGTCGATGGAGAGCACCGCCGTCACCGGCAGGCAGCTCTCCACGGCTTCCACGATGCGGTGATGATATTCGACATACAGCTCGTGGCGTGCCTCGACCAGCACCAATCCTGGACACATCCGCTTGGCGTCGCCCACCAGGGTTCCGGTCTTGACTCCCAGGGCTTTGGCTTCGTAACTGGCGGCGATACAGCAGGTTGAGTCGGCCATCATAGGCACAATGGCAACCGGGAGGCCACGCAGTTCGGGCCGGACGTCCTGCTCCACCGAGGCAAAATAGGAGTTCATATCGACGAATAGCCAGTTCAGGAGCGGATCGCCGCCTGCCGCGGGCATCGGCTCGCCCTCAGGCGCGCGCGCCTGCTCCGGCCGCTCTGCGGGAACAATGGACGGCAATAAATTGGAGACGGCGGGCATGATGTTTTTATATTCGCTCTATATTCGCCTTAAAGCAAGACAAAAGTACCGAAAAGATTCCAATCACTTCGTCGATAAAATCTTGCGGAACAAAAAATCCACCGCGCGGAAGTAAAAAATTGACCCGGGCATATAAACTGCATTTGGTTTTTTGAGTCTAATCTTGTGGAGCAAGACTATGCATGGCCTTCTGCACTGGTTCGCGGAGGACGACAACGCTCTCGCCGCCCTGGTTACGGCAAATGTAGCCCTCCTGATCATCTGTTGCCTGGTGTGCACACGCTGCAGCACCCGCGACAAGGACGAAATCTTCCGGCGCCACACGCTGTAGGTTTGGCTCATGGATGGAAGCCATGAGAGAGCCTTGGTCTTAGCGCTGGGAGAGTCGGTGTGCGTGTTGACAGCAAGCACGGATGATCCCTAAAATCAAAGAGTGGGAGTCAAAGGCTCATCTGCCTTAAACGATAGAAATATCAAGAGTTGATTGGTTTCATCCGGGGTCATGGCAGGAGCTGCGGTGAAACGCTGCACGAGCCTCTACGGAGAGCGGGGGAAGATGCCAGATGCGCGCGTCAGTCCGCGGGAGCGGCTGGTGCTCACGGCCATCATCGAGTTGTACATTACTACCGGCGAGCCGGTGGCGTCGCAGTCTGTGTCGCAATTTTTCGCTCATCGAGAAGGCCTGAGTTCAGCCACTATCCGCAACGTGATGGCCACGCTGGGCGAAGCTGGCCTGCTGGAGCAGCCGCACACATCTGCCGGGCGTGTGCCAACCGCCGCTGCCTTCCGCTATTACGTTGAGCAGCTCACCCTGTCGGGCCGCATGGCCGCGGGCGAGCTGCCCTCTGGTCTGGGTGCGATGGCGCACGGCGCGTTGCCGCTGAGTGAGGCCCGTCGCGGGCAGATTGAAGAGAGCTTCAGCGGCGTCACCAGCAGCAACGATTACTTGGAGCGCACTTCGCACGTGCTGGCGCTGCTCTCCAGCGGCTTGGGCGTGGCGCTGGCCAGCTCGACGGAAAAGCAAGTGCTGGAGCATATTCACTTTTCGCGGCTCTCCGCAGGCCGAGTGCTAGCCGTGCTGGTTACCCAGTCCGGAGCGGTACAGGATCGCGTGCTGGCGCTGGACCACGAATTGACCCATATGGATCTGGAGACGGCCGCGCGCTACCTGAACGAGAACTTTCGCGGCTGGCTGATTGAGCGCATCCGCGCTGAAGTCGCGCGGCGCTTCGAGCTGGAGCAAGCCGCCTATCACCAGATGCTCTCCTCGGTCGAGGAGCTTTGCCGCAAGGGCGCACTGGCCGGCGGCGATGCAGGCCCGGCTATTTTCGTGGACGGAATGGCCAACCTGATCGCCACCGAGGTGGACCGCGAGCGGCTACGCCAGATGTTATTGGCTCTGGAGGTCAAGCAACGGCTGGTGGAGCTGCTGACCGCCTACGTGGACGGACGTCAGCAGGAAGTGCGCGTGGTGGTGGGGCCAGATCTCGCGGGACAGGCCGAAGCCTCGCAGGCGATGCAGGACATGGTCCTGATTGGCGCACCGGCCCGGCTGGGCGGCACAAACCTGGGCACGGTCGCCGTGATTGCGCCCACACGCATCCAATATCAGGAGATGATCCAGGCGGTGCGTTACATCGCCCGGCTCTCCGAGCGCCTGCTGGAAGTTTCTGCCGATACTGGTCTGCCGGTGTGACGAGGCCCTGAACGGAAGCGGCGTTGCTCCGAGTACGCGCCTGAAAAGCCGGCGCCTGCCGGAGCACTTATCATGAGAAGAGATAAAAGAGATTTTGGGAGAAAAGATCGAATCATGCCAGATCAGGAAACGGAATTGACCTTGTCGGAAGAAGCGGAGGCAGCGGCGGCCGCGCAGAGCGAAGACGCCGCCGCGACCGCGCCAGTGCAGGACCGGCAGGAGGGTGAGGAGCAGCCCGTTAGCCGGGCCGAGTTTGACCAGCTCAAGGCCGAGCGCGGCCAACTGCTGGACCGGCTTGCCCGTCTGCAGGCCGAGTTCGAGAACGCCCGCAAGCGGACCGAGCGTGACCGCGCAGCCAATCGTGACTATGCCGTTGCCAATGTGGTTGAAAAGTTTTTGCCCGTGCTGGACCATTTCGAACTGGCGCTGAAGGCAGCCGGTTCCGTTGAGCAGTTGCGCTCCGGCGTCGAGTTGATCCTCAAGCAGTTGGAGGATGTTTTGCGCCAATTACACGTGACGGCGATCCCCGCCCTGGGCGAGGAGTTCGATCCTCGCGTCCATGAGGCGCTGGGCTCGGTTGAGCGCGCCGATCTGCCTGACCAGCACGTAGCCGAGGAGATTCGCCGCGGCTACCGTCTGCGCGAGCGTATGCTAAGGCCGGCGCTGGTGCGCGTGGCCTCCAACCCGAAACAGATAAGCGAATGAGTGTCCATACAAGAGTGAGCAAAGCCGACTATTACGAGGTACTGGGCGTCTCGCGCGAGGCCAGTGACCAGGAATTGAAGAGCGCCTACCGCAGGATGGCGCTCAAGCACCATCCTGACCGCAACCCCGGCAACCACGCCGCCGAAGAGAAGTTCAAAGAGGCCAGCGAGGCCTACCAGGTGTTGAGCGACGCCGACAAGCGCGCCGCCTATGACCGCTATGGCCACGCCGGATTGGGCGGGCAAGGCTTCGGTGGCTCGCCCTTCGCCGGCGGAGTGGATATAGGCGACATCTTCGGCGACCTTTTCGGCGAGATGTTTTCTATGGGCGGCAGCGGACGCCGCGCCAGCCGGCAGCAGCGCGGCGATGACCTGCGCTTCGATCTGACCATCGACTTCGAGACCATTCTCTTCGGCACCGAGATCGAGGTGAAGATTCGCCGCATGGAGACGTGCGAGGTCTGCCACGGTCGCGGCAGCGCCTCCGGCCACGGACCCACAACCTGCGGCCAATGCCAGGGCCGGGGTCAGATTCGCTATCAGCAGGGCTTCTTCGCCGTGGCGCGCGACTGCCCGGCCTGCCGCGGCACGGGCCAGGTCATCGGCGACCCGTGCCCGAACTGCAGCGCGGAAACCCGCGTAACCAAAGAGATCAAGCTCAACGTCAAGGTACCGCCCGGCGTTGAGGACGGAACCCGCATTCGCTACTCCGGCGAGGGCGACGCAGGCCGCTTTGGCGGCGCCCAGGGCGATCTTTATGTGGTGCTCTCCGTTCGTGCGCACGATTTCTTTGAGCGGGACGGCCACGACCTGCGCTGCGTGATCCCCATCAGCTTTCCTCAGGCAACGCTGGGCGCCGAGATCGAGATTACCGCCCTCGACGGCCCGGTGAGCTTGAAGATCCCCGAAGGCACACAGAGCGGCAAGGAGCTGCAGGTGCGCGGCCGGGGCGTTCCCTTCCTCAACGAGAAAGGCAAGGGCGACCTGATCGTGAAAGTGGTGGTCGAAATTCCCCGCAAACTCACGCGCGGCCAGCGCGAACTGGTCAGCGAGCTGGCCAAATCGCTCTCCGTCGAAAACAAACCCGCCTCACCAGGCCTGCTCGAAAAGATGAAGGACTTGTTCAACTAGAGCATTTTAGCTTTTGCCATAAACTTTTGTATCCCATCCATTCCGCGTTTTTCTGCGGAATGGATGGGATACCGACAAAATTCCGGTCTACACTATCTCCAAAAAAACTCCAGGGCCAAAAATATTTTGCAGATTATTACGCTCACTCGGCGCACTCTATCAATAGGAGGAATCCACCATGACTTCAACATTCATCGCTGTACTCAGCTCGATCGAGACCATTCCTCTCTCGGTGCGCACCAGGGAACCGATCAACGGAAAGGCCATTGACTACTCCCTGTCCCCTGTCCCCTGTTCCCTGTTTTCCGCCTGCACCCCACCCCCCCTACCCTGTGGAGGCCCAATATTCACTCGCTAAAATCATATAACTCGCACTTTATCAACGATATGCATTTTTCTACCATTGACGAATAAGTAACTGTAAACCATCGTTTTTGCCCACTTTTAGCCCCCAATTGTCGTCATTTTGATCCAAAAGATCCGTTTTTATGTCGATTTCAGAGGGCGTTTTCTGTTGATTCCGCCTTCATTCTGGCTTATTAGCAGTCGGTAATAATCCGTAACTCTAGTCTCACCTGGCAGACATTGATTCGCATCGGTTCCCCGCAACAGACCGCCAATTCCTCTCCGCCGCAAAGGAGTTTAGGATGGAAGTACTGTGCAGACGATACGAGTAGAGACACCAACGGCCAAATACAATGTGATGGCGGGCAGCGGGCTGATCGAGTCGCTCGCACCACGCATCGAGCGCGTTCACGGCAGGCTGCCGCGGCGGGTTTTTGTGCTGACCTCGGCGCCGATCTGGGCGCTGTGGCACGAGGGCTTTCTCAGCTCCTTCGCCGAGCCGCCGATTGCGCTGTTTCTGTCTCCCGGCGAAGCCCACAAAAAGCTCAAAAGTGTGGAAGACCTGGCGCGGCAGATGGCGCGGGCAGGCGGAGATCGCGGTAGCCTGCTGATTGCCTTTGGCGGCGGAATCGTGGGCGATGTGGGCGGCTTTCTGGCCTCGATTTATATGCGCGGGATTCCCTACATTCAAGTGCCGACGACATTCCTTGCGCAAGTGGATTCATCCGTCGGCGGCAAGACGGGCGTGAATCTGCCCGAGGGCAAAAATCTTGTGGGCGCGTTCTATCAGCCGCGCGCCGTCTTTGCCGACATTGATTTGCTCTCCACGCTGCCCGAGCGCGAACTGCGCGCCGGTCTGATGGAGAGCATCAAGGCTGGAATTATTCGCGACCGGGCGCTGGTGCGCTTCATGGAAGAACACGCTGCGGATGTGCTGCGGCGCGATCCCAAATCTTTGGAGAAGGTGATCGCCGCGACGATTCGCGTCAAGGCCGAAGTGGTCAATCTGGACGAGCGCGAGAGCGGAGTGCGCATGATTCTCAACTTTGGCCACACGGTGGGCCACGCCCTGGAGCAGGCCACGCACTACAAACTGCTGCTGCACGGCGAGGCGGTGGGCTGGGGAATGGTGGCCGCGCTTCACTTGGCGCGCCAGCGGGGAACCATCTCGCGGGCGCAATTCGAGCGGCTGGAGGGCTTGATTCATCTCTATGGGCCGCTGCCTGCTCTGAAGCTGCGCGCGGCGCGAGTGGTGGCGGCCACTGGCGGCGACAAGAAGAATGTGGGCGGCGTGAGGCGCTTTGTGCTGCCGGTGGGCATCGGCGACGCGGGCGTGGTGGAAGACGTGACGGCTACTGAGTTGGAAGCGGCTGTGAGCTATATGCTGGCGCGGAGTGAGGAATTGTCTTCCAAATGACAACCACCGGCGCCAAGCCGCCCGGAGCAACCGACGAAGCCAGCGCGGCTGCGGCTGTGCGGGAGATGTTTGACTCGATCGCTCCGCGCTATGACCTGCTGAATCACTTGCTCTCGGCCAATGTGGACCGGCTGTGGTGGCGGCGGGCGGCGCGGCGCTTCAAGACGATCCTCGCCGATCCTGAAGCGGCGATTCTCGACATCTGCTGCGGCACGGGCGATCTGACGATGGCGTTGTTGAAGCGGCGTCCGCGCGGCGCAAGGCCGATTATGGCGGCGGATTTTTCTCGCGCGATGTTGGAGCGCGGCGCAAGGAAGTTTGCCGGACGCGGGCCGGGATTGCCGTGCGCAGTACCACTCGAAGCCGACGCGCTGCATCTGCCGCTGGAATCCGCCTCGCTGGATTTGATTGTGACCGCCTTCGGCTTTCGCAATCTCGCCAACTACGAGGCGGGCCTGCGCGAGTTTCATCGTGTGCTTAAGCCCGGCGGGCAGTTGGGCATTCTGGAGTTCAGCGAGCCAGGAGGATTGCTGGGCAAGGCCTACGCTGTCTACTTTCGGCGTGTTCTGCCGGCAATTGGGCGGGCGATCTGCGGCAAGGCAGGAGCGTACAACTATCTGCCGGTGTCGGTAGGCAACTTCCCTGCCCCTCCGGAGATGCTAGGCCTGATGCGGGCAGCTGGCTACGAGCAGTGCGCCTGGCAGCCCTACACCTTTGGGATAGCGGGACTGTACACGGCGGCGCGCCCGCTGTAGCCTAAGAACTCGATGACTCTCTCCATCGCCCAAGTCGCCGACAATTCCGCCGAGAAGCGGCGGGTGGCGCTGCACTCGATGATCGCGGCAGCGGCGATGACGCTGCTGAAGCTGGCCACGGGACTGCTCTCCGGCTCGCTGGGCGTGCTCTCGGACGCGGCTCATTCCGGGTTGGACCTGGTTGGCTCGGCGCTCACCTTCTTTTCCGTGCAGGTAAGTGACCGCCCGGCCGACGAGGACCATACCTACGGCCACGGCAAGTTTGAGAACTTCTCCTCCTTCGGCGAGGTTCTGCTGATGGCCGTCTCCAGCGGGTGGATTATCTGGGAGGCCGTTCAGCGCATCCTTCATCCGGCGCGTGAGCTGCAAAACCTGGGCTGGCCGGTTGCCGTGGTGCTCTGCTCCATCGGCGTGGACTATTGGCGGTCGCGGCGACTGAGCGACGTGGCTCAGAGGACCGGCTCGTCGGCGCTGGCCACCGACGCCTTTCACTTTGCTTCGGACATCTGGTCGTCGCTGGCGGTGCTGTGCGGGCTGGGTGCCAGTTGGGCGGGGATACACTTCGGCATTCGCGCACTGCACTATGCCGATCCGTTGGCGGCGGTGGTGGTTTCACTGCTGATCCTGCGCCTGACGCTGCGTCTGGGCCACGAGGCGGTTAGTGTGCTGCTGGATGAGATTCCCGCCGAGACGCGATTGCGGCTGATTGAGGACGTGACCCAGGTTCCCGGTGTGCTGGGCGTGGAGCAGGCGCGGGTGCGGCGCGCAGGAGCCAATTACTTTGCCGACCTGACGCTGGCGCTGCCCCGGCGCTTCACCTTCGAGCACACCGGCGAGCTGGTGCGCGCCGCCACTGACGCGGTCCATCGTACTCTGCCGGAGGCCGACGTGGTCATCCATACGGTTCCGCGGCAGGCGCGGGCCGAGAGCATCTTCGACCGTGTGCGCGCCGTGGCCGCCCGCAACAACGTGAGCGTGCATGGGCTGAGTGTGCAATCGCACCTGGGAAAGCTGCGCGTGGAGCAGCACCTGGAGCTGGATGAGGCGCAATCGCTGCTGGCGGCGCACGACTTTGTCTGCTCGCTGGAGGCGGAGATTCTGCGCGAGGTGCCGGAGATTGACGGAATTCTAACCCACATCGAGAGCGAGCCGGCCACGATTGAGCAGCCAGAGGAGATGATCGAGGAAAATCGCCGCATTGAAGAAGCAATGCGCTCGGCAGCCGCGCTGTTGCCGGAGATTGTGGATGTGCATGAGATCAAGGTGGGCCGCTCTGGCGATCACATCCACGTTACCTGTCACTGCACGCTGCCCGATGATCTTTCAATGCAGCGTGTGCATGGGGCAATCACCGCGCTCGAAGACCGCTTCAAGCTCGCCTGCCCGGAGGTCTACCGCGTAACGATTCACCCCGAGCCGGTGACGGATAACTTGCGGTAATGCTGGATGGATAGAGGTATAATTGCGCCAACTCGCTAACTGGCTATTTTTGAAACCTATAGCTGGAGGAAAGTTCGATGCAGACAGACGAAAATAACGAACATGAACCAAAAGAAAACAAACTAGTTTTTGCCTACGCTAACCCTTGGTATTTTTTGTTTTTGATCGCACTATGTA
>Ga0181535_10008127_pt1 | contig 10394 bp, 8 predicted proteins | sample PEATcosm2014_Bin_44_FD_119774 | JGI IMG/M metagenome (GOLD analysis project Ga0181535, IMG submission 119774) | Peatland microbial communities from MTU Mesocosm Facility, Houghton, MI, USA - PEATcosm2014_Bin17_30_metaG | ecosystem: Environmental > Terrestrial > Soil > Wetlands > Peat | place...
GGCAGGGTGGCATGGCTGGCAGTGTGAACAAGGTTATTCTGGTCGGCAACGTGGGCAAGGACCCGGAGGTGCGGACCACCCAGGACGGCACGAAAATCGTGCAGTTCAGCCTGGCCACCAGCGACACCTGGAACGACAAGGCGAGCGGCGAGCGCAAGGAGCGCACCGAGTGGCACCGCATCGTGGTGTTCAACGAGCGGATCGGCGACGTGGTCGAGAAATACGTGCGCAAGGGCAGCAAGGTCTACGTCGAGGGCGCGGTGCAGACGCGCAAGTGGACCGACCAGTCGGGTCAGGAGAAGTACACCACTGAGATCGTCATCGGCCGGTTCCGCGGCGAATTGACGCTGCTGGACAGCCGCGGTTCCGGCGGCGAGGCGGGCGAAGGCTACCAGCGGAGTGCCCCGGCGGCGCGCCCGGCCACCGCTGCCCCGGCCGCTGGGCGTGGCGGGCCGTCCTGGGACGCCCCGAAGGGCGGCGGCGACCTCGACGACGAGATTCCGTTCTAGCACAACGTAATGGCTGCCAAGGCGCCACGGCGCCTTGGCAGCGCTGTAGGGCGGATGGCGCTGCGCCATCCGCCCTACAGCGCCTCAACATTCCGGGCTACGCTGCTAATCGCGAGTTTCGGGTGGTATGACAGCCCGGGGAGCGAATCTAATGTCTGCGTTTGTTCCTATCTCGAATCGACAGGATCTGTCCCGAAAAGCAGGGGGTATATCCAGTGCGGTACTCTCGACGCGGTACGTGCCTGGCTTTAAATTTATGGTTACTATCTCATGTACAAAGTATCCACCTTCTGACTTGATGGCATGTGCCATAATTTTACTTGTGACAATCGTTCCTTGGTAAACTGGGCGCTCAGCGGCGGGGCTGTGACCAATATCCGTGATGTTCAGGCGGATGGTCAATGGAGTTCCGGGGTAGTCTTTATTCCCATATCCGAGTAAGAGAAGAACTTTCTGAAAGTCATCATTACCTGCCTTGCCTGCGTAATCAAATAGAATCTCAAAGCTATAGGATCGATTTTCTTTAATATTGAACTCGTAACTAAACATTTGTTGGCGGTCCAGGCTGAATGGAAACGCCGCAGGGGCCGCCGGCACTTTTGCAAACGCAGGGCCGACTATTAACAGGAGAATCGCCGCTATGGCACCAAATACCCTAATCCATTTCTCGCGTTTCATTTTTTATCTTCCGAAGTCTTCAACCGGACTCCTCCACCAGGTTTTATCTCCGAGCACTGGCTGCGCTGGCGACGCTAGGCCGCCAACCATGCGTACCGCGAGTTGCTGCACCGTGTACGCCGCCGTACACCAAAAACCGCACGTCCCCTTCTGGGCTCCCCAGCCTCAGCTTTCCCGCCTTACGACGCCTCGGTTTTCCGGGCTACGCCTGCCTCACGCCGCGTATCTTCATGTCACGCCTCGCACCCCGCCTCCCGCAGCACCGTCTCGACCGCCTCGGCCGGCACGTCGTTGCGGGTGAATGCCGCCCCGATGCCGTGCGCGAGGACAAAAGTCAGCTTGCCGTCGCGGATCTTCTTGTCGCGGCGCATGTGCCCGATCAGGCGTGCGGCCGAAAGCCGCCGGTTGAGCTGGGCGAGTTCCGCCGGCACGCCGACCGAGGCCATGTGCGCGATCACCCGCTCGCCGTCGGCCACCGGGCACAGGCCGAGCGCCACCGACAGCCGGAACGCCAGCCCCATGCCCACCGCCACCGCCTCGCCGTGCAGGATGGTGCCGAAGCCGAGTTCGGCCTCCAGCGCGTGGCCAAAAGTGTGGCCCAGGTTCAACAGGGCGCGGCCGTCGTTGGGCTGTTCCTCGCGCTCGTCGTTGCCGACCACCTGGGCCTTGAAGGCGCAGGCCCGCAAAATCGCCTCGGCCTGAAGCTCCCGGTCGCCGCCGACCACGGCGGCGCCGTTGGCCTCGCACCAGGCGAAGAAGGCGGCGTCGCCGATCACCCCGGCCTTGGCCAGCTCGACATAGCCGGCGCCCAGCTCGCGCCGGGGCAGGGTGGCCAGCGTCGCGGTGTCGGCCAGCACCATGCGGGGCTGGTGAAAGGCGCCGAGCAGGTTCTTGCCGTGCGGCGTGTTGATGCCGGTCTTGCCGCCGACCGAGGAATCGACCTGCGCCAGCAAGGTGGTCGGCACCTGCACGAAGGGCAGGCCGCGCAGCGTGGTGGCGGCGGCGAAGCCGGCGAGGTCGCCGACCACCCCGCCGCCGAGCGCGATCACCGTGGTGCGCCGCTCGATGCCGCCGGCGAGCAACTGGTCCACCACCTGGCCATAGCTGGCGAGGCTTTTCGAGGTCTCGCCGGGTGGCACGGTGATGGTGCGGGTCTCGACGGCGGTGGCCTCCAGGCCGGCCAGCAGGGCGGGCAGGTGCAGCGCGGCGACGGTGGCGTCGGTCACCACCACGGCGCGCTTCTGCGCCAGCACCGGGGCCAGCAGCCCGCCGGCGCGGCGCAGCAGGTCCTCGCCCACCACCACGTCGTAGCCGGCGCTGGCCAGCGCCAGCGACAGCCGGCGCGGCGGGCGGAAGTCGAGCAGCGCCTCCAGCACCTGCGCGGTGGTGGCGTCCGGGCTGTCGTCGCCGCAATCCACCACGATGTCCGCCTCGGCATAGACGGGCTGACGGACCGCCATCATCTGCCGCAGCACGTCCTCGTGGTTCTGGTCGGCCAGCAGCGGGCGGTGGGTGCGGCTGGCGAGGCGGCGCAGCAGCACCGGGAGACTGCAGCGCAGCCAGATGCTGATCGCCTCGCGCCGGACGATCGCGCGGGTATCGGCGTCGATGAAGGCGCCGCCGCCGGTAGCCAGCACCAGCGGGTCACCGGACAGCAGGCGGCGCATCACCCGGCGTTCGCCGTCGCGGAACTCACGTTCGCCGAAGCGGTCGAACAGCTCGGCGATGGTGCTGCCGGCGGCCAGCTCGATCTCGCTGTCGGCGTCGCGGAAGGGCATGCCGAGTCGGTCCGCCAGGCGCCGCCCGATCGCGGTTTTGCCGGCACCCATGAGCCCGACCATCACAATGCTGCGGCCCGCCATCCAGGCCGGCGGCGAGCAACTCTCCTTCAGGCCCACTCTTTCTTTCACCCCGAGGTTGCGTGTCATGACCGCGAAGGCTAGCACAATGCCGGCCGGGACAAAGCGCCGGCGCCATCCGGACCGGAGTCCATGCGCAGCGTCTTCCTGCTCGTCGTGCTGATCGGTGGCCTCGTGCTGGCGGCGGGGTTCCTTGCGCTGGGCGCCTTCCCGCCGGCGCCGCCGCATCCGACGCAGATCCAGAAGGTGCTGCCGAACGACCGGTTCGCCCCGCACGGCGGATAGGCGCGCGGTGGACCGCCACCTCGAGGCATTCCTGGAAATGCTGGTGGCCGAGCGCAACGCTGCCGCCAACACGCTGTCCGCCTACCGGTCCGATCTCGAGGATTTTTCCGCCTTTGCCACCCGCCACGGTGCGGTCCTGGCCGCCGCCCGGGTGGAAACGCTGCGCGCCTACCTGGCGGCGCTCGCGGGGGCGGGCCGGTCGGCGCGGACGGCGGCGCGGCGGCTGTCGGCGCTGCGCCGGTTCTACCGTTTCCTGCTCCGCGAGGGGGTGCGGACGGACGACCCCACCGAGCTTCTTGACGCGCCGAAGCTGCCGCGCGGGCTGCCGAAATACCTGTCCGAGCAGGAAGTCGATGCCCTGCTGGCCGCGGCCGCGGGGCGCCCGCCCGAGCAGGCCAGGGTCATGGTGGCGGCGCTGGAGATCCTCTACGCCACCGGGCTCAGGGTGTCGGAGCTGCTGGCGCTGCCGCGCGCCGCGCTGGCCGGCGACGCGGCGGTGCTGATGGTGCGGGGCAAGGGCGGCAAGGAGCGCCTGGTGCCGCTGTCGGACGCGGCGCGCGACGCGGCGGCGGCGCTGACCGCCGGGCGCCAGGGGCGTTGGCTGTTTCCCGGCCACAATCCGGGCAAGGCCAAGGACAACGCGCTGACCCGCCAGGGCTTCGCGAAGGGGATAAAACTGGTGGCGCTGGCCGCCGGCATCGATCCAGCCCGGGTGTCGCCGCACGTGCTGCGGCACTCCTTCGCCAGCCACATGCTGGCCCGCGGCGCCGATCTGCGCAGCCTGCAACTGCTGCTCGGCCACGCCGACATCGCGACCACGCAGATCTACACCCACGTGCTGGCCGAGCGCCTGCAACGGCTGGTGGAGGCGCACCACCCGCTCGCCCTGCCCCGCGCGGGTGGGGGCTGACCGACGCCGCGACGGGTGCTAAACGGTCGCCCCATGCGGTATTTCCTGGACTTCGAGAAGCCGATTGCCGAACTCGAGAGCAAGATCGACGAGCTGCGGAAGATGTCCGAGGCCGAAGACCTCAACATCGCCGAAGAGGTCGCCAAGCTCACCGAGAAGGCCGACCGCCAGTTGCGCGCGACCTATGCCAAGCTGACCGCGTGGCAGAAAACCCAGGTGGCGCGCCACCCGGAGCGGCCGAAGGCGAACGATTTCATCCGCCGCCTGATCACCGACTGGACGCCGCTGGCGGGCGATCGCGCCTTTGCCGACGACGCCGCCATCCTGAGCGGGCTGGGCCGGTTCAACGGCCGCTCGGTGGTGGTGCTGGGCACCGAGAAGGGCGTCGATACCGAAAGCCGGGTTGCCCATAACTTCGGCATGGCGCGGCCGGAGGGCTATCGCAAGGCCCGCCGCCTGATCGAGCTGGCCGGACGGTTCGGCCTGCCCGTGCTGACCTTCGTGGACACGTCCGGCGCCTTTCCCGGCATCGACGCCGAGGCGCGCGGCCAGGCCGAGGCGATTGCCCGCTCGATCGAGGCCTGCCTGGACGCGCCGGTGCCGGTGGTGGCGACCATCGTCGGCGAGGGCGGCTCGGGCGGCGCCATCGCGCTGGCCGCCGGCGATGCCGTGCTGATGATGGAACACGCCATCTATTCGGTGATCTCGCCGGAAGGCTGCGCGGCGATCCTGTGGAAGGACGCCAGCCAGGCCGCGACCGCCGCCGAGGCGCTGAAACTCACCGCCGAAGACCTCAAGCGCCTGAAGCTGATCGACACCGTGGTGCCCGAACCGCTCGGCGGCGCCCACCGTGACCCGGAGGCGGCGATCGCCGCGGTGGGCGAGGCGGTGCAGGCGGCGCTGACCCCGCTGCTGGCGGTCGACGCGACCGTGCTGCGGGCGCGCCGGTGGGAGAAGTTTTTGGAGATGGGACGCGAGACGATTGCCTGAGAAGCGGGGCCGGGGGGGTCTGCCGACCCCTGGCCTGCGCCGACTTCACCGGAACGTGTGTGCCATCCGGGGTTTCGCTGGTGCCCCGCCGATCCAACACTCCTTGCGCATCCGGAGCCTGCCGCCGTCATGACTGTCACCGCCGCCGCGGAGCCGATCGCCGCGCCTTCCCCCCGCACGCTGTTTCTCGCCGTCTTCCCCTCGATCATGCTGCCGATGTTCCTGGCGGCGATCGACCAGACCATTATCGCCACCGCCCTGCCGGCGATCGCGGCACAGCTTGGCGACGTCGAGCGGGTCTCCTGGGTGGTGGTGTCCTACCTGGTGGCGGCCACCATCGCAGCACCGGTTTATGGCCGGCTGGGCGACGTGCTCGGCCGCCGGCGCCTGATGTTCGTCGCGCTGACCGTGTTCATCGTCGCTTCGGTACTGTGCGCCATCGCGCCTTCCATCCTCGCGCTCACCGCGGCGCGCGTGCTGCAGGGGTTCGGCGGCGGCGGGCTGATGACGCTGTCGCAGGCCCTGGTGGGCGAGGCGGTGCCGCCGCGCCAGCGCGGCCGGTTCCAGGGCTACCTCGCCACGGTGTTCGTTTGTTCCTCGACCTTCGGTCCGGTGGCGGGGGGCTGGCTGACCCAGCATTTCGGCTGGGCCTCGGTGTTCCTGGTCAATGTGCCGCTCGGCCTGATCGCGCTCGCCGTGGCGCTGCGCCTGCCGCGGCGCCCGCCCGCCGGGGTGGCGGGTGGGCGGCTGCATTTCGACTTCCTCGGCCTCGGCCTGTTCGCCGGTTTCATCGCCCCCATGCTGCTGGCGGTGGAGCAGGCCCAGCGCTTCGATCCCACGACGCTGCCGCTGGCCACGGTTCTGGTAGCGGTGGCGATCGGCTGCCTGATGCTGCTGCTGCGCCAGGAGCGGCGGGCGCGCATGCCGCTGCTGCCGGTCAAGCTGCTGGCGCAGCCCGGCATCTGGCGCAGCAACGCGCTGGCGGCCTGCCTCGGCGCGCATCTGGTCTCCCTCATAACATTCCTGCCGATCTACCTGCAGGTGGTCCGTGGCACCTCGCCGGGCCACGCCGGCGTGCTGCTGCTGCCGCTGACCATGCTGATCGCCATCGGCTCGCTGTGTACGGGGCGGATGATTTCCTACACGGGTCGGGGGGCGATTTTTCCGTCGTTCGGCATGCCCATCGTGGCGATGTTCGTCGTGGCATTGGCGTTCCTGGCGCCGCGGCTGGGGTTGGGGGAGCTGCCTTTCCTGTTCGCCGCCATTTCGCTGTTCTCGGGCACCGCGATGCCGGTGGTGCAGACCACGGTGCAGTTCATTTCCGGCCCCAAGCAGCTCGGCGCCGGCGCGGCCTCGGTGCAGTTCTCCCGCACCATCGGGGCGGCGATCGGCACGGCGATCGTCGGCGCGGTGCTGTTCGCGACGCTGGCCGCGACCGACCCGGACGCGGCGCACCTGTTCGGCGCCATCGTCGAGATCGGCCCGCGCGCGCTCGCCGGGCTGCCGGCCCCCCGGGTCGCGGTGTTGCAGGGTGAGATCGCGCATGCCTTCCGCGCCGCCTTCCTGACGATCGCCTGTTTCGGCGTTCTTGGCGGGGTGGCGGCGTGGAGCATACCGGTGCGCCGCATCAGCTGAGTGAGCGCCGCGTTTGGCAACCGGCCGCACGCCCTGTATAGGGAGCCGCGAGCAACATTCGTGCGGAGGCGGAGGTCGATGATGCGCAAAAATTTCGCCGTGCTGGCGGTGGCCTTGGCATTCGGTGCCGGCCCGGCGCTGGCGCAGGGCACGGTGCCGGTCGGCGCCATCGAGATCCTGAGCGGCCCGAACGCCACCTACGGCATCGCCATCCGGTCCGGGCTGGAACTGGCGCTCGACGAGATCAACGTCCAGGGCGTGCTGGGCGGCCAGAAGATCGCTCTCTCCGTCGAGGACTCCGCCGCGGACAAGGATCAGGCGATCAACGCCGCGCGCAAGCTGATCGGCCGCGACAAGGTGATCGCCATCATCGGACCGACGATCTCCAACGAGATGTTCGCGGTCGGCCCGGTGACCAACGAACGCAAGATTCCCACCGTCGGCACCTCCACCACCGCCGCCGGCATTACCGCCATCGGGCCCTACATCTTCCGCACCTCGCTGCCCGAATCCGACGTCATCCCGGTGACGCTGAAGCGGGCGATGGCACGCGGCGTGAAAAGCATCGCGCTGCTCTATGCCAATGACGACGCCTTCTCGAAGTCGGGCTTCGACGTGATGAAGGCGGCCGCCGAAAAGGCCGGGCTCGCCATTGTGGCGACCGAGAGTTTCGGCCAGAAGGATACCGACTTCTCCGCCCAGCTCACCAAGATCAAGGCGCTGAAGCCTGACGCGGTGGGCATATCCGCCCTCGTCGAGCCGATTTCGGGGGTGCTGCTGCAGGCCCGCCAGCTTGGTTTCGGCAAGGAGACCCTGTTCATCGGAGGCAACGGCGCCAACTCGCCGAAGCTCGGCGAGATTGCCGGCGTGGCGGCGGACGGGATGATCGTCGGCAGCCCGTGGTTCATCGGCAAGCCGGACGCGGTGAACCAGAAATTCGTCGCCGACTTCCGCAAGAAGTACAACCGCGACCCCGACCAGTTCGCCGCCCAGGCCTACGACGCCATGAAGATCGTGGCGGCCGCCATCGATCGGGCCGGCGCGGCCGACCCGGTGAAACTGCGGGACGCCCTGACGCAGACCAGCTTCTCCGGCGTGATGGGTCCCTTCGCCTTTACCCCGGGACGCGACCCCGCCTCGGCGGAAGGCGTCGTCGTGCTGGAAATGCAGGGCGGCAAGTTCGTCATCGCACCGTGAGGCAAGGCCAGGGGGAGCAGCCCATAGGCGCGAAGATAAGCAAGGCCAGGGGCTTTGCCCCTGGACCCCAATCAAGGCAGAGCCTTGATAATCCCCCCCTTTTCTTGGCTGCGCAGCAGCCATCGAATGATATCGAAGTTCAATTATGGGCTGCTACGCAGCCAAGAAAAAGTAGTGGGGTCCAGGGGCCTGCTGGCCCCTGGCGGGTCCAGGGCGGAGCCCTGGTGGGGCGCGGGGCAACGCCCCGCTGGCCTTCCGTCGCCGGCGGTGGGGGGCTATAGCGGCGCGATGCTCGCCCAGCAGCTCGTCAACGGCGTCCTGCTCGGCGCCAGTTATGCCCTGTTCGCCCTTGGATTCACGCTGATGTTCGGCGTGCTCCGGGTGATCAACCTGACCTATGGCTTCTATTTCTCGGCCGGCGCCTTCGTCGCCCTGTTCCTGACCCGCGATGCCGGCTTCGGGATCTGGGCGGCGCTGCCGCTGGCCGCCGCGGCCGCCGGGGTCATCGCGGTGGTGCTGGACTGGCTGCTGCTGGCCCGCCTGCGCCGCCAGGGGGCGCCGGAGCTGGCCAGCCTGATGGTCACGCTGGGCGGCGTGCTGGCGCTCTATTCCGCCGCCACCGCCGTGCTGGGACCGGACATCCGCCGCCTGCCGCCCGGTCTTGTCGCCGGGGCGCCGTTCGAGTTTTTCGGGCTGCGCGTCAGCACGCCGCAACTGCTCGTCCTGGTGGCCAGTTTTGTGCTTGTGGGCGCGTTGATCTGGCTGCTGCACGGCACCAGGCTGGGGCTCGCCATCCGGGCGATGGCCGAAAAGCCGGATGCCGCCGGCCTGATGGGCATCGACACCGGCCGCACGGCGGCGCTGGTGAGTTTCGTCTCGGGCTGCCTGGCCGGCGCCGGCGGCGTGCTGATCGGGCTCAACTTCAATGCCATCCAGCCCTACATGGGCGAGTCGATGATGCTGCGGGGCTTCGTGGTGGTCATCGTCGGCGGCCTGGGCGACATCCGCGGCGCGCTGATCGCCGGCCTGGCGCTCGGCGTGGTGGAGGTGCTGACGGCGGGCTACGTCAGTTCCGGGCTGAAGGAGGCGGTGGCCTTCGCCATCCTGGTCGCGGTGCTGTGGACCCGGCCTTCCGGCCTGTTCGGCCGGCCCACGTTGCGACGGGCCTGAGCCCAATGCCTGGCTGGCTCGACGACTTCCTGTGGACCTACCAGAACCTGGTGCACGCGCTCGGCATCAACGGGCTGCTGGCGCTGTCGATGTACGTGGTGCTGGCGGTCGGCCAGCTGTCGCTGGGGCAGGCCGCCTTCATGGGGCTCGGCGCCTATTCGTCGGCCATCATGACGCTGAAGTTCAAGCTGCCGTTCCTGCTCGTGCTGCCGGCCTCGTGCATTGCCCCGGCGCTGTTCGCGCTGGCGATCGGCGCGCCGACGCTGCGGCTGTCCGGCGTCTATCTCGCCATCGCCACTATCGGGCTCGGCGAGGTGCTGCGCGCCGTCTACATCAACGTGGACTGGCTGGGCGGGGCGCTCGGGCTGTCCGGGATCCCCGACAGCGCCGAGTTCTGGATGATCTATGGCCTGCTCGGGGTGGCCGTCGTGGCGCTCTGGCTGGTCGGGCGCAGCGGCATCGGCCGCGCCATGGAGGCGATCCGCGAGGACGAGACCGCGGCGCAGGTGCTGGGCATCAACCTGGCGCGCTACCGCCTCGGCGCCCTGCTGACCTCGGCGGTGCTGGCGGGGCTCGCCGGGGCGCTGGGGGCGCATTCCTCCAGCTTCATCGGCCCCAACGAGTACGGCTTCGAGCCGGCCGTCACCATCCTCTCCTTCGCCCTGCTCGGCGGCTCCGGCACGCCGCTGGGGCCGGTGCTGGGGGCGTGGATCCTCACCCTGCTGCCCGAGCTGCTGCGCGGGTTTTCCGATCTGCGGCTGGTGTTCAACGGTCTCATCATCGTGCTGGTCGTGCTGTTCCTGCCGGCCGGCCTGCTGGGTGTGCGCATGCGCCGGCGCGCGGCATGACGGCGCTGCTGCAAACGCAGGGTCTGACCCGGCGCTATGCCGGCCTGATCGCGGTCGATGGTGTCGACATGGCGGTGCAGGCCGGCAGCGTGCACGCGTTGATCGGGCCGAACGGCGCCGGCAAGACGACGCTGTTCAACCTGATCTCCGGCCTGGAAATTCCGAGTTCGGGCACCGTGCGCTTACGCGGACAAGACCTCACGGCGCTGCCGGCCGACCGGCGGACCGCGCTCGGCCTGGCCCGCACCTTCCAGAACGTCCGCGTCTTCGCCGCCATGACGGTGCTGGAGAACGTGCTGACCGGGCTGCACCC
>Ga0181535_10008128_pt1 | contig 10393 bp, 11 predicted proteins | sample PEATcosm2014_Bin_44_FD_119774 | JGI IMG/M metagenome (GOLD analysis project Ga0181535, IMG submission 119774) | Peatland microbial communities from MTU Mesocosm Facility, Houghton, MI, USA - PEATcosm2014_Bin17_30_metaG | ecosystem: Environmental > Terrestrial > Soil > Wetlands > Peat | place...
AATCTACGGCCTAGGCCTTCCATGACCGTCGCAATGTCGTAATATTGCCGAAGCAGCGGAATATCTGTCAGGGTAGCGACAACGAAGGCGATCGCCTAAACCAAGGAAAAAATTGGTCGGCCAAACAGTACATGTTTGAACCGGATTGTGCAACTACGCAGGGTCCTGATGCGGCCAACCTAACGCTGTTTTCCCGCGATTCTGCCATAATTTACAACCCCGTCGCCGTACCATGCGTAAGGCGGTGAGGGTTACGGCGTGCAGAGTCCTGGCGGTTCAGCTTTTCTCTGATTGGCGTGATGTTTGAGTGGTACTACCTTGCTTACAATTGGACAGGCGGTGCATTGGGACTGCCTTGGTATAGGGATGCGCAATTCAATCTTCTTCAACTACAAACCTGCTGGAACTCTCTGGCTTGCTCTGGTTTGTTAGTTCATCTGCTCGGATTTCGGAGTGTACGCTATACACCAAGAGTCACTTCCTGGTCCCCGGTTCTCCCCCCGTATCGTGTCCGGGGCCAAAAGCCATTGGTGGACCGTCGATGAACATCTGATCCTCGCGGTTCTCCTGCCAACTTCCGCCTACTAGATGAGCAGGATTGCCGCAGGCTCGATTACGGCACATGAGGTGTCGAAGGCAGATGTCACTAGGCAGGTCCGCACCGCGACGGCGAACCCATCGCAGGCGGTGAACACGGACATCTGATCCATCGAATCTATAGCGTCCGTGACCAGACTCGAAGAATGGGCCGAGCCACAACTGGCAACCGTTCTCCTGTAGCTCGAAGTTGCCAAAGAACTGGCGAGCCTTGGCGGGATCAGCAAACCATAATTTGACGTGTTCGATTGTCGGCGTCATTGAAGTATTGACCCTTGCGGTGGCCTGAGCATACCCGAGAGTGTTTTCCGCTTCAACGCAACCGGGCGGTGCACGAGTACAAGCGAAGCCTGAGAGGTGCGAGACAGCGTACGAATAGGTGTACGAATCCCCCATTTTGACTGTGCGAGGGGTCCGAATCGGGGTTTGCTCGGACCCTTGCCGGGAATTGTATGATTTGGGGCAATTCGCTTGTTAGTTCCGCATTCTAAAAGACTTAGCTAGGATTAGATTCTTTGTCTTACGAGGCTGCTCAGACCAAAAGGTACGAATTTAGGGTGTGCGAGGAAGACAATTCCTTTGAGAATATTTGTCCACACTCTGGGGACCGAAATCCCGACCAAAGTTCTACAGAGAACGGTCGCTTGCCTTCGACTGAAGTTAGTACGAGGCAGGGGTCCATCGGTTGCAATCGCATTCGGTGCATGCAGATTCCCCGGCCTTTCGGTCTGAAAAGATGTCGTACCCCTTCCCAGACAGCAATGCCTCGTCTACCTTCATCGTGTCCGTCTCGTGAATGTTTCTCGCGTGCGAGGAGAACGGGTGCCCACACTTGCAGGGTTCTTTTGCTTTTTCCATGTTCGCAGCGGCCTCCGCTGCCAGTCTGTCTCTTTCGTCAAAGCAATGCCGGAAATCTCGCAAGTCTCCTGCGTCGGTGACTACTTCCCATCGGTCGAGCACCATGTCAGTTTTGCGGATTATCGTTCCAGCCGGATCGCGAGCAATCATAAAAGAGTTGCGCTCGCCATCTGAACGGCTGAAACGGACCTGCATCGCCTCCCATCCTGCTCCGAGCACCTCGTTGGTGCCAGGGATATAGGTCACCGTAGTTGTGAGTTCCGGCTCCGTCATGTTTCTGACAATAGCAGAGGCTACTTCAGCGCCGCTTCCTTTTTCTTCTCCGTCACAGCCGCAACCTGCGCCATAGATATCGTTCAGGCTTATACTCGTGTCTTGGTTCAGCCTGAAATGGAGAAGCGACGTTCTCCGTTAGTGAGTATTCCGCCCTTCGGGCGGGGATTTTCAAGGCATGGGGTCTTTCGATCCGATGGAGGTTGGGCGGCGCAGGAACGAGTCCTCACGCCCCCGTTCATCGTCTCGATGAGCCCACCGGGCTATCCCTCGGCATGGTTGCGTCCCCGCAGTGCCCGCTTCCGTTTCACCCGGCAAGATCATTTTAGCTCCGCAACGACCTGCCGTTTCTCAACAATCCGGTTGGCCCCTGACTCCGCCAGAACAGGAGCGGCCCGGACCCGAATCGTGAGAGCCTTGTCTTCATCAGCTAAAGGCGTGAGAGGTTCTAGCAACGTTCGTATGAGTGTGAGAAGCTACATCAAATGAGGATGTTGCCGCGCATCGCCGTGACGACTTCAGTACTCAGCGCCGTTTTATTGATTGGCTGCCAAAGCTCCTCGTACGCGGTCAGATGGTCAAGAGGTTCACGCGACTACAAGTCTAAGGTTCTGAAAGCGCCCACGGCAGTCGGGGAGTTGAAGCATATCGAGTGGGATGGCTGGGGATGGGCTGGGCAGGACACGACGGTCTATCTTGTATTCGATCCGACAGACTCATTATCGGCCGTTGCCAACAAGCAGAACCCCGGCAAGCTTAAAGGCATACCGTGCGAAGTCTTTGTCGTGCGTCCTCTAGAGAGTGACTGGTACACCGTCCAATTCTATACAAATGAATTTTGGGGTCGACATAACGAGCTGAATTGTACTGGGTCAAACAACTAACCGATGTCATCCCCTCAATGATTCATCTAATGTGGGTCAAAATAGACTTTCCTTGGCTCTCCGACATCGCGGTGGCTAGCCGCTTCGCTCTTCACGCGGCTTGCTGGCGGTGACTCTGGCGTTGCTGTCTGGCGGCTTCCAGCTTGCGGTCGCGTTCCGCGTGGATTTCCTGCTGACGCCCCGCGAGCATGTCGTTTGGCGTCACATAGCCGATGGCGCTGTTGAGCCGGACGTTGTTGTAATGCTCCACGTAGCTCTCGACTAGACGCCGTGCATCTTCCAGCGACAGCGGCGTCCCCGGCCGAATGCACTCGCTTTTCAGCGACTTGTGCCAGCGCTCAATCTTGCCGTTCGACTGTGGATAATAAGGAGAGGATCTGACGTGCGTCATGCCCGAGATTCGAATGAACTCCTTGAAATCGCGGGCAATGAACTGCGGGCCATTGTCGGAGATGATTCGCGGCTTCGGTTCCGGGTACTTCTCCTTGGCGCGCTGCAGGATCACCTCGACATCAGCTTCTCGCATGGACTCACGCAGATCCCCATGCACGAGGAAACGACTGAACCCATCCAGAATGCTGCACAAGTAATAGAACGTGCCGCACAGGTTGATGTAGGAAACGTCGATATGCCAGTGCTGATGCGGCTGCAGCGGCTGCTCGAAACCAGTCCCCTTGCGTGACGGCCGTCTCTTCCACCGGGATAACAATCCGGCCTGCTTCAACACCCGCCAAACGCTCGCCGGACTGACGGCCACAACGTCAGCGTCGAGCATCATGAACGTCAGCCGCCGATAGCCTTCCAGCGGGTTCTTCAAATGAAACCCGATGATTGCTTCTTTCTCCCACGGCTCCAACCAGAAATCGCGGGGAACCCAACCGTTGTGCTCGTTGACGCACCCGTACCGCTGCCGCCAGTCATAGAACTTGCTGGCGGTCACGCCCAGCCACGGGATGAACCGTCCGACGCCGATCTCGGCCTTCTCCGACCAGCGCCGGACGAAATCCACCACTAGATCCCGCACATCATGCGGCACCCAGATACCGGTTAGAGTTCCCCAAGACTTTTTTTTAGGGCGATGTGCTCGGCCATCAGCTCAGCCAGGACCTCGTCCTTGGTCTGCACCTTCTTCTCCAAGAACTCGATCCGTTTCTGCTTCTCCTCCACTTGGCGGTGGGGACGCTCCTGAGACTGAAAAGCGGCGGCTCCGTTCTCGAACAGTTCTTTCTGCCAGCGGTAGAACACCGTTGGCCGCAGGCCTAGCTCTTCACACAGCTCCGAGACGGGTACTTTGTCCACAAGATGCCGCCTCAGGATGGCTACTTTTTCTTCTGGGGTGAAATGCTTTCGTTCTTTCCTCATACGTTCGCTCCGTTATCTTAACGGATGAACGCTTTCTCCATTTCCAGCTGAGGCAGAACACTCGTACCCCAAAATGTGCGTTTTTATAGGGTACGTCCGTGACGATTCCTTTGCAAATCATTGGAACGCTAGCGCGAACTACCTTTCCTCGCCTTCATCAACTCCAACTGCTTTGTTAAGCATGTACGCAGGTTTACTCGTCTCGATCTCGAAAAGCTGTCCCATTTCTTGTGACAATCGATAGTCCGTGTTACGGAGGTACAAGAACTCGGACACCAGATCCCGAAGAATCTTGTACGAAAAATGATTCTTCCTTAAATCCTTTTCAAGCTCGTAGATCTCGCTCTTCGGTACATCCCGGAAATATTCCAATAAAATAGATAAGTGGACTAGCTTGACTGAGGTTAGACCCCCAAGCCCCTTACGCACTTCTTCAAAGGTGAGCTCAAGATCCTTTAGGCCCACCGATCTGGTGATCCGCTTGATCACGCCGTACGCGGCCGCTCCAGTCAACCAAATCAACGTCTGATCGGCTCCTTCGGCTAATTCTTCCTGCGTACGGAAAGGATCCGCTTCCTTCAACACCTCGGCAAAGCCTATACGCAAATCCTGCATGTTATGCTGAGCCAAATCAAGTACCCTACGCAAGAGGCGCAAGCCCAGCAAATAGCTTTGCTCTGTGAGTCGCCGCTTTGGTCCCTTAGGCAATACTCCCGGGAAGTTTCGCAACACCTGGCCCATAACCCTCAACGTTTGAAGAGCGATAGCGATCTTGACCAATTCCTGTAAAGTTGGTTCATACGGTACGCGGTTGTTTGGAGCAGGAAATGATTGCGATTCCTCGACTGAATCCTGTCTTGTTCGATATTCGTCTCGGTTGGCCGAAATATCTGAGCTAGGCAAACACAATTTTTGAGGCTTATCCTTAATCAAGCGGTTGACAAAGGTCACATCAGCATCCAACGTAGCAGGCTGGCACTCTACATAAATTTTTGCCGCATTAGCCAACAGTCGGTCGATTGTCCGGGAATCACGACTCAGGTACAGATAAAACATTACGATATTTGTGTAATCTTCCCATGCCAACCGATCGGTCATGTCGTCTAGCTCTGATCGAAGAGACGATTCGTTCTGCTCCATGTTCTCGAACAGATACCGGGCCACGCTGTAACAATACAGACCTTTGTATGCAAATCGGTAGGAGTCACCTTCCTTGCGAATGATCTTTGCCTCTGTGAGATTGGCAATCATCTGCGTTTCCGATAATCGCATTTCGTAAACGGTGCAGTACTCAGAATGCACGTCGCTGATTTCTTTTCCCGACAGGAAGGGTCGATCTTTCTTGAACATGCAATAACCAATTCGAGACAGGTACGTGTACATCGTGCCGATGTCTGCGACACTCTTGCTTACCAATGTCAACCTGTCGGTGATTATTAGCTCGACGATGTGACCATAAGCACCAGCGCTACGCGACGCTGTGGAGGAAGACGACACATCCGCCTGGAGCAGGCCGATAATAAAAATCGGAAACGTCGGTAGAACTCCCTTTCGATATACGGCGGCAACCTTATCTTCGCTGCATGCAACAGCGTAGTGGAAATCGCGGGAGTCTACTGAGTCTTCATGGCCCAACGCGTGCCATTTTTCGATAAGGCGCCCAGTAGAACGTTTGCCAAACTCTTGAATGTCGCAAAACTGGAAGTTGGCAAACATCTTTCGGGCGGGACCCGCGTCGGCTAGCTCTTCCAATGCGTAAAGCCTACTGCTAAGGAGAATAACCTTTCCACAGTGAGCCTGGAGCTGGTCTACAACGGCGCCCTTCCCTTTTGTCGCGTACTTAAGCTCATGCCAGTCGTCAACGATAATGACTCGTTGACTCACATCCAGATCCAAATATTGATCGCTCCACTCGGCCCCATATTGTTCCTCAACCGCTTTTTTGAGGAGACGGCGGATGTCACGGGCTTGGTACCCGTCGATATCTCTTGCTTTAACAAGAACAGGGACAAATGCACCGTTTGCCAACAGGTCCCGACAAAGCTTCTTGGCGAGACACGTCTTGCCGGACATTTCATCCCCCACAATGACGAGTCGAGGAATGGAACGCACAAACTCAAGCACATTCCGACCCTCCATCATTCGGAGAAGTTGGAATTTTCTGTCTGGGTCCTTGCATGCTAGAGTCGGATATATGAACAGATCGTCAATTGTGACATCGTGCTTGCGCGGATGAAGAATCGGTAGCCCTGGATCGGCGAGACTCTTGGAAAAAGTGTTGCAGTGCTGAAATACTGACTTCCGTGCCAGTCTGTTGCGTATGAACGGACGTTCGCCTAGGCTCTTACAGGCATACTTATCATCTTTCCACGAACATAGAAATACCTCATAGTTCTGCACTTTGTCGTCGATTGCTATGACATGGAACGCGGAGGAGGGCGAGGCGCCGTCCAGTTGAAGCACGGCCCCTTCGACATGTTGCGTGTCGCCAGTATCAACGTCATGTTTCCGATATACTGCCGTTTCATGTTCATGACCAGTCAAAATAAGGTCGGAGGTACTCTCAACTCCGACACGGAACTTTCGAGCATTCTCGGGAATTAACCAATTAAGAGGATGATGAAAGGCTGATATTTCTAAATCGGCCGCTTCCCCCAATAGCTTCAGCAAGGCATTCGGGAACACGAGAGTCCCTGGCATTTCAGGATTTGTAGATACCCATGCCGTATTAAAGCAATTCACTCGACATTTGGTTCCGTCAACCTCAAATGTCAGGCGATAAGCGAGCCGGTCTTTCTCGGGCCTCGTCGCAGAATTGAGCATTGTCGACTCAAAGTCAAAGAAATTATTTTGAACGCTCAATATCTGCTTGACCGTCTCGCCCGCAGGATCAATGGTCTCAGAATTTTTCCTGACGTGCTGGAGCAGGGCATCCCGGGTATCCGGTTGGGAGGTAAAATCTAAATCGTGATTTCCGGGGATATAGAATTGCAAAACTTTGGTATGTTTACTCTCCAGTCCGCTTACAATCGTTGAGCACAGCGCGGTAGCCAGTTGGTATTGTTTCTTGGTGCCAGAATATGCGATGTCACCTGTCACCGCTATGAGATAAGCATTCGCACTGGGAGCGACGTTCTTGACTGCGGATACTATGTCGCTTGCCCTTAGTAGGACCAGGTCTTCGGGCGTCTTGATGTGAATGTCGCTAATTTGTACTATCGCAAGTTTCAACATCTTTACCTCGTCACGTAGTTTGTGCGTTCCTAATTGTTACTCTCGTCAGGGAAGAAAATCTATCAAGTTTCCACGTGCCGGGTCGGAAAGTGAGCGGATCACTGCGCCTCGCAGTGCCTTATGAGCGTGTCCTTTGGCACTCCCACCTCTACCGAGATGTCGCGCCAGCTAAGCCCCTCGCTGCGGAGTTTACCCACTAGAACGGTATCGACGTGCACGGCAGGCCGTCCGAAGCGGACGCCCCGTCTCTTGGCTGCTTTCTGCCCAGCAATAACACGCTCTCTGATGGTGGAGCGTTCCAGTTCTGCGACTGCTGCGAGAACTGTGAATATCATCTTCCCGGTTGGAGTCGAGGTGTCGATAGACTCTCGCAGGCTTACAAAGTCAATGCCTAGCGCCGCAAACTCTTCCAATGCTCGGAGCAAGTGCGAAGTTGAACGCGCAAACCTGTCAAAACGCCAGACGGCGACTACATCGAACTTTCCGCGGCGCGCATCGGCCATGAGCCGATCCAGCGCAGGCCGCTTGTCCTTGGCTCCGGTCATCTTGTCGGAGTAGGTTTCAACTGTCTGCCATTTACGGAACTGACCATATTCGCCGAGTTCGTTCACTTGCATATCCTCATTTTGCACGCCCGTGCTGACTCTGACGTACAGCGCCACTCTTTTTGGTTTCATGGATGATTGCCCTCCGGCGCAAACCTAACATCTTTTCTTGACTCCGACGCGGAATGGCCTTCAAGTGATATGAACAGTTGGAAATAGAGTTCTTGACATGTCGCATAAGTTATAACAAATACGACAGTCAAAACAGCAAAGAACAAGTGAGCGGAATCAGTCACTTGCAGATTCGCTTTCAGAGGGACTTTTGCGACACTAACAATCACCCGATTGTCCTCTTGCGGCTCCTCAACCACGGGGCACCGTGTTCCGGGGGATTGCGCCGGGGCTGACGAAGCCCCAATGATAACTATGGTATGGTGACCGCAACGGTAAACGATAGGGCCATGCTACGTGCACCTTTTGCTGCCCCGGAACAAAGTCTACACGACGCGGGGATGTCACTCGTGAGGGTGTCTCCTGTCACTGACAGGCAGTTCTTTGGCCTGCTTTCATTCGGAGACTGCATTCAAAACCCAGAGGCCCAATGAAAACACTTACCGTTGTCATGTTCACACTAGCGTGTGTCTCGGTTTGTGGCGCGCAACAAAATCAGAAGAAAATTGCGTTAACCCCGAACTCGACAGCATCGTCTGGGGACGTACTTAGCGAACTGAACAAGAAATTTTGCTCGGGTGTGATTCTAACGGGCAACGCCAATGCCGCTGATTACATGCTCGAATTGGGGCACAAGAAGACGGGGTTGTCGCTTTGCAGCGGTTCTGCGAATTGTCCCGAAACAGAATATTCCGCAACGTTGTTTTCTTTGACCGGGGACGTCCTATTCCAGACAAAGTCGCATGTTTATTCCGTCGTCACGTTACCAAGCGCCATGCGCGGCGTTTGCAAGGCCATAGGACAGCAGAAGTAGTTGGAACCAGTCCCACAATCACCGTCAACGGTGCATGCTAACGCGTGCTATGCTTCGGGCGTGTCCGGTGCCGTCGTCTATACCCGCATCAGTGATGAGGAACAGGGGCGGCGCAATGCTGCAAACATCCCCACTCAAACCAAGAAGGCCCGGGATCACTGTGAAAGGCTAAGATTGCCAGTTCTCAAGGTCTTCATAGATGAAGAATCTGCCCGTACTGCCCACCGCACAAATCTTCAAAATTTATTAGATTACTGCCGAGAACATAAGGGCCAAGTTTCGCATGTCGTTGTAGCCGACTTGAGCCGACTGGCTCGGAATGTGTCAGACCAAGGAGTGCTCATAGGTCGACTCGCCGTGATGGGAATTGAACTGATCTCTGTCGATGAGCCTCACATAGATCGGACGGCGGCGGGAAAGCTATCTGCGAACCTGCTCGGCAGCGTGAATCAGTTTTACTCGGACCAGTTGTCAGAACGGGTGCGGTATCGAATGGGAGAGACAGTGAAGTTGGGCCGCTTTCCTCACCGTGCTCCGCTCGGGTATCGCAACGTACAGGTGAACGGCACCAAGAACCTCGCCATAGATACGGAGCGGGCGCCGATCATTCGCAAGGCTTTTGAACTGCTTGCCACGGGCAGCTATAAGAGGGATGCCGTGCTCAGGAATGTCAATGCAATGGGTCTTCGGACGATTCGAGGCAACCCGGTCACTCCGCAATCGTTTTCGCAGATGATATGCAACCCCGTTTACATGGGATGGATTCACTCAGGAGCGAACAAAGTAAAGGGAAACTTTGAAGCAATCGTAAGTGAAGAGTTATTCAACACCGTACAGGCTGTGTTGCAAGGGCGAAGAGCTCCTGTCGCGCATAAACAAGTGAGTGAAGATTTTCCATTGCGTGGGTTCGCTCGGTGTTCCAAGTGCGATCACCTTTTGACGGCCGCGTGGGTCAAAGGCCGTGGCAAGCACTATGCGCACTATTGGTGTTACAACAAATCCTGCAAGCGCATAGGCGTCTCAGGAACCGAGTTAGAGGGGCATTTCGTACGGCTGCTCGCAATGATGCAGCCCACGGCTGAACTGATCGCGAAGCTACCGGACATTGCGGAATCCAATTGGAAGGTGCGTAGCAAGCGGATAGAGGATGAAAAGCGGACCCTGCAAAACCGCTTGAACGAAAACGAGAGTTTGAACCTTCGCGCTATCGAAGCACGCATCAAAGGAGAGCTTGCCGCCGACGACCTAGAAAAGTTCAAAGCAGCAAACAACAGGAGCATATCGGCTATAGAACAGCAGTTGAAAGAATTGCAATCTGAGTGTTTCACGATGGAGCAATTAATGGCCGATGCCCGACGTTCTATCGTGAATCTTGCAAAGGCTTGGCTCGATGCCGACACAGCGCGCAGGCAGGAGATTCAAACTGCCCTTTTTCCAGACGGTTTGGTGTTTTCTCCCGATTCCCTCTTCTTTGAACCGGGTAACCACACGCTGATGCAATCAGTTAGAGAACTTGTGACTACGCTTATAAAAGATGGTCGGGGAGAGAGGATTTGAACCTCCGACCCCCTGGTCCCGAACCAGGTGCTCTACCAGGCTGAGCCACTCCCCGACGGCGCTGCGGGCGGTAATGCGGTAATAAGGAAGGACTCCGC
>Ga0181535_10008129_pt1 | contig 10392 bp, 9 predicted proteins | sample PEATcosm2014_Bin_44_FD_119774 | JGI IMG/M metagenome (GOLD analysis project Ga0181535, IMG submission 119774) | Peatland microbial communities from MTU Mesocosm Facility, Houghton, MI, USA - PEATcosm2014_Bin17_30_metaG | ecosystem: Environmental > Terrestrial > Soil > Wetlands > Peat | place...
CCTAGGCATCTTTACTTACCGAGAGAAGATAGCATTAAGCTTTAATTTGTTTAATGCCTATTACCGAATAGGAGAGATTGCGGAGCGGAAGGGGGCGCGCATCGTCAACATGTCCCCCGGATCCTATCTGGATGTATACGAGTACGGAGATTTCTCTCAATGTTGCATCGGCTGATTTGGATGCTATCCGGCAGACACCTCCTGTCGAAGAAGGGGCGTGTGGTTTCAGCGCATAGAAGGCGTAATTGGCTGCGCCTGGGGAGCAAGGAAGCGGGACCGAAGATAGCCGCCATCTTTATAGCATCTGCGAGAGCTGCTGCAGACTCGGCGTACCCATCCGCAAATACCTGCTCGACATGCTGTCCGGCTTGGCCGAACTCACCCTGCCGTCTGCACCGCTATCGCAGGATGGAAAAACGGACCAAAAGTGGCGGCAATCCTCTCCGTGGTCGAAAGCTGTAGACGGTTCGAAATTCCAATCCGCAAATACCTCGGCGATACCCTGCCCGGGCTCTCCAACACTTCGACCCAACGCACCGCCACACTCACCCCGGACGCCTGGATCTCCAGCCACACTCCTGCAGTTCTTTAAACTCGCCCACCCAGTCTCGTCAACCGTGTGCTTGGCCGTATGCTACAGTGCTATCTTCCTCTCTTTCCAAAAACCTTGGAAAGAGTGGAAGCCGATTCCCACATTCCCACCGCCACGACCACTACGGATGGATCAAATCCCCAAAACCAACTGGCAAAATTCCCTGGGTCTACTCACTCAAGGTCATGTGGCCGACTCCGGGACATACACTTAATCTCTGCATCCTGAAGGACGGGGCAAAGCTTATTGCGCAAGAGGAAGCAAAATAAGCGTCTTCAGCGCTCGCAGGATGCGCATATTCGCCCGCCATCCTGCCCCGAAGCGCGGCGCGTCGGCCCTGCGCTTCGTCTGCACAGGCAATTCCACGAACTTGTAGCCGCGACGAATCGCCTCCACCGCATATTTCGTTCCAATTGAATCAAACTCGGGCATTGAAAGAACACTGCGCAAGCACTCAGCTGAATAAGCTTTCACCCCACACATAGGGTCTTTCAGCCCCCACAGCAGCCGACCAGCTACGGAAAAGGCTACTTCCCCCAGGCGCTGCAGGCGATCCCGGCTGCCTATGACCATATCTTCACCCTGAACGATCCGCTCGTAAAACGTCTTGATGATACCAGGATCATGCTGTCCGTCCGCATCAAGCGTAATGACATAAGCGTAGTCTGCTTCACATGCCTTTTCAAATCCCGTCTGAAGCGCCGCCTCATACCCTCGATTCCCCGCGTGACTGATTACGATTGCTCCCGCCCCTCTGGCCAGTTCCGCCGTCGCATCAGTCGATCCATCATCAACCACGATTGGCATCGCATACTGCCGAACGCCGGCCACTACCCGTTCTATGGTCTTTGCTTCGTTCAGCGCAGGTATGACTGCCGCGATCGGCTTTTCACTGTTGGATGTCATAGACTCCAAGATGCTCTCCTGCCTGTACCTCACGCGTGGTTTTCTTGCCCACAACCTCGTCCATTTTATAAGGTGGAAACGCATCGCTCGGGCACGGCCGCAGAACATCTATGTCCGCCGCCGTTATCTGATGACCGCGCTGCAGTGTTTTGCGCGCACGTATGGCGCGCCGTTGCAGGATCGCGGTTTCCTGCTCGTTGTCTTCAATTTTTTTCACGCCGCCTCCCAATGCGGCTTCCAGCTCTCGTGTCCGCTCCACCATCTCCTTCCAACTCTTCGGACACATGGAGAACTTGTGATCTGGTCCCTCGCGGCTGATGTCATCCGTAAAGTGCTTCTCAATGATCTTGCCGCCCAACGCGATGGCCCCCAGCACGCTGGCGTATCCCGGCGTATGGTCGCTCAACCCCAGAACCATTTCCGGATACATGGCCCGGTAAGTTTTCAACACATTCAGCTGAACGTAACGCATATTTTCTATCGAGCCCGTGTAATTCGTATTGCATTGCAATAGTGCCAGCTGCTCATTCAATTCCAGTCCGGCGTTGACCGCTCTCTGCACATCGTCCATGCTCGAAGCTCCTGTAGCAATCAAATACGGTTTTCCCTTCGATGCGATGTGTCGGATGATTTCAATCCAGGTAATGTCTCCCGACCCGACTTTATAGGCTGGCACATATGGATCGATGGCGTCCACCAGTTCAAAATCGTACGGACTGGTAAAGAATGTGATCCCGGCCCGCGCGCTCGTCTCTTTCAAACTCGCCGTCCAGTTCATGCTTATTGACGCATCTTGGTACACTTCGAAGACTGATTTCTTCCAGCTCGCCTGATGGGATTTTCCCCCAAGCGCACGAAACCCTACATCGCTGACGATGCTCGCCGCCCGAAAGTGTTGAAACTTGGCGGCATCTGCCCCAGCTTCCTTGGCCAGAAAGATCAACTCCCGCGCCCGGCCCAGATCTCCGTCATGGTTGGCCGCTATGTCAGCGATGAAGTACGCCGGGTGTCCTTCCCCAATTTGCCTGCCTTCGATACGCAGTTCGGTGCTTGGTTTACGCATGCTCGTACTCCATGGCTGTTTTGGCAATCTCATCCTGCATCTCTGGACACCTAGCCCCATAAGGGGCCAGCGCGCAACTCAACTTGTCCACATTCATGGTCATATTCAGCGGACGTCTGGCCTGTAGAGGTCGCGCCGTCAACTCTCCCATGCTGGCGGTCTTCAGGGACAGTCCCAGCGCACTGGCAAACGCAATGGCATAGTCTGCCTTCGATATGCCCGTCCTGCAGCCCGCGTTGTAAGTACCCGTTATCTGATTCTTGTAAATGATCTGCATCAGAACACACAAGCTGCTGATGTGCATCGCGTTGAACACAACATCGGTAAACAGCGTGATTGGCTCTTCACGCTGGAGGGAATTATAGATCCAGTCGCTGAAACTCTCTCTCGTCGCGCTACGGCTCTTGCCGAAAAAATTTGTGCGCAGGATCGTCGCCTTCTTGCACTTGATCAGCAACTCTCCGGTTAGCTTTGTCAGTCCATATACATTCATTGGGCTGATGTTGGCTTCCTTGTGCCCTCCCTTGCCGTCGTACACCTGATCCGTTGAAACGTGAATCAAGTGTATGTCAGGACAACGGCTCTGCGCAATCGCCGTCGACAGGAAACTCGGCACTAACGCGTTACCCTGCACGGCCATCGGCACATCAATTTCGCACACATCCACATTGGTCGCCGCAATCAAGTTGATCATTACATCAGGATGCACTGCTTCGATCAGTGACCGCACGGCCTCTACGTCCGTCATGTTCAGCACATGATCAAGTTGACTTGACCGACCTGCCGTTATTACGTTTTCCCCGCGCTCCAACAAGTAAGGAACCAGCGATGCCCCTAAAAGGCCGTTGCTTCCCAAGACCAGTATCTTCTTCATTCCTGCCTCTGTCCGCCTTATCAGGAAAACTGCTTTAGGGTCTTCTGCAGGATTTCGGCCTGCTGGCGCGCCTGCGATAAATCCCAGTAGTTGGTCTTGAACTGAAACAGTCGCATTTGCAGATGCTCGGCCGTCGGGCACAGACCTAGCCGGTAGGACTCCAGCCTGCGCGGCGCGATAAACTTCTCTCGACCAAGCAGATTCTGCTCCTTGAACATCGGCTCAAGGTAGGTTAGTTGCCAAGCTGCATAGACTCCGTCCCCGCCGTTGGCCAAAAACGCATCACGGATCTCATGCCATGTCGCCGTCGGATGTTCATTCTTGCAGACCCACGTCCAGTAGGAGTTCACATAGTCGGAGCCGACCCGCTGCGGTATGAACCAGCTGTGATACTCCGTCGTCGCCTCGGCAAATATCCGCGCCGCCTCGATCCGACGGCCGACTAACTGATCAATGTTTTCCACCTGCGCCAACGCCACAGCACAGCACAGTTCTGACATTCGGTAGTTCCATCCCAACGAGACGTGGCGTGAATAATTCGGGTCCTGAATATCCTTCTTCGTGATCCGCGCCTTCGTAGCTCCTACGCCGGCATACCCCAACGACTGCACTCTTCGGATGTTCTCGGCCAGAGCCTCATCCTCCGTCAGCACCATGCCGCCTTCTCCGCTTGTCAGATGCTTTGAGCTTTGAAAGCTGAAACTCGAGCAGTCGCCCAGAGTCCCGACAATTCGTCCCTTGTATTTTCCCAGATAACATTCAGCGTTGTCTTCAATCACCTTGACGCCGTGCTTTCGTGCGATGGCCATGATCACGTCCATGTCCGGACATAGACCGTACAAGGACACCGTTATGATTGCTTTCGTATTCGGCGTTATCAGTTCTTCGACTGATTTCGCGTCGATCACGAACGTATCCGCATCCACATCCGCAAAGACCGGCGTGGCATTGGCCTGCAACACGGCGAACGTCGTCGATGACATCGTCAATGGCGGAACAATCACTTCATCACCTGCGCCTACCCCCATCGCTTCCAGCGCCGCATGCATCGTCGCTGTCCCGTTGACAAAGGACACTGCGTACGACGATCCAAACCGGCTCGCAAACGCCTGTTCAAGTCGCCGCATGAAGGTTGCTCCGCTTGAACTGCGAAACCCTGAGTCAAGCACTTGGTTTATATTTTCACGCTCTGATGAGCCGATACGGCTGATTGTCTTACTCATTTGATCCCTCCATGGCAATCGTCTTTAGATAGCCCTCGTTACGAATCGTCCCCGCATTGATCTCGGACAGTTCCGGATGCTGCAAGATTAACTCGATAATCGCCCTGTATCCAACGCCGAAATCATTACCAAAATGCGCTAACACTGTCCGCACAAATTCAAGATCCTCTGGCTTGTCCACCGTCCAGCGCCACTTACTCAGATTCGGCTCCATTTCCAAGCTGCGGCACGCAAACTTGTCAGGATTCTTCCAGATGTACGGCGTAACGTGTTCACGTTCGGACATCAACTTAGCTTCCTCGTATGCCAACGTCAAGGCTCGGAAACGGAACGCCTCGATATCTAGCCCTTCCGGATACGTCGGTTTGATCGTGTTTGACACATAGTCTAGTCCTTCTGACTCTTCCAGAAGGCTGACTACTTGATCGATAATTTCCGGGTCTTTCAGCGGATCGTCTGCTGTCACACGGACAATCACATCCGCTTCATAATGCCGTGCGCACTGCCAGAATCGATCCAGCACATCCTCTTCGCTGCCACGGTAATGAGCTATTCCTTGTCGCTGCAGCCACTGCACTAGCACGTCATCCTTGTGATTGGTTGTCGTAGCTACAACTACTTTGTCGACCTTCTCAGCCCGATTCACTCTATACAACAGCACTTCCAGCATGGGTCTCCCGCAGAGTTCAGCCAAGACCTTTCCTGGTAGTCGCGATGACCCCATCCTCGCCTGCACGATTGCCACTGTGCTCATTTCATCTCCCACCGAAACGGCTCGATCAATCGCGGATCCTCGCTCGCTAGTTCCGCCAGATCCGGTATCGCTATCTTCTGGGCCGCCGCCACCAACTCGGTTAGTTGGCTTAGACTGTCTATGCCGACAACTACTCGCTCCAGGCCTTCTTGCTGCAAAGCGAAATTCACGGCCACCTGTAACGGACTGGCTTGCGCACTCTCCACAAGCATCTTCCATCTTCCCAGAGGAATTTTCCATTTCTGGAAATAGGCCGGCCGCCTTGTGGCCTCCATCACCAACAGCCCTTGCAAGAACACAGACCGCGCGTGAACCCGACAGCCTCCCTTTGTCAACCGCTCCAGCCATCCACTGGTTCGTATCCGCTGGTCAAACACGTTGTACGGAGTCTGCACGATGTCGGGCCAGAACTGTGCTGTCAATTCCTCAAGCATCTCCGGAGAATAGATGGAGTACCCTAGGAGCCGAACCCGCCCCGTTTCACGCAGCCCCTCAAGAGCCCGCCTATACGCAGCTCCATTTCGTCCCAGCATGTCTTCCGGGCGATGCAGAAGAAGACCATATAATCCATCAATTCTCAGTCTGGAAAGCGCTGCATCCACATGCTGAAACATCCATGACTCAACATCAGTTACTTCTTCATCCAATGGCGGAAGCTTCGTGATCAACTTCCAGCCTTGCATTCCGATCCGGCCCAGAACGGTTTCGCTCTCTCCATACACGATCGCCGTATCCAGTACATCAATCCCGGAGCGGCGGGCATACGCCAATATCTGTTCTGCCTCAGCATACGGAATCTGCCCGCTGGAATTGGCAATCCCATAAGCCGATCCAAACTGAGCCGTACCCAATGACAACCGCATTAGAACTGTCCTATTTTGGCCTTGTGCTGCTCGATCCACGCCTGTAGTTCTGCGTCGCTCATCCATTCCGTATTATTGTCGCTCGTGTAGCTAAATCCTTCAGCCACCTTCTTGCCGTTTTTGATGCGGTGCGCATCCTTGTCCCACTCATGGATCGCAGGGAGAATCTTGTAGTGCGCCTCGTATTCGAAGGTGTAGAACGAGTCTTCTGTCCCGATCATTTGCTCGTGAAGCTTTTCACCCGGCCGAATGCCGATGATCTCCTGCCTGGCCTCCGGGGCCACTACGCGAGCAAGATCAGTGACTTTCATCGACGGAATCTTCTTTACATAAATCTCGCCGCCAGTCATGTCGTCGAATGCATGCCACACCAACTCAACGCCTTGCTCTAGGGAAATCATGAACCGTGTCATCCGTGGGTCTGTGATCGGCAATACGCCCCGGTCCTTGATCGACATAAAGAACGGAATTACTGAACCGCGGGAGCCCATGACGTTTCCATAGCGCACAACCGCACACCGCGTGTCACGCCCCCCCGCATACGAGTTGCCCGCCACAAACACTTTGTCTGAGGCCAGCTTCGTCGCTCCGTACAGGTTCACCGGACTGCTTGCCTTGTCTGTGGATAAAGCCACCACCCGCTTCACACCCTTGTCGATGCAGGCATCTATCAGGTTCATTGCTCCGATGATATTAGTCTTGATGCACTCAAACGGGTTGTATTCGGCCGTTGGCACAATCTTGGTCGCGGCGGCATGCACCACGTAATCCACATTGTCGAGCGCACGGTACAACCGCGCCTTATCCCTGACGTCTCCTATGAAGAAGCGGACTCGGTCATCGCCTTGGTACTTCTGCGCCATGGCCCACTGCTTCATTTCGTCACGAGAAAATATGATCAGTTTCTTGGGATTGTATTTGGCAAGTGTCATGGGAACAAATGTGTTGCCAAATGATCCCGTGCCTCCAGTGACTAAAATCGTTGAGTTCTTCAGCATTTACAACCTCCGTTCAAAGTAACAAGCCAAGGCATTGGATGCGATTTCTGAGCTACTGCCCATAAAATCAAAAATCTTACCCCCATCGATACAGCCATTGCAATCGCGGCCCCTTCGATCTTCATTCGCGGGACAAGCGCCAGTAGCAAAACGACATTCAAGACGCCTGTTCCAAGACTCGACAATGAAAGAAGTCCCGTGCGCTTTGAATAATAGATAAAGTTCACAACGCTGTACTGCATTCCCAAAAAACATTGACTCAAGGCAAGCCACCCAATGATTCTCCCTGCCCGTTCATACTTCGCGCCAGCCAGAAGATTTACCGCCCACGGCCCCACCGCAAAACTTAACAATGCAATTAATAATACACCAACGTAAAAGACGTATGTATACTTTACGATCATACGCTTTTCCCGCGCATTGTTCGTCGTCAACTTCATGAACAGCCATGGCGAATATGCATTGTTCAGCGACGCAAACAACAAGTAGAGTCCCATGGAAAGCTGCACTGCCACCATGTAGATACCTGCTTCTCCTATGCCTATTTTATCCGCAATAATCACGCGATCGATCATCGACAGCAAAATAATCCCGATTGAATGCGGCACCAGCGGCACACCGTAACTGAGCGCGTCCTTCATGTAGGATGGCTTCCAGGAGATAAACCGCAGCAGCCCGTCAGTCTGCAACGAACAAATGGCAATTAAGGCAAAAAGCACGGCCGTCCATACCTGCGCCATAATCCTGCCACTGGCCCCCATCTTCATTCCGACCACCAATATAAGGGAAATTATCATGTTGATCAGACTTTGCAGGTTCTGAAAAGCCCCAAACTGTTTTGCCTTTTTGCGCACCTGCCATTGAGTCAGGCGTAGCTGCAGACATGCTGTTGCAACCGCGGTAATCACCGCATAGCACATGAATACCGTATTCAACTTAAATACGTTTGCTAGCACGCCTCCACCGGCAAGAATGACCAGTAGCAGCAACGTCCCGGATACAAGAATGACCTGAAGAGATACGGCGATATATTCACTTAATTCTTTATTTGTTACCCCCTCGTCGAAATATTTCCGAGATACAGCGCTACATGTCTCAAGCCCGACCAGTGCCCCCAGAAATGCCAGTAACGTTTGAAACATTGCCACTTCGCCGTACTTATCCGGACTCAAATACCTCGTCAGAATCGGAAGCAAGGCAAATGGGATCACCGCATTGATAATATTTGCAGTTAAGTACACTGCCGAGTCTTTGAATAATGATCCTTTGTCAGTTTGCATGCTTAATCTATCCACACAGTCCGGTATGTTATGTGGCCTTTGTCCTTTCTCTTGGCGAGCGACTCTCACTCGACCATTCACAACTGGCATGTCGATATAGCCTTGTCACGTTTTCTACTGCAATTTGTTCAGAATGCTTAAGCCATCCGATATTAGTGTCGCGCCCTCCACTTCAAAGGAACTCTAGTCGCCCTTTGCTTGACCTAAGGAGCGTATCACTCATTAGGATTTGAGATCTGATAAGTCTCATAAAATGAACGGCCTATCAAATATGGCAGAGTTTGCAGGTCGTTGATTCTAAGACTCGAACACCTATGACCGACACACTCCTGAAATTCTGTCATTGGTTCACGTTCCTGTCCAAGCCCATCGATGTGCTGCCCGCCATTGATTTCTCCCCTATTTGTAGGTTGCCTCATGCTCTGCAACAGCAGCAGTAGAACAAGAGGCAAGCTACAAATAGACGATATGAGCATCATTGTACAGCATTCAGATCGCTCCTGCTGTTTTCTCGGCGGCTCACATCTCAATCCACACTTCTTGAAATAGCGATGTCAGCATGCCCAACATAAATTCAGCCATCCGAAGCAGCGTTCGACGACCCCGCGTTCGGCAGCACGACAAGGCATGCAGTTCATTGCGCTTGACGACTTGAACCGTGATTTCAGGCGCTCCTCTACGCCATCAGCGAAGGGCTGGCCGATGTTGCCACCATCGACCAACCCGCTTTCAGCTCACTCCATGTCATGGCCAGTCTCAGAGATGGGCAACAAAGAAACGCAGAACGTCCCCTCCTGGTTTTGCTCTGAGGATCTCTGCAAGCAGTGTCTTCAGGTCGCTGAGCCGAAGTGGATGACGAGCCATTGCGACGAGCAGGCCTGGCTGCGCGGAACGCTGGTTCCTATGTCACCCGGAAGCCGCCGGCGCGCAAGGATATGCCAAAGACCCGAATCGCGGAAGGCGAGCAGGAAGGGGCGAGGCTGAGCGACGATATACGTATGAACGGAATAAATCATGGGCAGAACACTTCTAAGAGTTGCATCTGTCACCGTTAATCTAGAAATGGTTCTTCCTCAAATTTGGTGAAGGCGGCACAAGGCTCCGCTGTTTGTTTTCGGAGTTGAAGTTCAGGGGGCGTTGAGCACGCGAATCCGCAGCAGGTCGAACTTGGCGCGACCGTACATGGACCGCTTGATGAGCTTCAGTCTGTGAATGTGGCCCTCGACGGGACCGTTGCTCCAGGGGTGTTGGAGAGCAGCAAGGAAAGCAGCTTCGTCCCGGCACAAGTGCTTAGTGAAGTTGACGAATGGAGTGGCGGCAGTGGCGTTGCGCCAGGCCGGCTAGGCTGCGGCGTCGCGCTTGCGGATGATGCGGAAGAACTCACGCGCCAAAGCGGCGCATTGGGTAATCTGTGGAGAACGCTGGTTGAGTTTATCCAGATAGCGGCGGGCTTGTTCGGGTTGCTTGAGCAGCCACCAAGCGACTTGCCGCGGGGAGGCGCGGGGAGGCGCCGCAGGGGAAGGCGGTTGTCGGCTCCGGCATCTACGCGAGCCGAAATGTTTTCTGATCCACGCCCGAACGATGCCAGGTCTTCCGGCAAAGCCTTGCGTGTGCAACTCGTGCCAGAGTTGGGCGCCGTTGTGGCATCCCTGTTGCCAGCGCAACTCCAGATACTCGTGGAATGGATCGAGGGCCGAGGAACGCTCGGTCTGTTTGCGTTCCGGAAAGCCCTGAGCGCGAATCCAGCGGCGCACCGTCTTTCGGTCCAGACCGAGCTGGCGTGCGGCCCGCTGCTGGGACGCGCCTTGTCGGACTTGCTCCATCACCGCTTCATAGCGC
>Ga0181535_10008130_pt1 | contig 10392 bp, 8 predicted proteins | sample PEATcosm2014_Bin_44_FD_119774 | JGI IMG/M metagenome (GOLD analysis project Ga0181535, IMG submission 119774) | Peatland microbial communities from MTU Mesocosm Facility, Houghton, MI, USA - PEATcosm2014_Bin17_30_metaG | ecosystem: Environmental > Terrestrial > Soil > Wetlands > Peat | place...
CAACAGGCTCAGGAGCTGGTGTTGGGGCTGGCTCGTGGACGGGGGGAGCGGTCGCGGGCTTCACTTCCCAGGTCTCAGATTCGAGACCTGGGGCACCCGCATCCACTGCTGGAGCCGGGGTGGGCTCGGCGACCGGCTCGGGGGCTGGTTGCGTGGTCTCTTCGGCGGCGGGCTTGGATTCTTCGAGGTTTTCGTTGGTCATGATGTTTACCCAATCATTCTTTCACGAATCAGAGAGAGTGGTGTGGCGGATTGCAGCCATTTCAAGTGAGCTGAACAGGCTGTCATCCCGGAATCTAAGATTTACGGCGGTGGCCTTGAGGCAGCGTTGATTTGGAACAGCTTTGCGCGGTGAGCAATTCGCAATGTTGGGATCGAGGTCTTCCGGGTATTCTGTCGGGATGAGGCATTGTCATGAGGCTGACTCTTGGATTGGAATTTGTGCTGTGGGTTGGCGTTGGGATGAGCGCGTTTGCACAGACAGTTCATGGCCGCGAGGGGATCACTCTGCCGACACCGCCTGCGGCTGAGGCGATTCCAGTTGCCGACGACTACTTTGGGACTAAGATCCCCGACAGCTACCGGTGGCTGGAAGACGCAAAGAGTCTTGAGACACGGAAATTCATCGATGCGGAGAATGCCTATACTGCGCGCTACATGAAACAGGCGCGCATCCGGCCTGAGTTATTGGACGACCTGGATGAGCTGGAGCATGTCTCGCAGTGGTCGATGGCCATGGAGCGGAGCGGCAGCTACTTCTTTACCAAGCGGCTGGCCGGCGAGGAACAGGCCTCGATCTACATCCGGCGCGGCTGGACGGGTAAAGACGAGAGGCTGATCGATCCGGCAGTGCTGAGCCGAGATCCCAATACATCGGTGAGTCTGGCGGATGTATCGCGCGACGGAATGCTGGTGGCCTACCGCGTGCGTGAGGGTGGCGCGGACGAAACAAGCATCCACTTGTTGAATGTGAAGACAAAAAAGACGCTGGAGGATGAGCTGCCGAGCGCGCGCTACGAGAGCGTGAGTTTTGCCCCGGACGGGTTGAGTCTCTACTATGCGCGCGTGGACAAGGCGGGAACGCTGCTCTACCAGCACCGGCTGGGCACGCGGAGATCGGACGACAAGCTGATCTTCGGACGCGAATTCCACGGCGAGGAGCTGGGGCCGAATGACCTTTTCAGCGCCGAGGTGAGCAGCGACGGCCGCTATCTCGTGGTCCGAATCGAACGCGGCGTGCCTGCAAGGCGTGTCGATATTGTCTTTCGCGACCTGAGCAAGCCGCGATCATTTTTTGAGATTCTGGTTTGGGGACTCGACTCTCGCTTCGCGGCGATCTACGCCAAGGGCGCGTGGATTGTGAATACCGATTATCAGTCGCCCAAGGGACGGATTCTCAGGGCCGATCCGGGAATCATGCCGGAGGTGTGGAAGACGATCGTTCCCGAGGGGCCGGATGTGATCGACGAGTTTTCTGTTGTCGGCGAGAAGCTCTACGTCGAGCGGCTGAAGGACGTGCAATCGGAGACCGAGGTCTACACGCTGGAGGGCAAGGCCGCCGGCAAGATCGAGTATGACGGGATCGGGTCGGCCTCAAAGGTGGAGGGGCGCGTGGGCGAGCGCTACGGCTTTTTCAGCTTTCAGTCATTCATTCAGCCGCCGACGCTCTATCGGTTGGATACGGTCACGGGCAAGCGGGAGGTCTTTGCGCAGCCGAAAATTCCCTTCGATACGAATCAGTATGAGCTGAAGCAGGTGTTCTTCAAGTCGAAGGACGGGACTCAGGTTCCCATGTTCATCGCCGGCAAGAAGGGACTGAAACAGGACGGAAGCGAGCGGCTGCTAATGACCGGCTACGGCGGCTTCAACATCAGCGAGACACCCAACTGGAATCCGGCGTGGGCCTGGTGGCTGGAGCAGGGCGGCTGGTTTGCGGTGCCCAACCTGCGCGGTGGAGGCGAATACGGCGAGAGCTGGCACGAGCAGGGAATGTTTGAAAAGAAGCAGAATGTCTTTGACGATTGGTTTGCAGCGGCCGAGTATCTGATTGCCAACAAATACACATCGGCCGCTCACTTCGCTATTTCGGGGCGGTCGAATGGCGGCCTCTTGATGGGTGCGTCGATCACTCAGCGGCCGGAACTGTTTTCCGCTGTTTGGTGTGGCTATCCGCTGCTGGACATGCTGCGCTACCAAAAGTTTCTTGTGGGTTCCTACTGGAAGACGGAGTATGGCTCGGCGGAGAACGAAAAGCAGTTCTATTATCTGCTCAAGTACTCGCCTTACCAAAACGTCAAGGCTGGCACAGCTTATCCCGCGGTGATGTTTTTCACCGGCGATAACGATACGCGTGTGGACCCGCTTCATGCACGCAAGATGACGGCTCTGATGCAAGCGGCCTCGTCGAGCAGGCGGCCCATTCTGCTGCATTACAGCCTTGCCGGCGGCCACTCGTCCGGGGTGAGTGTCGAGCAGCAGATCCAGGACGATGCGGACCAGCTCAGCTTCCTTTGGACCGAAACGGGGCAGCCACGTCCCTGAAACGATGCATGATTCGCCGGCAGGGTACTCACTCGATGTGTTCCCCAGTAACCTCATGCCATGCGTCGTCCCCTCCGATAAGAAAAACAAAGAGACCTAACACCGAGTTCTCGCGAGGCACTTCCAGCCCTCTGCGACCGAGCAAATCCCTTGAGCGGCCAGCGGGGATGGCCGTGTCTCTCTTTCCGCAGCGTGATGCGCCTAATAGGGCAGCCGCTGGCTGGGAACCGGCTGCCGGAGCGGGGCGTAGACAGGAGTCAAGATGCCGCGAATGGAAGTGGAGATTGACACAGTCGAGATTGGCGAGCTAGCGATTGGCGGAGTTGACCGGCAGCACGAAGATGCACGGCTGGCCGCACTGATTTCAACCGAGATTCTGGACACTCCGCCCGAGCCGGCCTACGACGCGATTACCCGCCTGGCTGCGGAGTACTTCCAGGCCGATTCGGTTGGACTCTCGTTTGCGGACGAGAGCCGGGTCTGGATGAAGTCTTGCTGGCGCCAAGTGCCTCGCGAACTTCCACGTAAAAACTCCATCTTCGACCTGGTCCTTGAAGAAGACGGTCCGGTAATTGTGCCGGACATCTCCAAACATCCTCATCGCGATTCGCTGACGACGCGTCTCAGGCAACTCGCAGCAGCGGGCTTTGCAAGTGTGCCGGTGCGCTCCACGGGCGGAAAGATCATCGGAGCTCTGACTATTCTCCATATTGAGCCCCGAGCAATGATGCCGCCGGAATCGATTCAAACCCTGGAGAGCCTGGCCGACCTGGTTTCAAGCCAGTTGGAACTTCGCAGGCTGCGTGGGAACTTGAACAGGAATGGGCAGACGCAGCATCACTGCGCCCCTGCCGAGAACTCGAATGGAAGCTGGCCCCGCAAGGCCGATTTGCGCCGGGCCCTCGATCAAAGCCAATTCGTACTCTACTACCAGCCGGAGATTGAACTCATGACGCGCAGGATTGTCGGCCTTGAAGCTCTTATCCGCTGGGCCCACCCGGAGCGGGGATTGATTCCGCCGATGGACTTCATTCCTCTGGCCGAAGAGTGCGAGTTGATCTTGCCCATTGGCGACTGGGGTTTGGCCGAGGCCTGCAACCAGATACAGAAGTGGTGCCAAGAAGATCCACGCCACATCTCGCTGCGAGTCGGCGTCAACCTCTCTGCCCGCCAATTTTCGCGTGAGGGCCTGGCCGACCACGTCGAGGCGCTCCTGATGCAATCGGGCATCTCCAGCCGGCAACTCGCTTTGGAGATGACTGAATCCAGTTTGATTCCGAGCGTTCATACTGCCCTGGAGGTGCTGGGTAGCTTGCGCAGGCTAGGCGTCTCGCTGTTGATGGACGACTTCGGCACCGGCTACAGCTCTCTCAGCCACTTGCATTCGTTTCCTTTCGACGTTTTAAAGATCGACCGCTCATTTGTGAAGCGCATGACCGAGGGCGACCAGCCGCTGCAGATTGTCCGCACGATTATCGAGTTGGCCCGCGTAATGGGAATGGACGTGGTGGCCGAGGGGATTGAAACGGCCGAGCAATATCGCCTTTTGCGCGGGATGGGTTGCCGCTATGGCCAGGGCTTTCTCTTTGCGCGCCCTATGACGGCGGAGGCAGTCACGGAACTGTTGAGACTCCCTGGCCGCATGTTGCCAGACCCAGAGATCACTGAATGCAATCTCGCCCTGGTGTTCTGAGTCTTCGGGAACGCACTGAGTGTTTCATTTCAGGACGTCGAGCAGTTCGGTCCGTTTCTGGAATGCGACGCCTCTTTTGCTTGGGGATTTCATCGCATTGCAGGCTAGTCGCAAGATATGCTCCAAGCCATGCAGCAACAGACCGCAAACGCGACCTCTCCAGCCTCCCCCAGCTTTGCTGGCCTGCTTGCGGCGCTGGCCGCGCCATCGCAAAGACCCGTGGCTCCCGGCGACGGGTCATTGCCGGCGGGGTGGAGGAGCTCTGCGGCCGGGAGCGATGACGGCCTCGAAGACGACATAGCAACGCTCAGCTACGAGCGCGCCTTGAGGGCTCACGCGCGCTACCGCAACCCAGGTCAGCCGCTGACCCAAGGCGCGGACTCAAGGCCAACCCGCCGTGAGGAGCCGCTTTCGGCTGCATCGGCAACAGAGCCACAACCGGCGGCCTGTCGCGGCGCAGAGCGGGAGTCAGCGGTGATTGCCGAGTCCGCTCGGTATGGGTCGCCGAATGCAAGCCGGATTCGAACCACACCCTTTGAGCAGAATCTCAAGAGTGCCAGCATTACGATTCGCATGAGCAAAGTGGAGTGTGCGCAACTGCACAGAAGGGCCGAGGAGGCGGGTCTTTCCGTCTCGGCTTACTTGCGTTCCTGCACCTTTGAAGCTGAGTCGCTGAGGGCAATGGTAAAGGACACCATGGCCCAGTTGCGTTCGGCCAAATCCCAATCAAAGCCGACTGACCCCGTGCCGCTCCGCCAACCGTGGCTTCGCGGACTGACCAAGCGGCTGGCGCGAATTCTGCCTATTCGCCATGGCAGCCAGAGCATCGCGCGCGCCTGATGGCCGATACCATCAAGTTCGCGCTATTTGCATATTTGACTATTTGCACAATTGAGGGAGTGCAAATACAACGGCCCCGTGGGATGTCGAGATGGAAGGCGGTCGATCCCACACAATGAGGGCTTTATTGTCTGCATCGCCATTTGTCATGATGGTAATGGTTTTCTTGCCGGCCTTTTTCAAGTAGGTCCAATCGTGTTGCTTCTCGCTGCCTTGGCAGTAAACAGTATCAGATGTAAGCGAGTACCTAAATGTCTGGCGTTCGTCGCCTCGCAATACGATCGTCTGGCCATCAATGGATTTGATTGGATAATAGGTTGCGAGACCACCGTGGGAGGTCATTCCCGGTAGGGTGAATGGCACTTCGGATACTGAATACTGTCCCTGTTGAGCCATAGCAAGAGTGGCTGAACCAAAGGTCGCGAGGATCAAGAAACTCAAACGGAACAGTCTACCGGAGTGTCCTTTCATAACCCTGCCTATCAGAATCCAGAGACCGGACCTCTTGGGCTACGAGCGCTCAATGCCCTGGGAAATCCCGGAAGATCCATGGTCTATTGCCAGAATCATACACTAAATGCATCATTGTTCCCCTCACTCCACTTGCAGCACGAGGCACTTGAGATACTCGGTCTCCGGCAGGTTGAGCACTACGGGGTGGTCCAGCGCGGCTCCGCGGCGCTCGATCAGCCGCACGCGCCTGTGCGTATCGGCGGCGGCCGAGGCCACACTGGCTTCGAGGTCGGTCCAACTAACATGATGCGAGCATGAGCAGGTGATGAGCAGGCCGCCGGGGCGCAACATTTTAAGCGCTCTCAGGTTTAGTTCTTTGTAGCCGCGCAGCGCGCCTTCGACGGCACGCTGGCTTTTGGCAAATGCTGGCGGGTCGAGCACGATCGTGTCGAATTGCTGGTGGGCGTCGGACCAGTCGCGAAGTATCTGGAAGGCGTCGGCTTCTACCCAATCCACTTCGCCGGTGAGTTGCGCCCGGTTTGCATTCAGGTTACGTTCTGCAACTTCGAGCGATGAACGCGACGAGTCGATACCGGTCACGCTCTTTGAGACTCGCGCCAGGTGAAGCGCAAAGCCGCCTTGATAAGTGCAAACGTCAAGCGCCCGCCCGCCTGGGGTGAGGAGAGACGCCCAATGCTGTGCTGCGTTGTAGTTCGCACACTGGTCGAGGAATGCTCCGGTCTTTTGTCCGGAGTTGGCATCGAAGTGGAAGAGCAGGCCATTGAGTTTGAAGAGCGTGCTGGTAATCGGGTTGTTTGGATCGGATGTCCAGAGTGGCGTGAGATTGGGCGCGGCCAAACCTTCCAGCTCGCGCATGCGCGGGTCGGGGCGTTCCAAGATGGTCGACGGATTCAGCTTTTCACGAAGAACGCTGACGCAATGTTCGCGCACAGCAGTATTGTCGAGGCCTTTAGTGAGAAGTTGCAGAATAATGAGGTCGCCATACTTGTCCGCAATCAGGCCGGGGATCTCATCGGCCTCGCTGAAGCAGAGACGACAGGAGTCGATTTGATCGTTGAGTTGTGTTCTGCGGCGGTCGATAGCTGCGCGGAGGCGTGAGTCGAGCAGTTCCAGCCAGGCTGGCTCATCGACTTCATCGAGCGAGACCATACGCAAGGCGATCTGCGAGATGGGACTATAGAGAGCGGTTCCCAGGAGCAGTCCGCGGCTGTCTGCCACTGGCAAGAGAGCGGGAGCGCTACCTGCGGGGAGTTCAACGGACTCAATGTCGGAGGCGTAGACCCACAAGTGCCCCGAACGCAGACGGTCTGCGGCACGGCGGCTGATTTTCGCTCCAGGAAAGGCTTTCTTGTGAGCGCCATCAATAGACGCGTTGGGCCTGGCGGGCTTTGGGGCCACCTTATTGGAGACAGGTCGTTCGGTGCGCGGCTTGGTCATGGGTTCCCCTAGTCTCGTTCGTGTCACTCACCAATCCTATCGTCCCGTGCTATTGAGGGGCGAACCGCAGGCCGGCAACGCTGCGGACTGCAATCCAGCACCCTTGGATGGTGGTTTCCTAAGACGGTGTCGCTGATTGGTAGGACACTCCCCTAGATGTACGACCGCCAGCAGTCTGTTCATGCCGCGGATTGCCGACTAACGCCGCCTGTTTTTTGAAGTCAAGATCCCCAACGCCACCACCCGCAAGGCAATCGCCGACCTTGAGGCTGGAAAGTGCAAGCGCTTCACTAGCGTCGACGAGCTGATGGCGGATCTACATGCGGGTGATTGTCTCACCCGCTCCACCCTTTAGCCCGCTCGACGGCTCGCCGCCAAAGCCCGCGCCGCTCGGCCCGCTCAGTCGCATCCATGCGCGGTTCAAACCGAACATCGCCCTGCCGCTTAGCCTGCAAATCCTCCGGTCCCGCCCAAAAGCCCGTTGCCAGCCCGGCTAGGTAAGCCGCGCCCATCGCCGTCGTCTCCGTCACCTGCGGCCTGACCACTGGCACGCCCAGCACATCCGCCTGGAACTGCATCAGCAGATCATTCACCGCCGCCCCGCCATCCACGCGCAGCGCTCCGACCGGAGTCGTCTCGCTCTCGACCGCCTCCAGCACATCGGCCACCTGAAAGGCGATGCTCTCCAACGCCGCCCGAGCAATCTCTCCCGGCTTGGTGCCACGCCGCAGCCCGATCAGCATTCCGCTGGCGTGCGGATCCCAGTGCGGAGCGCCCAGCCCGACAAACGCCGGCACAAAGACCACCCCGCCCGAGTCCGGCACAGACGCAGCTAGCGCCTCCACCTCCGCCGACGAGCCGATGAGTTTGAGATTGTCCCGTAGCCACTGCACCACCGCCCCGCCGATAAAGATGCTCCCCTCCAGCGCATACTCCAGGCGATGCTGCGCGCTAGCCGCCAGCGTCGTAATCAGCCGGTGCTTCGAGCGAACAAAGCCGGTCCCGTTCCCATCCACGCCGGTTCCGATATTCTGCAGAAGGAAACATCCTGTCCCATAGGTGTTCTTGGCCTCTCCCGCCTTCCAGCACAACTGCCCAAAAAGCGCTGCCTGCTGATCCCCGGCAATGCCCGCAATCGTCACACCGCCCAGTCCCAGCGTCGTCGTCACCTCGCCGACGCGCTCGCTCGACCACACCACCTCTGGCAGCATGCTTTCTGGAATGTTGAAGATACGAAGAAGATCGGCGTCCCACTTGCCCTCGACGATATTGAAGAGCAGCGTCCGCGAGGCATTTGTCACGTCCGTTACATGCCGCGCTCCGGTCGTCAAATGCCAGATTAGCCAACTGTCCACCGTCCCAAAGGCTAGTTCGCCGCGCTCGGCCCGCGCCCGCGCACCTGGTACGTTGTCCAGAATCCAGGCCACCTTGGTCGCCGAAAAATAGGGGTCCAGCACTAGCCCGGTCCGCGCCGAAACCGCCTCTTCAAGCCCGCTCTCGACCAGCGCCGCGCATTGCGAAGCCGTCCGCCGGTCCTGCCAGACGATTGCGGGATAAATCGCCTTTCCCGTTGCCCGATCCCAAACAATCACCGTCTCGCGCTGGTTGGTAATCCCAATGGCTGCAACATCCTTCGGCACCATTCCGGCCCGCCCCAGCGCCTCCACCGCGCAGGCCAGTTGGCTGGTCAAGATCTCCGTCGGATCGTGCTCCACCCACCCGGCGCGCGGATAGAACTGCTCAAACTCATGCTGTGCGACCGCAACAATGGCACCTGCCTCGTCGAACAGAATCGCTCGGGAACTGGTCGTTCCCTGGTCCAGTGCAAGAATGGCTCTCATCAGTCTCTTCCGCCTTCGGACCTCAGTCAATCACGCGCACCCACTGACCGGCAAGTTAAGATGGACCCATCATGCTCGACGCGGCCAGCCAATCCGGTGAGCCCCTTCTCCGCGGCTCCGTGCTTGTGTTGCTACAGTTCGACGTCTGTGAGGCCATTCGCCTCGACAAGCTACAGGAGCTGGTCAGCGCCCGCACGGTCGACAAGCCGAGCATGAAGCATCCCGCGCCTGGCTATGTGCGCTACCAAAGGCCGCCCGTCGTCGTTCCCGCCGAGCCGCTGGTGCTGGAGAGCGGCGAACGCCTCCAAGGGGAGATCAAGTATTACGACTACGGCGTCCTCAGCGTGATCTTCGAGCTCCCATTTGCCGGAGACTGGGATAAGCTGACCGGCCTGGCCAGCCGCTGGGTCTGGGATATTGATTTTGCGGCCCAAGCCACAGAGATTGTCCGCGCCAGCCTCAAACGGGCAGCTCCCGCGCTGATCAAACCCTACGACGAGTGGCTCAGCGAAGATTATCTGATTTTTCACATTCGCGAGATTACCGGCTCGCCCTCTGTCACTGACCTGATTCACCAGCAAGGCTCGCGTATTGCGCAGGTGGTTCGCGGAGACACCGGGCAACTGGCCGAGAGCGAGTGCAACGAAGTGCTGCAATCTCGTATCTCATACTATAAAAACGATTTGTCTGTCATCGGATGGAACGCTGCTTTTCTCTATGACAGCTCTTCTGGCGCGGAGATGGCCGTGGAGTTGCTTGAGTATGCCAACTCCCAGTTGCTCGAGTTCCGCTACTACGACGATCTGCTGACTGAAGAGCTGGAGCGTGTCTACACGATCCTCGACGAGGGCACAGGAATACTGGCGCGATGGCGCCTGGCGCGCTCGGCGACGCGGCTGCACACAGTGCTGCTCGACGTGGCAGAGCTCACCGAACACGCCGACAACGCCATCAAGTTCCTCAGCGACATGTTCGCCTCGCGCCTCTACAAATTGGCGGCATTAAAGGTCGGTGTGCCTGATTACAAAGACCTTGTCACCCGCAAGGTGCGCACGGCCGAGGAGCTCTACCGCTTCATGGTCGACCAGTTCAACCAGAGCCGGGCGTTCTTTATGGAGCTGACTGTCGTCATTATTCTTGTGGTCGAACTGGTCTATCTCTTTCGCGGCTACAAGTTCTAGAGCTCCCCTTCGGGTCTCAGTTGGTTACCAAATGTTGAGCCAGTAGGTACCGCAGGCCTGATTCCGATAGCGCGAACTGGGAGAGTTTTGTAAACTATAGATGATGCCCCGCCGGTTGGCGGCCAACCCACCCCCCAGGAGATTGATAATGGCAGATACAGTCAAGAAGACAAAGGCACCCGCGAAACCCCGTAAACCTGCAGCGAAGAAGACAAAGGTTGCTGCGCAGTCAGCGGCGAAAACGCAGTCAGCGCCGACGATGCCCTCTCGCGAAGAGATCGAGCGGTTGGCCCGAAGCTATTGGGCTGCGCGCGGTTACCAGGACGGATCCGCCGAGCAGGATTGGCTGCGGGCCGAGCAGGAACTGCTCAAAATGGCCTCCTAG
>Ga0181535_10008132_pt1 | contig 10391 bp, 10 predicted proteins | sample PEATcosm2014_Bin_44_FD_119774 | JGI IMG/M metagenome (GOLD analysis project Ga0181535, IMG submission 119774) | Peatland microbial communities from MTU Mesocosm Facility, Houghton, MI, USA - PEATcosm2014_Bin17_30_metaG | ecosystem: Environmental > Terrestrial > Soil > Wetlands > Peat | place...
ACCCCGAATCTCTGCCATACTTGAATGTGCCCACCAGGTACGGCCAATCCCAAAAACTTAGTGACGAGGTTGCAGCGATGTCGGCAAAGTACGTCTTTGTGACGGGTGGAGTTGTGTCCAGTTTAGGCAAAGGACTTGCAGCGGCCTCCATCGGCTGCCTGCTTGAGAGCCGCGGCCTCCGCGTCAACCTGATGAAGTTTGACCCCTACCTCAACGTCGATCCCGGCACCATGTCGCCTTTCCAGCACGGCGAGGTCTTCGTCACCGACGACGGCGCAGAGACCGACCTCGACCTGGGCCACTACGAGCGATTCACCCACGCACCTCTCTCGCGCGACAACAACTACACCACCGGCCGCATCTACGAGCAGATCATTTTGAAGGAGCGCCGCGGCGATTATCTTGGCAAAACCGTGCAGGTCATTCCTCACGTGACCAACGAAATCAAGAACGCCATGCGCAAGGTGGCATCGAACGGCGCCGACGTGACCATCGTCGAAATCGGCGGTACTGTTGGCGACATAGAATCGCTGCCATTCCTCGAAGCCATTCGCCAGATGCGCCAGGAGCTTGGCCGCGAAAACACGGTCTTCGTGCACGTCACGCTGGTTCCATGGATCGCCGCCGCACAGGAGCTCAAGACCAAGCCCACGCAGCACTCCGTAAAGGAGCTGCTCTCCATTGGGATTCAAGCCGACATTCTGCTTTGCCGCTCCGACCGCGCCATGAGCCGCGACATCAAGCAGAAGATCGCCGCCTTCTGCAACGTCGAAGAAAAGGCCGTCATCGGCGCCAAAACCGTGCCCTTCATCTACGAAGTCCCGATTGGTTTTGCCGAGGAAGGCGTCGACACGCTGGTTCTTAAATATCTGCATAAGGATGCGCCCGAGGCTGACATCACGCTCTGGCGGGAGCTCGTTGACCGCTGCTACCACCCCAAGGACGAGGTCTCCATCGCGATCGTGGGCAAGTACGTTGAGTACGAAGACAGCTACAAATCGCTCAAGGAAGCGCTGACGCACGGGGCGATTTCGCAAAACCTGAAACTGAAGATTCACTGGATTGAGGCCGAGGGCCTTGAATCCTCCGGTCCCGAAGATCGCGGCTACGAATCGCAACTTGAAGGCTACGACGGAATCCTCGTTCCCGGCGGCTTCGGCAAGCGCGGCATCGACGGCATGTTGAACGCCATTCGCTATGCGCGCGAGAAAAACGTGCCCTACTTCGGCATCTGCCTCGGGATGCAGACAGCCTGCATTGAGTTTGCGCGCAATGTTTGCGGTCTTAAAGACGCGAACTCATCGGAATTTGACCCAGCTACCGAGCACCGCATCATCTACAAATTGCGCGAGCTGCTCGGCGTGGAAGAGATGGGCGGGACGATGCGACTGGGCGCGTGGACCTGCGTCTTGCAGGAAGACTCGCTCGCATCGCGCTCCTATGGCGGCCAAAAGGAGATCAGCGAGCGCCATCGGCACCGCTACGAGTTTAACCGCGAATACGAGGCGCTGCTCACCGGCGCCGGCCTGCGCATCTCCGGCTCAACGCCCGACCAAACCTACGTCGAGATCGTCGAAATCCCCGGCCACCCGTATTTCCTCGGCTGCCAGTTCCACCCCGAATTCAAATCGAAGCCTCTCGAGCCGCATCCGCTCTTCCGCGAGTTCATCGTCGCCAGCTACAGACACCGCCTCCAGCGGTCGCAAATCGAGTCGGTGGCCAGCCAAGTCGTGCAGTAGGGACCAATCGGCCTCGCTGAGGGCGCGAGATGTTCGATGACCTCGAAACCGCAGAACAAAAAACGGAAGAGAAGAGGAGGCCCTCAGAAGAAGATGACAAGCCATAAGAGGGATGTCGCGCTCGTCTCACGTAATTGCCATCATTGTTTTTGCCGTGCTGTACTTTCCTTTTAAGAGCCATCCGTGGAGCTTATACGTTGCTGTTGCAGGCGCCTATTCGGCATTCGCGTTCGCTATCGCCTTAGGCTTGGCATTGGAAAATCTAGATGATATTTTCGGTGATCCCCGGATTCCGCAGTATGTTGCGGCGTTGTTCGTGCCGCATCTGCTCGTGTTGGGCCTAATCATTCTGGCTACGTATCTCTGGCTCTATCTCAACGGGATCCTCCCCACTTGGGCGACTCTCTGGGGGCGCAGGCCTTCATTGTGGAGCGTTTGCGGCGTCATTGTATTTTGGTTCGCTGGCACACGAGAAGGCATTTGGATGGCAGGCAAGATCAAGCGCCGGCTCAAAGAATCCGAGGATTGAGAGTTGCTTGTTTCTCTCGCGCGGCCGCGGCCAGCGCTGTCACGGCGCCAGAATCTTCTCGGCCAAGTCCGGCGCAACCCTCTGGAAGTGCCGCACATTCCATGTATAGATCCATTCCGCATTCGCCTTGCGGGCGCAGGCCACGTGCAGAGCATCGTAAATGGTTCCTCCGGTCAGGCCTGCAGTCGCGCAGGCCTTGAGAGTCTCGACGTACTCATTTGCGGTGAGAGCGACCGGGGAGATTCTTACGAGAAAAGCCTCCAGCGCAAGCATCGCGTTGCGTCCCGATAGTCGAATCCCCGGCGGCATCGATGTGACCGAACTGTAAAACTCAGCCAGCGTGTGGGCGCTTACGGCAGTTTCTTTCCTGGCGCTCCCGTTCCATAACTTCAAGCTGGATACATGATGAACATGATCGGCCTGTGCGATGGCAACAAGTACGGAGGTGTCGAGGAAGATCACTCTTCGTCCTGATCGACACCGGAATTCAGGCCAAGGATGCGCCGCTCGCGTTCCAGCCGCATCTGGGCGATGGACTCATTTACCATCTCGACCGTGATCTTCTGCGGGCTCGGCCGATCGGCAGAGAGAATTAGGGGAGTTCCATTCTCGATTACAAGCTGAGCTTCGGCCACAGCAGGCGTGAGGGTGAGGCTGTCGCCCTTCCGCTCCGCCCGCAATCGGGTTCCCGGATTGAGGTGCAAGGCATCGCGAAACTTCTTGGGCACGACGATTCGACCCGCTCGGTCGATCTCCACTATGGCATTCATAATGGCATTATACCATCTAAAATAGCATTTTACTGGGAAGCTGGGCTCATGGGCTGGAAATCATGGAAATCCGATCAGGTCGTCGCTGGTTTCGTGAAGGACTTCGAGCGAGCCCGTTTCGGCGCGCGATAACTCCGGCGCGCTCAATCCCTGGCGTCCCGCCTTCTTGGTTCTCATAACCACCTCCAGGCCTTCGAGAACCAGCTCCCGAACCGTTGTCCCGCGCTCAGCGGCCATCACCTTGACCGCACGATAGAGGTCATCTGGAAGATCCACGGAAGTGCGCATAAAAACATATTAGCATATATATGTATTTACGCTTTGCTCTTCTAAAGTTCGCCGATTGAGCTACTTTTCGACCGCCCGTCCATCTGCCGATCGGCACAACTGAGCCCGGTCAGTCTTTTTCTTGAAACATTCTTTGCCAATCCAACCTGTATTGAAGCGATTTCATCGAAAGTTGCGTCTACTACCAACGGAGAGCCTGAACCCGAGCCAATTTTCAATGAAAATGCACGCCTTCCACACCCTTCCCCTGAACCCCCGCCCCGGCCGCAAGCGTCTCATGGACCAGTCCGGTACTAAGCTAGAAAAACTACCCTCCGGGTTATTGACAATGATTTCCTGCCGGGCCTATCGTGTCTAAGTTTTGGGCACAAGAATCGAAAGGATGGAATTAAAGATGGTCGCCTATTTCCAGCTTCAGCCTGCTGAAGCGGAGCTGCAAGACTTGGCTGAGCAATACTGGCAAACCGCCGGCGAGAAGGAGCATGAGCTTGAAAAGGCTGCCTTCGAGGCCGGGGAAGCCATTCGCAATGGAGATTACTCGCTGGCCAATCTGGAAGCGATTGTGCGCTGGAAATCGGAGCGCGCGGTACAGGTTTTGATCTGCAACAGCAACGAGAAGATCCGGCAGGTGCTGGCGGTCGCGGCCGCGCCCGAGTCTTCGACTGAAGCCGCCGTCAAGGCCCTGCTTGAGTTGCACGGCGTTGACATTGCCCTGGCCTCCGCCGTTCTGGCTGCGATCTTCCCTGAGCGCTACACGGTGCTGGACTACCGCACCCTCGAGGCGCTCGGCCACGCGCGTCACGACGTCCACTTCTACCAGGAGTATCTCGACTTCTGTAAGCGTCTTGCGGAAAGCAACGTCGTGAAGCCGCTCAACGAGCTTCCCGCCCCCACGCCTCTGCGCACGCTCGATCGCGCACTGTGGGAGTGGTCGCGCACCCACACCGAGTAATCGCCGGCTCACCGGATCATTGCCGCGTGCTCTCCCATCCCGTTCACGGGAAACGTGGAGAGTACGCGTGCAAGATCATTCCGATTTCAGAGTGCGGAGCTCTTCCTGCCCCCCGACTCTGATCCTGCCCCCTGTACAATCTCCTTCGTGAGCAGCTCGTTCGAAATCGGGCCGGTGCAGGTTGGCTCAGGCCAGCTGTTTCTCATTGCCGGTCCCTGCGTTATCGAGTCTGAAGCTCACTCCTTTAAAATGGCCGAGGCTATCCAGCGCATCGCCGCCGATCTCAGCGTTCCTTTTATCTTCAAAGCGAGCTACGACAAGGCGAATCGTACCAGCGTCAAGAGTTTTCGCGGCCCCGGCCTTCTTGAAGGCACGCGCATCCTCGGCCGCATCGCAAAGGACACGGGCCTTCCGGTCCTCACCGATGTCCACGAGCCCGCGCACTGCGAAGTCGCCGCTGACGCGGTTGACGTGCTGCAGATTCCCGCGTTTCTTTGCCGCCAAACCGACCTGCTGATTGCCGCGGGAAAAACCGGGCGCGCCGTCAATATCAAGAAAGGCCAGTTCGTTGCGCCTTGGGACATGACCCACGGCGTCGAGAAGGTCCGCTCCACGGGCAACGAGCGCGTTTTTCTTACTGAGCGCGGCTCATCGTTCGGCTACAACAACCTGGTGGTCGATTTCCGTTCGCTCGCCGTCATGCGCCGGCTCACGCCCGTGGTCTTTGACGCGACGCACTCTGTGCAGCAGCCCTCGGCGGCCAACGGCATCAGCGGCGGCCAGCCGGAGTACATTCCGCTGCTGTCTCGTGCGGCGGTCGCTGCCGGTATCGACGGACTCTTTGTCGAAGTCCACGACGATCCGGCGAACGCCAAATCCGACGGCGCGAATGCCCTCGACCTTAAGCTCCTCAAGCCCCTGCTGGAAACGTTGCTCGCTGTCCACGCCGCTGCCGGCGCAGTCCGCTGAGGATTCAGACGGCGCGAATCTCCATGGTCTTCCCGAGCGCCTTCAATGCCCCTGCGATCCCGTCGATCTTCGTTGTATGGCGCAGGTCGATTAGTCGCGTCACTTCCTGCGGCGTCACGCGAAGTCGCCGTGCCAAGTCAGCGGGGCGAACTCTTTGCGCGATCATTTCGTTCAACAACAGCACCTTGGCTGAGAGGCTGGCAGGCAATTCGATCACTTGCTGACCACGCCTGGCTCTGGAGGGCAGCGGAACCCTCCGCGCTGCTTCAAAATAGAAGTCGAGTGCCGACTCAAGAGCGTCTGCACCATGTTGCAATGCGTCTTCGACGCTCGTCCCTTGGGTGATAGCTTCGGGAATGTCGGGAAAAGTGACGAGGAAGAATCTTCCGTCACGCTTCAATCTCACCGGATAGCGCATCAGTCCTCCTGTTTGAGCCCAAGCTGTTCCTTGATGGCCTCAACAAGGCCCTTGCCAAGATCTTTGGAGTGCATGGGAAGAACCGAGACCTTGCCATTCAGTTCAACCCTTAAGTGTGAGCCCTTGGCGGACTTAAACGTGGCTCCTCGCGCCGCGAGCCATCTCTTGAATTCAGCGCTCTTCACTTGCCTCCTCCACTATAAGCAATTTTGCTTACTCCGTCCACCGCCGAGAGAGCGGTCCTGACCTTCACGGCCCTCCGCACCCCACCGTCCCCGTCGTCGTTTTCCCATCGAGCACAAAGCACGAAATGCCCTGAATATCCGTTCGAAACGTCCGCACGTGCGCCTCCTGCAACTCCTCAAGCACTTCCTCGCGCGGATGCCCATAGCGGTTGCGCAGACCGCAGGAAATCACGGCCCACTGTGGCTGAACGCGCGCGAAAAATTCTGGCCGCGTTGATGTGATGCTGCCGTGGTGCCCCACCTTGAGCAACGTGCTCCGAAGTCCCGGCTCGGCGAGCATCGCCCGTTCGATCGGCGCTTCGGCGTCGCCCTCCAGCATCACGGATGTCGCGCCATAGGCCATGTGCAGCACCAGCGAATCGTTGTTCGTCGGTTCAGGGCCTGGGACGTAATCGCCGAACGGCGCCAGCACATTCACCTGTGTGCTTCCAAAATTGAAGGCGTCGCCGGCGCGAAAGCTTTTCACACGCACATGCTGCGCCGCTGCCTCATCCAGCAGCGCGCTATACACTCCAAATCGCGGATTGTTGCCCACCCAAAGCTCATCCGGATGGAAGTTGCGCAGCACGGCGAACAATCCGCTGATGTGATCGGAGTGCGCATGAGTCAGTGCCACAGCGTCAAGGTGCCGAATACCCCGCGCCCACAAAGCGGGCGAAACCACTTCTTCGCCGATGTCGAAATCCTGGGGCGCCTGCCTCGGCCCTCCGCCGAATCCGCCCCCATCGATCAGCAGCGTTTTTCCATCCGGCGTGATGATCAGCAGCGAGTCGCCCTGTCCGACGTCGATCGCCTCCATGAGCATCGCGTTTTTTGGCCGCTCGATGGGCCGCGGCAGAACCGCGGCCAGTGCCGCCATCGCCAAAGCGACCCACGCTGCGCCTCCCATCCAGCCTGCCCTGCGTGCCAGGCTCTCATGCGCTAGCACGATCGCCGCGCCTAAGAGTGCACAAAACGCGGCCGACTGCCAGAGCAGGGGATTGGGAATCCTGAAATCTCCCAGCGTCATCGACCCGAACAAATGCACCAGCCCAATGCCGAAGTGCATCACCAGCGCCACGAGCGTCGCCGGAACCACCGCTGCCGCCGGCCAAACCACAAGCAAAAGCAGCGTCAGCAGCGCCGCCGGCATCAGCACAACCAGCAGCGGCAGAATCAGCAGATTCACAGGTAGCGCGAAGATCGTGATGCGGTGGAAATACACAGCCATCGGCAATGTCATCGCCAACTCCACGACGCACGAGACCACCACCAGCTCGGCAAAGCGGATGGCAAACCGCACGCACCAAGGGAAAACCCGCCACGCAATCACTCCATTCCCGGCGCGCTCCATCCGTTCCGCCACCAAACGCATCATCAAACGGAACTCCGCCAACCGCGGCGCGAGCTTGATGTCCACGGCAACGAGTCGCAGGTCGCGCATCGCGGCCGCGTAGGGATGAATCGTTCCTTGCAACAGCGGAGCCGCCACTCCCGCGATCGCGAGCACCGCCAGCAGCGTCATCTGCAGGCTGGAGTCAAACAGGCTCCGCGGGCTCACCACGAGCAGGCACAACGCGGCAAAGCCAATCGTATTCAGTGCGTTTCGCTCGCGGTATACCAGCCGCCCCAGCAGATAAAGACTCACCATCCACAGTGACCGCTGCACCGGTGTGGCGAACCCCGTGAACAGCGCGTAGGCGAAAGACACCACGATCGTCATCATCGTTGCCGGCACGCGCGGCATGCGCAGCCGTCGCGCAATCCAGAAGATACATGCGGCCACGATGGCCAGATGAAACCCTGAAACCACCAGCATGTGGAAGGAGCCCGTGCGCTCAAAGCCCACGCGCAGCGCATGAGTCAGATAGGTGCGATCACCGGCCACCATCGCAGCCAGCATCACGGCATCGTCCTCGCTGAGCCGCAACGGCGCGGGCAGATTCTGCATGGCTGCCGGCAGTGCGAGCAGCCGAGTGGTCGACGCATGCTGCCACCCGCTGACTCTGCACGCCACGAACGCACCCGGCGCCTGGCCCAGACGCTCTACTCGATCCGATGAGACCGTTGCCGACGACGTGATGCCCTGGTCCAGCAGATAATCGGCCCGGCTCCAAACTCCGGGATCGCGATAGACCTCCGGCCGCAGCAGCCGAACCGCGACTCGCACCCGTTCGCCGCATCGGAACGCATGCACGCCTTGATCCGCAAAGCTAGGCCAGCCCGCCGCGGCGGGCCAGCGAACAGTCAATCGCACGCCGCCTGCCACCGGTGCCTGCGCATCGCTCTGGTCATCCACCACTTCAACCGTCGCCACGCGCAGATCGATTCGCTGCGACGGCGAGGCAGCCGAGGCCTCGTCTACATTCTGCTCAATCTCGGTGCGCATGGGCCCCGCATCGATCACGGTCCCTTCAACCGTTCGCGTCAATCCGTCTGAAAGCGCGGCTAGTTCGGGAGCAGGCGCGGGCTGCGGCTGCATTTCCCCGCACCACGCGCCCAGCAGCATCCACAAAGCCGCCAGCGGCAAAGTCACGATCCGCTGCGCGCGAAGGGCCGCCACGCCGCACACCGCAGCTACCAACACCAGCGCTAAAAGCACCAACGGAGGCGACAGCCAAACCCGGCCTGCCACAACAATCCCCGCCGCAAACAGCCACGCTGCATGAAACAACGGCACGGCAGTCAAGCTATGCGTGCGTCGCGCAGGGTTGGGTTCGTCGGCGTGCATTCGAGCGGTTCCAAACTTCACGTGCTCTCTTCGGGGCCGTGAAATGCTGCATTCTCTTCGTGAAAATGCCGCGCGGAAACGCCGATCTGGGGCAAGTCATTTCCGGAAGCGAATCCGCTCCCAGAGCTGAAAAGTGAATTTGGCATCAAGCCTATCAGGATTTCCAATTTCGGGAAGTGTTTCCCGGCACATCGCCGGCTACAGCGGCTTCACAATTGCCTTAAACCAGAGCCGAAGTTGCCGAGTGGCTTTTTCATCAAGAAAAAGCCACCTTTCGAAAATGCCGGTACGTGCACGTTCATTGTGAAACCGCTCTAGCGCCGCAATCGCACCACCGTCTCAATGTGAAACGTCTGCGGAAACAGGTCGGCGAGCGTCATGTGCTCAACGCGATAGCCAGCACCCACCAGCGCACGTAGATCACGCGCCAGCGTAGCGGGATCGCACGACACATACACCAGCTCCGGCGCGCCAATTCTTCCCAACAATTCCGTCGTTTCCGCGCCCAATCCCGTCCGTGGCGGATCAACGACAATCAGATCCGGTCGTTCGCCCTTAGCGGTTCCACATAAGAATTCCAGCGTCGTCGCTTTCACGGTGCTAGCGCTAGTCTCCCGCAAATTCTCCGTGAGCGCGGCAATCGCCGCCGGCGCCGATTCTACCGCCGTCACGCGATCGAAACGCTGGGCAAGCTTTCGCGCAAACAGACCCACGCCGGCAAACAAGTCCCACGCAAGGCTGCCGCTGAGGTCGTTAGTTACGCATTCGACAAGCTTGTCCACAAGCCAGCGATTCGCCTGGAAGAACGCGCCGTGATCCACGCGATAATCAAAGCCTGCTGCACGGTATGCAATGGATTCGGCGCCAGCCCGCGCGACCGTCCTTGGCTGGTCTTGTTGAACTTCGACCAGCTCCACGCCGCGGAGCGAAGGAATCTCGGACGATATCGCATCAAAATAGTCCGTGAGCGGAATCCGAGCCGCGCCATCCGTGAAGACGCTTGCCAGCATCGAATCTTCAGCCGCATCGCAAAAAAGTGAGACTTCGGCAGGCCGGCTCGGAATTGCGAACTTCCTGAATAGTCCCGCCGCTCTGAACGTAGCCTCGACCAGCACAGGCGCAGCAATCGGACACTCGTCGATCGCGACGACGGCATGCGATCTCCGCCCGCGGTACCCTGCTCGACCCTGCGCATCGAAAGCCAACCGGATCCGATTGCGGTATGCCCAGGGCTCACCCGCAAGCACCGCAATGTCATCCGGCGCGTGCACGCCGCTGCGCTCGAGCGTCTCGCGCAAAATGGCTTGCTTCATCTCGAGTTGCGATTTGTAATCGGCGTGTTGGTACTGGCAGCCACCGCACACCCCGAAGTGTTTGCACTTCGGCACAACCCGCTCGGCCGCGACCTCAACAATTTCTTCCACTTCGGCGGTCGCGTATCCGCGCTTCTCTTCGACGATGCGCACGCGCGCCTGCTCGCCGGGCAGCGCCAGCGGCACAAAGACCGCTTTGCCTTCGACGCGCGCCAAACCGGCACCGCCATAAATCGGCTTTTCAATTCCGACGAGTTGCGGCGGCCCGGCACTCGCGCTGGAATCAGCTTGCCGCGCGCGCCGGCGCCGCGAAAACGACCGCGCCCGCTTCTTCATTGCTGGCTCATGTAGAACAGGCTCAACCGCGGCAGGTTGTAGTGCACCAGCAATTGCTTCCGCTCAAACTGCTGCTCCACCTGCCGCAACTGCACCACGCCCATACGGCTGCGATAGGGCGC
>Ga0181535_10008134_pt1 | contig 10388 bp, 10 predicted proteins | sample PEATcosm2014_Bin_44_FD_119774 | JGI IMG/M metagenome (GOLD analysis project Ga0181535, IMG submission 119774) | Peatland microbial communities from MTU Mesocosm Facility, Houghton, MI, USA - PEATcosm2014_Bin17_30_metaG | ecosystem: Environmental > Terrestrial > Soil > Wetlands > Peat | place...
CGCCGCGGCACGGCTTCGCTCTTCGGCCGCCGCGCGGCAGCTTTCTTCGAAGGTAAGGGTCGTACGCGTTTACCGGCGGGCCGTGCAATTTCCACCACGTCCAAATCGGTATCGGCTGTTTGGGGCGCGGAGTTTGCACGCCGAAGCGCCTCCACGCGGTTGGCCATCGCCCATTCCAGCGCGTCGATGCCACTGCCGGTCACGGCGGAAACCTCATAAAAGGCCAGTTTCTTGCGTTTTGCGAAGCGCTTCAGCTTGGCGAGCTTCTCGGAATTTGCAGCGTCGATCTTGGACGCCACCACGATCATCGGCTTCCGCTCCAGGCCCGCGCCAAAGTTCTTCAGTTCGCCCATGATGACTTCAAAGTCTTTCACCGGGTCGGGCCGCCCACTAGCGTCTGAGACATCGATCAGATGCACCAGCAGCCGCGTGCGCTCCACATGCCTCAGGAATTGAATTCCCAGACCTGCGCCGTGGCTGGCGCCTTCGATGAGACCGGGAATATCGGCTACCACAAAGCTGACCAGGTTCGGCTCCTCGCCCAACGCCACCACCCCTAGATTCGGCTGAAGCGTGGTAAACGGATAGTCGGCGATCTTGGGCCGCGCCGCGGAAATCCGCGAAATCAAAGTTGACTTGCCGGCGTTGGGATACCCGACCAAACCCACATCGGCGATCAGCTTCAGCTCCAGTCGCAGCACCCGCTCTTCACCCGGACGGCCGGTCTCAAACTCACGCGGAGCCTGGTGCGTCGAAGTGGCAAAACGAGCGTTGCCGCGGCCTCCACGGCCACCGCGGGCAATCATTATGCTTTCGCCCGGCACCGAAAAATCATGAACCAGCTCGCCTGTTTCGTCGTCGTAAACGATGGTCCCAACCGGAACTTTCAGCACGATGCCTTCGCCTTCAGCTCCGGTTCTGTTCGAGCCCTCGCCATGCCGCCCACGCTGCGCCTTGTACTCCGGATTGAAGCGAAAGTGCACCAGCGTATTGTGCTTCTCGCTGGCTTCCATCATTACATCGCCGCCACGCCCGCCATCGCCGCCCGAAGGGCCGCCGCGCGGCACAAACTTTTCACGGCGAAAAGCCAGGCAACCGTTGCCTCCTCCTCCGGAGGCCACTCGTATTCGGGCTTCATCTACGAACATTGCGACCTTTGTTCCTCTCGCTTTAGGCTACCCACTGCGGCCCCGGGGACCTCGTGCCGAGGAAAGAAAAAAGCCTCGAATAACGAGGCTCCAGCGTATCGATAAGCCAAACTCGCTCGCCAGGCAGTCAGCCCGGCGTTGATAGCTCTGGGATACATCTGTTCTGCAACTGCTCGAATGAGCCGTGCCACCCACGCGAGCGCCGAGATCTGAGACGGGATGGGACGCCTTACGCCTTTGCTGCCTCGACCGCTTCCACTGCCACGAACTTGCCCAGGCGTCCACGATCGGCGAACTTCACCCGCCCATCCATCTTGGCAAACAGCGTATCGTCTTTGCCGCGGCCGACGTTGAGCCCCGGCTTGATGCGCGTGCCGCGCTGCCGAACGATGATAGTGCCGCCACTGACCACCTGCCCGCCGAAGGCTTTCACTCCAAGCCGTTGCGCGTTGGAGTCGCGTCCATTCCTTGAGCTTCCTAAACCCTTTTTATGTGCCATAACTCAACTCTCATGTGCGCCGACACCCACGCGACGCCGTCGATACACTTCGGCGAGGCCGGACGGCGAGCACGTTACTCGCTGGATTTTTTTACCGCTTTTGTGCGTCCGCTCTTCGGAGCAGCCTTGGCCTTCACCTTTTTCTCGGCTTTGGCCGGCAGTTCCGGAGCAGAGAACTTCTGCCCGTCGAAGCTGATCTCGGAAATGCGAACCTGGGTAAAGCCCTGCCGATGCCCGTTCAGCTTCTTGTACTGCTTCTTGCGTTTGAAGTGAAAGACCAGAATTTTGTCGGCGCGGCCCTCACCTAGCACCTGACCGATAACCCGGGCGTTTTCCGACTTCACGATCTTGCCTTCTTCGCCGCTCACGGCCAGCACTTCAAAGTCGATGCCGTGCTCGCCGGCAACCGACTTCTCGATTTTCAAAACGTCTCCGGGCGAGACGCGATATTGTTTCCCCCCGGCGCGGATCACCGCGTACATAACAACCTCCAGTATTCTTCCGGCTCCGCGGCTAAAAACAAGCCTTCGGAGTTCCCTGAAATCCTCTATGCGCTTGCACTTCCCGGAGAAGGGACCCACTGCGACCGGCGGTAAATCACCGGCAACTCCGCATGCATCCAGTCTCTTGAGCGGTTTCGCGAAAGGTATATCCCGCAAAGCGGCCTAGCTTTGGGATACGTCTATTCAAAACCACCTGCAAAGGGCCGAAACAGCCAGCCTCGGGTGCCCAGACAGGGCTTGGCAGTACAGGCAAACCAAATAAGTTTAGCGTGCAACAGCGCCCAGCGTCAAACCGGAGCCGCCACAACCGTCCCAAAGAGGTATATCCGGTTCGCAAAATGCCGCAAACCTCCTCGCGATGACATCCGCAGCGAAGGGATACACGGTATCCCGGGCAGTGCTCTATGCCTGCCCCCGCCTGCCGTAACGCACTTTCATCAATAGCAGCGGAAGTTGCAGCACAAGGGTCAAGCCATTGGCCAGAATCATCGGCCAGGAATGCAGGTAGACGCCGTAAATAAACCACAACAGCACACCCACGCTGAAAGTGATCAACGTAGTGTAGGAAAGGCCCTCAACCGATTTCGAGCGATAGGTGTGCAACACCTGCGGCAGGAAAGCCAACGTGGTCAACGCGCCGGCGGCAAAGCCTATAAAGGTGAATAGCATCAAGATAAGTCTCAGCGTCGGTGATTGGACTCCGGGCCAATGCATGTGATGACCGCCCATTGGCGCAAGCCGCCACTGCTTGCCCTTCAGAAGCCGTATTTTCCGAAAAAGTACAAGGTCAAAGCCCAGCCGGTGGCGATCACCGTGTAACGCGTGTACTTGGGGTGCATCTTCTGCGCGAAGTATCCGCCAAAATATCCGCCCAGAATGGCGCCGATCAGCATGATGCCTGCCTGCGCCCAGTAAATCATTCCAGCGGCGACGAAAGCAACCATCGCAATGGTGTTGCCGATGCCCACCAGCAGCGCTTTGTAGGCGTTCATGGTGTGGATGCTTTCGATGCCGATCAGAGCCAGCAGTGCCAGGGTCAGAATGCCGGCGCCGGCGCCAAAATAACCGATGTAAACGGCGATGCACATGGCTAGGCTGAGCGTCCAGATCCATCCCCAGAGCGTACGCTTAGCGCCGCTGCCCGTGCGCTCGCGCACCCAGCGCGTAAGGCGCGCACTGACCATGAACAGGATGGTGGCGCCGCCGAGCAGATAAGGAATCAGCCGCAGGAACGTCTTTTGCGGAGTGTGCAGCAAAACCAGCGCGCCAACCAGCGAGCCCACGACGCCGGTGCCCACCAGCGGGACCATCGTCTGCCACGGTTCCTTGGCATATTCGCGGTGGTAGGCCGCGGCGCTGGCAATCGTTCCCGGAATCAGCGCCAGCGTATTGGTGGCATTGGCCTGGATGGGCGGAACACCCGTTAACAGCAGGGTCGGAAAGGTGACGAAGCTGCCACCGCCGGCAACGGAATTGATGATCCCCCCCACAACAGCGGCGGCAAACAGGATGAGAGCATTATGGAGATTCAGCAGGCCCATTTAACATTCAAGGAGGTATGTACTGGACCATACAGCACCGACCCGTGATAACTCTATGCTACACGGTTTTGGGTCGGGAAAGGCGCTCGCGGCTGAGCCATCGCCCCCGCGCCTGGCGAAAATGCGGCGGCTCAGGCTCGCCCATGCTCTCTTCGTGGTTGAATGTTCGGCCTATCGGGTTATTCGCATTATTTGAATGCAATCGGGATTGCCCGCGCAGCCTGCTACAGCAACTCGGTGCCGTCATAGTCGAACTGAAAGAACCAGAAGGTAGCAAAGGGCTGATTCTCGTGCGGAGCATCGGGATTGTAGGCGACCGGAACCAGCCACTTGGGAGGAGGTAGCCGTTTCCGTACTCCCCGTGAACGCCCGCGATACTCTCTGCCATTCTGCGCCGCGAAGCTGTACTCAATGCAGGAATCAAAGCCCTCCGAAGGAGCAAATCGCCGAAGCGTTTTCACCTCTGCCAGGGCTACCCTGAAACCGGAAGCCAAATGCTGCTCCTGACGGAAAACGGAGAGCAGGTAGATGGCAAACGTGCAGGCCAACATCACCGTGACTGTCCGTTGCGCCAGCGGCAGCAGCAGCGAGGAGAACAACATGAACCCAATCGCGCCGCTCAGCATGGTCACGGTGACCCCGCGCAGCCTTGGTTGCACCGTAAGGGCGCAACGCATCATCGCAGCCTGATCAAGTTCGCCGACAGCCTGTAGCGTAGACACTGAACAACACCTGGGGTAGGGGACCCAACGGGAATGGCATACCGAACCAACCCGCTTTGCTGGCTATAGGAATCAAAATCGGCAGCTCTGGTTGTTCTTTGTTACATATTTATTTAGTTATGGTATCTGGAGTGAATGTTATGCATATAGTTACCTGTTTGTGCCAGCCTTGGAGGAAGACTGTTGGCGAGAAAAAGCGCTCCGCGGACGGTCGCGGCCGAGGGCTCACGGTTTCGTTGCGGCAGCGGCCATGTTGCGCGGCTTACGATTTGTAGGCCGCGAGCACACGGTCAATCATCTCGCCGGCAACGCCAAGGTAGTTTGCCGGCTCGGTCAGCTTCGCCAGCGCCGCCCGGTCGACGTGCCGCGAGATTTCGGGATTCTCTGCCAGCAGATCAAGCAGCGGGCGCCCCGACGCAATTCCGGCGCGGCAGATTTCCTGCACGAGGTCGTGAGCGCGCTGCCGGCCGAGGTACGGCCCCAGTCCCATCATCACTGCCTCGGCGACTATCATGCCGCCAGTGAGGTCGAGGTTCTTGCGCATTCGTGCCGGGTCGACCTGGAGACCGGCGACCAGCGAGCGAGCATGCGCAAGCGCCCCCGAGGCCAGCAGAAAAATCTCCGGAACCACGATCCATTCGATCTCCCACTGCCCGTTCGCGCGCTCGTGCTCGGCCACCATCGCGTCCAGCAGCGCGGCCACATGTTGGCGAACCACCCCGGTGCAGGCAAGAATGTAGCTGGTGGAGACGGGATTCCGCTTCTGCGGCATGGTGCTGCTGGAGCCTCGTCCTGGGGCAAAAGATTCGGAAACCTCCTGCACTTCGGTCTGTGCCATCAGGTTGACGTCCGTTGCGATCTTGCCGAGCGTGCCGGTGACAAGCCCGAGAAAGCAGCCAATTTCGGCGAAGCGGTCCCGCATGGTGTGCCAGGCGATTTCAGGTTGCCCCAATCCCAATTCCACCATCAGTGCTTCCTGCACGCGCAATCCGTCTTTGCCCAGCGAGGCGAGCGTGCCCGCGGCACCCGCAAACTGGCCCACCAGAACCCGCGTCCGCAGCTCCCGTAATCGCGCCCGATGCCGCTGAAAAGTTGCCAGCAGCACGGCCATCTTGAGTCCGAAGCTGATAGGAACGGCCTGTTGTGTCTTGGTGCGCCCGGCCATGGGCGTGTCCCGGTAGCGCTCGGCGAGCGAGGCAAGCGAATCGGAAATCGCCGCCAAGTCTTGCTCCACCAAATTCAGTCCATCGCGAACCTGCATGATGGTTGCGGTATCGATGATGTCCTGCGTGGTCGTGCCCCAATGGCACCACTCGCCCAGACCGCCGGAGCAAAGTCCTACCAGTTGCTGCACCACGGGAAGCACGGGATGACCAATGGCGTCGATCTGTTTCTTCAGCCTCACCATGTCGATCTGCTCAACCCGGCAGTGACGGCAGATCTCTTCCGCCGCATCCTTGGGAATTATTCCCAGGCGCGCCTGCACGCGGGCCAGCGCCCCTTCAATGTCGAGATAGTACTGAATGCGGCGTTCATCGGAGAAAACAGTACGCATCGCCGGGGTGCTGAAGAGATCGCCAAACAGGGCTGAGTCGATGATTGTTGCAGGCATGTCTATTTCCTCTAAGCTGCGACGGCGCTGGCTGCGTTCCGCATGCTGACGACGCGGCACACTTTAGCGTGAAGAGCCGCCAAGCCAATACTATTTTCAACGAATCACCAATATTCCAGACAGAACGATCGTCCACAAGCGGATTTTCGCAATCCGCGTTTGAAGAAACGTGGTGCCACCTGTCCAGGGCCACGGCATCGTTTCCACTGTGTTGCCGCCACATCTTTTGCAGGCTGAAGATCGTCGCCAACGGGCCCCCGGAAGTCGATTCGCTACAATAGCAAGTCCACGCTTCGCAAATGGCAAGATGAGAGTCCAAACGTCAAGAAATGTTCTGATTACTCTCGGAGTGCTTTGGCTCTCCGGCGCATGCTTGCGGCTCACCATTCTGGCCGTCCCGCCCTTGCTGCCGCTAATTCGCTCCGATTTGCATCTGTCGGCGACTGCGGTCGGTCTATTGATAAGCCTGCCGGTGGCATTATTCTCGCTGGCCGCTTTGCCTGGCTCGCTGTTGATTGCGCGCCTTGGGACGCTACCAACGCTTGTGGGAGGGCTGCTGATCGTGGCGCTTGGCGCCGCGCTGCGCGGCGTGAGCCCGAACGCGGCGACTCTGTTCGCCGCCACCGCGGTCATGGGCTGCGGCGTGGCGATCATTCAACCGTCGATGCCGGTCATTGTTCGCCAGTGGATGCCGGCTCGCGTCGGCTTTGGCACCGCGACCTATTCGAACGGACTGATGATGGGCCAGCTTGTGCCCACGCTGGTCACGCTTCCACTGCTTCTGCCGTGGCTACATGGCAACTGGCGGCTGTCTCTGGCAACCTGGTCGGTCCCGGTGGGCTTGACGGCCGTCATCGCCGTACTCCTGGCGCCGCGTCCAGCCGGCGCGTCCGGATCAATGACCTCCGGAAACAACTTTTCGACCGGCCGGGCCAAGTGGTGGCCTGACTGGAGAAACAGCCTGGTCTGGCGACTGGGAATCATGTTTGGCAGCGTCAACGCGGCTTACTTTGCCGCAAACGCATTTCTTCCCGTGTATCTGGTGGACGCCGCACGCCCGGACTTGGTGAGCAGGGCGGTGACCGCGCTGAATTTCGGGCAGATTCCCGGCTCGTTTCTGCTGCTGATCTTCGCCGGCCGGCTGGAGCGCCGCGCGTGGCCCTATATCGCCGCTGGATCGCTTGGATTCGTCAGTGTCCTCGGCCTGGTTTTCGCCGTCGGCAAGTGGACGGTCGTGTGGGCCGCGCTGTTGAGCTTCTGCAGCGGTTCGGGCCTGATTTTGGGATTGAGCCTGCCGGCACTGCTGTGCGCGCCGGAGGACGTTGGCCGCACTTCGGCGGCAATGTTCACCGTGAGCTACGGGGGAGCGGTCCTGGTCGCTCTCGCCAGCGGCGCCGCATGGGACCTGGCGGGTAATCCTCGCTTGGCATTTCTTCCGATTGCACTGTGCTCCATCGTACTAGTGGTTTCGGCGATGGCCCTGCGCAGCAGGCATGAGCTTCTTTGATGCGGCGGAAAACGAAATGCGTTCGGATTACTCGTCGCGAGGAATCTTGGATCAGGGTTTCGAGGGAAGCGCAAACGTCAGCCCGACCAGCACGAGCCAGACGATAGCGACAGCCGCTGGAATCCACAATCCCAGTATCCTGCTGAGCGGTGTTCGCGAGGGCATTTCCCGCCGGCGCCTGCTGTAGGGCTGCAACTCCGCCGGAAACAAAAGCTGATCCAGTTCAAGCAGCATACCCAGATACCACTCAATTGCGCGCGATGTCCGCCACAGGACATACAGCGTGACCAGCGCCAACGAGAATCCAACAACCGCAACCAGCACCCGGATCATTAATGACTTTAGATCCGGCTCGTGGAATTGCGAAAAAGCGGCAACCAGCACAGCGGTGGAAACCACGAAGGTTTGCAGACGACTGTTCAGTAACTTGTCTTCATGCTGGTGCAACTGCGTCAACTGCTCCCAGGCGGAGAAAACCTGCTTGCGGCCCTCCTCCGTCTGGAGCATGGCCCGTAGCTCTGGCGACGGCGACGAGTTGGTGCTGCTTGTGGAAATGTGACACGCTCCCAGTACTGCCCGGCCTATTCTGCCCTCCCAGCTCGCCGCTTCGCAATCGTGGTGCCTGGATAAAGTGATGTCAGAGTTGGTTCCGCGACAGAGGAGATCGCCTCCGGTTCGCAACGCGGTTTGCGGGACGTCCGCATGTCACAAAGCAAAGGCCACGCGCTCGGCGTGGCCTCGATTACAGCCGCTGACAGATTTTCATTGCCGCTTTATGCGGCTTTGGTAGTGACCTGGTGCGAGGTGGAAAGGGCAACATCGTATTGCTGGACCTTGGGATCGGACGCGCACAAGTTGCGGACCGATTCGACTATCTTGGGGTATTGTTCGCGCTGATAACGCTCGCCGTCCTGCCGGCTGTTCCAGAAGCTTATCGCCAGCACGCGGTTCTGATCGGATTGCGAGATCAATACGACCTCGTCCTTGAAGCCCTGCGTCTTCCTCATGATGGGCAGCACTTTCTCGTCAATCGTCTGGCAGAGCTCTTTCGCTTTGCCCTGTTTGGCTTCTAATTCGACGATGCGGGTAAACATAAGCAACAACTCCTTATGGTTGAAGTCCCGGCAACGCGCTCGCGCTTGCCGGAATCGGGGGTTGGCAAATTGGAAGGTGTTCCACGTCAAGCAAACGAAGCGTGCAGCCTAGCGCGAAAGCAGAGCCGCTTCAAGCGCAAACCAGAGTGGCAGCGGTCATTTCCATCCGGGTGAACCGCTGGGCAGAAACCAGAGCGGCAGCCGGATCGATCAAGCAGTTTGCGCTTCGTTGTTCGAGAGCACCTGGATCCAAGATGGGTATGGCGACGATTTCACATGCGCGTGGTCGTCGCCAATCCAGATCAGACAGTCACCTGACTTGTATCCGGGCGCGCACTTCCCGGCTGTCTTTCATTTTGGTGATGTGGACTTCAAAGTTCATCTTCGGAAGCAGTGAGGTGAGGGTGAAAACCCGGTAGCCGTCACCCGTGATCTCTGCCCGTCGGAACACTCCGGCATCAGTCTCGGCGACTTCTTTTTCGCCGCCAAGTTCATCGACAAACTGCTGGGCGCTATTTGCGCTTACCATTGGGTGCGAGCCTTTGCTGCTGCCGGAGGTAACCGCCTCGGCGGCGTAGGAGCGAACCAGCTTGGGCCAGTATTTTTCGAGCAGCTCGGTGCTGCCGAAGATGTCAGCCCACATGACCTCACCATTGACGGCAACGACGACCCCGACGGCTTTCTTCTGCTTCAGGTGGCGCAGCACCGCTTCGTAATCCTGCGTGATGGGAGCTGCCACCCGGTCCACCGTCTCCTGCACCGCGTCGTCCGCCATTACCCTGGCGTAAGAGGTCGTGCCGCCGAGAGCAGACGCCGAAGCCATCGGCACACTGGCGCTCATGCGGCCGGCTTTTTCGCGCACCTGGTCCCACACCATTGCCTGGCTCTTGGCGGCCATTGCCGGACGCCGGACGCTGGGCTGCGCCATCTGCGATTTCATCGAGCCGAAGTTGTTGCTGCTGCCCACCCAACGGCCCGGTTCGACGCAGAAGACACCGAGGTCTATCGCTTCCGGACTGGATGGTACGATCCGGTCTGCGCCGATGACTCGATCTTGTTTGCCGCCGGTAACAATCTCTCCGGCGAGCAGCAGCAGCGGGCGGCCCGATTTGTTGTAAAGCGCGAGCCGATTGACTTCCGCCGAGCCGCGCACGGGCAGTCGAGATCCCGGACGCACCATGCCTATCATTTGCCCCTGCTCGGTTACCACCACGGTTCCCGCGCGAACCCCTTCATCGAGGGTGATGAACCGCGCGGTTTCATAGTTGGTACCCGCCGTAACCGGGAAAATCGTCAGATTGCCGCTCGTGATCGGCTCCAGTACGCCGTATCCGGCTCCCGGCAAATTTGAACTCGACCCGTGTCCGTCCTTGCGCTGTCCCGCAACTTGCAGACAGGTAACCGAAATCAACAACAGAATCGCGACTAGACCGCGTTGCATAAATGTTTCTTTGAAGGGGCGGGGCTTTAGCCGTGCCGTCCAGGACCATAATTGCGCGGGCTTTATCCCCGGAGGAAATTGTCTATTCTTCATTTGTGCAACCGGTTCCAGCCCAAATTCGCGGAACGCATATCTCAGAAGAGAACCGGGCGTTAAAATCCGGCGGTGATGTTTCGCAATGCACCAGCTCTGAAACTGTTCAAGTACCGTGCGCCTGGCCATAGGGGCCTCCTTTAATTGGCTTCATCCTAAGAACGCGCACGCTTTGATTTCTTGCGCAGAATCTCTCACGGAATTTTGATAGCATCCGAACTCATGTCC
>Ga0181535_10008136_pt1 | contig 10387 bp, 10 predicted proteins | sample PEATcosm2014_Bin_44_FD_119774 | JGI IMG/M metagenome (GOLD analysis project Ga0181535, IMG submission 119774) | Peatland microbial communities from MTU Mesocosm Facility, Houghton, MI, USA - PEATcosm2014_Bin17_30_metaG | ecosystem: Environmental > Terrestrial > Soil > Wetlands > Peat | place...
GGTGCGCGACGAGATCGGGCTCTATCACGCCAGCCCGCGCGACGAGGTGTGGGAGTACGTGCTCTCGGCGCTGCTCGCCGAGCTGTGCTTCGACGCCGCGCGCCATCGGCTCAACCTGCTCGGTCATTCGCACGTCGCGCTTTCGTTCGAGCGTCTAGAGGGCCACCCCGCGACCGGCGAGACGCGCCGGGCCGAGAGCATGCTGGACCTCCGCGACGGCGAGTGGCTGCTGAACCCCGGCAGCGTCGGACAGCCGCGCGACGGCGACCCGCGCGCAGCCTGGATGCTGCTCGACACGGGCGCGCTGACCGCCAGCTACCAGCGCTGCGAATACGACATTCCGGGGGCGGCGGGCGCGATCCGCGCCGCGCGCCTGCCGGACTCGCTGGCCGAGCGCCTGGAGTACGGCCAATGAGAACGCTCCGGCTCGCCCTTGCGGCGCTCGCCGGCGCGGCGCTGCTCGCCGCCTGCGGCTCGAGCTCCGGCCAGATCCCGGTCGACAGCGCGAGCACGCTGCACGGCGACCTGACCAACGTCTACAACAACTTCCTGATCGGCGATTGCAGCACGGCGAGCGCGGACCTCGCGACCGCTCAGGTCGACTTCGACAACCTGCTCACCACCGTCAACCAGAAGCTCGCGAGCCAGCTGCAGCACGGCCTCAGCACGCTCGCCGCCGACGAGCACCGCGAGTGCGTCAACTCGACCTCGACGACGGGGCCGACCTCGACCTCGAGCACGGGGGCCACCAGCACGACCGGGCAGACCGGCACGACCGGCACGACCGGCACCACGAGCTCGACCAGCTCCAGTTCGACCAGCTCGACGTCCACCAGCTCGACGAGCTCCAGCACGACCTCCACCGGCGCGACCGGAGCGACGGGCTCCACCTGCAACCCGACGACCGGCGCCGGCGGCGGCACCTCGATCTGCGACAACACGACCTCCTCGACGGGCGCCGGCAGCGGCATCGGCGGCGCGGGCAGCGGCGGCACCGGGGCCAACACGGGCGCCGCGAGCATCGGCAACTGATGGCGCGCGAGAACACAGTCGCCGGTCGCTACCGGATCGAGAGCCGCCTGGGGTCGGGCGGGATGTCGACCGTGCATCTCGCGTTCGACGAGCGGCTCGAGCGCTACGTCGCGGTCAAGCTGCTGGCCGAGCACCTCGCCGCCGATCCCGCCTTCGTGTCGCGCTTCCAGCGCGAGGCGCTCGCGGCGGCGCGGCTGATCCACCCCAACATCGTGCAGGTGTTCGACTCCGGGCTCGACGAGAACCGCGACCAGCACTACATCGTGATGGAGTACATCGACGGCCAGTCCTGCGCGGAGATCCTGCGCGACCGCGGCTGGCTGACGGTCGAGGAGACGCTGCCGATCGTGCTCGGGGCGTGCGCCGGCCTCGACTACGCCCACCGCAAGGGCGTCGTCCACCGTGACGTCAAGCCCGGCAACCTCCTGGTCGCAACCGACCGCGCGGTCAAGCTCGCCGACTTCGGCATCGCCAAGGCGACCGAGCAGTCGAGCATCACGCAGATCGGCTCGGTGCTCGGCACCGCCGCCTACCTCGCCCCCGAGCAGGGGCGCGGCGAGGAGGCCGGACCGCCGGCCGACATCTACGCGCTCGGCGTCGTCACCTACCAGCTGCTCTCCGGCCGCCTACCGTTCGAGGGCGCCTCCCTGACCGAGCTGGCGATCAAGCAGCAGCGCGAGCCGCCGGCGAGCCTCGACGTGCTGGTCGCCGCCGTATCCCCCGAGCTGGCCGCGGCCGTGGACGTCGCGCTGCGCATCGATCCGCGGCTGCGCTACCCGACCGCGGTCGAGATGGCGCGCGCGCTCGAGGAGGGAGCACGCGGCATCCCGCCCGGCTCCGGCACCGCGATCGTCCCCCCCGGCGGCCCGAGCGCCCAGACCGTGATCGCCCCCGACGACCGCACGCGCGTCACGCCCGACGAGCGCTCCCGGCCCGCCGGCGCCGTCACCCCGCGCCAGCCGCGCCAGGGCCAGCCGCGCCGCGAGCCCGAGCCCGAGCCCGAGCACTCCCCGGTCCGCAACCGCCGCATCGCCGCGGCGGCGATCGCGGCCGTCCTGGTCGCCGTCGTCGTCGTCGTGATCGTCCTCTCGCTGCAGTCGAACGCGACCGTCGTGCTGCTGCACCCCGACCACTTCTCGAAGAACTTCCAGGACGCCCTGCAGCAGCTGACCGACCTGATCAACAGCAACACCTCATAGGGAATGTTTTTCGGCTGGGTGCATGCACCCAGCCGCCGGGAGGGCGCATGCGCCCTCCCGCGGGGCGGTGCATGCACCGCCCCGAACAGCGTCAACGACCCTCCCGCAGGTCGCGCGCGACCTCGCGCAGGCGCCCGTCGACGATCGCGGCGCGCAGGCGCGACATCAGCGCGGCGATGAAGGTGAGGTTGTGGAGCGTGAGCAGGCGCCCGCCGCTCTGCTCGCCGCTGCGCGCCAGGTGGTGCAGGTAGGCGCGCGAGAGGCCGCCCGCGCAGGCCGGGCAGGGGCAGCCCTCGATCAGCGGGGCGGGATCGGTTCGATGAGCCGGCCGGTCGACCTGCAGGCGCCAGTGGTTGGCGGGATCGGCGACCAGCGCCGTGCCGTGGCGGGCCAGGCGCGTCGGCATCGCGCAGTCGAAGCTGTCGATCCCCAGCTCCACGCCGCGGATCAGGTCGTCGACCTCGCCGATGCCGAGCAGGTGGCGGGGGCGCTCCGGCGCGAGACGCTCCAGCTCGCGCGTGCTCCAGTCGATCACCCCGTACATCTGGTCCTTGTCCTGGCCGAGCGAGCCGCCGATCGCGATCCCGTCGGCGGCGCTCGCGGCGACCGCCGCCGCCGAGGCGATCCGCAGGTCCTCGTGGACGCCGCCCTGCACGATCCCGTAGAAGAGCGACGGCGGGACGTCATGCTCGGCGCGCCAGTGCAGGCAGCGCTCGAGCCAGCGGTGGGTGCGCTCGGTCGAGCGGGCGGTGTAGTCGCGCTCGGCGTGAAACGGGGTGCACTCGTCGAAGGCGAGCACGATGTCGGAGTGCAGCTGGGCCTGCACCGCCATCGAGATCTCCGGGCTGATGAAGCGCTCCGAGCCGTCGATGTAGGAGCGAAAGCGGACGCCCTCCTCCTCGATCGCGAGGATCGAGCCCTCCCCCGCGCCGCCGCGGCGGCCCTTGATCTCGTCGGCGACCGTGCCGTGACCCATCGAGAAGACCTGGAAGCCGCCGGAGTCGGTGATCACCGCCCCCTCCCAGCCCATGAAGCGGTGCAGGCCGCCGAAGCTCTCGATCAGCTCGCCGCCCGGGCGCAGCATCAGGTGGAAGGTGTTGCCGAGCACCAGCTCGTAGCCGAGCGCCGCGACCTCGGCGCACGACAGGGTCCGCACGCTGCCCGCGGTGGCGAGCGGCACGAAGGCGGGCGTCGCGACGTCGCCGTGCGCCGTCACCAGCACACCGGCCCGCGCGCGCGAGTCCGTGTCGCGGGCGATAATGCGCAGCGCGGTCATCGCGGCATCCTAAGAGAGCGCGGCGGCCCCACGATGAGCGTGCTGGCAAGCTTCCTCAGCGTCACCCAGAACCTCGGCTACCCGGCGCTCGGGGCGTTCGTCGCCGTCGAGGCGCTGGGGATCCCGCTGCCCGGCGAGACCGCGGTGATCTTCGCCGGCCTGGCCGCCGCGAGCGGGCGCCTGTCGATCGTCCTCGTGATCGTCGTCGCCGCCGCCGGCGCGATCATCGGCGACAACATCGGCTTCGTGATCGGCCGCCGCGGCGGGCGCGCGCTGCTCGAGCGCCCCGGGCGGTTCGAGTCCGAGCGCCGCCGCGTGCTCGAGATCGGCGACCCGTTCTTCGAGCGCCACGGCGCGAAGGCGGTCTTCCTCGGCCGCTGGATCACCGGTCTGCGCGTCTGGACGTCGTGGCTCGCCGGCGCGAGTGACATGCGCTGGCCGGTCTTCCTGCTCTTCAACGCGGTCGGCGGCGCGGCGTGGGCGACGAGCGTCGCGCTCGCCGCCTATTACGGCGGCCACGGCGCCGAGCACGTGTTCACCCAGATCGGCCTCTACGGGATCCCGGTCGCGCTCGCCGTGTTCGCGCTGTTCGCGTGGTGGTGGTGGCGACGGCGGCGCGGGCGCGCGGCGGCGGGCGGCTAGCGCCGCGTCACGCCGGCCGCGGCGCCGTTCGCGGGCTGGGCCCGCCGGCGGGCCGGCGGTAATGTTCGGGGCCATGTCCGCGTACTCCGAGGCGCTCGCGCTGCAGGACGCCCTGCCCAGGACGGGCCCCATCCCGTGGGAGATCGGCAAGGTCTACAACGCACTGCTGGAGGCCGCGAAGCAGGAGAAGCCCGACAGCATCAGCCTCGGCGCACTCGATCCGCTGCAGCGCAACGCGGTCGGCTTCGCCGGCAACGTGACGGCCGAGAGCCTGCGGACGATGGTCGCGGTGGTCGCCGCGGCGCTCAAGCCGCCGCCGCCGGGCGCGTAGGCGCGCGGCTTCGGGCTCGCGCTCGGCCGGCGGGCGTCGGCGCGGCGCGCGTCAGGCGGCGGGGTCGGCCAGCGAGCGGCCGGTCATCGCCGGCGGCTGGGCGAGCCCGAGCAGTTGGAGCGCTGTCGGAGCCACGTCGGCGAGGACCCCCTCGCGCTCCAGGCGCACGGCCGGCGTCGTCACGATCAGCGGCACCGGGTTCAGCGAGTGGGCGGTCTGGGGGCTGCCGTCGGGGTTGAGCATCTCGTCGCTGTTGCCGTGGTCGGCGGTGACGATGCAGACGCCACCGCTCGCGTGGACGGCGCCGACGACCGCGCCGAGACATTCGTCGACGACCTCCACGGCGCTCACCGCGGCCGCGATCACGCCGGTGTGGCCGACCATGTCGGAGTTCGCGAAGTTGATGATCCCGAAGCGCGGATGGTCCTCGCTCCAGGCGCCGACGAAGGCGGCGGCCGCTTCGCGCGCGCTCATCTGCGGTTTGAGGTCATAGGTCGCGACGTCGCGCGGCGAGGGGACCAGCTCGCGGCGCTCGCCCGGCTCGGGCTCCTCCTCTCCGCCGTTGAAGAAGTACGTCACGTGCGGGTACTTCTCGGTTTCGGCGACGTGCAGCTGGCGGTCGCCGGTGGCGGCGATCACCGCCGAGAGGGTCGTGCTCGGGTGCTCGGGCGCGAACGCGACCGGATACGGGAAGTCCTCCTCGTACTGCGTCATGCAGCTCAGGTGCGCGACCGTCGCGATGCCGTGGCGGTCGACCTCGGTGAAGCTCGGGTCGGCAAGCGCCCGCACGATCTCGCGCATCCGGTCGGGGCGGAAGTTGAAGCAGAAGACGCGATCGCCCGGCGCGATCGGCGCCGGCGTGCCGACCAGCGTCGGCTCGAGGAACTCGTCGGTCTCGCCGCGCTCGTATGCCGCCGCGACCGCCGCGACGCCGGTGGCGGCGCTGTGGGGGGCGCTGGCGCGCACGAGCAGGTCGTAGGCGCGCTGCACGCGGTCCCAGCGCTTGTCGCGGTCCATCGCCCAGTAGCGCCCGACCACCGAGCCGACGCGCGCGCCGCCGTGGCGCTCGACCCGGCCGACCGCCTCGAGCCCCGCGTCCGGCGCGGTGTCGCGCCCGTCGGTGAAGCAGTGCACGATGACCTCGCCGGCGTCGAGCTCGCCCGCCAGGTCGATCAGCGACAGCAGGTGCGCCTCCGAGGAATGCACGCCGCCGTCGGAAACGAGGCCGATCAGGTGCACACGTCCCGGGCCGGCGAGGGCCTCGCGGATCACCGGGTTGGCGCCGAGCGTGCCGTCGCTGAGCGCGTCGTCCAGGCGCGTCAGGTCCTGGCGCATCACCGCGCCGGCGCCGAGGTTGAGATGGCCGACCTCGGAGTTGCCCATCTGGCCATCGGGCAGTCCGACGGCACGCCCGCAGGCGATCAGCTGGGTGTGCGGGTACTGCGCCCACAGCTCGTCGAAGACCGGCGTGTTCGCGAGCAGCACCGCGTTTCCGGGCCCGGGCGGCGCGATCCCCCAGCCGTCGAGGATGATCAGCGCGAGGCTCGGCGCCGGGATCGTCAGCGGTCCCGGCGGCAGCGTCATCGCGCCCCGTCGCGCGCGGCGGTCGCGATCGCCGCGAACGACTCGGCGTCGAGCGACGCCCCGCCAACCAGCGCGCCGTCGACGTCGCGCAGCGCCAGCAGCTCGCCGGCGTTGCCGGGGTTCACCGAGCCGCCGTAGAGCACGCTGACCTCCTCGGCCACGCCCTTGTGCAGCGCCCCGACCAGAGCGCGCACGAAGCTCGCGGCCTCCTGCGCCTGCTCCGGCGTGGCGACCCGGCCGGTGCCGATCGCCCAGATCGGCTCGTAGGCGATCGCGACCTTCGCCAGACGCTCCTTCGGCACCAGCTCGAGACCCTCCTGCACCTGGTGGCGCAGCTTGCGCTCGGTGTCGCCGGCGAGCCGTTCCTCCTCGGTCTCGCCGACGCAGAGGATCGGGCGCAGCCCGGCTTCGAGCGCGGCGGCCAGCTTCAGCGCCACCGACCGGTCGCTTTCACAGAAGTGCTGGCGCCGCTCGCTGTGGCCGATCACGACGCCCGTCACGTCCAGCTCGACGAGCATCGGCGCCGAAACCTCGCCGGTGAACGCCCCCTCCGGCGCCTCGTGCATGTTCTGCGCGTACACGCCGACGCGCGAGCCGCGCGCGCTCTCGACCATCGCGTGAAGCGCCGTGAACGGCGTGCAGATCGCGACCTCGACGCCCTCGAGGCTCGCGACGCGCGGCAGCAGCGCCTGGATGTAGCGCTCCGCCTCCGCGACCGTCTTGTACATCTTCCAGTTGCCGGCGATCAGCGGCGTCCTGCTCATTGACGGCCCGCGGCGAGTTCGAGCGCCTCGACTCCGGGGAGCGTGCGCCCCTCGATCAGCTCGAGCGTCGCGCCGCCACCGGTCGAGAGGTGGGTCACCGCGCCGTCCAGCCCGAACTTCTTGAGCGCCGCGACCGAATCGCCGCCGCCGGCGACGGTCGTGCCGGGCGCCGCCGCGACGGCCTCGGCCACCGCGCGCGTCCCGGCGGCGAAGGCGTCGAGCTCGAACACCCCCATCGGCCCGTTCCAGAAGACCGTGCCGGCCCCGGCGATCGCCTCGGCGTAGATCGCGACGGTGCGCGGACCGATGTCCAGCCCCATCCAGCCGTCGGGCACGTCCACGCCGTCGAGGTCGCGTCGCGGGGCGTCGGCCTCGACGCGCTCGCCGAGCCCGAGATCGACGGGCAGCACCAGCTTCGCGTGCGACGAGGTCGCGCGCTCCAGCGCGCTGCGGGCCGGCTCGAGCCCCTCCTGCTCGCACATCGAGGAGCCGATCGTGTGGCCCTGGACGCTGAGGAACGGGAAGCACATCGCGCCGCCGATCAGGACCGTGTCGGCGAGCTCGAGGAAGCGTTCGATGACCGCGATCTTGTCGGTCACCTTGGCCCCGCCGAGCACCGCCACCAGCGGCCGCGCGGGGTCGGCCAGGATCGCCTGCAGCGCCGTCACCTCGCGCTCGAGCAGCAGCCCCGCGACGGCGTCGTGCACGTGGTGCGTGACGCCCTCGGTCGAGGCGTGCGCGCGGTGCGCGGAGCCGAACGCGTCGTTGACGTAGACGTCGGCGAGCGACCCGAGCGCCGCCGCCAGGGCGTCGTCGTTCTTCGTCTCTCCCGGCTCGAAGCGGAGGTTCTCTAGCAGCACGATGTCGCCCGGGGCGAGCCGCTCCACCGCGGCCCGGGCGCTCGGCCCGACGACGTCCTGCGCGAAGTCGACCTTCGCCCCCGTCAGCTCGGCCAGGCGCTTGGCGACGGGCGCCAGCGAGAACGCCGGATCGGGGCCGCCCTTCGGTCGTCCGAGGTGGCTCGCGAGGATCACCCTGGCGCCGCGGCGGCGCAGATTCTCGATCGTCGGCAGCGCCGCGCGGATGCGCGTGTCGTCGGTGATCTCGCCGTTCTTCAGCGGCACGTTGAAGTCGACCCGGACGAGCACCCGACGGCCCTCCACGTCGACGTCGTCAAGCTGTTTCACGAGAGCCGCGCGACCAGTTCGACGAGCCGGTTGGAGTAGCCCCACTCGTTGTCGTACCAGCTGACGGTCTTCACTAGCGTGCCGTCGATCACCGCGGTCAACGCGCCATCGACGATCGATGAGAACGGGTTGGTGATGACGTCACTCGAGACTATCGGATCCTCGGTGTAGGCGAGGATCCCGGCCAGCTCGCCGCTGTCCGCGCGTCCGTGTAAAGCCGCATTGATCTCCTCGACGCTCGTCTCGCGCTCGGCCTCGAAGGTGAGGTCGACCAGCGAGCCGACCGGGACCGGCGCTCGCACCGCGAAGCCGTGCAGCTTGCCGGCGAGCTCGGGCAGCACGAGCCCGACCGCCTTCGCCGCGCCTGTCGAGGTCGGCACGAGGTTCAGCGCCGCCGCACGGGCCCGTCGCAGGTCGCTGTGCGGCATGTCCTGCAGGCGCTGGTCGGCGGTGTAGGCGTGGATCGTCGTCATCAGGCCGTGGCGGATGCCGACGCTCTCGTGCAGCACCTTCGCCATCGGCGCGAGGCAGTTGGTGGTGCACGAGGCGTTCGAGATCACGTGGTGCTCGGCCGGCGAGTAGCGGTCGAAGTTGACGCCCAGCACGACCGTGATGTCCTCACCGCTCGCCGGCGCCGAGATCACGACCTTGCGGGCCCCGCCCTCGAGGTGCTTGGCGGCGGCCTCGCGCTTGGTGAAGAAGCCGGTCGACTCGATCACGACATCGACGCCGAGATCGCCCCAGGGGAGCGCGCCGGGGTCGCGCTCCGCCAGCACCCGCAGCGGCATCCCGTCGACGACGATGTCGTCGCCGTCGACCGCGACGGTCCCCTTGTAGGGCCCGAGGATCGAGTCGTAGCGCAGCAGATGCGCGAGCGTCTGCGCGTCCGTGAGGTCGTTGACGGCGACCCATTCGATGTCCGTTGCGCCCGCCGCCATCGCGGCGCGAAACACGTTGCGACCAATTCGGCCGAAGCCGTTGATCCCCACCCGTACCGGCATCCCAGCATCCTTCCATCGCAGTGACGAGAACAGCCCAGTCTTGGCGAGCGGATCCGGGCGACGCGCAAGGCTATCAACGGACCCGCGGCGGTTCGGTAACAAAACCGGCGCCGGCGGCCCGCCGCGACCGCCGCGGCGTCGTCAGCTTGAGCCGCTGACGAACTCGACGCGCAGGCCGTCGGGGTCGCGGACGTAGGCGGAGAAGTAGAGCGGGCTGTAGTGCGGGCGCAGCTCCGGCGGGCTCTCCTCGGTGCCGCCGTTGGCGAGCGCCGCGGCGTGGGCGCCGATCACGGCCGCGCGGCCCCTGGCGCTCAGCGCGACGTGCCCGTAGCCGGAGGCCGGCCTGTGGCCGCGCACGACGATCCACAACGACGGCGCGACCATCCCGTAGGCGATCGCCTGCGAGTTCTCGTGCAGCCGCCGCCCGCCGAGCGCGAGGAACACGGCGTCGTAGAAGGCGGCCGAGCGTTCGAGGTTCGAGACCTCGAAACCGACGTGGTCGATCACTGGTCTGTCGGCGCCGTGTCGGCGTCGCGGTGGCTCGCGGCGACCACCACGCCCTCGCTCGAGGCGTAGCGCTCCGCGAGGTGCTCGACGATCGCCACCGAGCGGTGGCGCCCGCCGGTGCAGCCGATCGCGACGAGCAGGTGCGACTTGCCCTCGGCCACGTACTCGGCGAACAGGTAGTCGAGCAGCGGCTCGAGGTGGTCGTAGAACTCGGTGAGCTTGCCGGCGCGGTCGATGAAGTCGACGACGCGGTGGTCGCGCCCGGTGAGCGGGCGCAGATCGCGCTCGTAGTGGGGGTTCGGCAGGAAGCGCACGTCGAACAGCAGGTCGGCGTCGCGCGGCGGACCGTGCTTGAAGCCGAAGCTCGTGAAGGTGATCGCGAGGCGGTTCGCCGACTGCTGGCCGAGCAGCGACTCGACGATCTTCCCGCGCAGCATCGCCGCGGACAGGCCGGTCGTGTCGATCACGACGTCGGCGCGCGCCTTCAGCGCGTCGAGCTGCGCGCGCTCGGCGGCGATTCCGTCGGCGATCGAACCGCCGGGCGCCAGCGGGTGACGCCGGCGCGTCTCCTTGTAGCGGTTCAGCAGCGTCTCGTCGGCCGCGTCGAGGAACAGCACGCGGTGGGCGAGCCCCATCCTCGCGAGGTCGTCGAGCACCGCCTGCAGCGCCTCGAAGTACTCGCCGCCCCGCACGTCGGAGACCACCGCGGCGCGCTCGACCTTGGAGCCCGCGTGCACGAACAGCTCGATCAGGCTGCCGATCATCCCCGGCGGCAGGTTGTCGACGCAGAAGTAGCCGGCATCCTCGAAGACGTTCATCGCCGTCGACTTGCCGGCCCCCGAGAAGCCCGTGATGATCGTCAGA
>Ga0181535_10008138_pt1 | contig 10386 bp, 9 predicted proteins | sample PEATcosm2014_Bin_44_FD_119774 | JGI IMG/M metagenome (GOLD analysis project Ga0181535, IMG submission 119774) | Peatland microbial communities from MTU Mesocosm Facility, Houghton, MI, USA - PEATcosm2014_Bin17_30_metaG | ecosystem: Environmental > Terrestrial > Soil > Wetlands > Peat | place...
CCTTCTCCTTTTCCGGTGCCGACTGGGAGCGCCAGGGTCCCGCTGGCGTGTCGCTGGCAGTTGGAAAGCTTCCACTCGCCGGCGAGACGCCAGCGCTCCCGGGTTCAGGCTCTTCGACTTGTGGCAATTCAGCAGACATTGGAATTGCCTTTCAAGGCCTCGGTAAAACCCGTCTTCGGAGTGTTCGGAGCGCCGGGCACCGTCCCGGCGCGTTGGGAAAATCCATCGCCTCCCGCCGAGGCGGTGCCCGGCGCTCCAGTCGTGCAGAGATTGCCTTTCATAAAATCCCGCCGTCGACCTTGAGAGTGGAACCGGTGATATAACTGGCTTCGGCGCTCGCCAGAAAACGGACTGTTGCCGCCACTTCCTCGGGCCGGCCGAATCGCCGCATGGGAACGCGCATCTGTGCTGCCTTGCGTTCCTCCTCCGCCAGATGGGCCAGCGCCTCGGTTTCCACGTAACCGGGACAGACGGCGTTCACGGTGATGCCGATGCGCGCCACTTCCTTGGCCAGCGACTGGGTCAACGCGACCACACCCGCCTTGGCGGCGGCGTAATTGGCCTGCCCGGCCGGTGCCAGCAGCGCGCTCAAAGATGACAGATTCACAATCCGGCCGGCACGCTGGCTGATCATCGTCGGCAACACGGCCTGGCAGCCGTGAAAAACGCCGTCGAGGTTCGTCGCCAGGACGCGGTCCCACGAATCCGGCGGCATGATGGCCAGCAGGGCATCTTCGTGACTGCCCGCGTTGTTGACCAGCACGTCAACCCGGTTGTGCCGGGCCAGGATCTCCTTGACCGCCTGTTTCCAGGATTCGGGAGCGGTAACGTCCAGGGTGAGGCAAAAACAGCGGCCGGGATTTTCCCGGGCCAGTTGGTCGGCGTGTTCGCGCCGGGAGCGGACGCCGAGCCAGACGACATTGTCGGGCGACTCGTGGAGGAAGGCGCGCGCGCTGGCCTGGCCCAAACCGCCGTTGGCTCCCGTAATCAGAATGACCCGCAAGCTCACGGCCGGATGTTGCCCGGCGATCTGCCGGGGGACAAATGAGAAATGGCGGAATCGGCACGCGCAAACCTCGCACCCATCGCCTGCTGATTGGAACCGACGAGACTGACGTTGGCGGCGGCGAATCGTCCGCCGGCCACCGCGTCGCACGCGGTCACGCATTGCCAGGCGGCGGCGGCCATCAACCCTTCGCCTAAAATGTGCTTCGGACTGATTCGCGGGCCGTTCCAATCCCGCCACGCGGCCAGTTCGGCTGCGTCCGTGCGCGGGCTGTTCCCGACGCCGTCACAGAGCAGTTCCGCATCTACCGGGAGCGCCGGCATCCTGCCGGCGATTTTTTTGTTTTGCTCCGATGTGGGCCGGCAGGATGTCGGCGCTCCCAGCTGTTCGCGCATGGCGCGGGCGGCTTGGGTCCGGCGGTTTTGAGTGGAGTAAGTGTGGGCGTCGGTGATGGCAGCCAATTCGACACCGATTGACGGTTCCGGTTCCCGGCACAAACAGATGGCTCCGGCCCCCGCGGTCAGAATGGCTGGGCGTTCAAGGTGCCAGAGCGCGTCCGCGAGTATCCAGTTGGTTTCTTCAGCGCCGATGACGAGACACGCGTCCACGCGATTTTCCCCGAGCCATTGGGCGCTCAGGGATATTCCTTGGAGAAAAGTGGCTGGATCGCCCACCAGGGAGCTGGCCAGTGAAATGTTTCCCAGCACCGCTGCGAGATGGCTGGCCGGGGCGGCATAAACCGTTTCCGGAAACAGGAGCGGACTCGCGGTCGCCGGGTCTTTCAATGTCTCCTCATAAAAACGGCAGGAATAATTCACACAGCCGGATTGCAGGCAGACCACCAGGCCCAGACGAAACCCGGGATCGCGGTCCGCCCGCCATTGGGCCATGGCTTCGAGTGCGGATGCCACAACATAGTGCGTGATGGGACTCGCGCGTCGCAGACGCGGATGTGTCAGAAATTCGGGGCGCGACGTGGGATTGGGCACCAGACGCGCCCGGAGCGGCTTCTCCCAACCGGGCCGTTCCAGCGATTGAACGGGGAGGGGTTCGCCCTGGTCCAGCGCCGCGCGCAGGGCGGCGACATTCCAGCCGGCGGGCGACACCGCGCCCAGTCCGGCAACAAAAATCCGGCTCATGTCCACCTCCGCAAAACCAGGCTCGCATTGACGCCGCCAAAACCGAACGAGTTGGACAAGACGACATGCACCCGTGCGTCCCGGGGTTGGTGGACGATGGGAAAGTTGCAAGCCGGGTCGGGAGTTTCAAACAGCGTTTCCGGCGGCAGCCATTGTTCGCGCAGGGTCATCAGGCAGACCACGGCTTCGACGGCACCCGCGGCCCCCAGGAGATGTCCGATGCTGGCTTTGGTCGAACTGACTGGCAGGGTCGCGGCGCGTTGACCAGCCCAATGGCTGATGGCGAGTGCCTCCGAGCTGTCATTGAGCACCGTGCCCGTGCCATGCGCATTGATGTAATCAACGTCTCCGGGCGTGACCCCGGCCGTGGTACAGGCTTGTTTCATGACCGTCAGCGTCGTGTCACCCTGCGGCTGCGGCTGGGTGAGGTGATGCTGGTCAATGGCCGTGCCGTAGCCGACGAGTTCTCCCAGAATGGGGGCGCCCCGCCGGCGCGCGCTTTCCAGCGTTTCCAGCGCGACCACGGCCGCGCCTTCACCCAGTGCCAGACCATCACGCCGGGCATCGAATGGACGGCAGACGGTGGTCGAGAGCGCCTGCAAGGCGTCAAAACCTGAAAACACAAGTTCCGTAAGCGCGTCATAACCGCCCGCCAGGGCGCGTTCAGCCTGGCCGCAGCGAATCAGCTCCCAGGCATGACCGATGGCATTGCTGCCGGAGGCGCAGGCATTTGAGACAATGGTGACCGGCCCGTTGGAACCGAGCGCCTCAAGGACCGTTCGCGCCTGGACCTGGGGTTGATAGTGGACGGCCCGCGTGGATTGATGGTGATGCCGGCGCGGCGTTTGCACCGCCTGACGAAAATACGCTTCGCCAAATGACATGCCGCCCGCGGTGGTGCCCAAAACGAACGGCAGATTTTCCATGGGTTCCCAGCCGGATTGCTGCCACGCTTCATGGGTTGCCAGCAGCAACAGGGAAGCGGCGCGGTCGAATCGGGCAGTTTGTTTCGCGCTGAGCCGGGTCGGCGGCAGGGACGCCGGCAAATCAACTTCCGCCGCGTTCTTCGCCCGCTGGCGTCGAACATCGAAGTGTGACACGGGGCGGAACGCCGGGCGTCCGGCGCGAAAACCTTCCGCGTTGGGTTTCCAGCCCAGACCCAAAGCCGTGACGATTCCCGCGCCGGTGATGACCACGCGCGGCGGCGCTTGGGGCGGAGACGTGGTCGGGAAGAGCATGACGGTTGAATGACAGTGGGATTTGGCTTTACCAGGGTGCAGGCAGGTGATGACACACCACTCGCCGGTCGGGTTTTGCGCTTACGGCATGCCTTGCATCGTTCAATTCGGTCCCAAAATATAATCCCACCGCCTCATCAAGCAATGGAAAATCCACCAGCAATCCGCGCCGGTGGCAGGAGTTTTGCCTCGATTCCCGGCGGCATCCCGCTCAAGCTTCGCTGATGTTTGCAGCGAAGACATGCGCGGCGGTGATTCCCTGTTTCAACGAGGCGGGGACGATAGCGCCCCTGGTCACGGCCGTACGCCAACATCTCCCGCTCGTGCTGGTGGTGGACGACGGTTCCACCGACGGCACGCCTGCCCTAGCCAGCGGCGCCGGTGCGATGTTGGCCCGTCACCATCGAAATCTCGGCAAGGGCGCCGCGCTCAGAACCGGACTGTCGCTGGTTTTGCAACAAGGATTTGAATGGGCTTTGACCCTGGATGGTGACGGCCAGCATGCGCCCGGCGATTTGCCGTCGTTACTTCAATGCGCCGGGCAGACCGGGGCATCGCTGGTCATCGGGAGCCGCATGCATAATGCGCGGGCCATTCCCTGGCTGCGCCGGCAGGTGAATTGGTGGATGAGCCGGAAACTGTCGCACCTGGCCGGGCGATCCCTCCCGGACACGCAATGCGGTTTACGGCTCATCCACCTGGCAACCTGGGCAGCCTTGCCGCTCCAGACGGAACGCTTCGAGGTTGAATCCGAAACCTTGATGGCTTTCCTTGCGGCAGGACTGCGGGTCGAGTTCGTCCCGATCCAGGTCATTCGCAGTGGTCGCCGGAGCCGCATTCGTCCGGTGGCCGACACGTTGCGCTGGTGGAAATGGTGGCGGAATTTCCGCCGGCCCACCACGGGCGAGCCGGCAGGTTCAGGCCTCCAGACATCCCCGCCGGCCGCAATCCCGATGGAAATGCTCCATTAGGAAAGCAGGGCGGACCCCGCCGCCGCTTACTTGGTGGGATTATAGACGTACTTGCCGCTGGTGTCGATGTACCCGAATTTTCCGCCCGCTTTGACCTGCGCCAGGCCGTCAACAAAGGAATCGGCTTCGTCGAACTGCGGGTTGATCGCAAATTTCCCGGTGGCGTCAATGTATCCCCAGTGTTTCCCCTGCCGGACCGGCGCCAGATCCCCTGAAAAAGCGCCAGCGTCGTCAAACTGCGGATTGATTGCAAATTTCCCGGTGGGGTCGATATAACCCCAATGTTTTCCCTGCCGGACCGGTGCCAAGCCATTGCCAAAGGGTCCGATCTCATCGAACTGGGAATTGATGGTCATCTTCCCGGCCTTGTCAACGAACCCCCATTTGCCGCCCGCCCGGATTCCCGCGAGCCCTTCGGAAAAAGGCAGCGCCCTTTCAAACTGGGGGTTGATGACAATGATTCCGGTTTTATCAACAAAACCCCAATGGCCGCCCATCCGGACGGGCGCGAGCCCTTGGGAAAACATTCCGGCATCTTCAAACTGCGGATTGATGACCAATTTGCCATCCGTATTGATGAAGCCGTAACGACCGCCACCACCGACGTGATAGAAAGGTCTGGGATCGTATGGAACAAATGGGTCGCCGCCGCCGCCGCCGAGCCTGACCGCCGCCAGCCCTTCGCTGAAAACGTCGGCCTTGTCAAACTGCGGAACGACCACGATCTTCCCCGAACTGTCCACGTAACCCCACCGGCCCATGCGCACCGGAGCCAGGCCCTCCGCAAAACCCTCCGCCCGATCGAACTGCGGATTGATCACGGTTTCGCCGGATTTGTTCACAAACCCCCAGCGGCCGTTGACGACCACCGGATAAAGAGTTGTCGCGGCTGTGCCAATGGAGGCTGTACTCAACGTTGCCAGGGTAAACAGCAGGTAGAACCAGTTTTTTTTCATAATGTTTTAGAGGTAGCTTTTTTACACCACACAGTTTTCCGCCAAGCCGTCCCGCGTCAAGCCCGGCATGGGTGTCAGAGTTTATTTTTCGGCGAGGGCGAGTCAAGCGGCGATTCCAATGCGTCCTCCCGCTGTTTGAGGTTCGATCCGATTGGTGGGTTGGCCGGCTAATATAATGACTTGCATAAGCGCCTCCCATGAATAATCCTTTTTTCCGGCGAAACCAGGAATCGTTTTCGAACAATGAGGAATTCAATCCAGACGGTGGGCATCATCGGCAGCGGCCCGGCGGGGGCAACGCTGGCCTCGCTGCTCACGATGAAGGGGGTGGACGTGACGCTGTTCGACGACGGCCGCCGGCCCGACCTGATTGTGGGGGAATCGCTCATTCCGGCGATCGTGCCCGTGCTGCGGAAGCTGGGTGTGGAGGAACGCGCCGCGGCGGTTTGCCAGTACAAGCCGGGCGTCAGTTTCACCCTCAGCCCGGATGAACAGGTTGATTTTACCTTCCAATCGCTCGCCGGCTCGCCCATGCCGACGTATGCTTACAACGCGCCGCGTCCGGCCTTTGACCGGCTGTTGGACGAGCGCGCCGATGAGCTGGGCGTGAAACGCGTGCGGGCGCGGGCGAAAGTCGAACGGAAGGACGGAAACCGGTTGCAATTGGCGGAGGAGACGCTCGCGCAGGCGCCCTGGCTCCACGGCCGGCAGCCGGATTTACTCGTGGATTCCACGGGCCGCAACCGGCTTTTCGCGCGCACGCTGGAAATTCCCGCGGACATTGGACCGCGCAAGGACGTGGCCTATTTCGCCCACTATGAAGGTTTCACCGAACAATCGCCACCCGGTCAGGTGATCATTGGCCGGCTGGCCAACGGCTGGTGCTGGCGCATCCCCTTGCGCGACCGGCTTTCCGTCGGCGTGGTGATGAACAAGGACGACGCCGCGCAGTTCGGGACCAGTCCCGAGGAACGGCTCGAAGGGGTCATCCACCACGACCCGGTGCTGGCCGCCGCCGGCCGGAACCGCCGCCGCCTCACCGAGGTTGTCACCTATACCAACTATCAACTCATTTCCAGGCGCGGCCACGGGCCGGGCTGGGTGATGACCGGCGATGCCCTGGGTTTCGTGGATCCCATGCTCTCGCCGGGCATGTGGCTGGCGCTGCGGTCCGCGGAATTGCTGGTCGAACGGCTGGACGACCTGCCGGGCTACTCGCGCGAAATGCGCAAGCTCATCAAGGCCTGGATGGGCTTGATCGAGTATTTTTACGATGGCCGCATTTTTGCGATGTACAAGACCGGCATGTTTTTCGAGCGGAAATTTCCCGGCAAAATCGCCGCGACGATGCATGGCTTTTTCAACCGCAAAATCGCCTGCATGGCCGCGGGAGCAACCACCACCTCGCGGTTTGGGCACGGCATGTTACAATTTATGTCGCGTCCCTCCGCCTGGAAAACCGATCCCGCCACCCTGGCGATCCGGTGAGTTCACCGGCCACGAAGATGTCCTTCGCGGACAATTTGGTTTTAAAACGGTGGTTTCAGTCTGCACCCGGTGATGGGAGGGTCCCGATGGCGTGGGCAAGTTCAGGCTTGCCAGGGAAATGGCGGTTGGCTTAAAGAAAGGGCAGATGCTTTACGATGCTTGGCAGAAGGTGATTCAGGACCGGGGTGATGAGGTGGCGTTGCGCGATCTGGCTTCCGGCCGGAGTTGGACCTTTGCGCAATTGGACCGCGAATCCGATGCCCGCCTGCCCGGTGCCCCGGCGATGGTTTTTCCGAAAGGTCATACTCCCGAATTCATTTTTGCCGTGCTGCGGGCCTGGCGTTGGGGTGCGGTGGTGTGTCCCCTCGAAGCCCACCATCAACCGTTGGCGGTTCTCCCGCCGCCGGCGCCGTGTTGTCATCTCAAAACCACGCCGGCCAACCGGGGTGTGCCGCGGGCGGTCGCATTTACCGCCGAACAACTGGCCGCCGATGCCGAAAACATTGTGGCCACCATGGGCTTGCGTCCCGACTGGCCCAATCTGGGCGTGATTTCCATGGCCTATTCCTACGGGTTTTCAAATCTCGTCTTGCCGTTGCTGCTCCACGGCATCCCCCTTTTCCTGGCGCCGGCGCCGTTGCCGGAAATCCTGCGGGGTGCGGCCAAGGCCCATTGGAACCTGACCGTGGCCGGCGTACCGGCGCTCTGGCACGCGTGGCACAAGGCTGGCGTGATCCTCAGCAATGTCAGGCTGGCCATTTCCGCCGGAGCGACGCTGCCATTGACGCTGGAGCATGCGGTCTTCGCGGAACACGGCGTCAAGATCCACAACTTCTACGGCTCCACCGAATGCGGCGGCATTGCCTATGACACAACGGAAAAGCCGCGAACGGACGAAGCCGCCGTTGGCCAGCCGATGAAAAATGTCAAAGTAACCGTCAATCGCCGCGGCGCGCTGGTGGTCCGGGGCCGGGCGGTGGGCAAAACCTATTGGCCGGCACCGGAAGCCACGCTGGGCCGGGGCGTTTTCCAAACCTGCGATCTCGCTGAAATCCAGGACGGCATGGTTTGCCTGCGCGGCCGGACCAGCGACCACATTAATGTAGCCGGCCGAAAAGTTTGCCCGGACATGATTGAACAGGCGTTGCGGGAACACGAGGCGGTTGACGAGTGCCTGGTCTTTGGCGTCCCGAGCGGGAACGCGGACCGGGTGGATCACATTGTGGCCTGCGTCACGTCGGACCGTCACGGCCTCAAGGAGGAGTTGAAACAATTTCTGCTCCAAAAGCTGCCGAGTTGGCAGGTGCCGCGCGAATGGTGGTTTGTGGGGTCGATCGAGGTCAACGGACATGGGCGGGAAATCGCGCGCGCCCAATGGCGGAAGGATTTTCTCGAAAACCGCGCGAAGCCGGGCGTCAAGGTTTAAGCTCGATTCAGGTTCGGCTGCGGGACGGCTGAGCCATGCCGGACCTTGCCGCTGGAGGTCATGCTGATTTCGGCGACAAATTCGAGTGAGGTTGGCACCTTGTGGCTCGAAAGCTGGCGGCGGCAGAAGGCCAGAATCTCTTCACTCGTATTCGGGGAACTGTCATTGCGCAGTTGCACCTCGGCGCAAACCGCCTCGCCAAATTGCGGATGCGGGCGGGAAAAGACCCGGGAACGCACCACCGCCGGATGCTGGTCCAGCACGCCGGCGATTTCCTCTGGAAAAACCTTGTGCCCGGCGATTTGGATCACGGAGGAAGTCCGTCCGTCCAACACGATTCGCCCGCCGCCGTCGCGGTGCGCCAGGTCACCGGTCAGGAACCAGCCGTCGTGCAGCACCTCCGCCCGCGACCGCGGCGGATTCAGGTAGCCGGAAAACATGCCGGGCCCGCGCAACGCGAGCTGGCCCGTTTCCCCTTCGGGCAATGGCTTCATCGTTTCGTCCACGATCATCGCTTCAAAACCGGGCACCGGCCGGCCAATGGCTTCCGGATGTTCCGCCGCCTCGTTGAGGTTCATGATGGGCAGGCCCACTTCAATGATGCCGAAACCCTGGGACACCGGGACGTGAAACCGCGCCTGAAAATCCCGCGCTGCCTGCGGATCCAGACGGCTGGAAACCGACATGACCCGCCGCAACGATGGGGGCAGGGCGCGGCCCGATTTTTCACTGGTCAACATGCGGATGTGCATCGGGGTTACGTAAAGGAACGTGGCCTGATGTTTGGCCGCTGCGTCCAGAATATTTTCGGCCAGATAATCGGTGTTGACGATCACCGTGGCCCCGGCCTCGAGGTAAAGGATGATGGACACGTAAAAGTGATAAGCCATCGGCAGTACCCAGAGGATTTTGTCCCCGCGGGTTAGGCCCAGGCCGGCATTGGCGGCGCGGGTGCGTTCCAACACGTCACGATGGGTCAGGACCACACCCTTGGACTGGCCGGTGGTTCCGGAAGTGAACCGCACAAATGCAGCGTCCTTGATTCCCGGCGCCAGCGGTAGTTGCGGACCATCCATCCGCGTGAAACGTAAACCATTGCCACCCGGATTCTCCAGGGTGACGGTTTTGCCGGCCTGGGCCGGGCCGGAACCATCGTCAAGAATCACACACAAGGGGGCGCGCGCCAGCATGTCGGCCATTTCCGCCGGTTTCATCTGGTGATGGATGGGCATGATGACCGCGCCGCAACCCAGCGCTGCCAGCGCGCCGATGACAAAGGCGCGGCCGTTGCGCGCCCGCACGCCGACGCCCTGTCCCTCGCGCACACCCAGCCGGTCGAGCTGAATCCGCAACGCCTCGACTTCGTGCCAGAGTGACCGGTAATCCAGCGGACCGCCGGCATCAATAATGGCGATACGGTCGGGCCATTGGCGGGCGGATTGGGCAAGCGTTTCAAAAACGTTCATTGTCATCTCAAAAATCTTAATCGTAATCTTTCTCTTAATTTTAATCCTGCCGTTCCCCACCCGCCCAATACGCCATCGGCTCTTCATGAAGCCGGTCTGGCGAGTTGCTCCGGATCAGCCCGACAAGGAGGGAAACAACATCCTTGAGCAGCGTCTTTCCTTGGTCCAGTTCCGTCTCCGAAAGCAGTTTCTTGATAAACATCAAATCAAGACAGCCGGCGCATTCCAAGCCGGAACCACGGGCAATGTCAAAAAGTTTGCACCGGTCAGCCGGAGTGAACCGTCCGTTACCCTCGGGAATATTCAACACAATGGAAGTCCGTGCTCGGTCAAGCTGGTTGTGGACGGCGACCGATTTGGGCAGGCGTTCCAAAATTGGCTCGGCCCACTGCGCGAAGGCGAGCGATTTTTTGTACGCCTCGAGTTTTTCGTGGTCGAAATAGATTTTCATAGACCGAATCGGATTAAGATTATGATTACGATTAAGATTAAGAACAAACGTCTTCAACCCCAATTCCAATTTTAATCTTCCTCTTAATTACACCTTCATTGGTGTAGAGATCGCCGGATGTTGGTTACTGCGTCCTCCAGTGACTGGCCCGAGGCCTGAAAAGCCGCTGCGGTCCCGGCTGCCCAGCCGGTCGCCAGCGCCGTGCCGATGACGCGGGCCGAGGTCATCGCTCCCGTGGTGGCGGA
>Ga0181535_10008142_pt1 | contig 10381 bp, 3 predicted proteins | sample PEATcosm2014_Bin_44_FD_119774 | JGI IMG/M metagenome (GOLD analysis project Ga0181535, IMG submission 119774) | Peatland microbial communities from MTU Mesocosm Facility, Houghton, MI, USA - PEATcosm2014_Bin17_30_metaG | ecosystem: Environmental > Terrestrial > Soil > Wetlands > Peat | place...
TCAATCTGGGTCCGTGGGACGCTGCCGCCCAGTGAAGGCCCTACCGCCAGCATCGATTTCACCAACAAGGCGCGTCTTGTAATGGCCTCTTTCCCTGAAGTTACCCAGGTCGTCAGCCAGACCGGTCGTCCCGACGACGGTACGGACACCGCCGGTTTTTTCAACACCGAGTACTTTGTCGATCTAAAACGGAAAGAGGACTGGCGGCCAGCTTTCCACCAGAACAAGGAAGCTCTCATCGCCGCAATGGATACAGAGCTTTCGAAGTTTCCCGGTGTGATCTGGAATTACTCCCAGCCCATCTCCGACAACATGGAAGAGGCTGTCTCAGGTGTCAAGGGCGAGTTGGCCGTAAAGCTCTATGGCGATGACCTGCGCACCCTCGAACATCAGGCCGAGAAAATTCAAGCGCAGATGGCCTCGGTACCGGGGGTTGGCGACCTGGGCATCTTTCGCATCGTGGGCCAACCTAATCTTAGTCTCCAGGTGGACCGGAACGCCGCGGCACGCTGGGGCATCAACGTTTCCGACATTCAGGACGCGGTTCAGACCGCCGTTGGAGCGAATGCTGTCACGCAGGTTCAGCAGGGCGAGGCACGCTTTGACTTGACGCTACGCTATCAAAAGCAATACCGCGACACGCGCGAGGCGATCCAGAACGTTCGCCTTCTCGCGCCTTCGGGCGAACGTGTCTCTCTCGAACAGCTAACCAAAGCCTCAACAGACGACGGCGCCGAACAAATCAACCGCGAGGGCGGTCAGCGTTACATCGCTATCAAGTATTCTGTGCGCGGGCGCGACCTTGGGTCTACAGTCGAAGAAGCCATTTCCAAAGTGAACCGAAACGTGAGCTTACCTTCCGGCTATCACCTGGAATGGGCCGGCGAATACGAAAGTCAAAAGCGCGCCGACAAGCGGATGGCCATTGTTGTTCCGGTAACGGTGCTGGCCATTTTCATCATTCTCTACACAATGTTCCGCTCCTATAAATGGGCATTGCTTATTCTCGTCAGCGTTGTGATGGCCTCAGTCGGCGGCCCGCTTGCGTTGTTCCTGACGCACACCAACTTTTCGGTTTCATCAGCGGTCGGCTTCTTAGCGCTCTTTGGGGTCTCGGTGCAGACGGGAGTCATCATGATCGAGTTCATCAACCAGTTGCGAGCCCGCCGCAAGACCATTGAAGGTCAGTCCGACGAGCATGTTATTGATTCCGCCGTCGAGGGTGCAGTCATGCGCTTGCGGCCAATCATGATGACAATGCTTGTGGCCACGCTCGGCCTGCTCCCTGCCGCATTTTCCCATGCGATTGGCTCTGACTCGCAACGGCCCTTCGCGATCGTCATTGTTGGTGGGCTGCTCGCCAATCTCATCATTGGAATCTTCTTGCTTCCCACGCTTTACGTTTGGCTGGCGGGCGATAACGATGTCCTGCCTGCCGTTGAGTCAAACGAGGCTTTCTAATCCCCACTTAAGGCGCTTTGAATCGAAGCGCCGCACGGAGCGTGTCACTACTGAATGTCGATCTGCGTTCCCTTGCCATTATCCTGGAACGTGAAGCTGATTTTCGACGGCTCGCGGTTGATCTGGAGCGGAACCGCCTTCCCATTGAGAATTACTTTTCCTTCCTTCGGCAACCAGCCGTAAATCTCGCAATCAATCTCCTTCCACCATGCCGGGTATGACCCTTCATGCTGACTCACCTCCAGCCGTAACCCCTCCGCAGTCTCTTTGCAAGCAAATCTCATCCGCAGGTACGCTTCGTTCTGAAAAGCGTATGTCTTGCCATCGTCCTGATACAGTTGGCCCGAGCAATCATCTCCCACAAACACTCGCAATGTGAGCGGGCCCTTCGGTGTTTCGTTTGTACTTTGGACCAGAGGCGCGATGGGCAAAATTGAACCGCCGCGCACATAAACCGGTAACTTGGCCAGTTCAGGAGTCATCTGAATTGAAAGCGGCGCGCCATGGTCATGCAGAGTTGCCGGGTCTAACACACTGGTTGAGGTTGGGCTCGGCGCCAGGACTCGCTCTCCAGTCCAGTAATCGTACCAATTGTTGGACGGAAGCTCGACCGTGTAGGAGCCCCTCTCATCGGGATAAGGTGGAGGGGCGATCAACAGGCTCGGTCCCAGCAGAAACTCGCCGCTTGTACCTGCGTCTGTGTCCAACGGATGACGGTCGGGAGCAGCGTCTGGAAACTCCATAAACAGTGGCCGCAACAAGGGGAGGCCCGTGCGCGATGCCTCGTCGGCCAGTGTATAGAAGTAAGGCATCAATCGGTACCGGTTCTCAATGAAATGCCGTCGAATCGCCTCTTGCTCGGGACCACCGATCCAAGGCTCCTGGTCGCCGGTTCCCTTTTCTGAGTGATCGCGGTCGATGGGTTGAAACGACGCCACTTCAAGCCACTTGGTCAACAACTCCGGCGTTGGCGTTCCTGCGTAGCCTCCAGCATCCGCGCCACTGAATGCAAATCCGCTGATTCCAAGATTCTCCAGCATCGGCGTGGCCAGTCGAAGGTGATTCCAACTGCTGCTGTTGTCCCCGGTCCAAGTCGCTGCGTAGCGCTGGCCTCCCGCATAGGTCGCCCTGGTCAGGACGAATGGGCGAGAGTTGGGATCAAGCTTTCTCAGGCCTTCATACGTGCCACGTGAATTCTCCATGCCATAGATCGCATGAATTTCACCATGAGGGGCAGTACGCGAGACAAAACCCGGTTCATCGATCCGGTGGACCACATTCTCCGGCATCGTCGCGGTTGGCGAGTCGAAGATCGAAGGCTCATTCATGTCATTCCAAAAACCATCCACTCCGCTATGACGCAAGTCGCCATACAGAGCGCCCCACCAGGCACGCGTTTGCTGACGGGTAAAGTCAGGAAATACACTCGGCCCTGGCCACACGCGTCCTGTGTAAACCGATCCGTCGGGGTTTTTCACAAACTCGTCGCTCGCAATCCCGCTGTTGTACGGTTTGTAATCTTCTCCAGGAAGGCTGGCAATGTGAAGGTCGGTGATAACCACCACATGAAAGTTCTCCGCCGCAAGTTGGCCCACCATTCCCGGCAAATCAGGAAACGCTTGACGGTTGACCGTGAACGGGCGATTTTTCTCTTGATAGTCGATGTCGAGATAAATTGCATCGGCGGGGATAGCATCGGTCCTGAAACGCTTGGCGACTTCCAATACGCGCTCCTGGGTCATATAGCTATACCGCGACTGCTGAAATCCAAACGTCCACAGGGGTGGCAGTGGTGGAGTACCGGTAAGCCAGGCATAGGTTTCCACCACCTGCTTCGGCGTTGGGCCATAGAACACGTAGTAATCAATTGGACCTGCTACAGAGCCAAATGAATATATACCCGGTGAGTCTTTCCCGAAATCGAAACTCGTGCGCCAGGTATTGTCGAACAGCACGCCGGCCGCGTGGCCTTCGCGAAACGTCATAAAATAGGGAATGCTCTTGTAAAGCGGGTCTGTCGATTCCTGAAATCTGTATGCATCTGTATTCCACATCGTAAACGCTTCATTGCGCCGGTCGAGTGGGCCAGTCTTGTCTCCCAGGCCGAAGTAGTGTTCATCGAGCGGCATGGTTTTGTACACGCGAAACGAACTTCCGTCAAAATGCATGGGACGTGCATCTTGCTGAACAATTCTTCCCGAATTGTCGCGAACAGTCAGTTCCAGCGTCCGCTTGTTCACAGCAACATCGAGCGTGGCTGTCTTGAATCCAGCATGATCGTCTGCCGCTTCAAACCGCACGGGAACCGAACTGTGGCGGGCGTCGGGCAATACCGCCCATGATGCATCCTCCGGCCAAGAGCCCGAACGCCCAACAGAGATGCGCAGGACGTCGTCGCGCAAGGCCACGACTTTTTCGGACAGGTCCCCAACCTGTAATTCAATCCCGTTTGAAAGAGATGTCACCGCTCCTGCCTGAACATCTCGCTTGTCGCTTGATTGAGCGAAAACTCCTGCAAACCCCATGCCTATCAACGCAAACCAGGTGAATAACCTTACGGAGAACGGGCGAAATAAGCGCATGATGACTCCCGATACAGAAACACTCGCATGTTGCGTTTATGAAGGAAGAAGGAGGCTTGCCGTATTCATTAAGGTGTTGAGGCTTCACCGGAAGGTGACTCTAAAGACGAGAGATCTGGATCTTCCACGGTTTTCACACCCCGGTCGAGACGCTTTTCCTTAATCGTCTTCATTCGATCCAGCGCTTCGGCTGCATTCCTGTTTTCGCCGACGCTCCGATAGAGACGGGCCAGCAGGTATTGAACAGAGCCATCCTCGTCGCTCGACTCTCCCAATTTCAATTGTTCGATCGCTTCGCGGGGTCTGCCCGTCTCAGCATCAACTTTGCCCATGAGCGCGTGCACCCGAGGGAGCATCTGGGGCTTGGCGTGAAGGCTTTTCACCAGATACGGTTTTGCCTGCTCATATTCATGACGAGAAAGGATCGTTTCTGCCATGATCAGGTTCAGTTCTGGATCGTCGGGACGTTGCGCCAAGGCTGCGCGCGCTGTGTCCTTAGCCTTTTCAATGCTGTTGTTGCTCAAATAGGCTGAGGCCAAACCCAGCATCGCCGCTGGATTCCCAGGTTCCAGGGCAAGCGCCTTCAGATACTCAGTCTGCGCATCGTCGTGCCTCTCCAACTGGTGGTAAATGTCACCCAGTAGAACATGGCTTCTGGCAGAATCTGGCTCCAGTTCCTGGAATCGCGCCAGTGACCGGAGCGCGAGACGCTCGTTGGCCTGAATGGACCAATAGAGCGCTTCAAGCGAATGCGGCTGTAAGGCTTCAAGAGCGGTTGCGGCGGTGGCAGCACGCTGGTCGTCTCCTGTGAAAAATGCGCACGAAGCCAACAACCTAAGCTTTTCTACGCTCCCATCAACAGATGTTGATTCAAGGCGCGATTCGCATAGCTGGAATTGCCCTTCCGCATAAAGTTCCTCTGCGGTCTTCGACGATTCAAGGGCTGCTCCTGCCGGCGGATTCGCTTCCAGGACACCAGTGTCCTTTTCCGCGACTTGCCCGGATTGATTGAATGCTACGAACAGCGCGCCTCTTAAGTCCGCAGGCACTTTACTGTTTTCCCGCGTCAGAAGCTCGGCAGCGGCTGACGCTTGTTCGCTCGACATGCCCTCAAGAAGAATCGCAGCATTGGACTCAAAGAATCCATGATCGCGGTCCCAGAGATTCTTCAGCAGGTCAACGGCGGTCTCGTTGTCTGCGCTGTCAATTGCAACCCGGGCCTGACCGAGAAGCGCAAGCCCACATTCAGGATGCGCCTCCCGCTCTGTCTTGAATGCCGATGCAGCTTCACTCTCGTTCAGCTCTCTGATGAGTGAAATGCCTAATTGCGAGCGCATGCACGGAGGTTCTGGCTTCTTGTCTAACAAGCTTCGATACAGGGTCGCGGCCTCTCTGAATCTGGCTTGTTTCTCCAAAGATTCAGCATAGAGCGCTCCCGAATATGGTGAATCCTTTCCTTCGAACGACATTTCGCGAGCATCCTCTTCTACTTGATCCAGGCGAGCCATGCCCAGAGTGAACCATTCAGCCGCCAGCCTGGGATCAAGAGAAATTGCTCGATCAAGAACTTCCGCTGCTGCGGAGAATTTGCGGGTAGCCACGTACGCGCGCCCCAGGGCCAGAGGTGCCTGCGGATCAGACCTGTTGATCTTCTCTGCCTTTACCAGAAATGGAATTGCCTGTGACGCTTTGCCGGTGCGCACGCGATCAATTCCGATAAAGAGATTGGGAACGTATAAAGATGGATTCAGGCGATTGGCGTGAATGAAGCTCGACAAAGCGTCTGTGTCGTTGCCAGTCTGCTGTTCCATGAGTCCGAGATTGGCCCAAAGCTCTGCCATATTTGGCTCGATCCTTACAGCTTTCTTGTATGCGTTTTCAGCTGAGCCGTAATCATGCGCAGCCTGGGCCTGTTGAGCCGCCTCAACAAGCGAGTCGAACCGTGACGGTGCCTCCTGCTGGCCAAACCCCGTGAGGGGTATGGCCAGCAGGACCGCCATGAGGAATTTAAAGCAATGCTTCAACTTTTCTACCAGTAGAACTTTCCAGCCCACTGGACAATTCTGCCCGGAAAGCTATTCGTGATTTGCCCAAAGCTGCTGCCGCAACTCGTGCTGGCATTGGGATCGCACCCGGAGTAACTTGTCGATCCTGCTCCTGGCGCATAGAAATTCGGATGATTGAAGGTGTTAAAGGTCTCCAGTCTAAACTGGGCTCTCATTGAATCCTTGAAGGTCCAGTTCTTTTCCAAAACGGTATCCCAATTCTGGTACCGGGGGCCACGTACGTTTGAGAAGTACCGAGGCGCGGTGCCAAATGTGCCGAAATTTGCATATTGGAAAGCGCCGGTGTTGAACCATTCGTGCAGTGTCGGATGTGACAGTTTTGGATTCGCAATCACGTCGGGCCTCGGGTTGCCGCCATAGGAAGCAATGTCGTTGCCGAAAATGCCCAGTGGAATGCCCTGTTTGAAGGTTGCAATTCCAGAAATTTCCCAGCCGCCAACCACGGCGTCTGCCACACGATTCAGCCCTGAACCGACAGCCTTGCCGCGACCGAACGGCAATTGATACGTGTAGCTCGCCACCAGCGATTGCGGGATATCGCCGCCGTCGACGCTCTTGTCGGCTGCCATGTTGTAGTTGTTGGCAGGCGTCACGCCCCAGTTTGTGGGTCCGTTGTACGACCAGGCGTTGTTGCCCGCAACATTGTCAAGGAATTTGGAGTAGGTGTATGAAACCAGCGCAGTCAGACCCTTGCTGATTCGATGGTTAAAGGTGACTTGCATAGCGTTGTAGAGAGACTGGCCGACAGGTGCGTCGGTCTGGCTCACCGCGCCGTTACAATACTGCGGATACGGAGAAAGCAGTTGGGCGTTGGGAACCGTTGCGTTGTCAAGGTTGCACGAGCTTGCTGCAACGCTTCCAGAAGCCGAGAGCGCCGTCAAAGCTGCACCCAGCGGATTCGGTGCCTGCGCTTTCAGGAATGCAGCTCCCTGGGCCAGGTACTTCGGATCCAACTGGTTGTAATTATGACTCCCAACCATGCGTACACCGCGGTTTCCGATGTAATCCACTTCGAGCTGGTCGCTTGGAGTAATTGCGTATTGCACACCCAGCAGCCATTGTTGAACGTAAGGCGAGGGGCGGCTTCTGAAGACGCTGCCCACACCGTTTCCATCCTGTTGATATCCCCCGTTTGCGTTTCCGGTAATCTGTGCGTAATTTCCGCCCCAGGGATTGCTGGTGCTGATGTTCGGGTTGGGGTTGATGCCGCCATTCAGGCTCGTGTTTGCATAAGTTGCAGCAGAGAAGCCATCTGCATCTCCTGGGAAGCAGCACGTGACCGATTGCGGATAAAAGATTCCGTAGCCGCCATGAACAACAGCCCGCGCGGTGGGCTCATAGGAGAAGCCGACACGCGGCGCCAGGTTGTCGTAATTCAAGTTGTATACGTTCCGGTTGCCGGGCCCAAGAAACTGGAGCGCACCGAGGTATGGTTTGCCCGCTGCGTAGCTGATCGGGTTCAGTGCATTGGGATCGAAAATCGAAGCCACGTTGTGACGATACGTGTCCGGCGTCTGAATCTCATAGCGGAAGCCGATATTCAGGGTAAGGTTGTGGGCTGCCTTCCAGTCGTCCTGAATGTATTCACCAAACAGGTGATTTGACACCAGCGGGTTATACACAGTTCCAACATTCGCGGAATCCAGCGTTCCCAGCAGCATTTCTGCCACGCCGTTTCCACTGGCGAATCCCGACGCATTCACCGGGTCCGGGCCCGACGTGAAGCCGCCGTTGAACTGCAAGGTTGTCTGGTAGTAGTTATGCTGGCTGTCAACCTGCTCCACTCCCATAAACCCGAAATTCAATGTGTTCTTTCCGGCGAGTTTGATGAAGTCGGTTGAAACAGTCCCGATCGGACCGTGGTTGGTGACAGCCTGCTGATTATTGCCGCCCGGGCCAAGCGCTGAAACACTGCCGACATCGACCATCGGGAACAGCGGACTGTTGGCGCTCACATATGCTGGCAACCCGAGAGTTCCTGATGGGTCGAAACCGAAAGACTGGTTGTCTGAGGTTTCATGCCAGATCTGTACACCGGAAGCAATGTTCATCGTGAATGTCGGGCTGAAAATCTGCGTAAGCCCAGCCCACATGCCCCAGCGATTGTTGGGCCGTGCATTTCCGGGGCCTGCCGGATCTGAAGCTCCCCAGTCGTCGGCAGCACCGGTCTTGAACTCCTCCTTGTAGGAGTAGCGGAAGTAGGCGTTGGTTTTTTCCGAGATATTCCGATCGACTCGAACGTTGTATTCATTCGAATGCGCCGGTGCGGCCCCTGAAACAATCAGGTTGTTTGCAAGCCCCGTGCCCGTCGCTTTGGGGTAATAACTTAGCAGTTTCGCGCCGACCGTATCCGCCTTGTAGCCGGGAAGATTGGCCAAAGCGTTGCCTGGGATCGGGTCGCGAATGAAGCCAGTCTGCGTAGCCGTAAGTCCGGTCTTCGAATCTACCGCGCCCGCGGTAATGCTGCGTCCGCTGCGCGGGTCGTAGATCTGGCCGGCCAGGATCGGCCTTCCCAATCCGTCGGTCTTGCCCGTCGCCGCACCCAGAAGTTCAGAGAAGTCGCCGCCGAGGAACTTCGAGTCCGGCACGGTGTACGTGGTCACCGATGGTGTCGACACCGCAAAGTGCTCGTAAAGTCCAAAGATGAACGTTTTGTCCCGTTGTTTTAGAAGCCCGGGAATGATCAGTGGGCCGCCTGCAGACGCACCTGTCTGATTGCGGCTCAGGGTTGTATTCGACGTCGAGAAATAATTCAAGGCATTGAGCTTGTTGTCGGCATAAAACTCGTACGCCGAGCCGTGAAATGATCGTGATCCGGATTTCGTCACCACATTGACCACGTTGCCTGTGCTCCATCCATACTGGGCGGTGAACGAGTTGTTCTGAATCTTGAATTCCTGCACCGCGTCCACAGATGGAACGAAGATGACGGCGCCCCATTCAGGGTCAGTATCCCAAGACCCATCCAGCATGAAGGCTGTGGTGCCGAAGAAACCGCCCGCAAAGTTGAGGAACGATACATCCTGGTCCGCGTTGTCTGTGCTGTTGCTTCCGCCGCCAAGCAGCATCTGCCCTTCTGAGGTATTGCTGACCGAGGAGTTCAGTGTGGTAAGACCATAGACGTTGCGGACGTTCAACGGAAGCTCGACGATCTCTTTGGCCTCAATGTTCGCTGCGACGTTGGAATTGTCGGTATTGAGTAGAGATGCGTCGGCCGTCACGGTAATTGACTGCATCTCTGAGCCAACTGTCAAAGCCACATTCTGGGTTGCTGACTGGCCGGCATTCAGCATGATGCCTTCTTGTCTATACGATTCAAAACCCTTTGCCTTGATCGTAAGGATGTACGTGGCGGGGGGAAGCTGATTGAATGAGAAACGCCCACCTGCATCGGTTGTGAATGTTCGAGTGACACCTTTCTCCGCGCTTACCAGTGTCAGTAAAGCCTTGGGCATGACCGCGCCTGAGGGATCACTCACGACACCGGAAAGCGTCGCCGTCGTTGTTGCAATTTGCGCATTGACCCATGGTGCGCCGCTTGCCAGCAGAGCAAGCACGACCAAGAATCCACCCCAATTCCAAAGAGACCGTTGTCTCCAGCTCTCTTTTGTGCTCAAAATGAAGCCTCCCTCAGGTTCTTCCCCGTCTCTTTGAGATCGCGCTTGTAGAAATCCTGCATGCGAAAATTCATCGAGACCGGAGTTTGAAAAGCAGACCCTTTGTAGGCTGGTCCAGAAGAGGCTGTTAAGGTCCTTACGGCATCAACGCGAGGGTCTTTACCGCAAAGACCAAAAGCTTTCATGTAAAGAAGTTAAGAAAGCTTCCTATTATCAACGGTTTGCCAACCCTGTGGCGCTGACACCGCTCGCCCATTGACTTGGCTGTATAATCGCTTGAATTCAAACGGAGCATCCCATGTTGGCAGAATTGCCCGAGCAAGGAACAACAACGCAACGGGAACCGCATGGAGATGAGGTTCGTGATCAGTTGGGCCGGCTTCTTGCCAACCCGTATTTTAGTCATAGCAAGCGATTCCCAACCTTTCTGCAGTTTGTCACCGAACAGACCCTGGCGGGAGAAGCCGACAACATCAAAGAGCGCACGCTGGGGATTGAGATTTTTGGCAGAGACGCCGACTATGACACGGCCTCCGATCCCATTGTCCGTGTGACTGCGGCGGAGATTCGCAAGCGGATGGCCCAGTACTACCAGGATGCGGCCCACGAGCACGAACTCCGCATCAGCCTGCCGTCCGGTTCGTATATTCCTCAA
>Ga0181535_10008144_pt1 | contig 10381 bp, 9 predicted proteins | sample PEATcosm2014_Bin_44_FD_119774 | JGI IMG/M metagenome (GOLD analysis project Ga0181535, IMG submission 119774) | Peatland microbial communities from MTU Mesocosm Facility, Houghton, MI, USA - PEATcosm2014_Bin17_30_metaG | ecosystem: Environmental > Terrestrial > Soil > Wetlands > Peat | place...
ATGCCCTCGCAGATCGAAAGCGAAGTCGCGGCGTGCATCGATTTTGCCGAGGCCGTCCTCAAAACCTTCGGCTTCTCCGAGTTCAAGGTCGAGCTGTCGACGTGGGATCCGAACGACCGCGCTCACTACGCCGGCTCCGACGAGAACTGGGATCTTGCCAGCCGCTCGCTCGACAATGTGCTGAAGGCGAAAGGCATCGCGTACAAAACAATCCCCGGCGAAGCCGCTTTCTACGGCCCCAAGATTGATATCAAGCTTGTCGACGTGCTCGGCCGCCTCTGGCAGCTATCGACGGTCCAATTTGACTTCAACCTTCCCGCGCGCTTTGAGCTCGAATACGTTGGCGAAGACGGCGAGCGCCATCAGCCCGTCATGGTCCATCGCGCTCTCTTCGGTTCTGTCGAGCGCTTCTTTGGCGTGCTCATTGAGCACTACGCCGGTGCCTTCCCGCTCTGGCTCGCGCCCGTGCAGATCGGCCTCGTTCCCATCAGCGAAAAGCACACGGCCTACGCGGCCAAACTCGAAGCGGAGCTCAAAGCCGCAGGCCTCAGAGTCGAATCTGATGCTCGCAACGAAAAGATGAACTCCAAAATTCGCGACTTCGCTATGCAGAAGACGCCGTACATTCTCGTCTTCGGCGACAAGGAAGAATCAACCGGCGCAGTCAACGTGCGTACCCGCGGCAAGCAGGAGCAAAGCACCATGCCCCTCGCCAACTTCATTGCGAAAGCCAAGGAATTGGTCGCCAACCAGTCAACAGAGTTGTAGGTTCGAATTAGCGCGCGTCCGGTCCGCTCGCAAAAGACAATTGCTGGAGGCCGCCATGCTTCGGAACGTAAGACCCAACGACGCACCCGCGATTGCGGGTATCTACAACCATTACATCGTCAACTCCCCGGCCACATTTGAAGAAGCCCCGGTTAGTACAGATGAGATGCGCCAGCGAATCCTGGAAACCACACGCGCCTATCCGTGGCTCGTGTGCGAAGAGGACGGAAAGCTCATCGGTTACTGCTATGGCCGCAAATGGCGAGAGCGCGCGGCCTATCGCCATTCCGTCGAGGTTTCAACGTATCTCGATCCACCCGCGGCCGGGAAGGGAAGAGGCTCAGCGCTGCTCGATGCGATCCTCGTCGAACTGCGCCGCCGCGAGTTTCATTGCGTCATGGGCGGTGTCTCCCTGCCCAACGACGCAAGTGTTGCGCTCCTTGAGAAATTCGGATTCCGCCCGGTAGCCCACTTCAAAGAGGTCGGCCACAAATTCGGGCAGTGGATCGACGTCGGCTACTGGCAGCTGCTGCTCTGACAACCAAGTCCTGACAACTTGCGACCACACGGGAAGCGCGGCCAACTTACTAGCTCCGCCAACTCAGCTGTCTTAGGCGTTAATCGCCATCCCCTCCACCGCGCCGTATCCATCGAGCATCGCCTCGCTCAACGTCGGGTGCGCGTGGATCGTGAACATCAAATGCTCCACCGTTCCTTCAAGCTCCATCACCGCGACCGCTTCGGCAATCAGTTCCGTCGCCTGCGGCCCAATGATGTGCACACCCAGAATCTCGCCGAACTTCGCGTCTGCCACAACCTTCACAAACCCATCGTGGCTGTCCACAATCGTGGCCTTCGAATTCCCGGCAAACGGAAACTTGCCGACTTTAATCTCCAATCCCTTCTCCTTCGCCTGCGCCTCGGTCAATCCCGCGCTTCCAATCTGCGGCTCGGTATAGGTGCAACTCGGAATCCGATCTCTCCTCACCGGCTTGTAATACTTGCCCGCAATTTTCGCCATCGCCACCATGCCGCTCATCGCGCCCACGTGCGCCAGTTGCGGCAGGCCTGCCACAATGTCTCCAATCGCAAACACGCCGGGCTCAGCCGTCTCCTGCGTCTGATCCACTTTCACAAACCCGCGCTCCAGCTCGACCTTCGTCTTCTCCAGGCCAATGTCCCTTGTCAGCGGCCCGCGCCCCACCGCCACCAGAACTTTCTCCGCTTCCTTCACCTGCGCGGTCGCATTCGCATCGGTGTAGCTCACGCGAACGCCGACCGCCGTCTTCTCGACCTTCTCCACTTTCGCGCCCAGGCTTGCATCGATCCCGCGCTTCCTGAACACCCGCGCCAGCTCTTTCGAAATCTCCTCGTCCTCCACCGGAACCACGCGAGGCAGGAACTCAAGAATCGTTACTTCGGTCCCGAAGCTCCTGAAGATCGAAGCGAACTCCACGCCGACCGCACCCGCCCCGATCACAATCAGCGACTTGGGCGGCGCGCTCAAGCTCAGAATTTCGATGTTGGTCAGAACCGTCTCATCCGCCTTCAATCCCGGCAGCAGCTTGGCCTCGGATCCAGTTGCCAGCAACACATTCTTCGCCTTCACCGGGCTTTTCGCACCATTCGATTCGACTTCAACTGGGTGCACTCCGCCCTGCGCTGGCCCAGTCAATCGTCCAAAACCAGAAATCACCGCGATCTTATGTTTTCTCATCAGGAACTCGAGGCCCTTCACATGCTTCGCGATAATCGCGTTCTTGCGCGCCAGCACGGCCGTCCAGTCGAGCGTCCGCGTCTCGACTCCCTTGATGCCAAACTCGTCGGCTTCCTTGAGGTAGTCCCAAATTTCCGCGTTAAACAAGAGCGCCTTCGTCGGAATGCAGCCCACGTGCAGGCACGTTCCGCCCAGCTTGGGGCTCGCGTCAATCAGCGCAACCTTCAGCCCGTACTCCGCCCCGCGAATCGCCGCCGTATATCCCGCGGGGCCACCGCCAATCACCGCCACGTCATAAATCGTCTCTGGATTTGTCTCTGCCACTGGTTACTCCGTTCCCCCACGATCAGCGTTGCCCCATCCTAAGACTCGAAGCGAATGTAAGAGTTTTAGGGTGGGATAGCAACAATGCTTAGTCTAAATTGGATGCTTCGATGACCAGTGCGGTCGCCGCCCGCACCGTCTCCGCCTGGTCGCCGAACCCCTCGATCCACTGCACTTCCGGTTCCTGCCGGAACCACGTCATCTGACGCTTCGCATAATTGCGATGCCCCTGCTGCGCCGCCTTGATCGCATCCTGCTCGCTCATCGTTCCGTCCAGCACGCCGCGTGCCTGCCTGTATCCGAGCGAATCGAGCGCCTTCGCCGGCCCAAATCGCTCCAGCAATCCGCGTGCTTCCTTCACCAACCCCGCCGCAAACATCGCTGCGCAGCGCTGATTGAGCCGGTTGTAAAGTTGCTCGCGCGGCGGATTCAATCCGATCCGCAGCAGCCTGAAACCCGCGAGCGGATTCTTCCCCTGGTTTTGGAGAAGAGTAGACAAAGGGGAACGCGCCGTCACGCACACTTCAATCGCGCGAATAAGCTTTGCCGTGTCGTTTGCATGAATGCGCTCCGCCGTCGCCGCATCCAGCCTCCGCAGCAACCGATGCAGCCATGCGGCACTTCCGTGCTTCTGCGCTTTGGACCTGAGCCGTGCCCGTAAGGACTCCTGCCGCGCCGGACCCGCAAACAACCCTTCCGTGAGGGCCCGCAAATAAAGCCCAGTACCGCCGGTCACAATCGGCATGCGCCCACGCGCCGCAATCTCCCCCAGCGCCGCCCGCGCCCGTCGGCTGTACTCGCCCGCCGTAAACGCCTCGTCCGGCTCCGCCACATCGATCAGATGATGCGGCACGCGCGCCCGCTCTTCCAGGGTTGGTTTCGCGGTACCCATCTCCATACCGCGATACACGGCCACCGAGTCACAGCTCACAATCTCGCCGCCAAACCGCTTCGCCATCTCGAGCGAAAGCGCCGTCTTCCCGCTCCCAGTCGGCCCCAGCAAGATCACAACCAGCGGCTCGCGTGAATTGTCGGCGGTCTGTTCTGTTCCCTGATCCCTGACCCCTGATCCCTGCTTCACAGCCGCCACCACCCCTGCGGAAAAATCCACTTCGGATTGGTGTGCAGCAGCCACCACAGGCAAATCGCCGCCGCCACAATCAGCAATCCAAACACCTGGTTGCGCCGGAAGACGCGCGTCTGCTCCTCGCGCGCGGCTTCCTCAGCTTGCTGCTCCTTGTACGGCTTGATGCGCGTCTCGACCATCCTGCCTCTTGCAACCGGTTCCTGCACCGCACCGCTGGCGTATCCCGCCTCAGTATAGGCGAGTGCAAGCTCATCAAATTCAAGGTCGCCCTGTTTGACTTCCCCCGCCTCGATTGCCGACCATAGTTTTTCTGGTCCTTGTTGGATTTTTCGGGGAAGGAAAAAATGAAGGTCCTGATCCTTGGTTCCGGTGGCCGCGAACATGCTCTGGCCTGGGCAGTCAAACGCAGTCCGCGCGTTACAGAGGTCGTCTGCGCACCCGGCAACGGCGGAATGGCCCAAATTGCACGCTGCATTCCCGTCGACCTCAAGAACATTGCCGCCATGGTCCGCGTCGCCGAGGCTGAAAAGCCCGACATCACCATCGTCGGCCCCGAACTGCCGCTCTCGCTGGGAATCGTTGACGAACTTCAGCAGCGCGGTCTGCGCGTCTTCGGTCCCACGCGCGCCGCCGCGATGCTCGAGTCCAGCAAGGGATTCGCCAAGCGCTTTCTTCAGCGCCATAGCATTCCCACGCCCAACTACGCCGTCTGCTCGACGCCAGAGGAAGTCGAAAAGGCCGTCGAAATCTTTCATCCGCCCATCGTGGTCAAGGCCGACGGCCTCGCTGCGGGCAAGGGCGTCATCATCTGCGATTCGCGTGCCACAGCGACTGAAGCTGCGCAGGGTCTTTTTACGGGTGCGCTTCTCGGCTCATCTGAACAGCAGGTTGTCATTGAGGAATTCATCGAGGGCGACGAAGTCAGCTTCCTCTGCCTCAGCGACGGTAAGCACGTGACGCCGCTCGTTCCCGCACAGGACCACAAGCGCATCGGTGAAGGCGACACTGGCCCCAATACCGGCGGCATGGGCGTCTACTCCACTGATTCGCTGCTCGATCCCGCCATGTCCGACTGGATTCTGCACCACATTGCCATCCCCACGGTGGACGGCATGGCGGCGGAGGATACGCCTTTCGCCGGCGTGCTCTACTGCGGTCTCATGATGACCGCGCGCGGACCGCAGGTGCTCGAATTTAACGCCCGCTTCGGCGATCCTGAAACGCAGGCCATCCTCGTCCGCCTCGAAAGCGATCTTGTCGACGCTCTCGATGCCTGCGTTGACGGCCGCCTTGCCGACACGCCTCTGCGCTGGGCTTCCGGCGCCTCTGCCTGTGTCGTCGCCAGCTCAGGAGGCTATCCCGGCAGCTACAAAAACGGTTTCCCCATCGTTGGCCTCGCCGCGGCAGCCCAAGTCCCGGGCGTTCAGGTCTTTCATGCAGGCACAGCGCAGCTGGGTGGACAAACCGTCACCGCAGGTGGGCGCGTCCTCGGTGTCACCGCTGCCGCTGACTCGCTCGATGAGGCTCTCGCCCGGGCCTATCAAGCCCTGGCCGAGATTTCCTTTGAAGGAATGTATTACCGCCGCGACATCGGGCATCGCGCATTGAAGGGAGCAGTATGAGCGTAGGCATCACATTCGAAGAGTTGCTGGCCTGGAATGACCAAGCGTCCGTTTATTGGAAAGCGCACTTCGAATCCAACCCTAACCTTCTCGATCTTCCCTGCGGCATCGGTGGCGCAAAGAATGTTCAGGAATTTGTGCGCCACATCTGGGGCGCGGAATTGCGCTGGGCCCAGCGCCTGGCTGGAATCGACGAAACTCCAAGGGAAAACGTTCCCGCTGGCCCGCTTGACGCTCTCTTCGATCTGCACAACCAGGCGGTCGCTATTTATCAAAACCTTCTCGCCGCGCCAGAGAACACTTGGAGCGAACCGTATGTTCTTAAGTTTGACTGGATTCCTTCGGAACAGCGCTCCGTGTCGCGCGGAAAGATCGCGGGTCATGCGCTCTTCCACGGCCATCGCCATTGGGCGCAACTCGCCACACTCGTCCGCAAAGCCGGCTTCCCCTCGGACTTCCGGGGCGACCTGCTCTTTAGTCCTGCGCTGGCGTAGCTTGTGGTGGCGGCGACGGGGGCGGCACTGGCACCCCTTGTTGCTTTTGGAAGCATGACCGGCACAGCACCGGCCTGCCTTGCGTCGGCTTGAATGGAACAGTCGTCTCTGTGCCGCACTCCGAGCACGTGGTCCGCGTCTCCGGCCGCACGCGCTGACTTCCCCGGGCACGCTTCGCCTTGCACTGCTTGCAATGCTTAGGGTCATTCTTGAATTGTTTATCGTGGAAGAAGAGCTGCTCGCCTGCAGTGAAAACAAACTCGGCGCCGCAGTCAACGCATTTCAGCACCCGATCGGTGAATTCCATGGCCGGCTTCCCTCACAGGGACTGACACCGAATCGGCCATGGCTCTGCAGGAACTTGCCGGTTCCGGTTCCCTGTATTTTTGGTCGTGCATTACAAGGGCCCGGACCGCACTAAAAATAGAGCGGTATTCGAACTTTTGCCCGCATAAGCGAGCAACTTTACACTTCCCAAGCCAAACGCCTGGTCAGAGATCTTTCGCGTTTCTCAGTTTCTGAAGGGGTTGCGGCAAGCTGCCCCAGAACTCTTTCACGGGGCAAGTGCCAAAGGTTTCCCAATAAAATCCGATCGACAGAAACTGGAGAAACACTCGAGCTAATTACAACGCCGCGGTTGCCGTTCCGATACTTGCTGGTCTTTCTAGCAGCTTTCGTCCTCGTCCATTTGAAAGCTGTCGGAACTGTGCTTCCCGCGGCGGGTGTTGAGATTAATCCTGCTCTTTACGAGCTTTCTTGCGGTTCCGCTTGCGCGCCAAAGCTGCCTTGACGCGTTTCTTTTCGCCGGGCTTCAGGTAGTAGGAGTGACGCTTCACTTCCTTGATGATGTCCTCCTGCTGCACCTTCCGCTTGAATCGGCGCAAAGCATTTTCCAGCGGCTCGCCTTCCTGTACGCGAACCTCTGCCAAAGGTAAAACACCTCCAAACCTGCCTGTAAGGCTTCTATAATCATACGCGAGGTTTGGGTCCCCGGCCAGTCTCATATTTCTCTAGAATTTGCCGCCTGCCTCCGTTTGGCTTCGAACCTTGGCTCGGAACTACGATGCGGCTCCTTCCGCGGGGTCAGCGGCGCCGAACCGCCGGTTAAACTTTCAAGTAGAAGCCATCTCTGAGGTTTTCATGCTCCGAACCTACCAGGGCCATTCGCCCGTCATTCCAGCCAGTTGTTACATCGACCCCTCCGCACAGATCCTCGGCGACGTCGTGCTCGGCGAGCGCTCTTCCGTATGGATGAACGCCGTCCTGCGCGGCGACGTCAATTCCATCCGCGTCGGCTCCAACTCCAACGTCCAAGACTGCTCCGTCCTCCACGGCCAGCGCAACCTCTATCCCGTCATCGTGGGTGACTGGGTCACCATCGGCCACAACGCCACCGTCCACGGATGCATAGTTGAGGACATGTGTGTCATCGGCATGGGAGCCACGATCCTGAATAACAGTCGCATCGGAGAAGGCTGCATCATCGCCGCGGGCTCCGTTGTTCCCGAGCACACCGTTGTTCCCCCGCGTACTCTTTGGGCCGGAGTTCCCGCTAAGCTGCGCCGCGAGATTTCCGACAAAGATCGCGAGCTCATCCGCGAATACGCGCAGAATTATCTCGACTACGTCGAAATCTACCGCAACAATCCTCCGCAAACGCTCTGATCGCCGTCTTTAGATTTAATTTGAGAGTCACCGTCGCGAAAATAATCGCATCAGCCTCTTTGCGAACCTCAACGAGAGATTGTGACCAATTTCGTTGACATTTACCGGCTTGAAATAGTCGGATAGGAATCAACCAGTTCCGCCGGTTTTCACCTGAGCTCATGCAAGAATTCGAAATCGTTCCCCATCCAAAGCGCTTCCGCCGGCTCTTCTCTTTTGCGCCGCTCCTCGCCGCGCTGGCTTTCTTCTTCGGGTCTGGAGTTCAGGCGCAATCCGCGCCTGCACCAAACGCCGCCAAAGCGAACGTTCCGGATAGCGCTTCGCTTCCCGATGCGCCATCCCCGCATCTGTCTTCGCACGACGACGTGACGATCGGCAGAGTGCCACGCAATTTCCTTGAAGATCAAGGCGCCATCTGGACCAGTCCTGTGCGCCTGCGCACGCACGACCTCAAGTGGATCGTCCCGCTCGCCGCTGCTACCAGCGTCGCCCTTGGCACCGATCACTACGTCATGACGCAGGTGGTCTCAAACAATCCCAGCTTCAACCAGGCGAGCATCAATGCTTCCAACGCTATGGTTTACAGCCTAATTGCAACCCCTGTTGTTTTGTATGGGTTCGGACATTTTCAGCAGGACGACCACGCCCGCGAAGCCGGCATCCTTACCGGCGAGGCGATGGTCGACGGGGTGGTTGTTGAGCAAGGTCTGAAGCTGGTCTTCTGGCAGGAGCGGCCCTATCAGGACAAAGCAAGGGGCAGCTTCTTTCAGGCAATCGCGGGTGTCGACTCCGCGTTTCCCTCTTCCCACACTCTGATCGCCTTCTCAGCCGCGTCCGCGCTCGCCGAAGAATACCCCTCCCGCTGGGCTCAGATTTTGCTCTACACGGGAGCCACCAGCGTCGGTCTCACGCGCGTGATGGGCCAGGATCATTTTCCCGCCGATGTGCTGGTCGGCGGCGCGCTCGGCTGGCTGATTGGCCACAGTGTGGTAAAGCATCGCCACCACCGCGACCTGAAAGCGGAAATCACCGGGCGCAAAGACCGCTGAGAAGGCTTAACGGAAGAACGGAAGATTACGAACTGTGAACTGCCCTTCACACCGGCAGCGGGTTTCGTCCCGAGAAAAACTTTCTCTGGTGCCAATAGGGGTAGACCGGCTCGCGATCGCTCGCCTTGTCGAGGGCGGCGATATGTTCGGCGCTCAGCTTCCATCCCGCGGCGCCCAGATTCTGCCGCAACTGTTCCTCGTTCCGCGCGCCCACAATCACCGACGAAATGGTCGGCCTCTGCAATAGCCAGTTCAATGCCACCTGCGGAACCGTCTTCCCGGTTTCGGCGGCGACCTTGTCCAGGGCGTCCACCACGCCGTAGAGATACTCGTCGGGAATCTGCGGTCCTTCTGGGGCGATCGAGTGCAGCCGGCTCACTTTCGGCAGAGGCTTGCCGCGCCCGATCTTGCCCGTCAGCCGTCCCCAGCCCAAAGGACTCCAAACCAGCGCGCCCACCTTCTCATCGAGCGCGAGCGGCATCAACTCCCACTCGTATTCGCGCCCGATCAGCGAGTAGTACACCTGATGCGCCACGAATCGCGTCCATCCATACCGATCGGCCGCAGCCAACGACTTCATCAGGTGCCATCCCGAGAAATTCGAGCACGCGATGTAGCGGACCTTGCCCTCGCGAACAAACTTGTTCAGCGTGTCTTGCGTTTCTTCAATCGGAGTCAGAGCGTCAAACCCGTGCAAGTGGTAGATGTCGACATAGTCTGTGCCCAGCCGCCGCAGGCTCGCCTCGAGCGCTCGGCGCAAATGATAGCGCGACGAGCCTTCGTCATTCGGTCCCGGTCCTGTCCCAAATCCTGACTTGGTTGAGATGAGTGCCTGGTCTCGCTTGCCCGCGAGAGCCTTGCCCAAGATCTCTTCCGATCGGCCCTCTGAGTACCCGTCAGCTGTATCGAACAGGTTCAGGCCGGCTTCGAAGCAGATATCGATGAGCCGTCGCGCCTCTTCGACCTCGGTCGATCCGAACCCTTTGAAGAATTCATTGGATCCGCCAAACGTCGCGGTCCCAAAACTCAACGCGGAAACTTTGAGGCCGGAGCCTCCCAGCAACCTATATTCCATGGCCTTTTGGATGCCTCACTTTGCGCAAGGATGCGCCTATGCTCCAGCAGGAAGATGAACGGAAAATGAAAGAGCCGCCTATCGCTGTGGCAACGCGTCAAGCATTGCTCAACTCAGGCGGCTCGTCTCTATCTTTTGACCACTATCCACGGTTCACTAGTCACGAACCACGAACGACCATGAACTGTGAACTGCTTTTAACAGCTCAGCACATCCTGCAGCTTGGTCAGCGTGCGATGCAGATCCTTGTCCGTCCTGCGCTGCTCGTCGATCTTGCCGATCGAATGCATCACCGTCGTGTGATGCTTGTTGCCGAACTGGCGTCCGATCTCGGGCAGGCTCGCCTCGGTCATCTGCTTGGCGAGGTACATCGCAATTTGCCGCGGCACCACCACATTGCGCGAGTTGTTCTTCTGCTTCAGGTCCGCAACGCGCATGCCAAACTGCTCCGCAACAGCACGCTGGATCGCCTCAATCGTGATCTTGCGCACCTGCATATCGATGAACTGTTTCAGGCACTGCTGCGCCGCCGCCAGCGAAATCTCCATGCGGTTCAGCTGGCACCATGCAATCAGCCGTA
>Ga0181535_10008145_pt1 | contig 10379 bp, 11 predicted proteins | sample PEATcosm2014_Bin_44_FD_119774 | JGI IMG/M metagenome (GOLD analysis project Ga0181535, IMG submission 119774) | Peatland microbial communities from MTU Mesocosm Facility, Houghton, MI, USA - PEATcosm2014_Bin17_30_metaG | ecosystem: Environmental > Terrestrial > Soil > Wetlands > Peat | place...
CTGCCCAAGGTCTGGGTGGTCGGCGGCGACGGCGGCATCGGCGACATCGGCTACCAGAACACCTCAAAAGTCATGCTGCAGAACCGGCCCAACGTCAAGGTCCTGATGCTCGACACGCAGGTCTATTCGAATACCGGCGGACAGAACTCCGACTCGACGCCCATGCTCGGCGGCAATGATATGAACGTCTTCGGCGCAGCCACACAGGGCAAGAACACTGAGAAGAAGACCGTCGCCGAGACCTTCCTCGCCGGCCACGGCTCACCCTTCGTCGCGCAGGTCTCGATGGCCAACGCGCCGAAGCTCTACCGGGCCATTTTGGATGGTTTGGAATATCGCGGCACCATGTTCCTCCAGGCCTTCACCACCTGCCAGCCCGAGCATGGAGTGCCCGACGACATGGCTCTCTTCCAGGCCCAGCGCGTGCGCGACTCGCGCGGCGCACCGGAGTTTGTCTTCAACCCACGCCTCGGAGAGACCTACGCCGAAGCCCTCGACCTCAAGGGCAATCCGTCCATTGATCTCGATTGGTACGAGACCAAGAACAAGGTCACCGGCGAGACCCAGCGCTACACCGTCGCTCACTGGTGTACGACCGAGGCTCGCTTCCGCAATCACCTCAAGAAGATCAAGCCCGAGGCCGCCGCCAAGCTCATCCCGCTCGATAACATGCTGGTGCGCATCACCCAGCAGGACGTGGTTTATCGCCACTATCTCAACCCGGAGCATCGCGCCTTCATCCCCGACTTCGGCGTCTACATCACCTACGAGGAGAATGGCAAAACCGAGTACCGCGCCATCAGCCGCCAGTTAGTCATGTTCTGCACCGAGCGCCGCAAAGCCTGGCGCATGTTGCAGTCCAAGGCCGGCATCGTGAACAAGGAATACGCCGCCCAGTGCGAGTTACTAGCCGAAGTAGACGCCGGCAAACTGCCGCTAGCCGAGTTCCTCGCCAACGCCCACGAGTTACTAAAAGAGCGCCTAACCGGCCAAATCCTGGCAAAAGTATAAGTCGACGCTCACTCGGTAGCTGCTTTGTAACAGGGCATGACTTCAGTCGTGCCGCAAAGGCCAACAACAATTCATTCCAAGCACAAACGCGGACCGCAAGGTCCGCGTTCTTGCGCTGGGGACCTTAGCTACTTCAAGAGCAATTGCATGGCTTCATCCAAATCTCTCAAGCCAGGCAATATCCTTATCTTGACCGTGTCGTACTCGCTCTTTGGGTCGATTGGCTGATGAACTCGAATACTCGTGTGCGCAACCTCTCCGCGCGCAGTGCCGAAGGAATTCAACGTCGAGAGCCACGTCCCATCGATCGCTGCCCAATCAACCCCCGCTGGCGGCAGGAACTTCTGCAGATTGTCCTGCTTAATTCCGTTGTTATCCTTGATCGCTTGATTGAATCTTCCGAAGGAGAACCCAACGGCTTCCGTCAAACTGGTGAACGACTTGTCGGCGGGCCGAAGACAAGCGAGCAGCGAAATCACTGTATGTCGCGGCTTAAGGTCCGCCCGCCACGAATCAAAGGCGCTTGTCACGACCTCTGACGCCCTTTCCTCAAGAAATGCCTCGATCTCCGCATGAACGAGAAGTCTATATCCACGGGCTCTGTCGAGTTGAAGTTCGCTATAGGAGCCAGTCGGCGAGAATGATTTGGGGAGCATTCTGCGTCTCAGCTGTTCCAGCCTACGTTCTAGCAGTCGATAACGGCGAGATTGCCCCATGGCGCTTTCTATTGCGCCCCAATCTGGGGAATCCGAATCGGCAGCTCAATCGCCGCTGACAAAGCATTCCCCCAAGCCGTCAAGCGAAGCTGCGTTGCAGTGATGCTCTTTGTCGTAGCCTCGAGTGTCCTTACAAATTCTGGGTTGTCGCAGAGCGTCCGAAAGGCCTCCACGACCTGCTCTCTTTGCTCGATGCTACGCAATCGAATATCTTCTTTGCTGAAGTAGAAAACCATGATGTCAAAAACCGCCCTGTTCCGCCTGGCCTGGTATTTGTCGCCTTCCCACTTCCGAAACGCACCGTCTTCGCCGAACAATTCGAAGGTCGTCTCAATTGCCGCGTCCATGTCATCGGCTTTGGACTCAATTAGCGCCCTCTCATCTTCCCATCTCTGATTCAGAGTGAGACAGGTCATATCCATGAACCATTTGAGGTTGCCGTTATACAGTTCAATGAAAATCTGGAAAGCGTAGAAGCGTACCAATAACTCAACATCGCGCATTCTGAAATCCGGCGCTTGGATACGGAGAAATTTCTGCAACCCTCGGCTTTGGGCCGACCTTTCGACAGTGAAAGCCACAAACTCTCCTGGATGAAGAGCCTGTCTCAATTCCTGCGGCGAAAGCTGAACGCTTCCGGTGTTCAAACGAAGGAAGACGAGGTAGAGAAAATCCTCACTAGGCCAGTTTCGAAGAACAACCGTCCGTATGGGCTGGTTCTGAAAAGATGAGACATCAGGCTGCAATCGCGGGTCGCCCTCCATATCGTGAAGAGTCAACCCATTGAGCCTCATCAATACGCTCAAGCCGGAAAGGGCCAAGGGTTTGTACGGCGCATCCGGCTTGGCGGCGAACTGCCGGAGGCTTAAGAGCCTCTGCTTCCCATCAATCACAATGTAGGAGCCCTTTCGACCCTTTGCCTCAGCAAGGACAATCTGAGGTATCGGTAATCCAAGTAGGAGCGATTCGATGAATCGGCTCTTCCTGTCAGGACGCCAAGCATCTCTGCGCTGGTAACCCGGATCAAGCCAGATATTTCCCTTTTCAAGCTGCAGCAGAATGGTCTCGGCAGTCCAATCAGTTGCAAACACGACGGCCTGCGAGAATGTCGCAGCATTTAGTGAGGCCAGATCCTCCTCGCCTTCGGCTTCCGGCTCATTGTTTGAGGGATCTTGCAAGGCTAACAGCGGAAGCTGTTGATTCATTCGGGCCTCTCCTTATTCCTAATTCATTGGAGGAAACCAGTGTACTCCTGCAACCCAGATGGGCCCGATGGGGCGGCCCATTTTTCCGCTAGTCCCAACCCAGCACCAGATGAGTTACGTGCGGATTTTGGTACTGACCTGGACAAAAAACCGGTAAAACCCAACAAAACAGGTAGACTAGCAGGAGAAAATAGGAAAAGATAAAGCAAAAAGGAGCCTCCCCATGCGGTTTACGGTTCGAATCGAGATCCACGACAACGAGTATCTGCCGCTGCACGAGCGGATGAAGACGGCTTCTTTCAGCCGCACGATGGTCGATTCAAGCACCGGGAAAAGAGTCCATCTGCCCATCGGCGAGTACGTCAGCGATGCGTATTCGAGTGCTCAGAAGGCGCTCTTTGCGGCCATGCAGGCATCGCTTCCCATCGATTTCAACGCCGAGATCGTGGTCTCCGGCGGGGGCAAGATCCTGACCCATGGCTGCCCCGAGGTGGAAGACACTGTGTGGTCCTTTATCTTCCCGAGTCCGGTACATTCCAAGGTAGCATTGCCCTTGAGGGAATCCTACAGCTTGTTCCAGAACTAACCTGAGAGGGGCCCATCTTCGGGGCGGTTCCCCCGAAGCTCAGATGCCAAGAGCACCGATCAATCCACGCGCGGCGCCTTCCGCCGATCGACTGGCAATTGCGGCGAAATCTCCCATAGCTTCCTGAAGGCGTCGTCTTCGGCAATGCTGCTTGTATCGCGCCTTCTCCGGGATTCGCTCTCCTCCCGATGGAGGGCGCGGAAGGCAGCCTGCACCAATTGGCCGGGACTCTCATAGCGTCCACATTCAACTCTGCTCTGGACGAAATCATACGTATCGGGAGGCAACTGAAGAAGACAATGCATCATTGAACGCTCCATCTATCGATTTTCGCGGCTGTTCTAAGAAAGCCACGCAGTTTAACTGTGAATCTCTGTTCTTAGAATTCAGTGTTTGCGATTCCGGTACTTCCTGGACCAGTTAGGGAATCCATCCTGTTTCTCAGCAAAATCCTGCTGAAGCTCAGCGGATCGCGATGCGTGAGCAGTGGATTTGTCTATATAGTGACTGCGCGGAAGAAATCGTTACATTCGGTCAGAGTTTTTTCAGAGAAGAGATTGGCGGCTGAATGAGTCTGTTATTAGAGTTATCCAATCCATCATAATCGCGAATCTGCGGTAGCCTAGAATGACGAAGCCAGCCTCGAGAGGCTGGCTTCGTCGTAAGGCACCTGGGACGCCGTGAGGCTCGTCTGGCTACTTCTTTTTGGCTGCATGTTTGTGATGGCGCTCGTTCAGGGGCTTGCGCACCTCAGCCTTGAGCATGCTCTCGTCCACAGGTGTTGTTCCCGTGACGTCGGCCGTGAAGTCGGCTCCAGCGGGAACCAGGTAGGGGTTCACCGTCTTTTCGTCGGCGGTGCCAGTAGCCACCTTGATGCGGGAGGGATCGATGCCCTTCTCGGTCACAAGGTACTCCTTGACGTTGATGGCGCGCTGGGCGGCCAAGTCGGCCATCTTGGCGTGCTTCTTGTGGTGCTTCGGCATCGCTTTCTCTTCAGCCGTCGCATTGCCTACGAGCACAGCTTTGGCATCCGGCTGCTGCTGCAGGCTCAGGGCTACGGCGTCAAGCTGGGCCTTGGCTTCGTTGTCCACACGCGTCGGACGCTTCTTGTCCCCTGCGAAGTTGATCGCAGAGAGCGCCTGGGTGTGTGGAGTGGGAGGAACATACGGGGCGAGAATCGTCACGCTGGTGCTGGCGCTCGCGGTGTGTCCCTTGTCGTCTGCCACGCTGCAGGCGATTCCAACGTTCCCGGTGGGCGCGCCCGTCGAGGAGAAGGTCGCCGTCGCTCCGCTTCCGCTGATCGAGCCGGCCGCCGCCGAATAAGTGTAGGTAAGCGGGCGGTTCTGCGGGCTCAGGCCGGTAGCGGTGATGGTGCTGGTCTCGCCGGGCTTGATGGTCACGGGGCTGGCCGCGCAAGCTAGCGTCGGCGGCTCATACTCCTTGACTGTGAAGCTGGCCGTGCACTCGGCGGACTGGCCGGGCTTCAGGCCCTCTTTGCCCTTCTTGCCTTCCTTGACGCCTGCCTTCACCGTGTAGCTGCCCGGCGCGAGCGGGGCGGTGTTGATCGTTGCCGATGTGCCGCTGCCGGTGACTCCGGTGCCCGACCAATCGTACAGCACATTGTTCTTCTTGTTGGGATCCACCGATCCCGCAGTCGCGGTTGCCGAAACCGCGTCACCGGGGAATACGGCCGGCGGGTTGGCCTGGCAGGCCAGGGTTATCGCCGGAGGTTTCTTGCATCCCAATGGCGCCAATGCAAGAACTGCAAGTGCCGAGACCTGGAAAAAAGACCTGAAAGAACGGAAACTCATCTTTGCATCCTCCCTTGTTCTAAGAACTGCTACTCGAAAACTGCTCTGAACGTGTGAATAACCATGTTAGTCTCAAGGGCCCCGATTTATCTAGAGCAATAGCGCTCAGCCTGTGAAGAGCGCGGGGACCAGAGCACGCGGCCAGCCTTTACCCGGATTTGGCGGGGCAAGGCCGCCGCACTCCCTCCAACGACCACGGATATCCTTACCGGCTTAATATCACATACTTGCGCTGGATGTACAGCCGGAAACCGCCCGCCGGACCGGCCGAAATCTCCAATGGCCTGGGCCGTTGCATTCCAGTGTCGTCGCTTGTCTTCACGCTGAGAACATCGTGCGCGCCCAGGTCGGTCACGACAAACTCGTCGCCAACCAGTCCCACTCCATAGGCGCCGGCAGCCAGAGCCTGCCCGCCCACCTTGATTGGAACTTCGGTGATGAAGTACGCCTGGTACTTCGCCTGCACGCCGGTTGTGTAGCCGCTGGTGTCAACCAGCGCGGCAAGCACATAGTACCCGTCGGCCAGCTTAACGCCGCCGGAGTTCCGCAACTCGGTGGGCGCCGTCTGGCCGCGATAGAAAACGGTTGCAGGCAGCAGCTTTTGCATCTCCGCCGGCTTGAGCACCGTGTCGCTGCCTGCCTGTGCCCGCATCGTTCCCGGCGCCATTGTTGTGATGGCCAGGGCAACGGCCGCCGCCAACTTTAAAACCCCTTTGATACGCATCGTCAACCTCCTTGTTTCCACTGCGATTGGAGTATATCGCACCCTCCTCTGAGTTGGTATGAGCAAATGGAGGCAGTCGCGGCGGGTTTCTATCGCTCCGCATTCGAGAAACTCGGGGCGATGCGCCGGGACGATAACGGCCATTTGCTCAGAGTTCACGTCGCGGTTTCCCCATGGTGGCCGGCGAGTGCGACAATCGTTGGGTCGGGGCCGGTGGCTCCGGCCGGGATTCTCTCCCACGGAGGTAAATGATTGTGAGACGTCTTTTGTTCTGCACGGGCCTGCTTGTCGCCGCCACGCTCACCCTGTCTGCCCAGCAGGGCCCGCCGAAGAGCCCGCCGGCCACCGAGTCGGCAACCATCGCCGGCAAATCCATCACCATCACTTACAGTTCGCCCGGCGTCAAGGGACGCGCCGGCCACATCTTCGGCAAGGACGGGCTGATCGGCCACGACCCCACCTATCCGGTATGGCGCGCGGGCGCCAATTCAGCCACCAAATTGCACACTGAAGCTGACCTGACCATCGGCGGCCTGGGGGTCCCCAAGGGCGACTACACTCTCTACGTCGATCTCACAGATCCTGAAAACTGGGTGTTGATCGTGAACAAGCAGACTGGCCAGTGGGGCACCGTCTACGACAAAGCCCAGGATGTGGGCCGGGTGAAGTTGACCATGAGCAAGCCGCTTGCGACGGTCGAGAGCCTGAAGTACACGATCGCAGATCTTGGCGGCACCACCGGAAAGATCACGCTTGCATGGGAGAACCATTCGGCATCTGTGCTGATCGCCGTGCATTGAGGTTCAGAAAGAACGGGTGCGACAGGGCGGCAATTTGCAGAGAATTTGCCGCTCTGCCGATACAATAGGTGAAGTGCGTCGTTCTTTCCGGAGGATGTGAACTTTGCCGCTGTATGCGTACCGGTGCACCCAGTGCGGTCACCGCTTTGAGAAGATCCAGAACTTCAGCTCCAAGCAGGAGCTTGTGTGCCCAGTGTGCCAGGGCATACTCGAACGCCCGCTTACCGCGCCGCGACTGCACTTCAAAGGCGCCGGCTGGTATGTAAACGATTATGCGGCAAAGAGCAACGCCCCCGCCGCCGAATCGAGCTCTACAACTGCACCAGCAAAGAGCGAAACACCTGCAACCCCCAAGGAGAGCGCTCCCGCCAGTTCTTCGCCAGCGCCTTCGGCTCCGCCCACCGCCTCTACTACCTAGCGCCGGATATCGATGTTTGCGGTGTTCCGAGCTCCTATGGCGCGGCTGCATATGAGGCCAATTCGGACGAAAAGGGCTCCGTCGCGAGGATGGCATCGTTCGATGGCCTCTCCGGCTTGACATCGCCATTCTTGAATTCCCCAATTGCCGATAATCTTGATATGGTTCCGGAAGGCAACTGCGCGAAAGATGAAGAGCCCCTCCGACATGACTCAAGACCGAGAGCCCGCCCGGCGCCCCAGACAGATCGCTCATTTCGATAGTTTGACTGGTTTACCCGACCGCGTGTTGCTTGGCGACCGGTTGCAGAAGGCAATTGCTCAGTCGAAGCGGTGGGGCCAGCCGGTCGCGGTGGTTCGTCTCGATCTGGACGGCTTGGAAGCTATTAACGATCGCCACGGCCACGAGGCAGGCCAGCGCTTGCTGGTATCCCTGGCACGTGGAATGAAGCGTACTCTGCGCAAGGGCGAAACCCTGGCCCGTTTGGAAGGGAACAAGTTCGCGGCGGTGCTGCCCGCTCTCGCGGAAGAGCAGGAATGTGTTGCCGGACTGATTCGCCTGCTTGAGGCTGCCGGGGAGCCGGTTCAGGCGGGGGAGTCGACTCTTCAGCTGACGGCCAGCATCGGCGTCGCCTTCTATCCGCAGGAGCAAGATGCGGATGCGGATCAACTGCTGCGCCAGTCCGGTCAGGCGATGCATCGGGCCAAGGCGGCCGGCAAAAACCACTATCGCTTCTTCGACCCCGTTGAAGACACCGGCAAAGGCGGTCATCCTGAAAGCCTGGAGCGCATCCGCCAGGCCCTCGCTGCCAGGGAATTCCTGATGGTTTACCAGCCCAAGGTGAATCTGGCTACTGGTGAAGTCGTCGGGGCTGAGGCGCTGATCCGCTGGCAGCACCCGGAGCGGGGCATGGTGCCCCCGGGGGAGTTCCTGCCGGTTATCGAGGATCATCCTTTTGCGGTTGTGCTGGGCGAATGGGTGATCGGCGCCGTCTTGGCCCAGATGGAAGAGTGGCGCGATGTGGGGTTAGGCATCTCGGTCAGCGTGAATATCGGAGTTCGCCAATTGAGACAGATGGACTTCGCCGATCGCCTGGCCGCTCTGCTGGCCGAGCATTCGCGCATCAAGCCGTCCAGCTTCGAGTTGGAGATTCGCGATGCCGGTCCCCTGGAAGACTTGGCCCAACTGTCTGGAGTGCTGGCGAAGTGCCGCGAAACCGGGATATCGTTTGCTCTCGACGACTTCGGCTCCAGCCATCTCTCGCTCCGCGATCTTAAGAGGCTGCCTATCGATATTCTCAAGATCGATCCGGGCTTTGTTCGCGAGATCCTTGAAAACCCCGATGATCTGACCATTCTGGAGGGAGTTCTGGGGCTGGCTGCGGCCTTCCACCGTCAAGTTGTCGCTGAAGGCGTGGAGACGGTGGAACAGGGCCTGATGCTTCTCCGGTTGGGCTGTAGATTTGCGCAAGGCTACGGCATCGCGCGGCCTATGCCAGCCGACAAGTTTCCTGGCTGGGCGGCGGATTGGCGCCCCGACCCACGCTGGCTCGAGGCGCTTTCGGTCAGTGTGGACGAGCGGCCCTTGATTCATGCCGGCGTTGAACATCGCGCATGGGCCGCGGCCCTTGAAGCCTTCCTCAAGGGCGAGAGCAGCGTTGAGCCTCCCCTGAGTCGCTATCAATGCCGGTTTGGCGGATGGCTCTACGCCGAAGGCCCGAACGGACGCAGTTCCCAGCCGGGTTTTCAGCCGATCGTCGCGCTGCACTGGAAGATTCATGCGCTGGCAGCAGCCCTTGTAAAGTTCCGAACCCACGGCCGGAACGACGAGGCCCTGGCGCGCATGACCGAACTGAGGACCCTGGTGGACAAGCTAGCCGACCAGTTGAATGCCTTTGGCAAGAGGGATTAAGCCACTTCGCCGGAGAGTTACTATTCGGGCACACCCAAGAACTTCCCAAAGGATGTCATTCTGAGCGCAGCTTGGCGGGTTTTTTAGCTCATACGCAGTCGAAGGACCTGCGGTCGCTTCTCGTCCTCATCCTTCTCTCAAATCCGATTCGTTCCGGACCCCGTCCGCATCGATTCTCAAAACCCAGCGCGACCCATTGCATAAAAGCCAACCGGGTGATGGTTCCACCGTCCCCGATGCGATCAGACTCATCGCGATTTCCGTCTTCATCCATATCCTCGTCAAAAGCGGTGAGTATCATTCCCTCTCGCAATACAACGACCATGCCCTCGGCGTCCACGCAGGTATCTTCGTGAGAGAAACATAGAATCTCCCCAAACAGTCCGTTGAAATCCGCCCGTATTCGCATTGTCCCTCAGGGGTTTTTGCAGGCTGCGGAAAAACCCTATATTCCGCAGCCTGTCTTGCCCCTGCGGGATGATACCCGAGGCCCATTGAGCCAATCCTGAAACGTGCTGCAGGAATCTCAACCCGGAGGCCAGGCGAGCGCGCGCCCGCCGAGCAGGTGAACATGGAGATGCTCGACGGATTGGCCGCCGTCCGCGCCCGTATTGATGACCACGCGATAGCCCTTGGCGAGGTTCTGTGCGCGGGCGATGCGGGCGGCAACCCACAGTAGTTGGCCGAGCAGCGCGCCATCGTTGCGGCCGGTTTCGGCCATCGAGACGATGTGCTCACGAGGAGCGATAAGAATGTGGACAGGCGCCTGCGGATTGATGTCCGGGAAGGCGTAACAGAGCTCATCCTGGTAGATGGTGGTGGAGGGGATGCTGCCCTCAACGATCATGCAAAAGAGGCAACTCATAGCGCGTTCAGTTTACAGGAGCGGGGCGGGCTTGGCGTAGGCAGGGCACCGTTTCTCACTCTACAGGGACGGGAGCGATCGTTGGTTTTGGGTCAGATTCCGACTCGCCGGCGAATCTCATAAACCTGGATCAGCTGAAATACAAAAGCACCTTCCTCACGTGCGTCGCTTAACCAATCGAAAGATCCCTCAGACGCATCTGTGCTTCGCCGCGCCCCTGCTTGATTGTCTCCCCTCCGAAGCGCCTGAACATCGCGCGCCAAGAAAAGTAAGAGATCACTCTTCAGCAGCCTTCATGACGTCCATTTCCCCTCTCTCCGAGAGTTGTCCGA
>Ga0181535_10008146_pt1 | contig 10379 bp, 14 predicted proteins | sample PEATcosm2014_Bin_44_FD_119774 | JGI IMG/M metagenome (GOLD analysis project Ga0181535, IMG submission 119774) | Peatland microbial communities from MTU Mesocosm Facility, Houghton, MI, USA - PEATcosm2014_Bin17_30_metaG | ecosystem: Environmental > Terrestrial > Soil > Wetlands > Peat | place...
CCGGCGACCTGCTGAAAGTAGGTGAACTGCGACACTTCCATGCCGTCGCACCAGCATTCCCAGCCGAGCCCCCAAGCGCCGAGCGTCGGGCTCTCCCAGTCGTCCTCGACGAAGCGCACGTCATGCAGCTTGAGATCGACGCCGATCGCGGCAAGCGAATCGAGATAGAGCTGTTGCAGATCGTCGGGCGAAGGCTTCAGGATCACCTGGTACTGGTAATAGTGCTGCAATCGGTTGGGGTTCTCGCCGTAGCGGCCGTCCTTGGGCCGGCGCGACGGTTGCACGTAAGCGGCCTTCCACGGCTTGGGGCCAAGCGAGCGCAGCGTCGTCGCCGGATGGAAGGTGCCGGCGCCGACCTCCATGTCGTAGGGCTGGAGGATGACGCAGCCCTGCCGCGCCCAGTAATCCTGCAGCGTCAGGATCAGGCCCTGAAAGGAGCGCGCCGGGTCGAGCGCAGGATCGGTCGGCATTGCGGGGTTCCGTCGGAAAAATTCGGCCGGACCCTAGTCAGGCGGGCAGGCGGGGTCAACGCGGAACCCTTCTCCCGGAGGGAGAGGGGCAGGGGTGAGGGGACCGCCGCCTCAGGCGAACGGCAATTGCAGCGCCGCCCGGATCCGCTCAAGCACGGCGTCAAGATTGCCGCAGACCTCCTCATTGCCGAATCGCAAAACCCGCACGCCCAGACGCTCGAGGACTTCCGTGCGCCCGCGGTCGTAATCCGCGAACCAATCGTGCTGCTTGCCGTCGATCTCGATCGCCAGCTTCGCCGCATGACAACAGAAGTCGACGACGTAGCGATCGAACGGAACCTGCCGCTTGAACTTAGCCCCGTGAAAGCGTGAGCCGCGCAGCTTCGCCCACAGAATCCCTTCGGCGCGAGTCGGCTGGCGGCGCAGGCTTCGCGCGAATGCGATGCGCTCCGAGGTCATCGTCTCTCCTCCAGCAACGACCCCTCACCCCTGCCCCTCTCCCTTTGGGAGAGGGGTTCCCGCCAGCTTCGCGATCAGCGCCGTCGGGTCGCCGGTCACCGCCACCTGCTTCAACCGGCTCTTGGCGCCGGCGACGAGGCGCGCGCGCGACGTGGCGACGCCGGCCTTGGCGGCGATGAGGCGCAACAGCGCGTCGTTGGCCTTGCCGTTCTCGGGAACGGCGCGCACGCGCACCAGCAGCACGCGCGCGCCGTCGGCAAGCGTCGCAGCGCCGTCGATCGCGTCGCGGCCGCCCTTCGGCGTCAGGCGGCAGGCGACGACCACGCCGTCGAGCGTGGCGCGCCAGGGCGCGTCGCTCATCGCTCTTCGTCCTCGTCGCCGAGCGGGTGCAGGTCGCGCACCATCGCCTTGGCGCGCTCGTCGAGGACGTGGGTGTAGATCTGCGTCGTCGAGATGTCGGAATGGCCGAGCAGGTCCTGGACGATGCGCAAGTCCGCGCCGTTCTGCAGCAGATGGCTGGCGAAGGCGTGGCGCAGCACATGCGGGCTGATGCGATTGGCGCCGATTCCCGCCGCCGCGGCGGCCGTCTTCAGGTCGCGCGCGAACGCCTGCCGCGTCAAATGGCCGCTCTCGCTGTCGGCGGGAAACAGCCACGGACTCGCCGCCGCGCCCGGCGCGAGTTCGGCGAGCCGTTCGCGATAGGCCCGCATCGCCGCCTTCGCCGGCTCGGAGATCGGCGCCAGCCGCTCCTTGTCGCCTTTGCCGCGCACGACGATCAGCGATTCCTTGGTCCGCGCCGCCGATTTCGGCAGCGCGATCAGCTCGGAGACGCGCAGGCCCGACGCGTAGGCGAGTTCGATCAGGCAAGCGAGCCGCAACGCGGCGAGGCGCTGGCGGGCCGGGCGCTCCGGCGCGTCGAGGCCTTCGCGCGCCGTGTCGATCAGCTTCGTCACTTCGGCGACCGTCAGCGTCTTAGGCAGCGATCGGCCGCGGCGCGGGCCCTCGATCGTCAGGCTCGGATCGTCGTCGCGCTTCCGCTCGACGTAGAGATGCTTGTGGAACTGCCGCACGCACGACAGCCGCCGCGCCAGCGAAGCCGGCGCGAGCCCAGCCGCCGTGCGCGCGGCGAGGAAGGCGGAAATGTCGGCGCCGGTCGCCGCGAGCGGATCGCGCTTCCGCTTGGCGAGAAACGCCGTGTAGTCGTCGAGGTCGCGGCGGTAGGCGTCGAGCGTGTTGCGGCTCGCCCCCCGCTCCGCCGCCATCGCGTCGAGAAACGACTGGATGAGCGCGGAGGAGGCGAAAGGGCGCGGGGCGGTCATTCTGCGCCCCTTGCGGCCCTGTCATCCCCGCGCAAGCGGGGATCCAGTCCTTCCGCCGCTGCGCTCTCGACCTGCGCTGGACCCCCGCTTTCGCGGGGGTGACAGGCGAGGGTCCAGCGCTCTTGCGCGCTCATGGGTTCGCTTTGGGCAGCGTCACGATCTGCGTCATCTCGCGCGGCTGCACCTTGACGTTGTTCGCCAACGCCAGCATGCCGAGATAGACGAGACCGACCAGCGCGCTGACGGTGACGATGAAGCGGATCAGGCTCGGCAAGGGTCCAGTCCAAACTCACTCATAACGCCGGTTCCTTCGCCGTCATTGCAAGGAGCGACCCCCGGATCAAGTCCGGGGGGACGAAGCCGTCCAGGAGACGAAAGGCGCCGCTCTACGGCCCCCGGATCGCTTCGCTGCGCTCGCGACGACGAAGCGGCCAGCGCAATTCGCGTCGATAATAGCACACTCACGCCGTCACTCCTCGTCGAACAGCGACGGCGCCGCCGCCTCGCGCGGCGGCTCGGCGAGGCCGAGATGGCGGAACGCGTGCGGGGTCAGCAGGCGGCCGCGCGGCGTTCGCTGCACCAGTCCCTGCTGGATCAGATAGGGCTCGATGATTTCCTCGATCGCGTCGCGCGGCTCCGACAAGGCTGCAGCGATCGTTTCGACCCCGACCGGGCCGCCGCCGAAACTGACGGCGATCATTTCGAGATAGCGGCGGTCCATCTGGTCGAGGCCGGCCTGGTCGACGTCGAGCAGCTTCAGCGCCCGGTCGGCGATCGTCCGCGTCACCACCGTCGCCTTTTCGACCACCGCGAAGTCGCGCACCCGGCGCAGCAGGCGGCCGGCGATGCGCGGCGTGCCGCGGGAACGACGCGCGATCTCGTTGGCGCCTTCGTCGGCGAGCGTCAGGCCGATCACCCGCGCGCCGCGCCGCACGATCCCTTCGAGTTCGGGGATGGTGTAGAAATTGAGCCGCACCGGAATGCCGAAGCGGTCGCGCAGCGGCGTCGTCAGCAGGCCGGCGCGGGTGGTCGCGCCGATCAGCGTGAACCTGGCGAGGTCGATCTTGACCGAGCGCGCCGCAGGCCCGGCGCCGATGATCAGGTCAAGCTGAAAGTCCTCCATCGCCGGATAGAGAATCTCCTCGACCGCCGGGTTGAGGCGATGGATCTCGTCGATGAACAACACGTCGCGCGGCTCGAGATTGGTGAGCTGAGCGGCGAGGTCGCCGGCCTTGGCGATCACCGGCCCCGAGGTGGCGCGGAAGTTGACGCCGAGCTCGCGGGCGACGATCTGCGCCAGCGTCGTCTTGCCCAGGCCGGGCGGGCCGACGAACAGCACGTGGTCGAGCGCCTCGCTGCGGGTCTTGGCCGATTCGATGAACACCTTGAGATTGGCGCGCGCCGCCTCCTGACCGGCGAAGTCGGCGAGCGTCTGCGGGCGTAAGGCCGGGTCGTCCTCGGGGCGCTTTTCGGCGGTGACGAGACGGCTGGGCGGCGGGGTCATCTCAGGCGCCTCCCGAAGCCGCCGGCGGCGCGGGCGCCAGCGCGCCCTGCGTCGTCAGGCCGATCAGGCTCGCCGCCATGGCGCAAGCGAGGCCGGCGACGGCGCCGCAGGCGACCAACGCGTCGCGCAACGTCACGTCGAAGCCGCGCGGAAACCACGGGTCGATCCACGCCGCGAATTCCGCGCTGACGTCGGCGCCGACGCTCGCCTCGAACGCGGCGCCGAGCGAAGCGAACCACAGATAGACGCAATAGGTGACGGCGCCGCCGATGATCGCGGCGGCAAGCGCCCGCGGCGCGTTCGCCGGCGCCGCCGCGTCCCACAAGCCGTAGACGAAGCCCGCCGCCGCCGCCGGTCCGATTCCGACGACATAGGCGAAGACCAGCGCCAGCCCGTGCGCGAACGCAGCCGCGATTCCGACGGCGCTTCCCGCCGCCGCCCCATGCGGCGCCGCCAGCAGAACGACGATCGGCGCGAACAGCACGCCGCCGATCGCCGGCCCGAACGCGGCGAACAGCAGCGTCAAGCCGATCAGCGGCAGAAAGAAGCGGCGGGGCCGTTCGCTCATGGCGCGCCTCGGCGCGGGGCGCCCCTTCCCCCCTTGCGGGGGAAGAGCCTGCCCCCGGGCAAAGACCCGGGGGTGGCCGACGTAGTCGGCCGGATGAGGGGTCGCGCCGTACGGCGCGGATCGCCGCGCCCCGCGCCGTCATGGCCGGGCTTGTCCCGGCCATCCACGCCTTTGTCAGAGGTCTCGCCAATTGCACGCGCAGCGAGCCGGCTCCGCCCCAACAGGAAGACGTGGATGGCCGGGTCAAGCCCGGCCATGACGCGGAAAGGACTGCGGACGCATATGCCGGCTGCTGCGCGTCCCGGTGAGACTTCAATAGCGATCATCGCGGTCCCGATAGTCTTCGGCGTCCGCGCCCCGAGCAAGGCCGACCAGCTCCTCGCGGCTCGGCGCAGGAATCATCAGCAGGCCATTCCCTTTAGGGATAAACGCGAGCTTCTGGCCGGGCCGCCAACGCAGTTGGTCGCACAACGATTTGGGGATCGAGACCCGATATTTCGGCGAGATCGTCGATGCGGCGGCCATGTCTTCTTATCCTCCGATGATCGATGGCCGTATCGTAAAACAAGTCACTGCGCCAACTCCTTCAGCCCCGCCTTGATCAGCGCCGCCGTCGCCGCCTCAGGCCCCAACGCGCTGAGCGCGCGGCTGACGGCGATCGCCGCCTGCGGCCGGCCGTAGCCGAGCGAAACCAGCGCCAGCACCGCATCCTGCGCGTCCTTCGGCAGTTTCCCGTCCGCCTCGCCGGCGATTGCGCCGCCGAGATCGGCGACGCCGAACGCCGGCGCCTTGTCCTTGAGCTCGTGGACGATGCGCGCAGCCAGCTTGGGGCCGACGCCCGGCGCGCGCGCCATCGCCGCCTTGTCCTGGTGGGCGATCGCCGCGCTGATCGCGTCGCCGGGAAGCGTCCCCAGCACGCCGAGCGCCACCTTGGCGCCGACGCCCTGGACGCTCTGCAGCAAGCGGAACCAGTCGCGCTCGCTCGCGGTGAGGAAGCCGTAGAGGCGGATCGCGTCCTCGCGCACCTGCGTCTCGATCAGCAGCGTCGCCGCCTGGCCGAGCGCCGGCAGCGCGCGCAACGTCCGCGCCGAAGCGGCGACGAGATAGCCGACGCCGCCGACGTCGAGGATCAGCTCCTCTTCGCCGACCTCGTCGACGATTCCCTTGAGCTTGCCGATCATGCCGCGCGCTCCTTCATGCCGCGCCTCGCGCGCGCGCCGTGCGGTGCGACGCGTGGCAGATCGCCACCGCCAGCGCGTCGGCGGCGTCGGGCGACTTCGCCTGGCTGGCGGGCAGCAGCATCTTGACCATCATCTGCACCTGCGCCTTCTCGGCGTGGCCGACGCCGACCACCGTCTTCTTGATCAGGTTGGCGGCGTATTCGGCGACCGGCAAGTCCATCAAGGCGAGGGCCGCCAGCGCCGCGCCGCGCGCCTGGCCGAGCTTCAGCGTCGATTGCGGGTCGCGGTTGACGAAGGTCTCCTCGACCGCCGCCTCGGCGGGGCGCTCGTCGTCGACCAGTTTGGCGATCGCGCGATGGATCAGCGCCAGCCGCTCAGCCAGCGAAGTCGCCGCGTCGGTGTGGATCGAGCCGCAGCCGACATAGGTCAGCCGGGTCCCCGCAGCCTCGATCAGCCCCCAGCCGGTGTTGCGCAGGCCGGGGTCGACGCCGAGGATGCGAATCGGCCCGATGTTCATGGAATGATCTCATAGGCCATCGCCGTCCGACGGACCAGCGGCTTGCGCCGCCCAACCGCGCAGGGCATGGACTTCGGCGACTGGAAAACCGACCGAGCCGCCATGCCCGACGTCGTCTGGACCATCCTCGCCGACCCCGCCAACCGGCCGATGATGGCGCTGGCGCTCGTCGGCCTGATCGTCGTCGTCTTCGGCCCGTGGGCGCTGGTGAAGATCGCTCAGCGACGCGCCGCACGCGGCGAGGCCGACGCGGCGGACTAGGCGAAAGTCCGCAACCCCTCCTCGCCGAGGCGCCGCGAAGGACGCGGGGGCGGCCGCTACAAGGCTTGGAGCAGTTCGCCGACGCTGCTCATCATCCGCGCGACGGCGCTGGCGCGGCTGCGCACCAAGCGGAAGCCGAGATTGGTCGGCGGCGCGCCGACCGAGCAGCCGCCGGTGACGCCGTCGCGGATGAAGTCGCTCATGAAGGTGCGGTGCTCGCCTTCGAGCGCCCGCACGCGGCAATTGCGGGTCAGCAGCTGCGCCTCTCCATTGGCGTCGACGGCGCGCCGCTCGTAGCAGGAATTCGTCCATTCCCAGACGTTGCCGGAAAGATCGGCGACGCCGAGCGTGTTGCGGCCGAAATGGCCGAACGGCTGCGGCGCCTTGGGCTGACGCGCCAGCGCCGAATCGGCGTCGAACTTGGCGAGCCAGCGGCGGGCGAAGTCGTCGCCGTCAGCGGCGGGCGGCGGCTCGCCGCGGAAGCGCTCGGCCGCGGCGTAGGCCCATTCGTCGTCAGTGGGTAGGCGCCAATCCTCCCCGGTCTGGCGCGCGTACCATTCGGCGTAGGCGGTCGCGTCGAGCCAGCTCACGCCGACGACCGGCAGGTTCGCCGCCGCCGGATCGACGCTCTTCAGCTTCGGGCAGGCGGCGGCGGCGACGCAGCGGGCGTATTCCGCCTGGCTGACCGGCTCGACCATGACGTCGAGCGGCGCGCCGAGCCGCGCCGCGCGCGCCGGCGCGTCGATCGTACGACCGTCCGATTCGAAATCGCCGAGCGGCCGGTAGGCGAACCAGCCGGGCTGCAGGGTCGCGACGGCGGCGCGCGGCGCGCTGGCGAGGGCGACGGGGTGCGGCGCGAGCGCGGCGGCGAGCGACGCCGTCGCGGCGATGACGGTTGTGACGACGCCGAGGTGGGAAAAGCGCATCGTTCAGCCTCCGTTTCTCAATTCTTCGCCGCGACGGCGCGCGGCGCGCTCAGCCGATCGGCGCCGGCCGGCGCACCTGGGTCATCAAGTCGTCGTTCCACTGGCCGTCGACGCGGAAGTGCGCCGTGGCGCCAAGGAACACCGCCTCGATCAGGTTGTGGTTGAGGTAAGCGTAGACGCCGGGCTGACGGAATGTGTAGAGCGCGGCGACCGCCGAGCCGCCGGGCACGATCCAGGTCTCGAGGTCGCGCATCGGCGGGTTGGCGAACTTGCCCATCAGCCAGACGTAATCGCCGTGGCCGCCGATCAGGTGCGGTCGGGTGTCGCGCATGGCGGAGCTGTGGATGATCAGCACCGTCTCGCCGACCTTGGCCGGCAGCGCGTTCTTGTCGGTCAGCGCGCCGACCGCGCCGTTGAACACGACATGGGTCGGGATCAGGCCGCGCATCAGCGCTGTCATGTCGACGAACGAGTCCGCCGCCGAGGCGTAGGTCTTGTAGGCGCCGCCGGCGTCGCGCGGCACATAGAAATCCTGCTCACCGACATAATAGATGCGGTCGTACTTGAGCGGCTTGCCGGCGCCGTCGGTCAGGCCGTCGCGCGGCAGCACCAGCACCGCGCCGTTCATCCCCAGAGCGACGTGCCAGGGGATCATCGGCCCCTCCGGCGCGCAATGATAGATGAATACGCCGGCGCGCGTCGCCTTGAAGCGCAGCGTCACTTCCTCGCCGGGATTGATGTGGGTGAGCGCGCCGCCGCCCAGCGCGCCGGTCGAGGCGTGGAAGTCGATGTTGTGGTCGAATTGGTTGGTCGCCAGATTGACGAGGGTGAGCTCGAGATAGTCGCCTTCATGGACGACCATCAGCGGGCCGGGGATCGAGCCGTTGTAGGTGAAGGCGTGGATCTTCACGCCGTCGTCGTCGATCACCTGCTCCTTCTCGATGATCGTCATCTTGAAGGCGACGACCTCGGGGCCGCGGCGGGTCGCCTGCTCGTGCGGATGGACCAACGGCGGAGCGACCAGCTCGACTTCGCGGCGCGGCAGATTGACGGCCTCTTCGGCCATCGCCGGCACGGCCTTCAGCACGGCGGCCGCGCCCGCGGCGGCGCCGGCGGCGAGAAACAGATCGCGGCGGTTGAACATGGCTGGCTCCTGGACGTTCGTCGTTTCGCGCCGCGTTATCGCGCCGGCGCCGCCGCCGGAACGTTGCTGGCGGTCAAGGTTCCGGGCGTTTGCCGCGCCCCTAGGGAATGGCCCTTAAGCGGTCGCGCCGCGTCGCCAATCGGCTATAAGGTCCGCCTGCGCTGCGTTCTCTCGCCCCGCTTGCGGGAACAGGCGCGCGCGGGACGGCCGACGAGACGGAGGCGATGGAGCGGGAGCAAGCGACGGCCGAGCCGGCTAAACGCGCGCGCATCGCGGCGATCGACGCGGCGCGCGGAGTCGCGCTCGGCGGGATGGTCGTCTACCACCTGATCTGGGACTTGGCCCATTTCGGCCTGGTCGCGCCGACGGCGCCGTTCGCGCCGGCGACGCGGGCGCTGTCGCATGTCGTCGCCAGCGCCTTTCTCGCGCTGGTCGGCGTGTCGCTGGCGCTCGCCCATCCGCACGGGCTGCGGCGCGCCGCGTTTCTCAAGCGCCTGGCGCTGATCGTCGGCGCGGCGACGCTGGTGACGGCGGCGAGCTACGCGATCGACGCCAACGAGCCGATCCTGTTCGGCATCCTCCATTGCATCGTCGTCGCCAGCCTGATCGCGGCGCTGTTCGTCGCCGCGCCGCCTTGGGCGGCGTTGGTCTTCGGCGCGGCGGCGATCACGGCGCCGTTCGTTTGCTCCAGCGCGGCGTTCAACCCGCCGGCGCTGGTCTGGCTCGGGCTGGGAACCGAAGCGCCCTACACGCTCGACTGGCGGCCGCTGCTGCCGTGGGCAGGCGTCGTCCTGATCGGGCTCGGGTTGGCGCAGGCCGCTTCGCCGCGCTTGCCGGCGTGGCGCTGGACGGCATGGCGGCCGGCGCGCTGGCCCGGCCGCGCGACCGCCTTCGCCGGTCGCCACAGCCTCGTCATCTACCTCGTCCACCAGCCGATCCTGTTCGGCCTGCTGTGGAGCGTCGTGACGGCGACCGGGCTGGAAGAGCGTCACGCGCGCGACGCCTATCTCGCCGCCTGCCCGTCCGCCTGCGTTGCGCACGGCGGCGACGCAAGCGTCTGCGCCAAGGCCTGCGCCTGCGTCGCCGAGCGCGCCGAGGCCGCCGGCCTGTCGCTCAGCGCGGCGCGCGTCGACGCCGCCGGCGAACTGCAGCAGCGCCTGCGCGACGTCGTCGAGACCTGCAGCCTGGAGGCGCGGTGACGGCGGCCTTACGCCGATGAACGCCAGTAGCCGGGACATCTCACCGCCGTCATGGCCGGGCTTGTCCCGGCCACAGCGAGTCGTCGGTTTCGGCTGCTTGTCAGTGGCCAAAATCCGACGCTTGCCACCCGTCGCGGCGGCGTCGGCAAGCGCCCCAGAAGCGGCCGATCGTTGGGTCCTCAGCATTGCTCCAAAGCGGATGTTCCCAGAAGGAAACAGGTCAGGTTCGGCGCGCTTCGCCCACATCATAGACGTGCAGATTGCGATCCCGGACGCCAAGGCTGGGCCATGCAGCCCGCCACTCCGCGATGTGATCGGACGCGAAATGGCGATCAAGCGCAGCCTGATCGGTCCATATCTCCTTCACGTGGATAAGACCCGCGTCGAAAATGTCTTCCGCGTAGCCGTATTCTATGCAGCCAATCTCTGCCCTGCTGGCCTCAACCATTCGCTTCATCACGGGGAGCGCATCTGAGAGGTTCTGGGCAGGGAGGCGGACTGTTCCGACGATCAACAACATGCGCCGGAGCATAAGCGGCGGCGCTGCTCGTGGGAAGGACACGTCCGCTTCCCTTCCTTGCCGTTCAGGGGCGGGCGGGCGGGGACCACCAGACGTCGTCGAGACCTGCAGCCTGGAGGCGCGGTGAGGGCGGCCTTACGCCGATGAACGCCAATGGCCGAGACATCTCACCGCCGTGATGGCCGGGCTTGTCCCGGCCATCACGCGGTGAAGCTGAATTCAATCGTCGAGAAGAGGTTGAGACTTCGGCTCTTCGCCTTGCATGGCGGCGGTTGGACGGCGTGGATGGCCGGGACAAGCTCGGCCATGAC
>Ga0181535_10008150_pt1 | contig 10374 bp, 10 predicted proteins | sample PEATcosm2014_Bin_44_FD_119774 | JGI IMG/M metagenome (GOLD analysis project Ga0181535, IMG submission 119774) | Peatland microbial communities from MTU Mesocosm Facility, Houghton, MI, USA - PEATcosm2014_Bin17_30_metaG | ecosystem: Environmental > Terrestrial > Soil > Wetlands > Peat | place...
CTGCACCCCGAGTTTGGCAAGGCATGGCGTCATCGCGTAATGGAGCCTCCACGCCAGTGCATCCGGAGAATTCTGAGCCGTGGCATCGAGCGCGGCCAACTTCCGCCGGATCTCGATATCAACGCGGCTCTCGCGATGCTGCTGGGTCCGATGCTCTATGCGCACATCTTTCAACGCGAACAGAAGGCGGAATCGCCCGATCTCGGCCCGCTGACAGCTCAGACATTCTGGCGCGCTTACCGCCAAGCCCGCGTGCAACGCATCGAAAAAGCGGGAATCAAAAAGCCGTCGTCAAAGAAGTAATCTGTCTTTCGACCGCAGATTCTATTCCCTCGAACCACAGCGGGATTTAGAAACTCGGCGGCCGTTCTCCTGCAACACCAAACGCCTTTTCGAGCGCTGTTCCTGCCTGCGCCACCGTGCCCTCATCGAACAAACGTCCTATCAGCGTCACTCCATGCGGCACGCGTCGCGGTGGTGAAAACTTCGGCAGCGGATGCTTTGGGTCTGGAGCCCAGTCGCTGCGCGCCTCCGAGACCTCCACAAATCCAGCGCGCAACGTCAGCGAAGGATGCCCTGTGAAGTTCGTGATCGTCAGAATCTCATCCCGCAGCGATGGCACAAGCAGAAGGTCCACTTCAGTAAAGATGCGCGCCATCTCCTGCGCCACTTTGCGGCGGAAGCGATCCGTCTGCACAAAGTCCACCGCCGATAAGAATCGCGATTGGCGGAACACGTTCGGCCAGGCATCGGGAACCTGCATCTTCAGCTGATCCACACCATGGCTCAACGTCAGCTCTTCAAACGCCGCAGCCGCCTCGGCAAACAGGATCACATTCAGCGAATCGTAAGGCCAGTTGGGCAGGGAAACTTCCACCGCCTTCATGCCGACCTTCTTTGCTGTTTCGAGCGCCGCTCGATCCACATCCGTCGCGGGGGCCTCTTTCATCCAGCCAGGGAAGTATCCGACGCGCAATCCTTCGATGCTTGCGCCCGCATCGAAATTGAGCCGACTCGGCACGCTGCCCAGGTCGCCCGCATCCGGCCCGGAGATCGCCTGCAGCACCAGCATCGTGTCCTCGACGCTGCGCGCCATCGGCCCAAGTTTGTCGAGAGACCAGCACAGCGTCATCGCGCCGGTACGCGGCACGCGTCCGAAGGTCGGCCGCATTCCCGTCACGCCACACCGCATCGACGGGCTTGTAATGCTGCCTTCGGTCTCACTCCCAATCGCGAAGCCGACCAGCCCCGCCGCCGTTGCCGCACCCGGTCCAGCGCTCGAGCCCGACGATCCTTCTTCGAGCAGCCACGGGTTCATCGTTTGCCCGCCAAACCATACGTCGTTCAACGCCAACGCGCCCAGGCTAAGCTTCGCCACCAGGACTGCGCCCACATCTTCTAAACGCTGCGCTACAGCACCGTTCTTCGCGGGAACGCGATCTCTGAACGGTTCGGCTCCGTAGGTTGTCGCAATTCCCGCCGTATCCAGAAGATCTTTTGCGCCCCACGGAATCCCATGCAGCGGTCCTCGATACTGTCCTGCTGCAAGCTCGGCATCTGCATTCCGCGCTCGCGCCAGTGCATGTTCGCGTGGCAGTGTAATCACACAGCGTAGCTTCGGGTCGAACCTCTCAATGCGTCGCAAATAAATCTGTGTCAGCCGCTCCGATGTAAGTTCGCGCCGTTCGATCCAGCGAGAAAGCTGCGCCACGGATGCGTAGGCGATCTCCCCTTCATCGCTCGGCAAGGGAACATGCGCATCCGCGCTCCGCACAAACTTGTTCGCACTGGGCAGACCGCGCACAATTCCCGGCAAGGAGGGATTCCATTGTGTCGCTGGAGCCAGGGTTGATTCCAGTTCTACCTTGCGCGGTCCCACTCGTCGCTCGTAGAACGATGCCACTTGCTCGCGCCAGTTACCCGCCGCCTGATCGAGATCTTTCGGCGTCATCTCCACCTGCGCCAGCTTCTCTGCTTCTTTGAACGTTGCAGCCGAAACCTCGGGCCCAACCGGTGCAGCCGTGCCAAACGCCGGAGGAGCGCCTGGTGTTGGTGTTTGATTTTGCCCGTCGGGCGTCTGGGCAGGAACGACGCCTGCCAGCAACCCTAACGACCCAAGGGCAACAAATTCTCTTCTTGATGTGGGCATGATTCCTCTCGACATGCAAATGAAAACTCGAATCGGTGCAGACTAGGAGAAATATACTATCGAGTCTCTCGGCAGAAGTTTGGCGGTTGGATTCGGCTCTCGATTTGTCCCAAGCGCCCCAGACCCGTAGAATCACCCTTGTGCGTTCAGCAGGGGCCTGCAAGCAGGCTCCCGCAGGGGGCGCATCAGGTGAGGATGAGAGAACACGCGACAGCAAGTTCCCAGCAGGCGGAGCCAGTCTCGCCCGCCTGGAGCAGAATCGAGAGGGCACGCCATCCCCAGCGGCCGTATCCCATGGACTTCATCGAGCGAATCTTTACGGATTTCAGCGAGATTCACGGGGATCGCGCCTTTGGCGATGACGAAGCTGTGGCTTGCGGCATGGCACGGCTCGGCGCGGACGAAGTTCTCCTCATCGCGAACCGCAAGGGCGGCAGCACCAAGGAACGCGTTCGGCGCAACTTCGGCATGCCGCATCCCGAGGGCTACCGCAAGGCGCTGCGCGCGATGAAAATCGCCGAGAAGTTCGGCCGACCCGTCATCAGCCTGATTGATCTTCCCGGTGCCTATCCCGGTCTGGGAGCCGAAGAGCGTGGCCAAGCCGAGGCCATTGCGCGCAACATCCGCGAGATGTCCCGCCTCCGCGTACCAACCATTTCGGTCATCAGCGGTGAAGGCGGCTCCGGTGGCGCCCTCGCACTTGCCGTCAGCGATCGCGTACTGATTCTCGAGAACGCTCTCTACTTTGTGATTACACCGGAATCCTGCGCAGCCATCATGTGGCGCGACGCTTCCAACAAGCAGCTCGCAGCAGAAGCGATGCGCATTTCGGCCCCCGAAGTTGCCGCTCTAGGCTGCGTTGACGAGATTGTCTCGGAGCCGCCAGGAGGCGCGCATGTTGACCATGAGGCAGGCGCAGGAGTCCTTGGCGCTGTGCTTCAAAAGCATCTCGCCCATTTGAAATCCATCCCAATCGAGGACCTCGTGGCTGCACGTCAGGAAAAATTCCGCAAGATCGCGCGGTTCTACACGGAAGGTTAGGTCTGGTGCTCCAACGCTTCGGCAAGACGATCTGCGGCTTCCACCGCCTTTCCGTCCTAATAGCGAATCGACGCGCTGTCTCTCGTAGCGCTTTCGCCGGGAGCCTCCCATGAGCCCAGTGGCTCCCTTCGGCGGGCGCGCCCGCGCGTATCTCGAGTTCATCGCCGCAGTCATCTTTTACTTTCTCTCGCGATCCTTGGCGCGGCACAGTGCCCTCGATCTCGCAAGCGAGGCCTGGCTGCCCCTCGCCGAACAGGCCCTGCTTCTCCTGTTTCTCCTCGTTGGATTTGCCGCATTCGGACGTCTGTTCGACCGGCAAAGAAATCCAATCTCCGAACAGGGATTGCCCTTGCGCCCCGGATGGCCCAGTGAAGCAGGTCTGGGCATGGCCGTCGGCTGGGGCGCCGCCATTGCATGCGTTTTGCCTCTCGTGCTTTTTGGGGGAATCGCGATTGTCCTATCCACACAGCGCTCCGCATGGGCATGGTTCTTTGCCGACGCCATTTTTTTTGCAATTACGGCAATGGTGGAAGAGGTTGCTTTCCGCGGCTACGGGTTCCAGCGCTTCCTCGAGGTCGTCGGTCCGGTTGGTGCAACTCTCGGGTATGCCGCATTCTATGCAGGATTGCTTGCGCTTCTTCCCGGCTCCAGCAAAGTCAGCATCGCAGTCTCCATCGTTTTCAGCCTGCTTCTTTCCGTTGCATATCTGCGCACCCGCGCTCTCTGGCTCAGCTGGGGCTTGAACTTCGCCTGGAAGGCAAGCCGCGCTCTCATCTTCGGTCTTGCTCTTGGCGGGGTCAGCAGTCACTCCTCGGTCGTCGAAGGAGATCCCATGGGCCCGTTCTGGATCACGGGCGGAGGCTACGGCCTCGACGGCAGTTGGATCACGTTCTTCGTTCTGCTTGCCGCCATTCCGCTGGTCTACCGCGTCACGCGCGACCTGGATTTCCGTTACAACGCGCCAATCATCGTCCCGGCTGGCGTTGCCGTCGATCTCGACGCTGCCTCACGCCGCCAGCACGAAGCAGCCATGGGCCCAGCGGAACCCGCCGTCCCATCGCTCGTGCAGATACTTCCTTTGACAACTTCTTCCGCATCGGACGGAATGGACAACGCTCCCAACACCAGGCAAGAGGGGCCCCGTTAGAGCGGCTGCAAGCTTTGCTTTCGCCGATCACCGACTCGCCGTGTACCGGTTCGAAACAAATTTGACCATTTTGCTTGAACGGGCCTATCGTTTGGACAATGCTTGAAGCAGAAGCCATGGGAGGTTCCCATGAAGTGGTCATTGCCAGGGCGTAGCAGTCAGGGATTCTCGGCCCCGCTCGTTCGTTCGATTTCATTCAGGAATCTTTTGCGCGCATTCTCCGTGTGCGTCCTCGCCGGATGTGGTTCCGCTGTCGTTGCTTCTGCGCAGGCCATTACCATCGATACAAGCGGCAGAGCCACGACCAGTCCCAGTTCATCCGCCAATGTCGACCGCCGCTTTCGGCAGATTGAACCCACCAATATCGCGTTGCCTTCCAGTCCACTCGACCCCAAGACCCGCCTCGAATTGATCCGCTTTCTCCAGTCGGATCAAGGCTTCGCCATGCGCCCTTTCCCGCGTGGCCACAAGGGATTGACGCTGGTGGCCAATGGCAAGCTCGAACCGGCCGGGGAAGCGTATCTCAACATGGTCACGGCCAACGGTCTGTCCGCTAAGCCAGGAGACCGCCTGGTCATCAGCGACGTCAAGATCGATCATGGAAAGATGATTTTCGAGCTCAATGGCGGCCCCGACGCCAAGCACCGATTCTTGCGGCATATTCAGATCGGGGCCGGGGGACCCGACACGTCTCCAGTCGTCCAGCAGGGCGACGAGCAGGAACCTGTTGGCTCGCGCCTCACACTCACATTTAAAGGCAACATTCCAGAACTCACCGGAAAACAGGTGGAAGCGCTGCTCGCGCCGCTCATTTCGTTCGAAGTGAAGACTCCGATCCAGGCATTCACTGATACCCTTCCTCCCAAGCTCAAGGAGGCGATTCTCGATCACAATGTCTTGGTCGGGATGAGCACCGACATGGTGCTCTTCGCGAAGGGACAGCCGCAGAACAAGATTCGCGAGATGGACGGCCAGATGCCATTCGAGGAATGGATCTACGGACGCCCTCCCAGCGACATTGAGTTCGTTCGCATCAACGGCAATCGCGTCATTCGAGTCGAAGATGCTAAAGTCGGAAAACCGCCCGTCATCTTCACCAAGGACGAAGTCGAAGGCTTGATGCGTACCGACGGCACGCCGCTGTCTCCAGAGAAGTCTGGAGCACATACCGTCCAGATGGGCGATGTCGAGCGCGACCCGGATAAGCAAGCCCCTACCGCACCGCCAAGCTTGCGCAAGCCTGGGGAAACGATTCCGGCGGATGACAGTAAAGACAGCCGGGTCGGCGTGATGAAGCCCGTGCAGTTCCCGAAGCAGGCGCCGGACGACGAGCCGAACGCCCGTCCCAATGGCCAGCCTGACTCCACGCAACCTTCCCCACCGGCATCCTCGCAAACCGCCGCGACGCCAAGCAATGCGCAGTCATCGCCGTCCGACGCTTCTCAATCCACTCCCGCCAAGCCTCAGTCTGCTGGCGGAAACGCGCCACCTCAATGACGCAGCCGCACGCCATCGGGTAGACTGAAAAAAGCGAGTCCCGCTTCCCTCCAGCCAGACCGAAATGTCAGCAAGGGTGAGTGCATGACCGCGCCGTTGAAGCCGCGCGCACACTCTGAGCGCGTGTGAGCAGAGACATCTTACGAAGGAGAAACACTCAAGCAATGGCCAAAATTGCCAAAACGGGTGATCGCAAGAAGGTAATGGACACGACGAAGTCCACGGACTGTCCCAAATGCAGCAAGCCAACGCGCATCGTCAAGCGCGTAAAGGACCGCGAGCGCGGCATCCCTGGCGGGGTCTATATCTCGTGTTCTGTGTGCGAGTTCTACGAGAAACTTTAAGTTGCGCATTAAGCCGATTAGGGACGCGAGGCTCGGCGATTCGCCGAGCCTTCTCGCTTTCAGATTGAATTCAAGGCTTATTCATGCGGGCAATTTTCGCAAACCTACTGCAATCTCGGTCAGGATTGACTCGGCCGCAACAGCGGGATCCGGTGCCTGCGTGATCGGCCGACCCACCACCAGGTAGTTGGCACCTTGCTCTAGCGCGGCAGCTGGGGTCGCTACCCGCTTTTGATCTCCAACGCCCGCCCCTGCTGGCCGGATCCCCGGAATCACCAGCACTGTTTCCGGCCCGGCTAGCGCTCTCAGAAGGCCGACCTCCTGGGGCGAGCAGACAAATCCCCGAATCCCGGCAACGAGCCCCACCCTTGCCAGCCGCTCCACTTGTTTTGCAGCCGTATCATTCAGACCAACAGCACTCAGTTGCGCTCCATCCATGCTCGTTAGCACGGTTACGGCCAGCAACTCGGGAGGGTCAGCCACTTCTGCGAGCGCTGCTCGCGCGGCAGAAAGCATCGCCGGGCCGCCAAGAGCATGCACGGTGATCATGCGAACGCCCCAGCCGGAAGCCGATCGGACAGCCCCAGCCACGGTATTGGGAATGTCGTGGAATTTCAAATCGAGGAAGACAGAGTGCCCGCGCGCCGTCAGCTTTTCCAGAATCGCAGGACCCGCCGCCACAAAAAGCTCCAGCCCCACTTTGAACCAGCGGCAACGGTTTTCGAGCCGGTCTACGAGGTCAATCGCAACGCTCGCACTGGGAACGTCCAGGGCTACGATAAGACGCTCGCGGGCGTCATCCCTGGGGTCCAATGCTACTTGTCGAGATCGCCGCAACGAAGAATCCAGCTGCTCCGGGATGAACATACTTAAATCGTATCCGAAAAGTCGCCAGGTCGCGGCGCTCTTCAGTGTTGTGCCGCTCGATCCGCCAGAACTGCGTCGCCGACCGTTTCCGGCACGGGCAGAAAACGCCGAAGATAATTGAAGGGGTCTTCCGTCGCGGCCATCTGGCGCAGATGATACTTCCACACGTCCGGCTTGATCGTGCGCCGCGTGAACGGCTTTCTTGTCACCTGGACAACCTCGCCGCTGCGATTGACTCTGGGGTAGGTGATGGACGGAACGATGAAACTGATACGAGCGCCGGTTCTCCAATAAAATCGCGCAAAGTCATGAGAAAAGAGCAAGGCATAATAACGGCTTTCCGTTGCCAGCATGGTCAGAGCCTGTTCAATTCCGGGCCATGTCGGTTGAACGTGATTCTGAAACCAGCTTCGGAACTCGAATCCATTAAACTGGGCTTGACTGAGTAACAACCGCAGCAACTCTTTGCGATGATTCATCGAGGTTTCCTTCTTTGAGCTGGCGTTAAGTTGGAGCAACCGAGTCATGAAGATCAAGCCTTCTCGCCTCTGGAGAGGGTTCTTACATTGCAAAACGTAAAATGCTGGTCATTTTCCTTTTTTGGGCAGAGAATCCGATCCTCATGTCGCCAAAAAGGACCGCCGCCGAAAAGCCGGCTGCGGTGGGACAATAATTTCTTGATTCTTCAAGGTTGCGAAATTGGGGAAAAGAAGCCGGCAGCAAGGTAGGCGGGGATGGCGGGTCAGATGAAGCCGAGGCACTCACTTCGAAGAGCAGCAACGGCCGTTCTTTTTCTTGTCGCCGACTTGACAGCGTGGGCTTCCGGCCCTCACACCAATCCGCTCAACTTTGACCCGGCGGTGCGCGATGCGTATGTCCATTTCTATAACCTCGATTTTCCCGGCGCCGTCGACAGATTCGAGAGTTTTCACGCACGGCACCCAGGCGATCCGCAAGCCACAGCTTTGCTCCTGAATGCTGAAATTTTCAACGAGCTATATCGGCTGGATCTGCTCGATACCACCTTCTACGCGAACGACGGCTTTCTTACCGGCCATCACGCCACACAAGAGGACCCCAAGGCACGCGACCGCATCTTCGCTCTTGCCAACGAAGCCGTTGCCGAAGCAGATTGGCGCGTCGGCAAGAATTCCAATGATGTCAACGCCCTTTTTGCCCGCGGATGGGCCCGAAGTTTGGAGTGCGCATATATTGCCATGGTCGAGCGCGGCTTTGGCGCCGGCTTTCGATTAGCGACCAAAGCAAAGGACGACGAGACGCGTGTCCTCCAACTCGATCCGGATTATGTCGACGCCAAGTTGGTTGCCGGCGTATACGAGTACGTCGTCGGAGCGTTGCCGTGGCCCTTCAAAATCCTCATCGGCTTCGCAGGTATGACAAGCTCAAAGAGCCGAGGCCTTGAGATGCTCTACGATGACGGCAATCGAGGCGTCATTACCAGCGTGGAAGCGCGCACCGTAATCGCGCTTTTTTTGCGTCGCGAGGGCCGCTACAAGGAAGCAATCCAGGTGGTTCGCAGCCTCAAAGCGCAGTATCCGCACGACTATCTTTTCAGCCTCGAAGAGGCCAATCTGCGCAAGGACGCGGGAGAAGGAATGGGTGCCGTTGACGCCTACCGGCAGATTCTTGCCAACAACGCCAAGGCGAACTATTTCTTCCAGGCGCGGCTCGAATTGACTTATTTTGGGTTAGGCGATGGGCTGCGAGGACAACGGCACTATGGAGAAGCAGCACAGGCTTATGAACTGGCCGCTGGCACAAACAATGTCGGGGTAGAACTCAAGATCAGGTCATTGCTGGCCGCAGGCGAATGCCGCGACCTGAATGGCGAGCGCCAGAAAGCCATGGCTGATTATCAGGCCGCGATCGCCGTTGGCCCGAAGACCTCGCGAGCGGACATCGCCAGGAAGCATCTGCAGAGCCCCTACAGCGGAAACTAACCGCTCCGCGGAAACCTGCCCGTGAGGCGGGAACCGAAGCCGCATCTCGTGCGTAGATTCAGGATGAGATCAATTGCTAGGATAAGGAAATTGGCATGAACTTCTATTGCTATCGTTGCGGGACGGGTTTGCCGGCAGGCGCACGGTTCTGCTCCAATTGTGGGGCAGTTGTGGCCGCCACCGTGCCCCCGCAGGGCAGGCCACTGGTCCGCCCGATCATTGGCCGCCAGATCGCCGGCGTGTGCATCGGCCTCGCCCAGGCCAACGGTTGGGATGTCAGCATCGTCCGCATCGTCGCAGTGGTTGGGTTCTTCTTTACCGGTGGTCTGGTAGCCGTCGGCTACGTCGCCGGATGGATCGGCATTCCCGAAGAACCGATCACCGCGCCCGGCGCCTACCCGCCGCCCCACGTCTAGCCAACCTTATCCCCGGTGCCCCATCCAAGCTCTGCTTGGGTGGGAGAGAACGAACCAACTTATCGCGGTTCTCGCCAAATCCCCTAAGCCAAATCCCCTAAGATGGTCCAGATGAGAACCGCATCCTACCTTTCCGACGGAGCGCGTCTCCACTACCTCGATAGCGGCAGCGGCATTCCGGTCCTCTTCCTTCATCCCACCCCGCTCGATCATTTTTACTGGCTTCCTCTGATCGAACGCCTCAGCAATGTGCGCGCCATCGTTCCCGATCTTCGCGGCCATGGCGCTTCGGAGTTGGGAACCAATTTACCTGTCGGCGGCTTTGCACGCGTCCCCGATGCGCCAATGCTCAACATGGCGCAACTGGCGTCGGACGCAATCGCGCTGCTCGATCTTCTTGCGCTTCGCGAGGCAGTCTTCGTCGGCTGTTCCATCGGTGGCTACGTCATGCTGGAGCTGTGGCGTCAGGTTCCCGAGCGCATGCGCGGCCTCGCTTTCGTTTGCTCCAAACCGCAGCCGGATGCAGAGGCAAATCTCGTCAAGCGCGCCGATACCATTGCCAAAGCCCGAGCCGGAGAGCGGGAGACGCTCTTCGATGGAATGGTGCTAGCTTCGATCGGAGCCACGGCGCGCTCTCGCCGTCCCGCAATCGTGCCTGAGCTTCGGTCGCGCATGATGCTTACGTCGGAAGCCATCGTTGCCGTGCAAGCTGGCCTTGCTGTCCGTCCGGATTCTGTTTCTACGGTCTCCACGATTCGAATTCCCGTCCTCGGAGTCTCTGGCGGCGAAGACTTCGCCGTCTCTCCCGCCGAGATGGAAGCCTATCGCGCCGCACCCGGCGGCTGCGAGCTTCACACACTTCCTGATGCCGGGCACTTTGCGGCCTACGAACAGCCCGCCGCCATCGCCTCCTTGCTCGCACCCTGGCTCAAACAGTTCGGTATTTAGCGTA
>Ga0181535_10008155_pt1 | contig 10369 bp, 8 predicted proteins | sample PEATcosm2014_Bin_44_FD_119774 | JGI IMG/M metagenome (GOLD analysis project Ga0181535, IMG submission 119774) | Peatland microbial communities from MTU Mesocosm Facility, Houghton, MI, USA - PEATcosm2014_Bin17_30_metaG | ecosystem: Environmental > Terrestrial > Soil > Wetlands > Peat | place...
CACGGGTCAACGGTGGTGGCCGTTTACGAACTGGCGTCGTATGTGGGCGGCAAGGGCGTGGCCAACACGATCGGGATGAACCTGGGTGGCACTGTGCAACTGGGGGACGTGGCGGCGACGATGGTTGAAGCCAAACATTCGGCCGCGGCCACGGATGAAAACGGAACGCACGAAGTGGGCATCGCGACTGGATTTGTTTTGTTTGTCGCCGATGGCCCGGTGCTTTACCACGCGGGAGATACGGCGGTCTTTGGCGACATGCAACTGATTCGCGAGCTTTACCATCCCACGGTGGCCATGCTGCCGATTGGAGGCCATTACACCATGGGGCCGAAAGAAGCGGCGATGGCGGTGAAGTTTCTTGCGCCGCAGGTGGTGCTGCCGCTGCACTTCGGCACCTTCCCGCCGCTCACGGGCACGCCGGAGCAGTTGGCCGCGCTGGTGGATGCCAGTGTTCAGGTATTGGATTGGAAGCCAGGCGAAGAGTTCCTGGCCTGATGCAGCTTTGTTTCTGTCGCTGCTTATTGATCCCGTGACTGTTTGACAGCGCGCGGCGATGGGCGAATTCCATCGTCGTTTCCTGAATTCGAACTGCCAAGTTGCGGCATGTCAGGCGTGGACGCTGCGGCGCGGACGTTGCGCAGGTCGCGGAGGATTTCCACCTTCTCACGAGCGTACTGGCCGGCCAGACGGGTGAGGGCATAGGTGATGATGTCGCTGTGATGCAGGTCAGGAACCGAGGGATCGCGGCGCATGTTGAGCCACAGCCTATGCACAAGCTGCACATCGTCAGGGCCGAGCGCGGGCGCATGCGGTCCAATGTAAAAGACCTTGACGTCGCCGTCTGAACCGACCACGTAGAAATTGAATTGCCGCTTGGGCTCCGGCAGCGCCTCCCAGGCCTGCCCCATGTGGAAGGCCTGATCTTCAGGCGTCATGGAGCTGGAGGTTCCTGATACCACTGAATCGACTTCAAGCGAATTTGAGGCTTGCGCCAGCGCGGCAAACACGTCGCCCGCGGGAACGACGAGCAGAGAAACCTTTTTGCCGAAGCTCTCTGCCACGGAAACGGCCTTGGTAAAGAGCGTCTGCTCGTGCTCGCTGAAGCTCTGTTCCTCGGCGCTGAGATATTCCGGTCCGCCGACGCCCATCATGCGCACGCTGATAACGACGACGTCGCGATCGTCGGTGTTCGTGCGCCCGAGAATCCATTTCAGTGCGATCGGATTGGCCACGTCACGCATGGTGACCATGATGCCGCCGGGGCGAATCTGCGCTGACTCGCGGCTCACCGTATCCTGGTGCTCAAGCTGGAAGTGGTCCTTCATCTGCCGCGCGGTCAACGCATGCCTGCGCAGATTGATGCGTTCGGAAACGGTGAAGATGACGAAGAAGGCGGCGGCAAAGACGATGCCGCTCACGGTGGCGATCGACTTGGTGAACAGGTTGACGATCGCGGTGGTCAGCAGGACCAGGAATACCGATACCAGCCCGATTGGATACTCAGTTTTGCCGATGGTAATGTTCGGTGGCACCTTCCAGCCGCGCTCGCCGTGATATTTCCAGCGCAGGACCAGCATGGCGAGGCTGTTGAAGGTGAAGGACCAGATGACGCCGAACGCATAGGCCTCGCCCAGCATGATGATATTGCCCCTGGAGACAATGATCGTTGTCATCTGGAGGATGAAGACCAGGTTGATGATCCGATAACTGGTTCCGAACCGGTTATGGGGTTTGCGGAACCAGTCGGTGAGAACGCCGTCTTCGGCGACGCGCATCAGCACGCCGGTAGAGCCGATCATGGAGGTGTTGATGGCGCCGGAGAGGATGAGGAAGCCGACCAGCACGACGAAGATGCGGAAGGCGATGCGCCAGAACAGGGGGCCGACCAGGTACATGGCGATGCCGGCGATGAGGTTGTCCTGATAGAGCGTGGTGCGGGGTCCGTCGGGAATGAGCATCGAGGCCAGCAGCGTGGCGCCGCCTGTGAAGATGAGGCTGTAGATGGCGATGACGATTGCGGCGCGCTTCAGGTTCTTGAGCTTGGGATGCTCGATCTCGCGGTTGACCTGGGCCAGGCTCTCTTCGCCGCTCATGGCCAGCACGGAATGCCCGAAGGCCATGAGAATTCCAAAGAGACCGAGAACCGGAACCATCCTTGTGCCACGCAAAAAGCCGAGTGCATCGTCGCTGAACTTGAGGTTGGCCACGGTGGGCGGCGGCGGCAGGTGAACGCCCCGAACGACGACGGAAAACACACCCCAGATGAGAAGGATGACCACCATGATGGTGGTGATTTCCATAACGCGCAGCGCTTTGCCGCTGGATTCCTCGATGCCTTTGATGTTTTCCCACCAGTAGTAAATGGTGACGACGGCGGCAAAGACGGCCGAGGTGTAGTCCATGTTGAACTGGAAAGCGGGATGGTGATGCGCATCCATCAGGGCCGGAGGGAGCCAGTTGCTGCTGGCGGCCACGGTGAGCAACTCGTTCATGAGGCCGGTAATGTATTGGCCGGCAGAGACGCCCGAGATGGGGCCCGTCAAAATGTAATCGAACATCAGCGCGGAGACGCTGAGCTTGGCGAAGGTGCCTCCGAGGGCTTCCTTGACCACGCGGTAAACGCCGCCGCGGGTAAACATGGAACAGCTCTCGACATAAACCGCGCGCACCGCGAAGCTGAACAGCATGATGCCGAGAATGAACCAGGGCGCGGACGCGCCTACTGCCTGCTCGGAGATGCCGCCGGCATAAAACGCGGAGGATCCGAGATCGCAGAGAACAATGGCGGCTGCGCGCCAGAAGGAGATGAACGTGAGCATCACGGACGATGCCACGATCAAGCGGACGCGATTGGACGGTGGGGCTACGGTCGTTCGGGTTGATGCCATCGTATGGGTGCCGTCCCAGGCGGTGCTCTGGAAGCGAGAGAGCGCTAGCGCCGCCCGCCCTGCGCTGAGTTTATTTCCAAATTAAAGCAGTGTCAATCGAAATGGTTTGGGGAATAATCTGCCCAGGAATTGGTGGTATTAGTCCTTGCCGAACAGCTCTTTACCGTCTTCGACAAAGCTGATGAGCACGACGACGGCCGATCCCACAAGACCGACGAAGAACATCGTTTCGAGAATGTGCATTGCGATAAGCGCGATGGCCATGCTGAGATTGTAGCTTGATTTTTGGCGGTTAGGAACCGCCGCTGCGCGACAAACTTTGCATCCGCGTCAAGTGCGGCGCGTGCGTCCGCCCGCTTGTGGCCTCTACGCTGTCAAAAACTTTGATTCCAAGGGCCTAAGGTTTTGTGACGCAGGGCGCTCTCGTCGTGGGATGCGATAAACTCGCCCCTGTATGGAAGAAGCGAACGCGCAGCCGGGATTCCGATCCGGCTCATGGAAGTTTTGGGCCGCCGCGGGCTTGTCTGCAGGCTTGCTCGAGTTGCCGTTTCCGCTGGCTGGACCGATGCCGCCCTGGCGCTCGGTTTTTGCCTGGTTCGCGCTTGTGCCGCTGCTCTGGGCGGTCTTGTCGGTGGCGAAGGACGCTCAGCCTCGTCCGCTGCGGCGCGCATTTCTTCTTGCTTATCTCTGTGGCGTGTTGTGGTACATCGGCAACTGCTACTGGATTCGCGATGTGATGTCGCAGTACGGCGATATGCCCACGCTGGCACCAACGCTGCTGCTGGTGGGTTATAGCCTGGTTCTTGGGCTCTACTTCGGACTCTTCGGCCTGGCGGTTGCACTGGTTCAGAAGGCTACCGGCAGCACGCGTCTTGCGCTGGCGGCTGCGCCGGTTTTCTGGACTGCGCTGGAGCTGGCGGCCTCGCGGATTACCTCTGTGCCTTGGGACCAGCTTGGCTATTCGCAGGTGGATAACGGGCTGGTTAATCAACTCGCTCCATGGACCGGGGTGTATGGGATCAGCTTTCTGCTGGTGGCCGTGAATGCGCTGATTACAGCCGGCATCCGGCTCGACAGCGGCGCACAGAAACGCATTCTGGGAACAGCCGGCGCGCTCCTGGCTCTGGGCGGCGCGGCAGGCATCGCTGTGAATCCGCCCAAGCTCGCACCTACGGCGACCGCCGTGCTGGTGCAGCCCAATCTGGATGTGGCCGGCTCTGGCTTGTGGATGGGGCCCGGTGAATGGGATCGCCACATCGCCGACTTTGCGCGGCTCGCCGCGGAACAGTGCAAGACGTATATTGCGGGTATCCCGCAGACCGGTGCTCCTGGCGGTGAAATTGTCTGTCCACCCTACGCAACGCATCCCGATCTGATCGCATGGCCTGAGTCGCCGGCGCCGTTCTTCCAAGAGGACGCTCGCTTTCAAAAGGCAGTGGCAGGAATTGCGCGCGCAAACGGTGCGCCGCTGGTGGTTGGCACGATCGGGATGGATCTTTCGCAGGAATCAAACACCTGGCGGGAGTTCAACTCGGCGCTCGTTGTGAGCGCGAGCGGCGAGCCTGTAGGCCGCTACGACAAAATCCATCTTGTCCCCTTTGGCGAATACGTACCCTTCAGCCGATTGCTGTTTTTTGCGCGCAAGCTCACGGGCAAAGTGTCGAGGTTCGATCGCGGCGACGAGCGCAAGGTCTTCCGCCTGAACGGGCATCGCTATGGCGTTTTCATCTGCTATGAAGCGGTCTTCGCCGACGAGGTTCGCCAGTTTGCGCGGCTTGGCGCCGAAGTGCTCGTCAACATTTCAGATGATGGATGGTACGGCGACACCAGCGCGCCCTGGCAGCACTTGAACATGGCGCGGATGAGGGCGATTGAGAACCGCCGCTGGATTCTGCGCGACACCAACAATGGCGTCACGGCGGCCATCGATCCGTACGGCCGCGTGCGGCAGAGCATTCCTCGGCATCAGGCCGATGCCTTGCCTGCTGAGTATGGCTTCCGCGACGATGTGACCTTCTATACCGCGCATGGCGACGTGTTTGCATGGCTGTGTGTTTTCGCGGGTTTGGGGATAGCAAGCTGGGCTGGGAAGAAGCTTTTGGTTGCCAGGATTAACCAAGTAGGTTAATATAATTATGGAGAAGCGAACTCCGCATTATAAGCTGCATCAGGTCAAAGAATTGGTCGAAGCAGGTAAGGTGAGAACAACGCATACCGCGCGTATGTCTGCCGTACTCCTCGGTTTCGATTTCATGGGAATGATAGCCGTGGTTGCTTCATTGACGATGAAGGATTTTTACAAGTCCATGACCACTCACGCCGATCACCGGATATGGCAGGACGTTTACCGTCCACGGACGAGTGCCGGCGCCATCTACCTCAAGTTAACCGTCATCGAGGATGTACTGATCGTCTCGTTCAAGGAGGTATGACCATGCAATGCCCGATGTGCGGCGCGGCCGACTTGATCCACGATACCCGTGAAATCCCCTACGCCTACAAGGGTGAGACCAGACTCTTGAAGACGACCGGCGATTTTTGTCCGGCTTGCGGCGAGTCCATCCACGACGCGGTGGATTCTGAGCGCCTGATGCGCGAGGTGCTGGCATTTCACCGGGAGGTCAATGCGGCCATTGTCGATCCGGCATTCATTGCTAAAGTTCGCAAGAAACTCGCTCTCGACCAGCGGGAAGCAGCCGAGATTTTCGGCGGCGGCGTTAACGCGTTTTCACGCTACGAGACGGGCAAGACCAAGCCACCTCTGGCGTTGGTGAAGCTGCTCAAAGTGCTGGACCGTCATCCGGATCTGCTGGATGAGATCAAGGTGGCGTAAACGGCGTGAGTGACTACCAGCGCCTCAGGTTGGCAGATCGTGCCAATTACTACTCCTGTTTCGAAAAGGACCATGCATCGCGGAGTTCGAGCCCATCCCTGATCTTGCGTGTTTCGTCGAAGTTGAAATCTCCATAGGGATGAGTGCTGTAGTTGATGGTTGATGTGAAGCTGCCAAACTGAATTCGCGGGAACCTTCCCGCGGAAATTGTGCTTCCGGCCGAAAGCGACTCAAGAGTTGACTGGGGCGTTGGTCCCATCACTACGATCAATTTGGGTTGGGTTGTCTCGATCTGGAAGAGAAGAAATTCGCGACAGAAGTTCTTGAAGAGAGGCGCTGCGTCCCAGTCTCTTTTCCCCAGTGCGGAGCCTTCGTTTCGCAGGCCCATCACGGCGTTCGTAAAGAATGTGAGAGATGGATCCAATTGAGCGCGCTCAACTCGACGCTTGATATGCCTCCAAGTTGGCGGATTTTCGAAGCTTCTTTTACGGAGCTTCTCGTATGTCTTGCAAGTTCCAAAATCATTTCCGAGAAACGTGATCCCATTGACGGAGATCAATCCTGGGGATTGCTCGGCGATGTTTTGTTCATCTCTCCATAATCCATCACCTCCGGGAAAAAAACCTTGCCCCGAAAGTCTAAACGGAAAACGCGACATTCCTGCCGGGTACTCTTGGCCGTTGAAACGCTTCTCTTCTTCCATTGATTGCAGGCGGGTCCAAAGGCTCGCTATGCTTACGACATTTTTTTCGGACATTCTCTTCCTCTCAATCAAAGGTAGCCGGGCTCATTCGCTCAAAGTCAAGCACTGAAGCAAAGATTCAGGAATAATCTTTGCAACGTAATGAAGGTTGTCAATCCGTTACACAGCCGCGGTGCTATTCTGAAAACGATTGAGAGAACGTAGGATCACAGTTCAAAACAAAGTCAGGTCATAAGAGCCAAGCATGTCGTTAAACGATCTCGAATTCGCTTACGCTCCCGTCCGCGACCAGGTTCGCGACCTGCGGGAGTATCTTTGACCCTGCTCGGATCCGCAGGGAACTCGCCGACATAGAAAAGAAGCTTGCCGATCCAGCCCTCTGGAACGATCCCAATGCCAGTAAGCCGCTGATGCGCGACCGCAAGCGCCTTGAAAAACTTGTTGCCGACGATGAAGAATTGCTGCGCCGCACGGGCGACATCGATGCCTACTTCGAGTTGGCGCGCGAAGGCGAAGACGTGCTGGCCGATCTCGAGCGCGATATCAAGGCGCTGGCCACATTTGCTGAAGAACTCGAAGCCCGCACCATGCTCAACGGCGAGGCCGACCCGCTCAACGCGATTGTTACCGTGCATCCCGGCGCCGGCGGCACGGAGAGCCAGGACTGGGCGGAGATGCTGATGCGCATGTACCTGCGCTGGGCCGAGCAGCAAGGCTTTAAAACCGAGATGAACGACTACCAGGACGGCGAAGAGGCGGGCATCAAGTCGGCGACCTTCACCATCACCGGCGAATACGCCTTTGGCCAGCTTGCCGGCGAAAGCGGCGTGCATCGGCTGGTCCGCATCTCGCCCTTCGACTCGGCCAAGCGCCGCCACACGTCGTTCGCGTCGGTTTATGTCTCGCCTGAAATCGACGAGTCGATCCACGTGGACCTGAAGGTGGAAGACCTGCGCATTGACACCTACCGATCGGGCGGCAAGGGCGGCCAGCACGTGAACACCACCGACTCGGCCGTGCGCATGACGCACCTGCCGACGGGGATTGTTGTCCAGTGCCAGAACGAGCGCTCGCAGCACAAGAACCGCGAGAAGGCGATGAAGATGCTGCGCTCGCGGCTCTATGAATATGAGCTTGAGAAGAAGCGCGCCGTCAGTAAGAAGCTTGAAGACTCAAAGCTCGAGATCAACTTTGGCTCGCAGATCCGGTCCTACGTGCTGCAGCCTTATCGCATCGCCAAGGACCATCGCACCAAGGTGGAAGTAGGCGATGTGGACAAGGTTCTGGACGGCTACCTGGAGCCATTTCTGCGCGGCTACCTGCTGGCCAAGCGCCGCGGCACGGCGACCAGCGGCGAAGTCGACGACCTGGATGTGTAGAGGCAGGGACTTAGGGACTAAGGGACGTAGGGACTGAGGGACCAGGGACTGAGGGACCAGGGACTGAGGGACCAGGGACTTAGGGACTGAAGGCGGAAATCCTTTCTGCGGCGAGGGTGTGCGATGGGCAACGATTCGGAAGTGATTGACGAGATGCTGAGCAAGTCGAAGACTATCGCGGTGGTCGGCATGAGCGACAAGAGCTGGCGCGCCAGCCACAACATCGGACGCTACCTCGCGGCAGAAGGCTATCGAGTGCTGCCGGTGAATCCGGCGCTCAAGGAGATTCTGGGCCAGCCGTGCTATCCCGACCTCGATGCGGCTCAGGCGGCGGCGCGCGAACTCACGGGCGATGGAATCGATCTTGTCGATGTCTTCCGCGCCTCGGAAAACGTGCCACCGATCGTGGACGAGGTCATTCGGCTCGGCATTCCCTATCTCTGGCTGCAGGATGAAGTTGTCCATGAGGAAGCGATTGCCCGCGCCAAGGCCGCCGGAGTCAAATGCGTGCAGAACGATTGCATTTACCGCGAACACGCCGCGCGGCCTGATCTTCATTCGAAGCGCTCAGTGCGCGACGGACTGTAACCACCGTCCGCTAAACTAACTCCAATAGTCAGGAGTCTGCGAGCCACACGCCATGCGCCTTTCCCGCCTGATCTTCGCAACAATTCTTCTGGCCGCCGCGCTGCCGGTGCTGGCCGCTTCAAGCGCCGCCGACGCGCCGCACGTGCATGTGCAACTGGTGGTCCCTGAAGATCAGCTTTATCCTGCCGGGAGCAACCTGATCGGGCTCTACTTCAAGCTGGAGCCCGGCTGGCATGTTTATTGGAAAAACGCCGGCGATGCGGGGCAGCCGCCGCATATCCAGTGGACGCTACCTGCGGGCGTAACGGCAGGGCCGATGCAGTTTCCCGCGCCGCAGCGCCTACCGCTGGGGCCGCTGATGGACTTTGGTTATGAAAACGAAGTTCTGTATCCGATGAAGCTCGAGGTTGCGCCCACGGTCAGAGACTCGAAGGCCGTGATCGGCGCGAAAGTCGATTGGCTGGTGTGCCGCGAAGTCTGCCTGCCGGGCAAAGCGGAGCTCTCGGCCACGCTTCAACTCGTCCAAGGCAAGCCGGCTGTCGTTTCCGGTTCCGGGGTGGATGCGGAGCTCTTCAAGCGGCTGGCCGGCACGTTGCCCACGCAGCTGCCTGCCGGGGTCAAGGCTGTCTTCCAGGCGACGCAGCAGGGGTTTCGGCTGGGCGTTGAGACCGGCCATCGCGAATCGACGGCTGTGTTCTTTCCCGCCGATCAGGACATTCTCTCGAATCCCGCCCCGCAGAAGGTGACGCCGGCGAAGAAGGGCTTCGTTCTCGACCTACAGAAGGACCCGAGCCTGGTTGCCAATCCCGCGCAGTTGAATGGTGTGCTCGAACTGTCTGGGGGACGGGCGTATGAACTGGCGGCGCTGCCGGGAACGGTGACCACGCCTGCGCCTTCGCTCGCGTGGGCGCTGCTGGCGAGGACTACGGCGCTGGCGTTTCTTGGCGGGCTGCTGTTGAACCTGATGCCGTGCGTGTTTCCGGTGCTGTTTTTGAAAGGGCTGGCGCTGGTGAATTCGGGCAGCGAAGAGCGGCATACGCTGCGAGCGCATGGATTCGTCTACGCGGCTGGGATTCTGGTTTCATTTTGGGTGCTGGTGGGGGTGCTGCTGGGGCTGCGCGCAGCGGGCGCGACGCTGGGTTGGGGATTCCAGTTCCAGTCGCCGGTTTTCCTGGCGCTGATGGCGGGGCTGCTGTTTTTCATGGGGCTGTCGCTGGCGGGGCAGTTTGAGATTGGCCTGACGCTCACCAGTGCCGGCGGTTCATTGGCGTCGAAGCGGGGATACACGGGGAGTTTCTTCACCGGGGTGTTGGCGGTGGTGGTGGCCACGCCCTGCACCGCGCCGTTTATGGGAGCGGCGATCGGGTACGCGCTGGCTCAGCCGGCCGCGGTTACCTTCGCGGTGTTCACGGCGCTGGCGCTGGGGTTGGCGGCGCCTTATGTGGCGCTGACCCTGCAGCCGGCGTGGACGCGGGTGCTGCCACGGCCCGGCGCGTGGATGGAAGTGCTGCGGCAGGCCATCTCCGTGCCGATTTTTGTTACGGTGATCTGGCTGGCGTGGGTTCTGGCTGGAGCCTACGGGGCTGGGTTGCTGGTGTCGCTGCTTTCGAGTTTTTTGCTGCTGGCGATTGCAGGGTGGTTTCTGGGGCGCTGGCCGGCCAAGCGCTGGGCGGGTATCGTCGCGGGGGCGATTTTGCTGGTCGCGGTTGCGGTGAGCGTGTTCGCGCCGGGAAGGCTGGCGGCTGCGCCGGAGACTTCAGGCGGGCCGGAGGTTCAAGGGCTGTGGCAGCCGTGGTCGCAGGAGGCAGTCATCCGTTCGCTTGGGTCGGGGCAGCCGGTTTTTGTGGACTTTACCGCAAGCTGGTGCCTGAGCTGCCAGGTTAACGAACGCGTCGCTCTCAGCCGGCCGGAGGTGATTCAGGCGTTTCAGGCGAGGAATGTCGTCCTGATGAAAGCCGACTGGACTCGGCACGAC
>Ga0181535_10008157_pt1 | contig 10368 bp, 6 predicted proteins | sample PEATcosm2014_Bin_44_FD_119774 | JGI IMG/M metagenome (GOLD analysis project Ga0181535, IMG submission 119774) | Peatland microbial communities from MTU Mesocosm Facility, Houghton, MI, USA - PEATcosm2014_Bin17_30_metaG | ecosystem: Environmental > Terrestrial > Soil > Wetlands > Peat | place...
CGCCACCAAACGCAAAGCTCGCGGCTATCGTTCGCCGGTGTATCAAATCGCCATGCTCTACTTTGTCGCTGGCAAACTGGAGATACCGTTCTATTGATACCCATTACAAACGTCGAAGAAGCTGCGGCGGTATAGACACTTTCAACGCGCCAGCCTTTGGGAAGGTCGGATTGGGTGACCTGACCGCCATGGCCTTGGCGCAGGCAGGCGTCCACGAACCAGGATTTAAACAGGCTCTGGGCCAGCGTCTCCAGCGTCTCGTTCATCCGCCGGTTCAACTCAATCTTGTCGTCCAGCGAACCCAACACCGAAGCAATGGCGCGTTGTTCGGGGAGCGGGGGAAGCGGGATTACGAACGACTCGATGTTGCCTTTTGTGATTGCTCGCCGAGAACCGCCCGCATTGAACGACTCGATGTAATCCTTGATGCGCGGATGAGTCAGATAGCTGAGGATAAAACCGGGAACGCATTTATCCCGGCGCGGGCGAATCAGCATGACGTGCTGGTTCACACAAGCCGGAAGCACGCGCTCTGGGACAAGGGTGGCACGTGCGAATGTAATGCCGTCGCCGGTGATATTAAGTAAAGCATCGCCAAGCTGAACTTCTGCACCTGAGAGTTCGCCAGCTTGTTTGTCTGAAATGAAAGCCAGGCCGGTCTCGTTGAAGCTGCGGTCAAAAATATTCTGGCTACGAATCAGGGCAAATTTCTCCCGGCTTGAAAGGTAGCTGCTGTCGCCACCTCTTGGAGTTGCGCCTGATTTAATCTTCTCGGTTATCTCCTTCAGTTGAACCACGCTCCAGTTTTTTGGCAACTTGCCCAATGGAGAAGGGTGCTGCTTGCTCACTTCCGGCCTCCTTTCCCGGCGGACGCCAGCGACTTCAAGGACTCCAGGGACGAAAAGGAGCGCGTCGTTTTGGCCGTTTTAGTGCTTGAAGTCATTACCATGATCCTTGTTTGGCGCGGGTGGCCAGGCGGGCGCGAGTCATGCGTTCGCGCAGGCCGCCTTCTTTGAGGAAATCCTGCTCCAAGCGGCGGAGTTGCTGGTCAAGCAGATAGTTGGTCTGGTGGATCAGGCAAATAATTATATTAGCCACCACTTCGGGCGGGCGGGTTTCAAGATAGGTCTTATAGGTCTCATACGACGCTTGGGACTGCGCGCCGAGCTTGCGCACAAACAAGGCCTCTCTGGAATTTTTGTCCCACAGAGGCGCGTTGCGCGCCCGGAGAAAGTCGCGGTAGTCTTCCAGCAATTCCTCCTGGCTGGCGCGGGCCACGTTGGTGAGCTTGAGTTCGGTTTCCTTGGACGTGCCGCCGGCCTGGCTGCCTTCGAGGATGTTTTGTTTGCCGGAACGGGCGGCCTGCACCATCTGGTCGCGGGTGCGGGAGAATTTGTCAATAAAACGGTCGCAGAAATAGAGCGTGGCCTGAAACACCACCAGCGCCTTTTGGTAGGAGAGCAGTTCCTGGTAGCCGCCATGCGGCGGGATGAAGCCTTCATGCGACGAATGGGACACAGGGGACGGATGGCTGGCATCGGTCGCGACAGCCTTATCTGTCACATTTTTCTTTCGCTCAGGCATGGGTCAAATTTTTCAAATTCTGGCGAATCGCCTTCTCCAGCTTTGCTGATTCCGCGAATTGTTCATCCAGCGTGGCCGTCAGCCGTTTCATTTTTTCCTCGAACGGCTCGTTGTCTTCTTCAATTTCTTCCGCACCGACGTATCGTCCCGGTGTGAGAATGTATCCGTGCGTGGCTATTTCCCCGGTCTTGGTGGATTTGCAAAAGCCGGCCACGTCTGCGTATTTGTCCGCGTCCTTGTCACCACGCCAGGCATGATAGCAGTTCGAAATTTTGCTGACGTCTTCGGCGGTCAGTTCGCGGTGGATGCGGTCAATGAGCGCGCCCATTTTCCGGGCATCAATGAAAAGCGTTTCGCCGCGACGGTCGCGGTGCTTGTGATTTTTTTTGTCGCGGGCCAGGAACCAGAGGCAGACGGGGATTTGCGTGGTGAAAAATAACTGGCCGGGTAGCGCAACCATGCAATCCACGAGGTCGGCCTCAACCAGGGCTTTGCGGATGTCGCCTTCGCTGCCGGTCTGCGTGGACATGGAACCATTCGCCATGACAAATCCCGCAATGCCTACGGGCGAGAGGTGATGAACGAAATGTTGAATCCAGGCGTAGTTGGCGTTGTTGACCGGCGGCATGCCGAATTTCCAGCGCACGTCCTGACGGAGATTTTCGCCGCCCCAATCGCTCATATTGAACGGCGGATTGGCGAGAATGAAATCGGCCTTGAGATCGGGATGCAAATCCTGCCGGAAACTGTCGGCGTTGCGCTGGCCGAGATTCGTATCAATGCCACGAATGGCGAGGTTCATTCGCGCCAGTCTCCAGGTGGTGAAGTTGGATTCCTGACCGTAAACGGCGATGTCGCCCACGCGTCCGCCGTGCTCCTCCACGAATTTTTCTGAAGACACGAACATGCCGCCAGAACCGCAGCAGGGATCGAACACGCGGCCCTTGTATGGCTCAAGCATCGAGACGAGCACTTTTACCACGCATTGCGGGGTGTAGAACTCGCCGCCGCCTTTGCCTTCCGCGCTGGCGAACTTGCCAAGAAAATATTCATAGACGCGGCCCAGAACGTCTTTGGACTTGGCCGCCGATTCGTTGAAACCGATATTGCTGATGATGTCCACCAGACCGCCGAGCCGGACTTTGTCGAGGCTGGGGCGGGCGTAATCGCGCGGCAGCACGCCTTTGAGCGTCGGATTCTCGCGTTCAATCGCGCCCATTGCGTCGTCAATGACTTTGCCAATCTCCGGCGACTTGGCTTTGGATTTGATCTTGTGCCAGCGGGCCTCAGGGGGAAGCCAGAAGACATTCGCGGCCATGTATTCGTCACGATTTTCGGCGGCTTCTTTGCGTTCCGGCTCCTCTTTTATGAACCATTCGCTCTTTGGATCGGAGAAACCGAAAAGAAGCTGTTCGCGTTTTTCCTCGAAGGCGTCAGAAATGTATTTGAGGAAGATGAGGCCGAGGCAGACGTGCTTGTATTCCGAGGCGTCCATGTACCCGCGCATTTTGTCAGCGGCAGCCCACAGTTGAGCCTCGAAGCCGAGCGCGCTGTTTGCGTTGCGGGGTGGTTTTGCGTAGCTGATTCCTGACATGGAATGATTTATAGCGAGCAGGGCGATGCGACACAAATGAAAACGCAGCCCATTCGCCCACGGCGGATTATCAGGCGCGCCTTTGACCAAGCCTGATTGCGGTTGAGAATCGGATTGGGGTTCGACTAAATCCGCTCTCTGCTTTCCCAATATCTGCTTTTCCCCCGTTTTATTGCAGCGTCAATTCCTTGCTTTCACCTTTCCACTCCACCACGACTTTGGCCCGGTCGATTTTTAGAACCCTCATTCCATTAACCGATTCCCCCTCTTCGCAACTTTTGCCATTCAGAATGACGGAGGGATGTGACGAATAAAAAATGCCTTGAAGCTTTGGTTCGTCGGCCGTCCGCCGCACCGGCTCAACCGGAAAACCCGCCGTCGCATGACCGGGCGGCAGCGCACCCGATTTTGCCGCGACAATGGTTTTGTTGTTCTCTGTTCCGCCGGGAGCCGCCAACGTGAGCAGCGGCGTCTTCGATATACCTCCGTTCAACCCGGCAATCAACGCGGCTGGACCGCCGGGGCGGTATCCCCTTTGTTTCCAAACCACCGCCCCGTCCGGCGCCACCGCCACCAGAGTGGGATACCCATCCACCCCGAACTTTCCCTTCAACTCATTATTCGCCTGCTTCAACTGCGCGCTCTGCGGCGTCGATCTGGGAAAATCGACTTTGACCAGCACCAGATTCTTGCCCGCAAAATCAAGGAATGCGGCCTGGGACAACGTTTCCGCGTCCAGTTTTTTGCACCAGCCGCACCAATCCGAACCGGTAAAATCGAGCAGAACCAATTTATTTTCGCGCAGGGCCTGATCCGCCGCCTGGGGAAAACTGGTGTGCCACTGGGAATCATCCGCCAAAACCGGGCTGGCGATCCACCCCGCAAGAAGGACGCACATGAACTTATTCATAAAACATCGCCCGGCGGTCTCCTGCTCAACGAGACCCGGGCGATGTACCATCGGCAGAAAATCCCCCCGGCTTGACTGGGTTTCCCCATTTTAGCCTTTGGCCTTTCCTTTCCCCTCCAAGCCGGTTACTGTGCCGGTTCCTATGGCTCAAATTAAACCGTTTGCCGCCCTGCGCCCGAAGCCTGAATGGGCGGCGACCATTTGTGAACTGCCCTACGACGTCATGTCCTCCGCCGAAGCGCGCGACATCGCCGCCGGCAACCCGCGCAGTTTCCTGCATGTCAGCAAGCCGGAAATCGACCTCCCTGCATCCGTGGATGTTCATGACCCGCAGGTCTATGCCAAGGGCCGGGAAAATCTTGACCGGCTGATCGCCGAAGGCGCCCTCCGCCAGGACGACAAACCCTGCTTCTATTTCTACCGGCAAATCATGGCCCAACATTCCCAGACGGGGCTGGTCGCGGCGGCCAGTTGCGCGGATTACCGCAACGCCATCATTAAAAAGCACGAGTTCACCCGCCCCGACAAGGAAGACGACCGCGTCCGGCACATCGAAGCTTTGAACTCGCAAACCGGCCCCGTTTTTCTCCTCCATCGCGCTGTTGCGGAGATGGACGAATGCGCCGCCCGGCACACCGCTGGAACGCCGGACACCGATTTCACCGCCAAGGACGGCATCCGCCATACCTCATGGACGGTGCGCAAGCCGGCGGACGTCAAGCGGATCAAAAACATATTCAAAAACATTCCGTGCCTTTACATCGCCGACGGCCATCATCGCTGCGCCGCAGCCTCGCGCGTGGACCTGGCCCGCAGCGGTTCGGGGGATAGCGCCTCCTTTTTAAGCGTCATCTTTCCGCACAACCAGATGCAAATCCTGCCTTACCACCGGGTGCTGAAGGATTTGCACGGACTGACACCGGCCCGGTTGCTGGAAAGGCTGGAAACTGTTTTCATCATCACGCCCGGCGGCGCGCCCCAACCGTCCGCTCCCAATGAGTTCGGCTTTTACCTCAACGGCGCGTGGCGCGGACTGCGCTTCCGTCCCGAAATCAGCGCGGCGGGCGCGGCCATTGACCGGCTTGATGTTTCGCTCTTGCAAAAGCATGTTCTCGCCCCCATTTTTGGCGTCGATGATCCACGCACCAGCAAAAACATTCAATTTGTCGGCGGCATACGCGGCACGCCGGAACTGGAAAAACTGGTCAACAGCAAGGAATATGCCTGCGCTTTTTCAATGTTCCCGACCGGGATTGAAGACCTGATGGCCATTGCCGACTCCGGCGGCGTCATGCCTCCGAAGAGCACCTGGTTTGAACCGAAATTGCGTGATGCCATGTTTTGCCACATGCTTTGATCAATGCATATTGAACCCGGCAACGGCCGGCCCGGACAGCCGATGCCGGAAAGTTTTATACAAAACAGCCCTGGCAGGCGTCTATCCGGTGAAAGCGCAAATAACTGTCTGTAACAATGAATTCTAAATCAAACCCAGCCGAAAGGCGGCCGGATAAGACACCCGCCGCCAAACCGGCCGCACTCCCCGTCAACACCGGTCCCGTCCCGCCCCTTTTCCGGCGCGTCGATTGGTTCACCCTGGCGTTTACCTTCGCCGTCATTTGGACCATCTATTTCCTGACGCTGGCGCCCCAAGTGACGCTGGAGGATTCAGGTGAATTAACCACCGCCTCGTATTGGGCCGGCATCCCCCACCCGCCGGGCTATCCGTTCTGGACCATTTACACCTGGCTATGGACCACACTAATCCCGTTCGGTAACATTGCCTGGCGCGTCGCCTTGGCGGAAGCATCCACCGCCGCCATGGCTTGCGGTGTGCTGGCCTTCATGGTGTCGCGCGGCAGCAGCATGCTCATGGAGGGCATAGAGGAACTCAAGGGCATGACCGGCAAATGGGAACAAGCCATTTGCATGGTTTCCGGCGTCACGGCCGGCTTGTTGATGGGCTTGGGAACAAATTTGTGGAAGGAGTCGGTGGCCATCAATCGCATTTCGCCTTTTGGCGTCCCTTGGTTGATGCTGGTACTCCTTTGCCTGATGCGCTGGATCTACGCGCCCCATCAGCGGCGCTACCTCTACACCGCCATGTTTTTCTTCGGGATTTGCACCACCATCCACCAAACCCTGCTCCTGGCCGCTCTCGGCATTGAAATCGGCATCACCGTCTGCCAGCCGCGCCTTGGCCGCGACCTTTTCCTGATCAACAGCCTCGCCTGGATCGGCGGGCTGATTGCCAAAAGCGCCCACCTTCTGCCGCAGTTGGAGTCGGCCAATCCCATGATCATGACGATCTTCAACGCCGTCGGTTTTGTCTCCCTTGCCGTCTGCGTCTGGCTGACGATCAAAACCGCCCGCATCGGCACGGAATGGAAGGCGGCGATTTTCATGGGGCTGCTGTTCCTGGCCGGCGCTTCGTTTTATTTTTACGAACCGCTGGCGGGAATGACCAATCCGCCCATGGAATGGGGCTATCCGCGCACCGTGGCCGGTTTCTTCGAGGCGCTCAGTCGCGGCCAGTACAACAAGGTTGACCCCACCGACATCTTTCGCAATCCCGCGCGCTTTATCACCGAGTTGAAAATGCTGGTCAACGGCGTGGCCGACGCCTTCAACTGGGTTTACATGTTCTTCGCGCTTTTGCCGCTCCTGTTCATTTTCAAGATGCAAAATCGCGAGCGCGCCTGGATCGCGCTGGTGGCCGGAACTTATCCTTTCCTCGGCGTCCTCTTGAGCATCTGCCTCAGCCCCACCCCCGACCGGCAATCGGCCGACTTGGTCAAGGTCTTCTTCATCGCCTCCCACGCCCTGGTCGCGATCATGATCGGTTACGGTCTGGCCCTGACCGCCGCCTACATGGCGACAAATTACCAAAAGTTCCGGCGCTGGGGCCTGATCGGCGCGATCGCGGTGGCGTTGCCGCTGGCGCTCTACAATCTCAAGGACGCCACCGGAAAACATTACTTTGGACTCGACGGCGAAGTGCCTTGGAGCGACCTGTGGCATTGGATTGTTCAGGCCTTTGCCAAAAACCAATATGGCCTGCCCATCTTTGCCAACTTGATCCTGGTGGCCAGCGCCCTCCTCTTCATCGCCGGGCTGGTCTTGTACCGGAAACGCGCCCCCTTATTCATCGCCATGGCGCTCTTTGCCACCATGCCGCTTTATTCGGGTTTGACCCATTGGTTCCACAGTGAACAGCGCAACCATTGGTTCGGCTACTGGTTCGGTCACGACATGTTCACCCCCCCGTTCATCGGCGCCGACGGACAGATCACCTACGATGCCAAACAACGCGACGACGCCGCCAAGGGGCCGCAGGGAACCATGGTTTATCCCGAAATGGCGAGGGACGCCGTCCTGTTTGGCGGCACGGACCCCGGCCGCTTTTGCCCGACCTACATCATTTTCTGCGAGAGCTTCATCCCGCATCGCTGCCAGCCGGAGCAAGACCGGAATTTCGACCGCCGTGATGTCTATATCATCACCCAAAACGCCCTCGCCGACCCGGTCTATCTGGATTACATCCGCGCTCAATTCAATCGCAGCGAGCAGATTGATCCGCCCTTTTTCCAAAATCTATTGCCGGGCGCATTCCCTTCCATATTCCACCACTCCACCCGCGCGGTCGCATTCCTGGACAACATGTTTTCGGCCATCGGCGCCAAGGTGGAATTCCGCCGTCGCGCCGGCTCGTCCTGGTTCAAGCCGGATCAATTCACCAATGTGAAGGACCTTGCCGCCCGCCTGCGCGCCCGCCAGGATAATTTGTCCCAATACCTTGATGAAAAATTAAGCAAAAAAACACTGGCCCTCCTCAATGGATCGCCCGATGAAAACGCCTTGCGCCACGCCCTGGCCGAAGACTTCAATGGCATCCTCGCCCACGGTTCGATTTATGACCCCGCACGCTTTCAAGGAGTCACACTGCCGCCCCTGATCGTCGATGCCCAAAGCCGGTCCAACATCCCCGCCACCGTCATTCGCCTGAATCGACGCATGTTGGAGGAAGCCTATCCGCAGGACATCCTCAAAAGTCTGGGCGGCGTCTATCCCGACACCGAGATCACCACCCCCACGCGCGAGGACTCCGAGAGTTGCATCAATGATTATTACCAAGACGCGGGCCGAAGGGCCCAGCACGACGCCCAGTTCCCCAACGAACCCCGCCAAGTCAGAGCCGGGGAGGAAGTCAAGATCGTCAATGGCCGCATTGAAATATCGGGGGGGCAAGGCACCGTCATGAACATCAACGGCCTGCTCGCCAAGGTGATTTTTGACAAGAATCCCGGCCACGAATTCTACGTGGAGGAAAGTTTTCCGCTCGACTGGATGTACCCGTATTTGACCCCCTTCAGCGTCATCATGAAGGTCAACCGCCAGCCCGTGCCGGAAATCACCAAGGAAATAATCGACAAAGATCACGCCTTTTGGACCGCGTTTTCACGGCGGACCATCGGCTCCTGGATCACCTACGACACCAGTGTCAAACAAATCTGCGACTGGGCGGAAAATGTCTATCTCCGCCATGATTTCACCGGCTTCACCGGCGATCTGAAGTTCGTGCGCGATGACGACGCCCAGAAAGCCTTCGCCAAAATGCGCAGCGCGATCGGCGCCAGCGTTTACCTCTGGCACGCCCGCAATCCCCGCAACCCGGCCGAACAGGCCCGCGCCGCCAAAGAGGCCGAATTCGCCCTCAAGCAATCATTCGCCTATTGCCCCTACAGTCCCGACACGATAGTCCACCTGATCAATATCTTCCTCGGCACCGGCCGGGTTGATGATGCCCTATTGATTCTCAAGACCTGCCACAAACTCGATCCTTACAACGGCCAGATCGAGGATTGGGTCGAGCAACTGGAGCGCAGCAAGGCCGGGGCCACCGGAGCCGCCGGGGAAAACAGCAACCCGGTCAGGCAAATCTTCGCCCAAATTCAGGGCGCCCTCGCGACCAAACAAACCAACGCCGCCCGGCAAATGCTCGACCGGCTCCTAAGCCTTCCCTCCATCGACCCGAACGCCCTGGTCGGCGTGGCCGCCGGTTATTTGCAGGTCGGCGACATGGACAAGGCGGAACAGGTCTTTATCAGGATTACAAAAATGATGCCGGAATCGTCCGAAGGCTGGTATAACCTCGCCCTCGTCCAGGCCAACCGGGGTGAATCCGCCGCGGCGGTGGCTTCACTCAAAAAAGCCGTCGCCCTTTACCCGGCCGACCTCAAACAAAAGCCGCAAATAGCCGATCTTCCAAAAAAACTTTTCCAAGACCCCGGTTTGGCCGGATTGCGCCTGACATCCGAATTTAAAGCCGCCTTCCCGGCCAGTCCTTAACCACAACACGCTCTTGGTTTATGCCAACGCCAACGGACCGATTGCAACGAAGTTTGAAAGTCGTGTTATTGGGCATGGCGGTCAACATCGCCTTCACGGTGGCCAAGTTCACCGCCGGCATCCTCGGCCATTCCCACGCCCTGACCGCCGATGCCGTTGAATCATCCGCCGACATTCTCAGCTCCATCATCGTCTGGCGCGGCATTATCATCGCGTCCGAACCGGCCGATCCCGAACATCCCTACGGTCACGGCAAGGCCGAACCGCTGGCGGCCGCGTTCGTTGCCATCATGTTGTTGCTGGCCGCCATCGGCATCATTGTCCGCTCGGCCGAGGGCCTTTTTGGAAAGGCCCCCGGAAAACCGGCGGCCTTTACCCTCATTGTTTTGGTCATCGTCATCCTGATCAAGGAACTCCTTTTCCGCCTCGTTTCACGCGAAGCCGGCCTGCTCCATAATATCGCCCTCGCCAGCGACGCCTGGCATCACCGTTCCGACGCCATCACCTCGCTCGCCGCCGGCGTGGGCATCGCCGCCACCCTCTTTGGCGGACCTCTATTCGCGCACGCTGATGACGCCGCCGCCGTCGTGGCCGGAGGCATTATCGCCTGGAACGGCTGGCGCCTGCTCCGGCCCGCCCTCAACGAACTGATGGACGCCGCCCCCGCCGTGTCCCTGATTTGCGACATCCAGAACGCCGCCGGCACCGTCCCCGGCGTCAATGCGGTCGAGAAATGCAACGTGCGCAAGATGGGGTTTCAATATTTTGTTGACATGCATGTGGAGGTCAATCCCCTCATCACAGTGCAGGCCGGACACCAGATCGCCCATCAGGTCAAGGACACGGTGCGTGAAGCCGTCCCGGCGGTTTGCGATGTGCTCGTGCATGTCGAGCCGGACCGAAAAATCCATACCAATTAGGAAGCCGTCCC
>Ga0181535_10008158_pt1 | contig 10367 bp, 4 predicted proteins | sample PEATcosm2014_Bin_44_FD_119774 | JGI IMG/M metagenome (GOLD analysis project Ga0181535, IMG submission 119774) | Peatland microbial communities from MTU Mesocosm Facility, Houghton, MI, USA - PEATcosm2014_Bin17_30_metaG | ecosystem: Environmental > Terrestrial > Soil > Wetlands > Peat | place...
ATTGGCGATGATTCCAACGGGCCGGCCCTGAAGGCGACCAAAACCAATCACAATGTTGGCTGCGAAGCCCGGCTGAATCTCGAGGAAATCCTGGTTATCCACGACCCGAGAAAGTACGTCTCGAACGTCATAGGCGATCTTGGGGTCGGCGGGAACTGCGTTGTTCATCTCCGAGTCTGCCTTGATCTTCGAATGGAAGGGCATCCTGGGTGGGTCTTCCAGATTGTTTGAAGGCATGAAGCTGAGTAGCCGCCGGCAGAGTTGAATTGCCTCGTCATCATTTTTTGCGATCAGATGCACGACGCCGGAGTTGTTCATCTGCGATTGAGGACCGCCAAGCTCCTCTGCGCTGACCACTTCGCCGGTAACCTGCTTTATTACCGAGGGACCAGTGATGAACATGCGGCCCTGTTGGGTTTGGATGACAAAGTCGGTGAGCGCCGGGCTGTAGGCGGCTCCTCCCGCACATGGACCGCAAATCAGAGAGATCTGTGGGACCGTACCAGAGAGCATCACATTGTTATAGAAAACCCGGGCATAGCCGGCCAGACTGTCGATACCTTCCTGTACGCGTGCGCCGCCTGAATCGTTAATGAAGATGAACGGGCTGCCGGTTTTAAGGGACATGCCCATCATGTCGGCAACCTTGTTGCTGTGGGTTTCGCCAGCAGCTCCACCCGCCACCGTAAAGTCTTGGCTGGCTAGATGAACGAGCCGGCCGTCGATGGTTGCACATCCGGTCACAACACCATCGGCGGGCAGTTCCTTGTCGGCCATTCCGAAATAAGTGGCGCGATGACAGGCGAAGAGGCCAATTTCCTCGAAGCTTTCCTTGTCGACAAGCTTCGCTACCCGCTCCCGGGCCGACAACTTGCCTGATTCGTGCTGCTTCTGAATGCGTTCTTTTCCGCCGCCGAGCACGAGTTCGGCACGTTTGGTGCGAAGTGCGGAGATCTTGTCCGCCATGGTTGCGGACTTCGGGCTCTCGGCCTGCGTAGCCATTCCTGCTCCAAGGTCAGTCGATTTCTGAAGGGGTTGGACGCCAGAAGATGAAACCTGGCATGGATAAACACCCTCTCATCGCTGTGAATTCTAACCTCCGGGAAACAGGTTTAGATGTGATTGGACTCACGTACCAGTCAGCTGGCATTCAGGGGACCAGTTGAAGCTCAAGAGCTTCCGGGGAAACTCTTTTGATTTTCGCTTAGGCACGGCAAATAAGCGGGTTAACGGGAGAGATGGTGTTGGCTGCTCGCTGAGGACCTGACAGCCGGTCACAAGATGGCCGCGACCACACGGCGGATGAGGTCATGGTTTCATCCGAAGCTTGCCGGTTGCTGCCAGATACCACTTTTGAGGGACGCGGGTAGCACCTTCGTGTCAGGAAACATGTTTTTGTGGTATTTGGATTTCTCTGATGGTGCTGATAATTAGGTTACTTGTGTGTAGCGGGGAAATCTGGGGACTGACATCAATAAAGAACTCCCGCTGGGGTGCCTTGTGTTCCGAAGAGGTCAAGTTCTAATCGGAATTGTCCTTGTTGCGGCCTTTTGCCTGTCCGGATGCGGGGGCAAGGTCAGCAGTCCAGGAAGCTCCAGTGGTTCAGGAGGCTCAAGCGGTTCAGGTCCCACAAGCGTATCGATTTCAGTGCCGTCTTCATCCGTGGATGGGGCGGATTCGATTACATTGTCCGCGACAGTGGCCAACGATAACAACTCCGACGGGGTTACCTGGAACTTGAACGGAGTCGGAACGCTCACCAACAAGACGACTACATCAGTCACCTACACAGCGCCCGCCGCAACGTCCGTCCCCCAGCAGGTGATTGTGACGGCAGTCTCCGTAAAGGAGACCACCAAATACTCGACCACGACGCTTACAATTCCCCCATTACCGGCGATTACGACGCCAAGCAGCGCCCTCGCGTTTAGCGTAGGGATGCCCAATTCAGTTCAACTTGTCGGCAGCGGCGGCATCGCTCCATATACATGGGCCGTAGTCCCAGGCTATACGCTACCTGCGGGGCTGAGTCTTTCGACGGCGGGAGTGTTATCAGGCACACCGTTGGCATCGGGCACCGGGACCACGAACATTTCGTTCGAGATGAAGGATGCAGGCACGCCGAACGCGCTTTCCGCCAGCCGCGTCTTGGAAATCTCAATTGCTACGGCACCGGCGATCACTTTTGCGGGCACGATGCCGGCCACTTCGAAGGTTAACCAGGCATACGCGGGTAGTGCAGGAGCAAGCGGTGGCGCTGGCGCGCTGACCTATTCCTTGAATAGCGGAACCTTGCCAACCGGACTTAGTCTGAACTCATCCAACGGTTCAGTTACCGGCACAACAACAGTTGGGGGTACTTACAACTTCGCCATCAAGGCGTCAGACGTTTTCGGGGACTCGGCGACTCAAAGTTACCAGATTGTTGTGACAGCTCCGGTACTGACAATCACGCCCGGACCGGAGAGCCTGCCATTCGCGGTCACCGGAGAGGCATATTCACAGACTCTGACGGTTGTGGGCGGTACCGATACTGGCTATGTGTGGACGGTTTCAGGCCTGTCAAACGGCTTTAGCTCCTCGGCGAATGGCGCAACCGTTACGATTAATGGGCCGGCGACCACTGCAGGCACTGTTAACTTCACCGCAACGGCGATTGATAGCGCTGGGAACGGCTCAAGCACGATCTCATACAGTATTCCGGTTTACAGCCCGGTGACTTTGCCACCGACCATTCCAGCGACGCTTGCGTCAGTAGCGACCTTCAACGTGCCCTATAGCGGAACAGTGGTGGCAAGCGGCGGCAGCGGAAACTACGCATGGACCGTCACAGGCCAGACGAAGGGGTTAAACACTTCAGCGAGCGGCGGGACTCTGACGGTGAGCGGAACGCCGACTGCGCTAGGGATTGTTTCATTGAACGTTTCAGTGAAGGACACTACCACGGGTGTAACATCCGGACCGTTTGTCTATACCGTTTCGATCTACGACACAGTGACCATGCCCGCGCCGAATCCGGCAACGCTTGGACCGGCGACCCTCAGCCAGCCTTACACCGGGACTATTGTTGCCTCAGGTGGGAGCGGGAATTATTTGTGGACCGTAACGGGTCTGCCGTCAGGCGGTTTGAACTACGCCACCTCGGGGGGGACGCTGACCATAAGCGGAACTCCAACGTCCGCAACGACAATCTCGTTCGGAGTGACAGTCAAGGACGCGCTAACGAATATCAGTGTGGGACCCTACACGTACTCTGTCACTGTCTACAGTTCGCTTACGTTGCCTACGCCCAATCCAACATCTCTGGGTCCTGCGGACGCAAACTCGAACTACAGCGGGACGATCACGGTGGCAGGCGGGAGCGGGAATTATAGCTGGACAGTAACGGGCTTATCCGACGGGCTAACCGAGACTGCGACCGGCTCGAAACTGACGGTGAGCGGATTGCCGACTTCCGCGGCAACCGTCTCGTTCAACGTGAGTGTCAAGGATAATTCGACAAACACTTCCGTCGGGCCCTACACATACACAATAACGGTCAATGGCTCCCTTGTTCTTCCCGCGCCCAACCCAGCCTCGCTTCCATCTGGTTACCCCAGCGTGCCTTACACCGGAACGATTGGTGCGTCCGGCGGCAGCGGCAATTATTCCTGGTCCGTCACAGGTTTATCTGACAACCTGAGTACGAGCCCGAGCGGCGGCACACTCATGATCAGTGGGACGCCAGGGACGATGTCAACCACGGTCATATTCAACGTCACGTTGACCGACACTAAAACGAATGCTTCGATTACGCAGAACGGTTATAGCATTGCGTTCAACCCGCCGGCACCGTTGGTTCTCCCGACGCCTAACCCTCTGACTTTGCCATCGGCGACGACCAATGAACTCTATGCTGGATCCATCGTTGCAACTGGTGGCGTACCACCTTATACCTGGTCGGTGAACGGGGTCTCCATTCCGAATATCGGAGCTGCCGTGAGCATCGCAGACGGCATCTCGGTCTCGAGCAATGGCAGCAACATTCTTTCTGTTGGCGGTACGCCCACCGCGATTCAAACAGTGAACCTCACGAATGTCACGGTGACTGATTCTTTGGGTTCCAACCAGACCAATTCGTACACCGTCACGGTTTACCGCACTTCCCAGGTGAGTGGCCAGATTTCACTTAATGGCGTTTGTGGGGGCGGCAGCCCATCCGTGCCAGCGATCTCGGTCAATTTGCTTACGAGTCCGGGCGGAACGCTGGTTCAGTCGGTGACAACTGATGCCAGTGGGAACTTCACATTCCCGAGCGTTCATGCAGGAAGCTACACGATAACTCCCTCGATTACGGGACCGAGTTCCGTCTTCTATCCGGCTATCCAGAGTGTGACGTTGTCGAATACCGACGCAAATGGGGAAAACTTTGCGGTTGCGTTGGGCTACACGGTCTCCGGTACAGCTAGTTACGGTGGCTCCCAATCGGGACAAATCTACTTTTCACTGGTCACCTCAAGCAACTGCGGCTCGGGCGGACTGGGAACCAGTATCTTCACACCAGGACCTTTTACCATTCGCGGCGTGCCGCCTGGTAGCTACACGTTGCAGGCGTGGATGGATGTATCTGCACTAGCAAACGGCGCCCAAAATACGTCTGACCCATCGGGCAGCGTTCCGATCACGGTTTCCGCCACAAATGTGACTGGCACCAGCGTCACTCTGAGCGATAACACGCCAACAGCCATACCCAGTTCCAATCCGGTTATCAATGCCATTAGTCCAACCGACCAGGGAGCGACGATCAGCTATAAGGCGATCACCAGCAACGGAGTTGAGGCGGCCACTTCCTACGACATCCAATGGAGCACGAGTTCAACCTTCAGTACGTCAACGGCGATCTACAATTTCAAGGCGATCGGAACCGGATCCAATATGTGGATCCTAAACAATGGGATCTCCGGTGTCAGCGGAAGTCCGTTTGCGAATGGACAGACTTACTACTTTGAAGCCCGAGCGCGAAATGCGGCTGGTCCGGCTTCCGGCTGGACGGTATACGGCGGCACAACTCCAATTGGAGTGACAATAGGCGCATCAACGAGTGGCAATCAGGTGCAGGGCACTGTCACCATTCCTGCCGGCGTTACACCCACGGGGCCGTTGTACGTTGGCTATTACAACCAGAGCACGAATACTGCGTATGCGGCACGCCTCGCCAGCCCGGGGAGTTCGAACCCATTTACGGTGTATGTTCCGACCGATACCAACAACGACTATATATTCTTTGAGATTCTCGATCAAAATAACGACGGCCTGGTTGACGCGTGGGACGTAACGAACACGAGCAGCAACTCAAACGGCATCGCAATTAGCGGCCCATTGACCGGGCAAAACCTTACGCTTTCCACCGCCAACAGCGCGGCCGCCGTGCCAACTCAGTACTATCAAATGACAGGGCAAGCCGGCAGCTCCAGTTCCAGCGGATACAACCTTAACTTCGATGTGCGGGAAGGGAACAAGCTGCCTGTTGCGGTTACTTTGCTGTCGGGCCCGAATGTGATCAACCCCGTGGACATCGGCAATTATTGCCCCGGTTGCGGAAGCGTGCAATTCCAATACCACGTTCCTCTCAATGGCGACACGCCGAACGTCGGGGATACTTACAGCTTCAAAGTGACTTACAGCGATTCGAGCAGCGATACGGAGACCGTGACAGCAGCGATTACGGGATGGAACGGCACAGGTTCTCTGGTCGGGCCGAACAACATTTCCACAGGCCTCTCGCCCAACGATCAGGCAGGCCTGGGCCCAAGCTTCAGTTGGGCCGACCCTTCGGTCGATAGCACCGATCTTTTCTCGTTTTATCTGACAGACCCGAGCGGAAATACTGTCTGGCAGATTCCAGGGAGCAACTCCAATTCAAACGGCTTCTCAAGCTCGATTACTTCTCTGGCCTGGGGCGTGGACCCAACCGATGCCAGCAACGATCTGGTGCCCGGAACTTACCTGACCGACTCAGCTTTGTATGCCTGGGGGATTCAGGCTCAGGATAATAATGGCAACCAGGCACTCACGGTGCAGATATTCGAGGCGTCTGGGTTCTTGTAGAAGGAAAAGGGCTCATTGTTATTGAACTTCTACGGCAAAGAAGGCGGGATATGATAGGCGACGGGCCACCGCGCTAATCTGCTTCGGCCCCGTCGAGGTGCAGTGCCCGAACCCTGCCTCGGTCGAAGTTTGAAAATGGAGTCAACTCGGCAACTTCCTGCGTATAATTTGGATGTAGGTCGTAAATGGCTGACAGGCAACCGCCGGGCCGTACGCAGAATCTTGATGTCCTTGAGCGGGAGTAGTTCAGTGGTAGAACGTCAGCTTCCCAAGCTGAATGTCGCCGGTTCGATCCCGGTCTCCCGCTCCAATAGATCAATAACTTAGAGGATAGAAGTTGGAAAATATGGTCCAGATTTGGTCCACTTTTAAGCTCATCCGGCACGATTCATCTAATCAATTCCTCCCATTGCTAGTTCGGCAACATTCGCATGGGCTTGGCGGGCACGCTGGCGTAGCGGGGGAGTGGACTTCCCATAGCGGTCGTTGACTCGTTCATCGGATTGGCGCAACAGTGTCATCTGCGCCTTTTTCACCTGCTCAAAATCGCCGCTATCAACCGGCTTGATTAGAAGGATGTAGGCATAACGGAAGGCGTGGAATCCAGTGCCCCCCGGAACCTCGCCGAGTTTGAAGTGGTTTGCCATCCGTCGCAGAGCAGGCCACAGGTGATCGATTCCCAATGACGTTCGATCGAGCGGTCGTCCAGTGTCAAAGTTTGCGGACAGCCAGCCGTTTGCACTCGGATTGCCGACGCACTGCTGAGTGCCCGTGTGGTTGAACACCTGCTCCTTATGTCGGCGGCTCCGCCGCTGCTGCTGGGGAGTATGCCCACTGTCCCGCAGCTGCGTGGGCTGCCAGCTCTGCTGCGCCAAACTGTCCTTGGTCCTGTTTTGCGCGTATCGCAGCTGCGCCGACTGCTGCGCTGGCTTGTAGCTCCGGTCGTAGCATGGGTGGCGATGAACCTCACCTTTCTCGCGTGGCATATTGCCGCAGCATTATGACTTTGCGCTCGAGCATGAAAACTGGCACGCGGTGGAGCACCTCTGCTCTCTTACTTCGTCGTCACTATTCTGGTGGTGCATCCTGCGCCCTTGGCCCCCATCCCAACAACGGAGAACCTGGGGGATTCTCCTCTATTTTGTGTCCGCGGATATGGTCAACACAGTGCTGTCATCGACCCTGGCGTTTTGTGGCCGGCCAGTCTACACCTATTATCTCGATCATCCAAACCCGTTCCTGGTTTCCCCGCTCGACGATCAGGTGCTTGGAGCAGTGATCATGTGGGTGATTGGATCGCTCGTGATCCTGGTGCCCGCGATGCTGATCGCACTTGAGCTCGCGGGGGGACGAGCAGCAAAGGAGTGAAAGCTTGCCTGCTTGCCTGTCTGATCAGGCAGCCGCAAACCTGTCTCATAGTCTCCTATAAGCTGCCGGAGTTTCTCAGCATTCCGCCATCGATGAAATGCGTACTACCGGTCATATAGCCAGCTTCATCCGAAGCGAGATAGACCGCGAGTTGAGCTACTTCTTCAGGCTTGCCCCAGCGTCCGAGCGGAATCTCGGCCAGAATCTGATCATTGAGCTTGGCGTCCATCTCCACATCTTGGTCGATCGGAGTGTAAATTGCCCCTGGGCCAATATTGTTGACAGTGATTTGATGCGGAGCCAGTTCAACAGCGATTGTGCGCATAAGCATGCGAATTCCGCCCTTGGTCGCGCTATAGGGTGCGTTGAGAGGGAATGCGAGATCCTCGTGGATGGATGAAATGTTGATGATGCGTCCGCCTCTACCTTGTGCGATCATTTGTCTCGCTGCGGTCTGCGAGCAGAGAAAGGGCCCGGTAAGATTCACAGCCATGATTTTCTGCCACTCCTCAAGTGGGTAATCCACAAATGCAATCTTTTTCTCGATACCTGCGTTATTCACGAAGATGTCGAGCTTGCCAAAGGCCGCAACCGTCTTCTGCACAAGTGCATTGACGTCGTCCAGGAGCGATATGTCCGCATCGATCCCTACCACCTTTCCACCCATCGCAGTGATCTTGTTGATTGTCTCCTCGGAAACAGAGGCTTTACCGACGTAGTCCACGACGACCGCCGCTCCGGCCTGGGCAAACGCAACCGCAATAGCTTGGCCGATCCCGGTCCCCGCACCGGTCACGACAGCGACTTTGTCTTGCAATCTCATGGATCACCTCTTCAGAATTGGATGCGTCCTTAGTCTGTAAAGACGTACTCCGACGATCGGCGCCGTCTTCGCTTTGACAGCCATCTGAAAAGGAGGATACGGAACAAAGTCACGGTAGACGTCGCCACAGTAGCGGCATAGGCACTCACGTGTAGCCGGACCCAACGAAATCAGCATCCTACCCTGTATAGGAATCAGGAGAAGAAATGCAGGAGATTGTCGGCAAGGAAGCCTTCGGAAAGCCCGGAATCGAGCCCCGCTGGACGCATAGCAACAAGGCCGGCATAGGTACAGCGTATTCCGCCTCCAGCCATCTCTGGTTCACGATTTGGAACGGCATTGTTACAGAGGTCTACTACCCCACCATAGACCGGCCGCAGCTTCGCGATCTGCAGTTCCTGGTCACGGACAGCAAAACCTTCTTCCACGAGGAAAAGCGGGATCTTACTGTCCGCATGGAGCGCATTTCGGACCATGCACTTGGCTATCGTTGCACCAATGCCGATCCCGACGGCCGGTACACAATCACCAAAGAGGTGATCGGCGATCCGCATCTCCCATGCCTGCTGCAGCACACGCAAATCACAAGTAAAGACAGCGCGTTTCTCGCTGGACTCAAGATATTTGCCCTATGCGCGCCGCATCTCGAGATCGGCGGCGCGGGCAACAACGGCTATATCACCATTGCCAATGGCCGGCGAATCCTGATGGCGCAGAAGGCGGACAAGTGGATGGCGTTGGGCGCGACCGTCCCCTTTTCCCATCTCTCCTGCGGCTACGTTGGCGCAAGCGATGGCTGGACCGATCTCCACGAAGACTTCAAAATGGATGGGGAGTTTGCGCGGGCCGGCGATGGAAACATCGCCTTGACCGGCCAGCTGGACCTTAGCCAGACGCAGGAGTTCACGCTCGGTCTTGCGTTCGGAAACAGCGAGCACCGAGCTGTCGCCAATTTACTGCAAGCTCTCGGAGTCCCTTTCGACGAGCACCTGGCGAAATACCAAAAGCAGTGGAATGAAACTGCCGCGCATCTGAGGCCGCTTGAGAACGCATCTTTTGATAAAGGCAACCTCTATAACAGCAGCTACAGTCTGCTGCTGGCGCATGAGGACAAGTCGTTCGCAGGCGCCCTCATTGCGTCGCTTGCCATCCCCTGGGGAGAGGCCAAGGGCGACAACGATCAAGGCGGCTATCACCTTGTCTGGACTCGCGACATGGTCAACAGCGCAACGGCACTTCTTGCTGCTGGCGATACCGCTACACCGCTTCGCGCGCTCATCTATCTTGCCGTCTCACAGTACGCCGACGGCGGCTTCCCGCAAAACTTCTGGGTGAATGGAGACGCATACTGGAGCGGAGTCCAACTGGACGAAGTTGCCTTCCCCATGATGCTTGCCTGGCGCCTGCACAGCGAGAAAGCGCTGGCCGACTTCGACCCTTCCAGCCTGATTCGCAAGGGCGCCGCCTATCTTATTCGCAACGGACCGGTTACTCAGCAGGAGCGTTGGGAAGAGGCCTCTGGCTATTCTCCCTCTACGCTTGCCTCAAACATTGCAGCTCTCATCTGCGCCGCGGTTTTCTTCCGTAGACACGGCGACACGGCGACTGCGAGCTTTATCGAAGAGTATGCCGACTATCTAGAAGCCCACATTGAAGAATGGACAGTGACTACGACTGGAACGCTGGCCGAGGGCATCTCCACATACTTCATGCGGATCCTGCCCGAAAAGATCGGCCAGGAGCATCCTGCCGAAAACAAAGATTCCCGCTTACTACACATTGCAAATCACGCGTCAGGGGAGCAGAGCGATTTTCCAGCCCGGGATGTTGTGGATGGAGGATTTCTCGAGTTGGTCCGCTACGGTATCCGCAAGGCGGACGATGCGACCATCGTTGCCACCATCAAGGTTATCGATGCGGTGATAAAGACTGACACGCCCGCCGGGCCAACCTGGCACCGCTACAATCACGACGGCTATGGTCAGCAGGCAGACGGCGGTCCTTTCACGCAGTCTGGAGTGGGCCGGGTGTGGCCGCTGCTCACTGGCGAGCGCGGCCATTATGAACTTGCAGCCGGACGGAGCACCGA
>Ga0181535_10008162_pt1 | contig 10364 bp, 10 predicted proteins | sample PEATcosm2014_Bin_44_FD_119774 | JGI IMG/M metagenome (GOLD analysis project Ga0181535, IMG submission 119774) | Peatland microbial communities from MTU Mesocosm Facility, Houghton, MI, USA - PEATcosm2014_Bin17_30_metaG | ecosystem: Environmental > Terrestrial > Soil > Wetlands > Peat | place...
GCACAGATCGGATTCTGGTGAAACGTGATGTGGATCACTGATTGCGGTCTTCGCCGGATTCGATACTTGGAGACCGTAGTCAGGAGTCTGCCCGTGAATCGTTTCTGTGCGCGCATGTTCGGTTTCATCCTGTTCGTTTTTCTCTTTTCGGCGATTGCCCTCCAACCTGCCCATGCTCAGCTGGATCAAGCCAAGCATGTGATGCATCGGCTGATCCCCGCCGGGGATACCTGTGCCACCTGCCACAAGGCAATCTATGACCAATGGAAAGCCAGCCCGCATGGCGCCAACGGCGTGGAATGCACCATTTGCCATGGCGAGACAACGGCAAAGGACTTCGCGGGCACGCCGGCGTTGAGCACATGCGACACCTGCCACACCGACCAGGTGGCACAACTGAAGTCCGATCCATTTATGAGTGGCAGGACGTGCGTGAGCTGTCATCAGGCGCACGCCTTCGTGGAGCACAAGACGGCGGCCCCGGCAGCCAAGTAATCACAATTTCCCGGCGCGGCACTCTCGAACTGCCGGCGCGGGTCGATCCGCGCTCTGCGCCCTGGATGCTTTCGGGCCGGTTGGGCGGTTGGGGCTCGGCGCGAGGGCTACCTGTAGGCCTGCTCTTCGGCCCAGTCCCCAATAAACGGGAGCTTGACGCGCTTGCCATTCGCCGCACCGATCACACACCAAAGCCATACGAGGAAAACAAGCAGCGCCACCAGACAAATAAGACCGAACAAAACACGGGGCCCAAGGAACGCGGAATGCCGCAAGACAAAGAACAGGACGTATCCAAAGAAAATTGTGTAAACGTTGAATACGAGCGATTGCCATGCGTGGAAGCGCACATAAGGTCTCTTGTTGTAGCGCCTGATGGCCAGAAAGAAGACCGCAAGCAGGGGAGTGAAGTAGGCGAGTGCGGCGACAGAATTGTCAGAAAAGCCGGCTTTGGGGGAATTGGGTTTCATCTCTCCCTTTCGGGATCTGGGACGAGTACCAAGGATCAAGTCGAACACAGTGGCCCGATTTCCTGAATTCTTTCCATCCCAGGAACCGGATGAACGGGAACGGGCCGTCGCGGGAACAGCTACAGATTATATGAAATGAGAGAGAGAACGGGCTGCAGGCGGGTTTCGGAGGCGGCGAGAGGCAGATCCGTCGGCTCCGGTGAAACGCGCTCCGCTCGGGATGACACGGCGTGGGTGGGTGCGAAAAGGATGGTTCGGCGCGCGGGCGGCCGGTCGCCAATTTGGAAATCACTCATCGGTGAGCGGCGTCGAGGCGACTGGAACTTTCTGCGTCCGGCGAGCGACGTCGAGTGTGCAGTCCCGCTCTCTTATGGCAGATAGCCGTCGCTTCTCCACTGTTTGAAAAGGCTCAACTGCTGAGCGCTCCAGTAAGGGCCGCCCGGAGGCATGGATTGTTCTACCAAAGTGTCCTCGACAGCCTGTGCGTTGCCGTGATCGCGCGAGGGATCCGACATATACGTGTAGTCGTCGAGAAAGACCTTATATCTGCTCATATGTTCGACGTCAATGGGCCTGAACAACGGCTTGATGTCGCGCGCGAATGAGACTGGCATGCTCTGTTCCCCTTTCTGCAGGATTTTGCGAAGGAATCAACTTGCAAAGGCCTCAAGTGGATCCAGTCTGCGACCGGAGTTGGCGACCATCAACTGCTCACTGAGACCGGAGTTGCGATGATGGTCCCCAAGTGTTGTTGCGCGGCTCGCTTAGTCCTGGTTTAGATACTCTTCAGGCACGTCGTCTTCGGGGACTTCGCGCGTGCGAACCTCCTGCCCCTCGCGTCCTCTGGAGTCTTCCACGCCCGACACGATCCCTGCCTCGAACGCGTTTCCTTCCTCCAGCAACTCATCAACACTTTCAGAATCCGCACTTTCGACGTTCGATAAGCCCTCCAGATCTCCCGATTCCAATCCCGAGACCTGCGGCGAGGGTTCCAGCGAATCCAGCTCTTGGTTCCTGCTCCGCATCGTCCTGTTAACAATTTTGACGGTCGGTTGTTTCGCCGGCGCCTTCTTTTTGGCTGCGATTTTCTTCGGACCGGACTTGCTTGTTTTCGCCGGAGCCTTCTTTCTGGCCGCGGTTTTTGCTACGGCTTTTTTCGGAGAGGTTTTCTTCCTGGCTTTCGGAGCGGACTTCTTCATTGCCGGGCGCTTCTTTGCCGGCTGCGGCGGCTTTCTGGTTTTAGCTCTCTTCAATCCGGTCGACTTCTTTTTGGTCTTCTTCTTGGCGGCCATTGGCGCAGTCTAGCACCGTCGCGCCGGCGGGGCAAAACGAAGATGGGTTCGTGCTATCCCGCCCGAGGCGCGAGAACAAAGGCGCGCCGCGCGCCGGTATACTGGCAGCGCCATTGATCGCTCCCGCAGTCGCGCACTGCAAATCCTGTCTGATTTACGCGGCGGATGCGCGAATTGCAGCGGCGCGGGGCAGCGAACGCGTGCCAATGAAGACCTCGCCGACAACCAGGCGGGCATTGCCTTCGAAGTCGAGGAAACCGGCCTTGGCTTGCTTGCAAAGTGCCTGCGCCTCGGGCGAAAGATAGGGCGCGATGAGAACAGGCGTCGCGCCGGAGTCAAGAGACCAAGTGGCGCTTTCTAACTCGCGCAGCACTTTGCGCAGACTATTCGGATCCCCGTTGCGATTTACTTCGCAGGCCAGGGTGTGGCTGTGACCGAGGATGTTAATGCGGGCCAGGATAGAGCCAAAGCGAGCGCGGGGTGACGATTCGCGCTTGAGCTCCACGAGCTTGAAGGCAGAGGCGCGGCCAAGCAGCGCCGTCAGGGCTTCGGCGGCACGCTTTTCAAGTTCAGTCGGCACTGAGCCCGTTTTCATGAGCTTCTCCCATTTCGTGCAGCATTGGAGTTGCGGTTTCTTTGCCAGCAGGGCCGAGTATGAAGGAATTGTTTCCCGAAGGGATCATGGCGAGGGGAACCGGCGAGCGCCCGTTGTTGTCGCGTTGCTTCGATTCCAACCAGAGACACAACCTGGGATCATGAATTTCCGGCTGATCCTGCCAGAAATTCGGAGAGAGCCCGCATTCGATGAGCAGATGGTCGAGCCGGAGTTCGATCTTGTTGACGCGCTTGGAGAAGTAGCGGCGCACGTTGCTGGCGCCTACGTAAAGTCCTGAGACCCTGTGCCCGATCCATTGTGAAGTGACGACCACTGAGTTCCTCCGTCCGATCCAATGCCTGTTGATTCTGCTTTCGAAGGGAGAAGCCAACACTTGAGGCTTCTGAAAAATCCGTATCTTGCAGCGTCGTCCGGCGAGAATTCGGCGGAAACTCAAAAAACGTATGCCACGCTGCGGGGTCAGCGGATGCAGAACCTTGCACTTACAGAGACTTGCAACGATCTTGACTGGCGAACAAACCCGAGGAGAGCTTGGTTCCGAGGCGCAACGAACAGCGCGATCTGAGACGGCGCGAGAATTCGCCGATCGGGAAGGGGAAGAAGGAAGGCCAGGATGATTTCCGACGTTCGCTGAGCGGCCACCCTGACCGCCTGCGTCTCTTCCCTCACATTCTGTGGAAATCTTGGACCCGTTTCCGCGTAAAGTCAAGGCGGTTTGGTGAATGTGGAGAAAAGATCGGGCGGAAAAATGTGGAAAACTCGCGCGGCAAGGTGCTTTGCGGCGCCAGCAGATTTTGTTTGAGTCTCGACGATTAACGAACGCGCGCAGAGGGCTCGTCGGAGAAGATCTGGCCGTCGCGGATGTGGACGACGCGGTGAGCAAACTGGGCGATATCGGACTCGTGGGTTACAAGAACGATGGTGTTGCCGCGCGCGTGGAGCTGATCGAAGAGGGCCATGATCTCGAGGCCGGTTTTGGAGTCGAGGTTGCCGGTGGGCTCATCGGCGAGGATGATCGACGGGTTGTTGACCAGGGCGCGGGCAACGGCAACGCGCTGGCGCTGGCCGCCGGAGAGCTCGTTCGGCTTGTGCATCATGCGCGATTCCAGGCCCACATCGGCGAGGGTCTTCTTGGCGCGGATCAGGCGCTCCGCGGCCGGGGTGCCGTTGTAAATGAGAGGCAGTTCCACGTTGTGCAGCGAGGTTGCGCGGGCGAGAAGATTGAAGGTCTGGAAAACGAAGCCGATCTCCTTGTTGCGAATGCGCGCGAGCTGGTCGTCGTCGAGGTCGCTGACCAACTGTCCGTTGAGCCAGTAGCGGCCCTTGGAGGGAGTGTCGAGGCAGCCAATTAAGTTCATCAGCGTGGATTTGCCCGAGCCGGAGGGTCCCATAATGGCCACATATTCGTTGTGGCGAATGCGCAGCGAGACTCCGCGCAGCGCCTGGACCTGCTGCTCCGAGCCCATATCGTAGGTGCGCCAAAGGTCCTCGACGACAATGACGTCGTTCGCATTGACGACTGAAGTTTGCGGAAGTTCCTCGATGCCGACGCCATTCAAAGCCATCTGAGACTCATCCTCTTTCGAAATTCAACTGCCGTCTGCCGGCGTATCAACTCGAGCTGCCGGTGGAAACCGTTGGTACGGACTTGTCGCGCTTGAGCAACGCGCCCTGCTTGAGGTCGCGCAGAGTTTTGTAGGGGCCGGTGACGATCTCCTCGCCGTTGCTCAAGCCGGAGATCACCTCGATGTCGGTGGCCCCGGTGATGCCGGTCGTGACGGGCACAAAGTTGGCGCGCAGCCTGCCGTGGGCGTCTTTTTGCATGACGAAGACACCCTGGACCGGGTTGGATTTGGTGCTGTTGGATGCCGCCTGAACGCCGCCGGATTTGGAATTCTCGGCTGCCGGATCGTACATGGTCAACGCCTGGATGGGCAGGGCTAACACATTCGATTTGTGCGCGGTGGTGATCTTTGCGGTGCAGGAGAGCCCGGGACGAAGCTCATCGGTCGGATTGTCGAGAGTCACCACGACCTTGAAGTCCTTGGCCTCTTCAGTGCCAGTCGTGGACTGCGAGGTGGCGACACCCGTCGAGCGCAACAGGGCCTGATCGCCAACCAGCGTGACGTGCCCCTTGAAGACCTTGTTGGGTAAAGCGTCGACCGTGATCTCGGCGGACTGACCGAGCTGGACATTCACGATGTCGGTCTCGTCCACCTTGACTTCGGCGGTGACGACGCTCATGTCGGCGATGGTCATTAAAGTGGAGCCCTCGGTGTTCTGGATGCCCTCGACGACTGTTTCGCCTTCGCGGACGGGCTCGTTGGTCACGACACCGTCAAACGGCGCAACCGAGATGGTGCGGTTGAGCATATCCTGATTTCCGCGCAGCGTGGCCACCTGGGTCTGCATGTGGCCGCGCGCCGAGTCGGTGTTGGCTTTGGCCTGGTTGAGTTGAGCTACCGCCTGGGCCACGTTGGCGACATCGAGGTCGTATGCGGCTTTCTTGGCATCGTAGTCCTGCCTGGCCATGATGCCGTCCTTGTAGAGCGCCTGGGCGCGATCCCAGTCGAACTTTTTCTGTTCGAGGTCGGCCTGAGCATGCTCAACATTTGCCTGCGCCGTCTTTTCCGCGGCAACATCGGAGAGGATGTCGGTCTTCGCGGCGGCGATGGCGGCCTCCTGGCCGTTCACGGTTGCTTCCTGCTGGATGTTTTCAATCGTGGCTACGATCTCGCCCTTGGTAACTTTGTCGCCCTCCTTCACATAGAGGTGGGTGACCCGGCCCATGGCTGTTGCGCCGACATTGACATAGTTTTTGGGCTTGATCTGTCCGGTCCCGCTGATGATGGTGGAAAGATCCTCCCGCGTCAGGGTCGCGGTGTAAACCTTGGTGTAGCCGGACTGCTGCCTGATCACCATGAAAGCGACGAGTGCGGCAGCAACGAGCACAGCGAGAGCGATGAGAAGGATTTTCTTCATGAGGGTATGAAATCCTTGTTTTTTTCTACACTCCAGTGTACGCGAAGAAGCGGAAAAAGGTTCCCGACGCTCGCAGTGACTCCCGTGTTGCCAACGTTTCCTGTTTGCTGTGTGTCGCGGAGGGTCAACGCATTTTGAGGATGCCGGACCCTTCGCCAGGCTCCAGGCTTGGACGGCAGAACGCCGCCCCGGCGAGCCGCATGGTTACCGAATCTTGTGGATTCCCGATCGCGGGGGCCGCAGGACCGTTGACATTTGGGCCGTCAAAGCGTCCAATCGGCGACCGACAGCGCGCCGAACCTTGCCCGACGGGTAAACTAGCCGTAAAATGAAGAGATTGCAGGAGTATCGAAGGCAATGATGTTCTTAAGCCGCCGTCTTCTTTTCACCGCTCTTGGTTGCGGCCTCATCTGGGCGCCCACAGCCGGGATCGTGGCGCAGCAAAGCGACGCCGCAGGTCCGCAGCAGGCTACGCCACCGGCCGCTCAGGCCCAGCAAACCGATCCTCTTAACCGCCAACTTTCCGATAAGGAGCGGTACAAGGCTCAAAGGGAACTGCGCCAGGAGTTGAAGGGGCCGTACAAGACCTGGCTGAACGAAGAAGTGCCCTACATCATCTCCGACGATGAACGCAAAGCTTTTCTAAGCCTGGCCAACGACGAGGAACGCGAGGCGTTCATCGAGAATTTCTGGCAGCGCCGCAACCCCGATCCGGATTCTGAAGAGAACTCGTTCCGCGAAGAGCACTACCGGCGCATTCAATACGCAAACGACCACTATGCGGCGGGCAAGCCGGGCTGGAAGACGGATCGCGGACGCATCTATATCATGTGGGGTCCGGCGGATTCGATCGACTCCCATCCCTCGGGTGGTACGTACGAGCGGCCCATGGATGAAGGCGGAGGAGAGACGTCCACGTTCCCGTTTGAGGTTTGGCACTATCGCTATCTCGAGGGCATTGGCGAAAACATTGACCTGGAGTTCGTGGATACCTGCCAATGCGGCGATTACCACTTCACCATCGACCGAAGCGAGAAAGATGCGCTCAAGATGGTGCCTGGCGCGGGCCTGACGCAATACGAAGAGATGAACCACCAGGACAAGACCGACCGGTTCAAGGGGGGTGGCCTGGAACAGCTCGGGACCGGTCCGGCAGGTGCGGGCCAGCAAGGCAAGGAATTCGACCGTATTGAGCTGGCCGCAAAGCTGTTTGCACCGCCCCCGATCAAGTTCAGCGACCTTGACGCGGCGCTCGACGCCTTTAGCTCATCGCACAAGCTGCTGAGCGGCCCGCCGTTCCCGTTCGATGTGCGCACGGACTTTGTGAAGGTGACCGACAGCATGGATCTGGTGCCGATCACACTTCAATTGCGCAACCGTGACATCACATTCGTGACCAAGGACGGAGTATCGAAGGGTGTGGTGAACATCCTGGGTAAAGTGACCACGATCATGCACAAGAATGTGCAGACTTTCGAGGATACGGTCGAGGTTGAAGAGCCGTCCGAGTTGCTCGAAAAGGCTCTCGATGGCAAGAGGCTTTATCAGAAGTCGCTCCCGCTGCAACCCGGCCTCTACCGGCTGGATATTGCGATCAAGGATGTAAACAACCCGGATCACATTGGAATCTACGGTAGGGCGCTCAATGTTCCAACGTACGAGGACGACAAACTCGGGGCCTCATCGCTGATTCTTGCCGACCAGATGAATTTGGTGCCGTCACGCGACATCGGCGATGGAAGCTTCATCATCAGCAACTGGCTTGTCAGGCCACGCGTGATGTCGAGCCCGGCCACCCCTGTAAGCTTCAAGCGTAACCAGGACCTGAATTTCTGGATGCAGTTTTATAATCTTGGGATCGATGAAGCGACCAAGAGTAACTCAGCGACGGTTACCTACCAGATTGCGGATGCATCGGGAAACGTAATTCTCGAGAAGCAACTGGAATCAAAGGATTTAGGGGAACACAGCGATCAGCTGACGGTGGAGAAGTCGCTACCAATTGCTGGCCTGGAGCCTGGCAAGTACACAGTGACAGTGAAGATGAACGACGCGATCTCGAAACAAGAGATTGCGCAATCGGCTCCTTTTGTCGTCGAATAGGTATCAATCCGTGCAGACGCCAGCTGAACTTAAGAATTCAGGAGCTTGTGCGGTTTGTATTTTCAGGATGTGAGCCAGGGACGCGGTGGGGTTTCAGATCTGCTGATGAAGCGAATTGCCCATCTCACCGGTTTGGCCGTGCTGATCGTCTTTGGCGCCGCTCCAACCTTTGGAGCAGCGCGGGCGTCAGTGTCCGGGCTGGTCCGCGACTCGGCTGGCGTGCCGCAGATCGGTGCAGAAGTCCAGCTTCTCCGCTTCGATCAAAGCGTGGTGACCAGTGTCTACACCGACAGTACCGGCCGCTATGCCATCTCGGCGCTTGCGCCCGGTCGCTATGCCATTAAGGCAATGGGTCCGTACTTTCTGCCTTCCCTCAGGGAAAACATCAGAGTTCAGGGCGCAGTCGTCGTCAATCTGACGCTGAATACGTTGTATGAAGTCATCCAATGGCTTCCAGCGCAGCCGCGTTCCGGCAATTCTCAGAAGGACGACTGGGCATGGACGTTGCGCTCCGCGGCGAACCGGCCGCTACTGCGTTGGCTTCAAGACGGGCCGCTGGTTGTGGTTTCAGACGGCTCGGGCTCCAGGCCGAAGCTCAAGGCCCGCCTGATGGCGACTGGCCAGGCTGGAACCTTCGGTGAGAGCGGCGAGCGCTTCACAACCGCCGTGGAAGACACTCCGGCGGACAGCCGGGAGTTGCTGGCGCGCGTTGATTTTGCGCCCGGCACTGACGGCAACATGGAATCGATGCTCGGCTTCCGGCAGGATCTGGGCATGGCCGGATCGGTGCAGTCGGTTGCCGCCGTCAGCATGGCGCCCGAGATCGAGGGAGCTGGAGATCAAGGTCTGGACGAAGCCGCAGTGCGCAGCTTCGAGACGATGCAATTTGGCCCGGCGATCGATGCGGAGGTTGGTTCGACCGCGGTCATCGGGCGGCTCGGCGGAGACTCGCCAAGCACGGCGACCGCAATGCTTCCCTATGCCGACGTTGAATGGCACCGAGGCGCCAACACCTTGCGCTACCGGTTGGCCACCATGGCGCCTGATCGGATTTCCGGGGGAGATGAATCTGAGGTGACGGCGTGGTTGCCGGTGGTGTCGATGCGCGACGGCGGTCTGGCTATCGAGCGTGGACTTCACCAGGAGATCGGTTGGGAACGGCAGACTGACGCTTCAGGTGTGGCCGTGCTGGTTTACTCCGATCGCATCGAGAATCCCGTGCTCGAGGCGCTCGATCACGTCGGCGACGGCGGGTCTCCTGCGGCGGCAGGGATCCTTTTCGATCCGGCGAGCAGTTTGCTGCGAGCAGCAGGGCCGTCGATCTCATCCGCAGGCGTTGAGGCCAGCGCGGAGCATCGGTTGACCGGAAAAAATCAGATGCGCGTGAGCTATGCAAGCGGAGCCGCGCTGGTGATGCCCGTTTTGCCGCAGGCAACTCTACTAGCCGAGGTGCTCGCCTCAGCCCATCCGCGCCGCGCCCAGACGTACGCGATTTCGCTTTCGGGGACGCTGGACGGCACTGGAACCCGCTGGAGTGCGAGCTATCGCTGGCAGCCGGACGGGATTGTGACTGAAGTGGCGCCGTTCGCGAAGGACGCGGCATCGCCATTCCTCAATGCCCGGCTCAGACAGCCAATCCACGTCACGCGCGACGGATCGGGAGGCCTGGAGGCGTTGCTCGAAGTAAGGAATCTGCTCGCCCAAGGCTATCACCCCTATATTCTGAGCGACGGTTCGCTGCTTCTGTTCGCGGACGATCAGCGTAGCTTCCGCGCCGGCCTCGCGTTCACTTTCTAGGCTTTCCGCCAAGAATTGAATAGAGCGCATCGATTCTACCGGAGTCTAGCGCAAGTGCGTTTCCGTTTGCAGGGCGCAAACTTCGCCGGCCCACTGCGCGACAATTTCTTCCGCTAAACGATCGTTGGCGACAGCCCGGACTTCTCCTCTTGAAACAACGAATCTACAATGGATCGTTATGAAAAGTTCCCGATTTATTCTTGCAGCTCTGCTTTGCACAGTCTGCTCTGTACGCCATTCGGTTCGGGCACAGGCCCCGGCTGATCCGCAAACGACCGCAATTTCGCGCGGCGATCCGATGCTGCAAGGATTCCTCGATCCGCCCAACGGAGCGCGGCCGCGCGTGTGGTGGCACTGGATGAACGGCAACATCTCAGACCAGGGAATCGTACTGGACCTGGAGTGGATGCACCGCGTGGGACTCGGTGGCGTAACCATCTTCGAGGGCGCCATCAACACGCCGCAGGTGGTTCCGCAGCGGCTGATTTACATGACCCCGGAGTGGAAGCAGGCGTTTAGAACCGCCGTGACCACGGCGAGGGCCAAGGGGATGGAGGTCGCCATCGCCAGCTCGCCGGGCTGGAGCGAGACCGGCGGACCCTGGGTGCC
>Ga0181535_10008163_pt1 | contig 10362 bp, 6 predicted proteins | sample PEATcosm2014_Bin_44_FD_119774 | JGI IMG/M metagenome (GOLD analysis project Ga0181535, IMG submission 119774) | Peatland microbial communities from MTU Mesocosm Facility, Houghton, MI, USA - PEATcosm2014_Bin17_30_metaG | ecosystem: Environmental > Terrestrial > Soil > Wetlands > Peat | place...
AGGTATGAATGAGGCTCATGTAGAGGTCGCCCACCTGTGCCCCGTTACGGGTCTTATAAAATAGAGAATTCTTGCGATGCAGGATGGCCTTCTTCAGCGCCCGCTCACAAAGGTTGTTGTCGAGGGGAGCGCCCGCTTTGCGTAAGAATAACGTCAGCGGTTCCCAGTGCTTCAATAAATAGGTGATCGCCTCGCCCAGACCGGAGTTGGGTTCCACCTTCTTCTCCGCGAACTGCATCCGCAGCCACGCCTGCAACCCCGCCATCACCGGCCCGCTGTGCTCCTCATGAAAGTGCAGCCGCGCTTCTGGGGACATCCGTTGCTCGCGGGCCTGGGCGTCGTAGCCATAAACCTCGCCCAAGGTCTCCAACACGTGCCGACATTCCTCAGGGAAGTTAGTCACCACTTCGACAAAACGGCGCCGGGCGTGGGCCAGGCAATGGCTCACGATCACTTCCAGCTTTTCCGGCAGCTTGGGAAGGTTGCGGGACAGCGCATCACACATCTGAATGGGTGGTCCCAACTTCTGGGCCCGTCGCGCCAGCACGGAAGCCAGATTCTCGCCCGCGTGCCGGTGGCCGGTGAAAAACAGCGCGATCCGGCGCCCCGCTTGCGTCGCCACAATGCCGGAGGTAAAGACTCCCTTCCGTTCCGGCGGGTCGCGCGCCTCCCGCTCTCCCTCCCGTTCCAGAGCCAGCACCGGCATGGGGGTATCGTCGTTGTGCAGCACGTCCCCTTGCGCCGCCTGGCGGATCAACTCCTCTATCGCCGGTTGGATCACCGCCGCACCACCCGCCACCACTTCCCACTGCGTTGAGGCCGGCAAAGGGATCTCCAGGCTCGCCTGCAGATTCTCCAGCCGGTAGAAAGGCAACCCGCTGCCATATTTCAATAGTGCCAGCATACCGGACGCGGTGGCGTCATACTTCTCCGTTCCCACTCCGGGCGGAGCCTCTGCCGTGAAGACTTCTCCGCACAGGTTGCAGCGCAGTTTCTGCAAGCGGTACACCGTGGCCTCCAGCGGCGCCTGCCCCACTACCCGCACCAGAACCTGGGGCTCCTTCTGTAGGTACACTTTCCCTTTCTGACATTCCGGACAGGCATTCCCCGGTTTCAGAGTAGAGTGCGCGACCTCGACCTTCCGCGCTCCTCGGAATGCCTCGACCCCGTGGCGACCATGACCAGGCCGCGCTTTATCCCCGGTGGGTTGACCCGCCGCCTTCGGCTCGGCTGCCGTGTTCATGTTGGGTGGCGCCGGCGTCACTTCTCGGGTCTTCTCCGTGCTCGCCCCGAACAGAATCTTCCTCAGCCGCTGCAGACTGATCTCCCGGTCCTGAACCAAATCGGTCAGATATGCCAGAGTCTCGATCGCGGCCTTGAGCTTTTCATAGTCGGGCTCTCCCAGCGTCTCCCGCACCCGCGCCAATACGCTCTCCAGTTCTTCTCGGCTCACCTCGATCCTCGCCGGCGCCGCCTTCATCCCGCCTCCGCCAACCGCGCCCGGAAGTCTTTCACCAGCGGATAACCCAGCACTTCTTTGATCGAACGGTTCGGCCGGTGTGTCTGATCGTTTTTTCCCCGCCCCGTCGTTCGCCCCATCACCACCCAATTGGACGCGCGATAACACGTGCCGCGGTAGCGTTCGCGATCGACGAAGGTCTCCAGAAAATAGATCGGATGCCTGTAGATGCGCTCCCAGTCTGCCGCGATTTGGCGCGCCATCTGACCCAGCACGTGCGACGCCAGATGCGGGACGCGCACCCAAGGCAAAATGAGATAGCGTGGATTGTAGGCAAGAAAACGGAGATTACGACGCCGCACTTCCGCCGACCAACCGATGAAGCGGTCGCGGGGGCCTAGATGCCGCGGGGCCGACGACCACGCCAGGCAGGCGATGGGGCGCCCCGCCGCATACACCAAATACTTGAGATGCTCACCCACCGGCCGCGCGTAACCGAGCGGATGATACTGGGCGACGAGGTAGTTAAAAAGCGGCTCTTCGGGCGTGCGCCGTACTTGCTGACACTCCAAGGGCCGGAGCGCCGGCAGTGGGCCCTCCAGGGGAGTAGTATCCAGCAGGAGCGGAGCGAGGGCTTTACCCCCGTCCGTCGCGCGCCGAGTCGACGGGTTGCGGTGCACATGGGTCGCCGATGGCAACTCCAGATGCCCAGCCCGCTCAAGTTCCAGCAGCAATCCTCGGCAGACCATGTCGCGCAGTGCGCCGTTGGCCTGCCTCCACCCACACGCTTCGCACAGCCGCAGCGAAAGCTGCCGCCGGTTGGTCTGGGGATGTGCGGCGATCAACTGCCGGATAAATTCTACTTCCGCCGCCGTGATCACCCGGCCCCGATAGCGAAACTCTCCTTCCATGCCCCCGAGCGTAACAGAGACGAAATTAGAACGCAAGCATCTCGCCCTATCTTTTTTCTCAACTCACCACGCTCACCGGCCGCCACGCCGGCGCCGCCTGGGTGGCGGTCGGATCGCCCGCCGCCAACAACACCTGCAGTTGATGGGCCGCCAGACTCCGCGCCAGCTCGCGCGTATTCCGGCCTTCCGGCCACCAGCGAAAACGCCCTTTCGATAAGCGCTTCTGCGCCAGCCAAAACCCCTGGCCGTCATAGACCAATATGCGAATCGCAGTTCCGCGCCGGCTGCGGAAGACAAACAGGCAACCCGAGAAAGGGTCGGTCTGGAGCCTCTCCTGACACAACCGCGCCAGCGAGTCAATGCCCTTGCGGCCGTCCACCGCTTCCACCGCCACGAGGATGCGCATCTGCGGAGTGATCTGGATCATGCCCCGCCATTCCACAGCGCCCGGCTCAGCGCCACCAACTCTTCCCTCGCGACACCCCTGAGCTCGATCCTCATCCGGCCCCGCGGCCCTTCCAACTCCACCACGGCTCCTGGAAGATTACCGGCAGGCGGTACCATCAGCTCCATAAACGTCGGCGGTGCGGCGCGCCGTGCACGGCGCGGGCCCGCTGCCAGGGCTTTCACCCTGCGCCTCTTCACTGCCGGTGCCGCAGCTTCCGCCCGCTGCTTGAGCTTGCCATACTCCAGATGCAGAGCTTTCGCAGTGGGATTAATCCCATGCGCGCGGGCCACGTCTCCCGCCGCCGCCCACAACGACTCCGGAATCGGCACGCGGCGGGCGTGCGAACTCCGCCACCGCTTGAGACGCAGGTAAACCTTTCGCATATCTGGGGGAATATCAGGATTCTCGTTGGCCATCGTCTGCCTCCTCGCCCCGTGGGGCAATGGACAGACATAAGCAACTTCCGTCAGCTCAAGTCACGCACCCTTGCCGAAAGGACACGGAACTCCCGGCAACGCGGGAACAGTTCAGTGCGAAGTCAGTGGCCAGACGAATGCGCCGGTAGGCACCGCATTCCCCACCTCGGGAACCATCACACTCCCGGCTACGTGCGGCGGAGGGCCGGTGGTCTTTGAGGAAATTCATGTCGGCGTCGAAGGAGTTAACGGCGAGTTAACGCAGGCTACTGTCAATATCCTGTAACGTGGGGCGCAGATCTGGTTCGTCGATCTACGCTTCTTCCCAATCACGATGAGGGGCCGCGGACCTAAATGGCGGGGCCGCGGCTGCTCATTCGAGCCAACGGAGCACTACGGCAGCGAGCGCTGAAGGGCAGTGCGCGCCATAGCGATCTGGGGAAGGTTGGCGCGGGAGTTTTCGAAGTGGGAGAGAAATTCCTGGTACTCGTTGGCGGCCTGATCGCGTTTCCCTGTGCCTTCGTAGACCTGGCCCAGATAGAAGTGCGCCAGGGCCATGAGCAGGGGTGAGTGCATGCGCATGGCGTTGAAGTTCGCCAACTGCTTCTGGTCCAGGATCGCAGCATGAAGGTCCTGCTCTGCCCGCGTGTAGTCTTTGGTCTCGAAATAGGCCCAGCCGCGGAGATAGCGCATGAATCCATCCGTGGAACTGGGCAATCGGCCAGCCGCAGCGATCACACCTGAGGGATCCTTGTGCAGAAAGGCGGCGTAAAGGGCGGCGTAATTCCGGATCCGCGCGATTCCCTGTGGACCCATCTCCGGACTCGCCGCTGCAAGGAACTGGAAGCTGCGTTCGGAGGCTGCCGTATCACCCTCCACCGCCTGTAGGAATCCTATCGCTCCATTCTCCAAGCCGGAGAGCTTTTGCTGCCGGGCGAAAGCGAGGTCGGCGGCTGATCCCTCGCCCGTAAGAAGCGAAAGCAAGACAAGCGACCGAAGTGCGCCAGCGGCGCCATCGTTCTGTCCGGCGCTCGCCAGGTCCCTCACGGCTTTTTGGTAACTCGCGCGTGCGCCCTCCAAATCTCCCCGCGTCTCCTGAAACTGCGCTTTGAATACCGAAACGTAAAGTTTGCTGGCTCCCTTGGCTCGGTTGCCGTATTCCTGCAGCGCCGAATCCGCCAGCGCGAATTTCTTCTGGTCCGCGTAGACAACGGCCAATTTGGCATAGTCCCCGTAGTCAATGAAGTCCGGCTTCAACGCGAGGACCTTACGATACGCCTCAAGGGCGTCATCGTCGTGATTTGACATGTACAGGATGTCTCCGCGCGTGTCCCAAGGATTCGGGTCGTTCGGGCGGAGAGCCCTATACTGGTCGTTCACCTGGAGCGCGGCCGGCAGATTTCCAGTAGTTGCCTGTGAATACCCGAGCTGATTCAGAAAAGTGTCGTTCCGGGGATCGAGTTGAAGGCCATCCTGTAATAGGGAGATGGCACGATCCGATTCACCAGCGGCAGCCAGCGAGTTAGCCAACCTCGCGCGCGCCTGGTCCTGGCGCGGGAACTCCTGGAGAAGTGATTCCAGAATCTGGCGCCCCTTCGCGTCGTCTCCGGCGAGAAAAGCCTGGTTTGCCTGAAACTCCAACTGGTATTGGCGCGGCAGGCGAGACTGCAATTGTTCGATCTTCGCCAGAGTTTCCTGACTTTTGCGCAGGTCGCCCTGGAACACGTAACCCCCGGCAAGTCGGAAGTAGGCCAGCGCAAATTGAGGATCCAACCGTACGGCTTCCTCCATCTCGTGAACCGCTTCGGCAATGAGGAAACGGTGCGCCAAGTCAACCCCGAGCTGATAGTGTCGGTAGGCTTCCACGTTGGAGGTTGCCGCCTCTTCAATGCTGGGACCCTTCGCGGCCATCTCCGGCGCCGGCACGAAGTGCTGCGCCACGCGGCCCGTGATCGCATCCACCATGCTGAAGATGCCCTGAACGTCCGGGGCTTCCACCTTGTCGGAGAACAGAATCTGCCCGGATTTGGTGTCTTGAACCTGCACGTCGAGCCGAAGCTGTGTAGGGCCGACGCGCAGCAGCGTACCGGTAATAAACGCGTCGGCGTCGGCATCGCGCGCCACTTCCACCGCCGAGGCCGGGCTCAGGTCCTTAGCATCCTTCATCCCCATGCGCTGAATCTCGGCGAGAATGCGCTCGGTCGAGAGCACGTCGAGCCCCTTCACCTGGGCAAGATTCGTCGAAAGCATTTCGGTCAGACCGCGGTTCAGCCAGTCGAGCGAGGGGTCTTGCGACAGATTGGAGAAGTAAAGAACCGCCAAAGCCTTATGGGTTGTCTCTTCCGGCTCCGGTGAACTCGGCTTACGTTCTCGCGAGAACCACACGGTGAGACCCACCAGCACAACGAAGAAGCCCGCCAAGGCGGGAATCAGGATGCCGGGATTCCACCACCAAGGCGAGCGCAGGGACGATCGAGTAAGCGCGCCCGCAGATGGGGCCGAAGTAATGATGCTGGGTCCACTCGGCGGCCGTGTATATCCACCGGAGCTGCCAGGTGGAGGTGCGATCGCTGTGGCTCCGCTTGCAGCCGCCGGCGGAGGGGGCGTGGCTCCGATGTCAGTTGGCGTGTCTTGCCGCGGTTGGCTGGAGAGGGCGGGCGTGAAACTGCTGTTTTCCGCCACGGGCGCGCGGGCGGCCGAGCGGCCGGAATCCGTGTCGCGCTTTAGACGCTTCAGGTCCGTGCGCAGGTCGGAAGCATTCTGGTAGCGCAGCTCGGCGTCTTTTTCCAGCGCCTTGGAGATAATTTCTTCCAGCTTGGGGGGCAATTCAGGGTTCCGGCGCAACGGAGACACGGGGGTGCGGTTGAGAATGGCTTCCTGAATCACGCCGGAAGTGTTGCCGGCGAAAGCGGGAACGCCCGTCGCCATTTCATAAAGCACCAGGCCGAGCGAGAAAATATCCGTCCGCGCGTCAAGGTCCTCGCCGCGCACCTGCTCGGGAGACATGTAGGCCACCGTGCCCATGGTAACGCCCGGGCTGGTGGCGAATTCTTCGCGCGAGGGAGCGGTCAGCATGGCCGAGTTCGATCCGCTCTGCGCGCGGCCCGTAAGCTTGGCCAAACCGAAGTCCAAGACCTTGGCTTGTCCCCGCTGGGTCACGAAAATATTGGCAGGTTTGATGTCGCGATGCACGATGCCCTTGGCGTGAGCGGCGTCCAGGGCGTCGGCGATCTGAATCGCCAGGTCGAGCAGGGTGTCGATCTTAAAGGACTTGGACTCGATTCGATGCTTGAGGGTCTCCCCTTCCAAAAGCTGCATCACGATGAAGGGCTCGCCGTCGTGCTGGCTGATCTCAAAAATCGTGCAGATGTTCGGGTGGTCGAGCGCGGAGGCCGCGCGCGCCTCGCGTCGAAAGCGCTCGAGCGTCTCAGGGTCGCGAACCAGATTTTCCGGGAGAAATTTGAGCGCTACATAACGGCCGAGCGTGGTGTCCTCGGCTTTGTACACCACTCCCATCCCGCCGCCGCCGAGCTTGTCCACTATTCTGTAATGTGAAACAGTTTTACCGATCATTTTCGAGAGTCCATGGTAGGCAGCCCGCGAAGGCGTGTCAACAAGAGACGAAACGGCAACGCCCCAAGGAGAAAGCAACGAGGGAAATCGAGGCGCGCGCACGGCGAGTGATCGCTTTTAACTGCGGGAAACGTCAATCGCGACTACATTTCCAACACCAGGTAGTCAAAGTTTCCCGCGCCCACGCGCCGCTCGAGTTGGTCGAGCGTCGCTTCCACGTCGGCAGCAGTCTCGTTAGGGCCTTGGATATAGAAAGGCTTGCCATCCTTACCGTACGTGAAGCGGGTCGGGCAGTCCGCGGCTCGAACATCGCCGAAGATCTGGCGAGCCACGGCATAATCCGCGTGCGGGCTGAATCCCAGATCTTGGGCGTAAGCTACTCCGCCTTCCACCAGCTTGCGGAAGCTGGTGGGCTCGATGGGCTCAAGGCCCATGGCGGCCGACACGGAATTCCGCCCCATGGCATACTCTTCTTTCGACATGACAGCCACCGTGGCATCCTTGACCCCCAGGCAGAATACGTCCAGGAGGAAGGCAGCCATGGCGATGCGCCCGTCCGGCAGCAAGCGACTGAACAACAAGTTGCCCATTCCCATCTCGAACAGGTTCGGCGGAATCACAGTTTCATGGATCGGGGAACTGGCCGCAGCAGCAATCTGTGCGGCTGTCGCGCCGCCCTCCGTGCTTCCATGCTTCTGCCGCTTGCGGTCCAAGTATTTCTGATATCGCCTTTCATGTCTCGACATGACCGCATCCCCGCAACAAGTTTTCAGAAAGCAAGCGATCAATTTACGCGCGATGCCGGACGGTGACAAGAGCGAAAATGTGGTACACCAAGCGACGTAGCGTGGGCGTCCCGCCCGCTGTCTTGGGAGCGTCCCGCTCCCGCCAAGAATGCGCGGGCAAGATGCCCACGCCACAGCGGGAGGGACGCCCGCGCTACGCCGGCGCCGCTTCCGGTGCGCTGCGTCGGCACAACGCACGCCCCAGGACGGACCGAACAAACTCTCGCAACAATTCCGCGCGTTGTGGTAACGTCTCACGTTTGGGCTGAAGATCCATTGTTAAAGTCTGTGATTTAAGGGGCGATATTCTCATTATCACCCGGGGAGAGTTCCGCATGAAGGGTCTCGGAAAAATCGTGCTGGCGCTGGCGATTGCCTCCACCACGGCGGGGATTGCGGTGCGCGCCCGGCGCGCCGAATCTCCGTCCGATCTGACTTCGGTATTCGAAAAGCTCGACGTGATGATCCCGATGCGCGATGGCGTGCGGCTGCACACGGAAATCTACGTGCCCCGGAACTCCGCGCAACCGGCGCCATTCATTTTTGAGCGAACTCCATACGGCGTCACAGACGACGAAAGCGGCATTACCACAAAATTCGGCATCTACCGCGAAATGATTCCGGACGGCTACATCTTCGTCTTTCAGGACATCCGCGGGCGGTTCAAATCGGAAGGCCAGTTCTTGATGTTGCGCCGCCCCCACGATTCGCGTGATCCCCACGCCATCGACGAGGGGACCGACACCTACGACACCATCGACTGGCTGCTAAAGAACGTTCCCCATAACAACGGGCGCGTGGGTTTGCTGGGGATTTCCTACGGCGGCTGGCTGACCGTCATGGCGATGCTCGAACCTCACCCCGCGCTGAAGGCGGTGTCGGAGCAAGCCTCGCCCGACGACATGTTCCTCGGGGACGACTTCCACCACAACGGCGCTTTCCGCCTGTGCTACGGCTTCGAGTATGCCGCCATGATGGAAGCGGGCAAGACGGTTTCCCCTTTCCATTTTGACCGCGAGGACACGTACGATTGGTACCTGACCCTGGGCCCCTTGGCGAATGCCAACGCCCAATATCTCCACGGCAACATGCCAACGTGGAACGACTTCGTGGCTCACCCGAATTACGATGAATATTGGAAGCGGGAGGCCGTCCGACCCTACCTGAAGACGATCACGGTCCCCGATCTCAATGTCGCAGGCTGGTGGGACCAGGAGGATTTCTTCGGGCCGCAAAAAATCTACGAAGCTCTCGAAAAGCACGATACCCGGCACTGGAACTACTTTGTGGCCGGTCCTTGGAATCATGGAGGATGGTCACACGGGCCGGGAAGCTCGCTGGGCGAGATCCCATTTGGCAGCGAGACCGCCAAGTACTTTCGCGAGAAAATCCAGGCGGCGTGGTTTGCCTATTGGCTGAAGGACCAGGGGAAATTGCCTTTCGAGAAAGCCATGACCTTCGAGACGGGAACCAATCAATGGAAGACTTACGCTGAGTGGCCGCCGCGGCAAGGAATCCAGTCGCGCAAGCTGTATTTTCAGGCGAACGGAGGACTCTCTTTCGATCCGCCCTCCGGTGCCGCCGCCGGGGGATTCGACAGCTATGTTTCTGACCCCGCGCACCCGGCGCCCTACCGCCATCAACCGATCCGGCCTACCGCTGCCGGCGGCAGTGGCTGGACGACGTGGCTGGTGGAAGATCAACGATTCGCCCAGAAACGGCCCGACGTTCTGACGTGGCAAACGCCTCCGCTCACCGAGAACCTGACTGTCACCGGCGACCTGATCGCCCACTTGTTTGCTTCCACCAGCGGAACCGATAGCGATTGGGTCGTGAAGCTGATCGACGTGTACGCCGATGATGCCTCCACTGCCCCGGATCTGCGCGGGTATGAACTGATGATCGCAGACGAGGTTTTTCGCGGGCGCTTTCGCGAAAGCTTTGAGAAGCCCAAGCCCCTCACGCCCAACCACGTGGAAGAGTACGTGATCGACCTTCACACGAACGATCACTGTTTCCTGCGCGGCCATCGCATTATGGTGCAGGTGCAAAGCACGTGGTTCCCCCTAATCGATCGCAACCCACAGAAATTCGTGCCGAATATTTTCCAGGCCAGCGAGGCCGACTACCAATCAGCGACACAGCGCATTTACCGGAGGAGCGAGTTCCCCTCGGCGATCGATATGCCGGTGGAAAAAACGGTAGACCGTAGACGGTAGGCGGTAGACGGGAGGGGCAGTCCGTGGGCGGTATTTGGTAAACACTGGGCAGCCGGTGGTAGCGAGTGGGCGGGATCGAGCATGCGGCGAATGTACTACCCGTAAGACGAAAGACTTCATGTTATGGAAACGCGTGCCGAGGGAAGAAAGCCGGGTGAGGTCTTTTTTGCCTTTTGCCTTATGCCTTTTGCCTTTTGACCTTTGACTCCTGACTTTTGACTTCTGACCTTTGATTCTTGCCTCTTGCGTTTCGATGTTTGCCTCTTGAATCTTGAATCTTGAATTTTGAATTTTGAATTCCCCTACTGCCCATTGCCGCCCAACCCACCACCGGGTGCTGCCGAGGGCGTTCCCCCGGCCGCGGACGTCTTATGTCGCTCTGCGTTCAGCAGCGCGCCCAGCAGCACTTCCAGCGAGTCGATCAGCCGTTTGTCGCCCGTTTGGATTAAGTAGTTCGCCATGCGCAGTAGTTGCAGTTGCCGGGGGTCGTAACTTTCTTCGGCCGAGGGGCTGCGCTTTCCGTGGCTGGAATGAAGCAGATTCATCACGCA